>Ga0213839_1000959_pt1 | contig 22242 bp, 16 predicted proteins | sample SWPATP21_FD_160075 | JGI IMG/M metagenome (GOLD analysis project Ga0213839, IMG submission 160075) | Coastal seawater microbial communities from Marineland, Florida, United States - SWPA TP2 #1 | ecosystem: Environmental > Aquatic > Marine > Coastal | place: USA: Florida | collected 2016-08-14
GGCCCGCCCACGACGGGGTCGACGTCAAAGCTGCCGTTGCCGTCGCCGTCGACGACGAGGGCGGCGCGACCAGCACCGTCCGGAGTGATGCCGCAATCTGTCGCGTGGGCGCTGGCGACGTCGATGACGACGCTGCTGTCTGCCAAGGCCGCAGCAGGAGCGGTGGCGCCGACAAACGCGACCTCTGTGTCGACCACGACGTCGTGGGTGACGCCGTCACGGGTGCAGCTGTAGGTGTAGGTGGTGTCGGCGTCGGGGGTGAAGGTGCCGCTGATGTCGACCTCGGCGTCGCCCTCTCGCAAGACGCAGGTGGCCGTTGCGGGGATGCTCGACCCCGTGAAGCTGAAGACGTCGTCGTTGTCGCCTGCGTTGCGTTGGGTGTTCATGCCGACGGCATTCAGCTCAGCGAGGACATATCCGACGTCGACCGTGGCGCTGACGGGGCCGCCGGCGCCGGTGCACTCCAGCGTGTAGGTGACGTCGCCGTCGTTGTTGTCGTCGTCGTCAGAAGGCACACGGGCGTCGGCCACGCCTGCGACAACGGTGCCGTTGAGGGTGCAGGTGTCGGCGTTGGCGACCGTCCAGGTGAGGGTGACGTTGGCGCCTGCTGCGACGATGGGGGAGTCGGCTTCGAAGTTGGTGATGACGACGTCGTCGACCCCGCCGTCGCCGGGCTCTGGTTCGGGGCTGCCGCCATCGGGCACACCGCCGTCGTCGGGCTCGGGGCTGCCACCATCGGCATCTGCGATGGGGATGCAGGTGCCGTCTGCGGAGCACTCCTCATCGACGGCGCATTCGCTGTTGAGCGCGCAGTCGGGAGGGGTGGGGCAGGCGGTGAGGACACCCACTAGTGCAGAGAGAACCATGACCCTTGGCACTTGGGTCATTGAAGGCACGTCTGCGGATCAGGGGTCACGCTGCAAGTGTCATCGTTCGCGCCGACGTCCTGAGAGGATGGCATAACTCTGTCTGCAATACAGACCGGGTACTGCTGGCAGAGTGATGGGTTTCGTCGCACCTCGAAGAGGCCATTGACCGTTGCTAGGACGGGCAGACGAAGGTCTTCGAGCACAGTGCAGTCGAGGATACTGAGCCCGCCATCAATGGATTCGAGGAGCAAAAAGCGGATCCGCTCGAGAGCGTCGCCATCGATGGTCATGTCGCCACCAACCGAAACGAGCTTCCCGAGTTCGATTTCGTCAACTAGGTCGTTCGAGCTGAGCGAGAACGCCCCCTCGACGCTGACCAGCTCGGAAGCGGTCAGCGTCGTGAGTGAGGCGTTGGTGTTCACCTCAAACGCCCCCTCGACGCTGACCAGCTCGGAAGCGGTCAGCGTCGTGAGTGAGGCGTTGGTGTTCACCTCAAACGCCCCCCCGACGCTGACCAGCGAAGCAAACGTCACCTGCAGCGTGGGGTTGCCTTCAAACGTGAAGTCACCACCCACCAACCGAAGGGCATCGAAGAGGGTGTTGAATCCACCGCCAATGGCGGTGATGCCCGGCGCCAACCCTTGTAGGCGAACCTGACCAGAAACCTCAACGATCCCGTCCAGCTTTGACAGGTCTGTCACGGTGGTGGCGTCCCCACCGGAGACGTCGACATCCCCGTCGACCGCCACCACACCAGAAGCTGGAACATCACCATAGTTCGCGGGGGTGATGTTCCCCTTCCAGTACACCAACGACGCCGTTGCCGGCGTGGAGCCCAACGTGTTGTCACACGACACTTCAACGGTGTGGTCGCCCGGGTCGTCGTTGCCGAGGTCGCCGACCTCGCCCATAGTGGGGTCAAACGCCGTGCGGCTGCTGCCGTCGACGTCGACACTGCAGTAGCTCGCGTACAACACGTCGACAGCCACCTCCGGGTTGCCGCTGGCGGTGTCGACAACGTGGATGGTGGCGCTGTTGAGGACGGGGTCTTTCTCGCCCGTCAGCTGTGCACCAAAGGTCACGGTGTCGGCGTCGACGGTGAGGCTGCAATCGACGTAGTAGTAGCCGTGCACGGGGGCATCGATGGTGAAGTTGACGCCGTCTTTGGTCACCGCGATGTCGATCGCGTCGGCGCGTTCGACGAGGGCGTTGTCGGCGACGGCGGCGGTGCAGGTGGTGTCTGCGTGTCGGGTCATCCAGCTGGCGGGACCTTGGTCGATGAGCCATCCAGGAATGTCGGTGGTGAAGCCAGCGATGCGCATGGTGTGCTCGGCAGTGACGACGCTGTCAAAGCCCATGCAGGTGGCAGTGACGGTTTCTTCAGCCACATCCGAGAAAGGCTCGGTGGAGAACGACGCGGGGGTGTCGAGGTCGACTGGGTTTGACCCTTCGCCCTCCCGGGCAACGGTGCAGTCGGCGACGTGGCTGCCGGAAACAGCGACGTCGTAGCTGCCGTCTTGCGCGGCGACCAAGGCGTTGCCGGTGATGACCACCGAGGCCACTTGGGCATCGACGCTGGCATCGTGGGTGACGCCGTCACGGGTGCAGCTGTAGGTGTAGGTGGTGTCGGCGTCGGGGGTGAAGGTGCCGCTGATGTCGACCTCGGCGTCGCCCTCTCGCAAGACGCAGGTGGCCGTTGCGGGGATGCTCGACCCCGTGAAGCTGAAGACGTCGTCGTTGTCGCCTGCGTTGCGTTGGGTGTTCATGCCGACGGCATTCAGCTCAGCGAGGACATATCCGACGTCGACCGTGGCGCTAACGGGGCCGCCGCCGCCGGTGCACTCCAGCGTGTAGGTGACGTCGCCGTCGGTGTTGTCGTCGTCGTCAGAAGGCACACGGGCGTCGGCCACGCCTGCGACAACGGTGCCGTTGAGGGTGCAGGTGTCGGCGTTGGCGACCGTCCAGGTGAGGGTAACGTTGGCGCCTGCTGCGACGATGGGGGAGTCGGCTTCGAAGTTGGTGATGACGACGTCGTCGACGCCGCCGTCGCCGGGCTCGGGCTCTGGTTCGGGGCTGCCGCCATCGGGCACACCGCCGTCGTCGGGCTCGGGGCTGCCACCGTCGGCATCTGCGATGGGGGTGCAGGTGCCGTCTGCGGAGCACTCCTCATCGACGGCGCATTCGCTGTTGAGCGTGCAGTCGGGCGGGGTGGGGCAGGCGGTGAGGGCGAGGGCAACTAAAAGCAGTAGTGTGCTTCGGCCCCAAGTCATGGTGCCACACACTCTTCCATATTGTCGTTGTTGGTCAGGCCCCAGCTTGACGGGGCCGGACTGTTGACGCCGTCGGTGACAGGGTCGACCTCGCTGCAGGGGAGGGCTGTGTTGTCACGAATACGAAGATGTCCAACGACACCTTCAAGATCGTCGATGTCAATGCTGGTAAGGCTGGTATTGTCTTCAACTTCAAAAAAACCTCCGACTTGAGTCATTTTGTCCGCGGTGAAAGAGGTAAGACCGTCACAGCTCGCAACGACAAAATCGCCACCTACACTGAGGAGGGCTCCGAATTCAGCCAAGTAAGAAGCAGAGCCATTGTTGTTAAAGAAAAAGCGTCTTCCTTCATCGTCGAGCGTGTCATTCGTTCCAACTTCAACCAGGTTATTCAGGACCACGTTGCCCATCACGGAGTTCGAGCTGAGCGAGAACGCCCCCCCGACGCTGGCCAGCTCGGAAGCGGTCAGCGTCGTGAGAGAGGCGTTTGTGTTCACCTCAAACGCCCCCCCGACGCTGACCAGCGAGGCTAGGTCTACGATGGCGGTGGACGAGTTCGAAAGGTGAAAGCGGCCGGATGTCCGCTGCAGGGCGCCAAAGATGCTGTTGACGGGGTCTCCTATGACGGACACGGTGAGGCCCGTGATTTGGACTTCGCCATCGACCTCGACCACGGAGTCGAGACGACCAAGGTCCGCGTCTGAGAGAGCATCAGCACTCAGAAAGTAGGTATTGCCGTCGATGGCCACCAACGGCGCATCGACGTCGGGGGCGAAGGCGGCGAGGTCGTCTTTGTCGAACTCCCCGCTCCAGACCTGCACGCTGAGCGGAGCGGATGCCGTCTCAGAAATCTGGTTGAGGCAGGACACGCTCAGGGTGTTGATGCCTGGGGTGAGTGCCGGCACTTGCCCGGCGCCGTCTGGCCCGAAGTTGTTGCTCTCGACGACGGTGCCGTTGAGCGTTTGAACGCAGACCGTTCCTGGGATGGTGTCGCTGGCGTCAACGCGCACTTCAGGGCCACCGGTGACGGTGTCGACGACGTCGACATAGACGGCGGAGACCGACACATTGGGAACGCCGAGGAATTGGTGACCGAAGGTGAGGGCGTCTTGGCCTTCGCCGAAGGCGCAGGAGATGACGTACTCCCCCGCAACAAGGTTGCTGAGGGTGAAGTCGACACCGGCCTGGACGAGGTCGACGCCGACATCCACATCGTCGACGGTGGCGGTGCAGACGGTCTGTTCGTTGTGCGTCTGCCACGTCAGCATGTCTTGGCCTGCAATGGCGATGTAGCCTGGAAGAGAGGCGACGAAGCCCACGCCCACCACGTCGAGCTCGGCGGAGACCGTGCCGCCAAAGGCGCTCATGCAGTCGACGGTGTAGGTCAATGGCCCCCCTAGGACGGGGTCAACGTCGTAGCTGCCGTTGCCGTCGCCGTCGACGACGAGGGCGGCGCGACCAGCACCGTCCGGAGTGATGCCGCAATCTGTCGCGTGGGCGCTGGCGACGTCGATGACGACACTGCTGTCTGCCAAGGCCGCAGCAGGAGCGGTGGCGCCGACGAACGCGACCTGCACCACGACGCTGTCCTCGGCAGTGACGCCATTGCGCTCACAGCTGTAGGTGTAGGTGGTGTCTTCTGTGGGTGAGACGGTGTCGTCGGTGACGTCGACGCCTCCGGATGTCAGGGAGCAAGCAGCGTTGCCAATGGTGGAGTACATCAGCGTCGTGCTGTCGCCGATGTTGAGGGTGTCGTCGTCTGCTTCGATGAGGGCACCGACGAGCGAGAGGGTCAGCGTCGACTCGGCTGGCCCCTCAGGGCCGGTGCACGACAACACGTAGTCGATGTCGCCGTTGTTGTTGACGGCCTCTCCAGTGTTGGGAGTGAGCTGGTGAGACATGCCAGTGACGTCGACGGCAGCCAGCGTGCCCTCTTTGAGGGTGCAGGCGTCGGCGTTTTCGACCATCCAGCTGAACGTGACGTCGGCGCCGTCGACGGCGGTGTTGTTCTGGACGTCGACCGTGAAGTTGGTGATGACGACGTCGTCGACCCCACCGTCGCCGGGCTCTGGTTCGGGGCTGCCGCCATCGGGCACACCGCCGTCGTCGGGCTCGGGGCTGCCACCATCAGACGGCTCTGGCTCGCCGTCGTCGATGACACACACGCCATCCGCACCGCACGTCGAGCCCTCATCACAGATGATTTCGTTGCCTTCAGCTTCTTCTGCCGGTGCACAAGGGGCAGCACAGTAGCTGCTCCACCCACTCTCATCCGCCGGCTGCGTCGTCGCCGGGTACCACGTCGGCTGACACACCGGCGTGTCGCTTGTGCTGTCGCAATCCCCATCCGACGTGCACTCCTGCCCCCCAGGACACCCTGCCAACACAGCAGCCACAACCACCGCCGACGGCAGCAACAGACGAGCAGAACGCAATTTCAACATCACCAACTCCATGCAGAAGAACGCGGATGAGGCTGCCACAGAACCCAGCCCCACCTCCACAAATTCAACGAGGTGAAGGCGCTACCGACGCCACCCCCACAGCAGTTGTACCAGGCCCCGACGCCCCCGCCTCGAATCCGAGCGCCCCACCAGACGTCACACGCCAACCACGCAAAACATGCCCACCCCAGCCTTCACTGCTGGGCCCCCACCACGCCTCCAACGTCGGGCCGGCGCGGACGCTGCGGGCGCAGCCGGTCCACGCGCCGGTGCCCACCCCCACGGCTGCACCAACGCAGAAAGTGCCCCAGATCGTGAAGCCCACAACCAGAAACTTCGTCTTCTTATCAAAATAAATCATCAACTATCGAAACAGATAAGCCACTGCACGCCGCACCACGGCAAATCCCCATCTCGTGCCCTTCGACAAAGTTGGCACGCACCTCGCAAACACATCTGACACGAGCCGCTGACGCAGGTTTATCACTTCCACTGACAACCTCCTGCGCCGCTTTCTTGCTCGACCTTTTCATCGTTCTCGACGTCAAAGCGCCGAGAACGCCTATCCACGGCCCAGCGTCTTCACGCTGCGCAACGGATGATTCTTGCCCTCACTTCAGAGGGCCCACCCAACGAACCCTTCGTTCGTCGACAAACGCGACCAGCGGGAGCCGCGAAGCGAGGGGGGAGTGAATGCTTTCGGGACATGTGCCCGAAAGCAGAGAGGGGGCCTGCGCCCCCTCTTTAGAAAACGGAGGGACTCATGTTCCGCTACGCCAAAATGTTCAAACAGACTTCGCAATCGGCTCCCATCCCCGGAAGCAAGCAAGAGAAAAACAGCGCGGGCGGCTACTCCTTCAAGGCCGACGACTGGACGCGCCTCGATCGCTTCTTGATCCTCGGCACCGAAAAGGGGTCGTACTACGCCAACGAGCACACCCTCACCGTCGACAACGCCGGTGTCGTGCTCCGCTGCATCGAAGACGACGGCTTGCGCACCGTGGAGCGCATTCGCTCCATCTCCTTGGCCGGACGCGCGCCGAAAAACGACCCCGCCATCTTCGCCTTGGCCATGTGCCTGAAGGCCGGTGAGCTCGAGACCCGTCGTGCAGCTGCTGCCGCCGTCCCCGACGTCTGCCGCATCGGCACGCACATCTTTCAGCTCGCCGACGCCATCAACGCCCTCGGCGGTTGGGGCCGCCTGACCACCAAGGCCGTCGCTGGCTACTACCAAGCGAAGTCGGCCGAACGTCTCGCCCTCGACTTGTTCAAGTACAAGTCGCGCGGCGGCTGGTCGCACAAAGACCTGCTCCTGAAGGCGCACGTCGGCAAGTACGACCAGGACGTCGAACACCAAGCGCTCTTCCGTCACGTCGTCGCCGGCGACGAGAAGAAAGTGCGCAAGGTGCGCCGCACCGACAAGGACGGCCGTGTTCGCAGCGAAGGCGTCTACGCCTCCGTCGCCGACGTGAAGTTGCCTCGCCTCGTCGAGGGTGTGCGCTTGGCGCAAGAAGCACGTCGCCCCAAGCAGTCGGCCAAGCTCATCCGTGAGTACGGCCTGCCGCGTGAGGTCATCCAGACCGAACATCTCAACGATGTGAAAGTTTGGGAAGCGTTGTTGATGTCCAACAAGGGCATGCCCATGACCGCCATGCTGCGCAACTTGGGCAAGATGCAGTCCATCGGTCTGCTCGACCCCTTGTCGGATGCGTCCAAGTACGTCGTCAACAAGCTCGGTGACGTCGAGGCCCTCAAGCGTGCACGTGTGCACCCCATGAGCGTGCTCATGGCCCAACGCACCTACGCCCAAGGCCACGGTGTGAAGGGCAAGTTGAGCTGGAAGGCCAACGCCGCCATCACGTCGGCCCTCGAGAACGCGTTCTACGCGTCGTTCGACGCCGTCGAGCCCACGGGCAAGAACTGGCTGTTGGCCCTCGACGTCTCTGGCTCCATGTCGGCGCGCATTGCGGGCACCTCCATCTCGGCAGCAGAAGCATCGGCGGCCATGTCGCTGGTGACGATGTACGCCGAGAAGTGGACGCACACCATGTGCTTCGCGTCCGGTGGTGACGCCATCACCGGCGGCAAGTCCAACTACGGTTGGGGCACCGCCATCCGCGACTTGAAGTTTGTGAAGGGCATGACCCTGCAGCAAGCCATGTCGACGGCATCGAAGCACAACTTCGGTGGCACCGACTGTGCACTGCCCATGATTGCGGCGATGAAGCGCAAGCTCCCCGTCGACGTGTTCGTGGTCTACACCGACTCCGAGACGTGGGCCGGCAACATCCACCCAGTGCAGGTACTACGCGAGTACCGTCAGAAGATGGGTCGCGACGCCAAGCTGGTGGTCATGGGCATGTGCTCCAACGGCTTCACCATTGCCGACCCCGACGACGCGGGCATGCTCGACGTCGTGGGCTTCGACACGGCGACGCCACAGATTCTCGCTGACTTTGCGCGTGGCGCATTGAAGTGAGGTGCAACGGCCCCGTCCACGACGGGCGGGGCCATTCTTTCTGACGAGCCGACAGCATCAGGTTCTCGATTTGGGTTCGCGAGGTTCGGGTTCGACTCCCGACACACCTGCCACGGGTGTGTAGCTCAGTGGAGAGCGCGTTTATGTGTCTGGTGCACTCACTTGCTCGTCCCTCTTGTTGACGTCGTCATGACGACGACAACAACGAATTGCCTTTGGAGAAACACGAGCCGACGGATACGGGTTCTCGATTTAGATTCGCCGGGTCACGGGTTCACTGTGCCTCCAAGAGGGGGCGTGGGCCCCCTCTCAAAAACGCTGGCAAAGCCAGACGTTTTCTCACTCCCCCCTCGGGCGCCGCCCGAATCGCGACGCTTGAGCCGCCGTCGAACAAACAACGGATTGCCTTTGGAGAAACACGAGCCGACGGAAACGGGTTATCGATTGTACTCGCCGGGTCACGGGTTCGACTCCCGTCGTGGGCGCACTTTCTAAACCTCAAGGGGTCCCAGGAGGTCGGAAGGCCGCAGAAAATAGCCATTGTGGAGTCCATTGGCCTTGCACTAAATCCCAAGATGCCCCATGTTTGTGGGGGCAAAGAAGGGGGCATGCAAGACACCTTGCTTTCGTTGCCCCCACTTCGAGGGACCTATGGGAAAGCTCACAGCAAAGCAAATCGAAGCCGAACTCCGCCGGCCACGCGAGAAGTCACAAAAGCTCTTTGACGGCGGTGGGCTCTATTTGGAGGTCAACAAGAATGGCAAAGGGCATTGGCGTCACAAGTTCAGAGTCAACGGCAAAGAGCGACGTTTGAGCCTTGGGGCATATCCAGAAATCACGTTGCGCATGGCGAGGGACAAGCACCATGAGCTGCGCAGCCAACTCGCTCAAGGCATCGACCCAAGCAGCGCACGAAAGCAGAAGCGCGAGAAAGCTGAGGCGACTTTCGAGAAGGTTGCCCAGGAGTGGTTTGAGAAGAAGTCGACGGAGTGGGAAGAGAGAACTGCTCAGATGGTGATGGGCCGACTTCGGTTGAAGGTGTTTCCCTTCATCGGCGCAAAACCCATCGACGAGGTGAAGGCGCAAGACATCCTGGCGCTCCTGCGAAAAATCGAGGCAGAGGGAAAGGTGCATACAGCTCACCGAGTTCTGGGCATTTGCGGGCAGGTGTTTCGCTACGCCGTCATCACAGGACGAACGGAGCACGATCCAACCCCAGCCCTGCAGGGGGCGCTTTCCAAAAAGAAGGTGAAGCACCGAGCAGGGATTACAGACCCAAAGGCGTTCGGAGCGCTCCTTCGAGCCATCGACAACTACGAAGGGGAGGCAACGACGAGGCTGGCGCTGCAGCTGTTGCCGTTGGTGTTCGTTCGCCCAGGCGAGGTTCGTCATGCAGAGTGGGATGAACTCGACCTAGAGAATGCACTGTGGACGATCCCAGCAGAGAAAATGAAAATGAGGCGCGACCACATCGTGCCTCTGTCGACGCAGTCACTGGCCGTCATCGAAGAGGCGCAGAGGATTCGTCGGACATCTCGCTACATCTTTCCCTCGGTCCGCAGCGTCGACAGGGCAATGAGCGACAACACGCTCAACGCTGCCCTTCGCAGGCTTGGGTACACGAAGGAGGAGATGACTTCACACGGATTCAGAGCGTCAGCGAGGACGATGCTCGACGAGCAACTGCGCAAACGGCCGGACTTGATTGAGCACCAGCTGGCCCACTCAGTGAAAGGTCCGCTAGGGCGGGCATACAATCGGGCGGACTTTCTCACAGAGCGACGGGAGATGATGCAAGAGTGGGCCGACTGGCTTGGTACAATAAAGAACTCCCCTGCGACCTAAAAAGAGTCCCCCCGAAAGTGCCAAGTCTGATGGCAGCGAGCGTATTGATGCAAGTAAGTTGCACTTGCATCCTGCTTGCGCGAGCGTTGGCAGACACTCTTTATCTCAGTGACTTATGGACGTTGACGTTCCAATGTGGTTCGAGTAACTTGCTAGATGGGACGGTCTAGCCCATGTTGATGATGGCCTCAACGGGGCGTTTACTAGCTGTGGTGCTCTTCCAGATGACCTATTATGTACTTCGTCAGATGGTTGCGATGGCGAGTTGATGTGTTCATTGGCGGCCTGTAGTGAGTCGCAGTTTTATACGCCTGGTGACTCTGAGGGGCTTCGGCGGCAGTATCAGTCAGGAGGTCCGTATGAGCCTCGCAGAGTGTATCATGATGCCGATATATACTCTTTTAATCAGCCGTCATGGACCATGAGCGCAACGGGTAAAGCTGCTATTTTTGCGCCCAGAATTGATTGTGCGAAAGGTGCGAGCCCTCAAAATAGTTGCGGTATGGTGATCCCAACCAGGGATAGTATCGGGAGCCAGTATTCGGTTGTGCGACTCAATACCCCTCAAGGGGAGAGCTGGTCGGAGCAAGACATCATTAGAAGCGCAGCTGCTACAATTGCGATGCCGCCGGACATTACTCTTGATTCGAGCGGACAATTTGCATATGTTGTCAGAAGCGATGACGGGGGGTTTACGTACGTAGAACGAATATCTATGGCCACCGGTACAAGAACTAATATCACCTATCTAAACGCAAACCCGGTTTTGCCGCCGCGAATCTCTTGGTCAGAAGGTAGGGCTCATGTTCTTATTCTTGATCGAAATCCGGGAAACAACGGTGTGTTTAGTGCTCCGGCTTGGAAGCTTTTTACGGTTGCGTCAAACGGCTACCCAGCGGAAGTTTTTTTTACACCGGCTACTGCGACGGGAGATGATCTTGATAATGCATCATTCTATCAAGGCACGTCAACCGTTTCTGATTTCGATTTTGATTGTAGACCTGCCGCGACCGGTGAGACCGAAGACAATTGTACGATCGTTGCATTGCTTCGAGCTGACGATGATGACCCTGGTGCGCTCAGGTCAATCCGATACCACTCGTACGCTCAATATTGGCCATTCTATAGCTTCACTGTGCAGTTGAAGGATGAAACCTGGGACAAGAGAGCAACCTATTCAACGAACGCTGTAACAGGCGTGACATATGATCAACAGAAGCTAATTGTTTCGGCAGGAAGAAGGATTAGCTCTAGTACGCACACAACAAACACTCTCCTCTTAAGGCTAAACGGAGATAGAGTTTCGAACTCAATAGACGATGTTGAGTTTTTGGAGTCTGACGGGTCGTCCTGTCAACAGACGTCCAGTCATGGTATCACTATGCCGGGCACCACGACGCACGGTGGAACCTCTGTGGCGTGGTGCGAAGAGTGTAGCACATCCGGAACACTTCATTCTGTAACTTGGGGGATTCGTGCTGACAACGATTCCTTTTGCCACTAGGAGGCGCCATGAGAGAGATAGTAAAAATTCTGATTCTGTTACTGGCTGTTCAAGGTTTAGGGTGCGAGTCGTCGCAATCTTATGGGGCTTTGAGTGACGAAGAACTCAGAAGGGTCCGTTTCGAGGCAAACAACTCGCTTCCGCCACTAGAAGGAGAATTTCAGTTTGAGAGTGCGATTCCTTGTGAGGTTGAGCCCTGGAGTTCGGTCCACAATGACGACTCTAGAGAATACGTTCAGTATTCTAGGATTCCAGTAGAGAGCATTGTGAGGTCAGGCGACTTTGTTGAAAGCTTGGTCTCCGGGGGTATTTCTCATATTTTAGCCGCGAATCATGGTGGGCACCCATCAACTCGGTCTTTTCTAAGGGGATGGGTGTCAACATGGGGGGCAGAGGCAAGCATTTCTTGTGCCGGTCAACTTTCGACTGGAGATTTGGTCCTAGTTGAGGAGATTTCAAGAGATGAAGACACCAATGGTGACTTTGACCTTGCAAGTGAGTTGTTTGATCAGCAGCTCTTTGAACCCTTGTCGGATGAGTCATTGTCGTTTGAGAAAGGTGACCCTGATGCATAAGGAGTCTGGCTGAATCCACTTTATGTGGAGGTGCCCCCAGATGATGGGGGCATTTTTTTGTGAGAGAATGTCGAGCTGTGGTGCGCTATTGGCGAGAGAATAGATTGTTTGGGGCTGCTTGTTTTGTCCTTAAATAGCTGGGCAATCTTAACGGTATTGCTGATGGCAGAATGGTGGTGATGTGAGGGGTTATGGCGGGACCCTTTGTTGCTCGTCTCCTTTTTAGTGTGGGTCTTTTATGGTATTTGCGTGAGACTCTTTGCTCAGAAAGTCGTGAAGCTACCGAAGGACGCTTGGGTCGAGCAACCGCTGGGCCAAAGAAGTAATAACAAGCGGACCGATTCAGAATTGGCTCCTGGGCTCTCCTGGGAACCACAGGGAACACCACCCCAAAAATCTCCGGAAACGCGCCGACCTCACGCCAGATAGGTAGTGAGGCCGGCAACAACGTCTGCCTCTTCACCAGCGGCTTCGTCCGCGCACCAGGAGGCAGCCATGCTGCAATTCGGAGACTTCAAACTCCCCACGCTCGGGGATGTTGTGAACGGAGGCGAAGCCATCATTGGCAACGTCGTTGAGGGCCTCATCGAGGGCGTCACGGGAGAGAAAGTCGAACTCACGCCAGGCAACGGCGTCGACAACACCCGCGTCAAAGGGGCCAATGGCAAAGGTGACATCACCTTTGAGCAGAAGCTCGCCACCCACGCAGAGCAAGAACAGCTGCGTCGGGAGGTGGAGCAGAAGCTCACCAAGCTGCAGACCGAACTCACCAAGCTGAAGATGAAGCAGCAGAGTGAGCGGCAGCTCCGCCCCGGCGTCACTGGCCCAGGGCAGCGGTTCGTCCCACCTGGGCAGTTCGGCGGCGTGGGTCAACAACAGCTGCCCATCATGCTCGCCCTCTCGCGAGCGGTGCCCGGTTTGTCGTCGGACCCGTTCTTCATGATGACGCTCATGCAGCAGATGTCGAACGGCAACTTCGGCGGCTTTGACCCAATGGCGTTCGCTGCAATGCAGACGTTCTCGAACGTGTTTGCACCGCAGCCGGTGGTGCGGGCTCTGAATGCACCTCCCCAACCGAATCCGGTGGTGACCATTCCGCAGCCCAACCCCAACCCCTGAGTCGACCTCAAGGTCGAACAGGCTCGTCGACGACCTCGGTTCTTTGCGGTCTTCCCGTCGTCGTCACCCACACAACCTCCAGCCCCGTCGTCAGCGGATGTTCGCTGGCGATGGGCTCACTTTTCCCAAAAACCAAACCCAAACGGAGAGAACCATGACTCGCTCGCCCATCACCATCCCAACCCGCCTTCAGGTGCTCAGCTTCTTTCTCGTCGTCGAGAACGTCGTCAAACACGTCATCGCTCGACTCAAAGAGGACGACGCGCCACCTGTCGAGGAGCCCAAGGCGACGTCCGACCTCGACGAGACGATGGCGGAGGTTCGCCGAACCCTCGACGCGCTCAACTCGATTCGGGCTCAGACCAACGCAAAGCCATCTGCGTTGGAGGCGTTGGCCTTTCTGAAGGCCCAGCAGCCACTGAATGGCCGCCCCCAACCGTCGCTGTTCGTTGACCTCGCGTTGGCCAACCGTGCGTTTTTCAAACCCGAAGAAGCCAACCCCGACGACGGGTAGCCCTTTGCCGACGGCGGCGTCTTTGCCGTCGTCGGCTTTCCTTTTTCATCAACTCATTCCTTGGGGGTCACCGTGGACACGCCAGAAATCAACGAACACATCAACAACGGCCTTGCCCAAATCGGCGCCAAGCAGCGCGAGTTGGAAGCGTACGCCTACCAACTTCAACAGCAGCAGCTTCAGCTCGACCAGGAGCGAGCCCAGTTCGCCGCGATGCAACAGCAGATGCCGCAGCAGTACACGATGGTGAATCCCTACTTCGGTGGCTTCCAACAGCAGCCTGTGATGCAGCAGCAGGTGCCCGCGTCGTCATCAATGACACCGGAGCCGCAGCAAGCGGTCGCACCGCAACCTCAACAGGCTCCGCTGCAGCAAGGGCCGGTGACATCGTCACCGACGCCGAAATCCGATGCGCAGTTCCTTGCAGCCGCCATGGACAAGCAAACAGCCCAGTTCAACGCCGCCATGGAGACGATGATGACCACCATGAATGACTTCGGTCGCCGCCTCCAAGTGTTGGAAGGCGGTAGCGTCCCATCACCGTCGTTCGAAGAGGTCTTTGAGCCAACCCCAGAGACGGTTGAGGTCCCTGCCCCCGTCGTCATCGATGTCGCTGAGGAAAGCAATGAAGGCGACCGCATCGACCAGCTCTCCAAACGCGTCGACGTTCTCGCCGAGCGCGTCGAGCGACTCGCGGACGTCGTGGAGGACCTCGTCGTGCAGCAACGCAAGACCAACTCCCTCCTCGAAGAGGTGGTCGGCCTGCTGCGCCAACAGGTTCGCGACGACGTCCACCCTGACGACGAGGCCGAGCCTGCGGTTGTTCTCGAGATGCCCACGGCAGCGCCAAGTGTCGCTGGTGACGTCGTCACCGAGACCACACCCACACCAAAACTGAAGAAAGGAAAGAGCAAACGAAAGAAACGAAAGCGCTGACGACGTGAATCGTCGTCGAGAAGGAGCACCACATGCCGCAGAAAACAGAAGGGCTACAGCCCACAAACATCATCAAAGGACAGAAGAACTACCGCGTGGTGTTTGAGACCGGACAGCAGAGGTTCATCGCCAAGCGAGACCTCGCCAAGTGGCAAGCCGCCGTAGACGCCTACTGGGCGAAGAAAGGCGGCAAACCAGAACCACCGTCGTCGTCGACGACAAACCCAAAACCAGAGGGATGCGATGCATCCAAGGGAGGCACCATGCCCACCAAAAAGCAAACGCCAGCGGCGTCGTCGACGTCGACCACCTCCACCCATCTGCGCATGAAGACCCGTGCAGAGTTCGACTACGACCCGCACGACCTTGGCTATGTGCTGCGGGGCTTTGTCGAGCACGCTCGAGGCTGCGGCCCTGACCCGCTCGACATCTTCGTGCCCAAGCAGGAGCAAGCGCCGTCAGAAACACCACATCAAACGAAACTGAAGGAGATGGGGCGCGAGTTGTTCGACCTTCTTCCGGCAGCGGTGTCGTTCTTCAACATCGACGACAAGGAGTGGCAGTCGTGGCTGCGTCGTGCCGTCCCCGTTGAATGTGGCCCTGCCCGCATTCAACCGGCTGGACCGCTGAATGGTTCGGCGCCCGTCCCTGCAGCACTCCCAACATCCGGACCGGCCGCAGCATGGTTGGCGCCCGTCCTGGGACCCATCACCAGCCGCTTCGGTCAACAACGAGGCGGAGGCGAGTTGCACGACGGCATCGACATCGCCGTTCCCGTCGGAACCAGCGTGGTCGCGCCGACGACGCTGAAGGTGGAGAAGGTGGGATTCAGCCAGCGGGCTGGCCGCTATGTCGTGGCCAATGTCATGCGCGACGGTGGCGAGTTCGACGACGGCGATGGTTACCGCCTGACGTTCGCCCACCTTTCGGCCATTCGTGTTGCTGAAGGGGAGATTGTGCAGCGAGGTCAATCGCTGGGGCAGTCAGGTGCAACGGGCAACGTCACCGGCCCGCACTTGCACTTCAGGGTGCAATGGGTGGAGGACGGAATCCTCTCCGACGACCACGTCGCCATTGACCCGCTTGCCGTGATTCCTGAGGCGGTGTTTGCGGGGCAAGCGGTGCCGACCGTGTTGGGCACGCAGCAGACGACGGGCATCCGTCGAGGACAGCCCATCAACATCGTCATTGCACCCGGCTCTGGCCGCGTGAGCGCCGGAGCAAGCGGCGTCACTCAGCCCGACGTGGGGGTGCAGCTACCGTTGCTCAACCGGCAAGCAGAGGACGCCTCTTACCGCGACAGGTCCATGGAAGACGGCGACCCTCTCGCTGGGATCGTGACCGCTGCTGTCGACGAAGCCCCGCAGTTCATCCGCAACGTCGGACACGTCGCCCAAGGCTTGGGGACGTTGGCGTCAGTGGGCGGCACACTTGCCAGCTTCATCCCAGGAGCAGCACCCGTCGCCGCGCCGGTCGCGGCTGTGGGCTCAGCCGTCAGCGGCGCAGCACGTCCGGTGGCGGAGCTTGGAGCTGGTGTCGTCGAGGTCGGCGGGCAGCTGGTCAAGTCCGCAAACGAGGGTGACCCCCTTGCCGGCATCATCTGATGACACAACGGCCCGGCGTTCGCGCCGGGCTTTTAAGGAGGCAGCCATGCTGCGTTCTTGTTCCTGCAAGTCGACGCCGGGTCACACGTACAGATGTGAAGTGTGCGGCGGTGTTGGACATGACTTTGATGACGTCAGTCAGACGGCTGCGATGCCAGTGACGCAAATCCCGTCGACGCAGACTCCGTTTTTGCCAACGGGCTTGGATGCTGTCGACGAGGTCCTCGGCGGTGGTGTCGTCGAGGGCGCTGTGTATCTGCTGGGTGGGGAGCCAGGCATTGGTAAGTCGACGCTGCTGCTTCAGGTGGCAGGCGGACTACTGAGCCACGGCAGACGGGTGCTGTATGTCTCCGCTGAGGAAACTGCAGAGCGCGTGCGCGAACGTTGTGAGCGGTTGGGCCTCCTCAACGACAACCTGCTGGTGACGACGGAGGCGGAGGTTGGGTGTGTGTGCTTTCCGCTGCGGATGAAGTTGCGGCCGATGTGCTGGTGCTGGATTCAATTCAGCGGCTGCACGACGACACCGTCGACAAGCCGGCTGGGTGCCCGTCGCAGATTCGTCAGGTGTGTGAGCGCATTCTCGACGACAAACGCAGACTGACGGTCTTTGTCGTTGGGCATGTGACAAAGGGTGGGGCTTTGGCGGGCCCGAAGTTCTTGGAGCACATGGTTGACGTCGTCCTGCAGTTTTCACGTAGTGACGACGACGAGCGGGTGTTGGCGACACGGAAGAACCGGTTTGCACCCTTGGCCGCTTCGTGGCCTTCAAGCCGGGCCCGTCAACAGTAGCTTCAGATGCTTGCCCCATTGCTATGGCCTCATACAGGGAAGATGGCCCCGCACCCTCAAGAACCGAAACGCGTTCAACGGGGCTCTTGTCGACCGAATAGAGAGTACGCTCAGCAGCTCCACGCACGAACTTCACACCGGCACGAAGAATACTGTTGCGACACTCAAGCACGGTGCCTTGTTAGTTTTCGACTAGTTCTACGTCTTTTCTACGGACCTGGTAGCAAGTCATTCTAGTACTAGAATCAGACGTTCTCCCCTCACTTTCGAACAGGACCTGTACGATTCCTGAGCATGAACTAGCCCCGGATTCCGCCCTTACGATCTCAGCTTCTTGTACTGAGACAGTCTCAACATCACCTAGCTCGGGAGGCAAATCCAGATGCACCCAGTCAGAGCAGGTACCACCGACGCCTGCCGAAGAACGGACGCCAAGAGGAGCGTCACTCACCTCAAGCGGATAGGAGTTTGTACCCCCCATTGTTAGCTCACTTGGTTCGAACTGGATTTCAAAATCCCCAGGCACGTCGCAGGCTCCAGACCTCAGGACCTCAGATTCTCTTCGAATTTTGACTTCGACTTCCTGCCCCCCAATTTCCCCGACGTCTCTTGTGAACGGATCTGTTGCATTTGTATGCACCCAGAGTTCTCCCTCAATCGACACCTCCAGGACATCATCGGAACGCATTCCACCAGAACTCAAATCAGTTGAAACCCACGCTTCTAGCTCACCATCAGTAATCGAAACGTAGAAGTCAACCAAATCATAGTCCTGCGGTTCACACCCAGAGAAATAGGACGAGCACAACAAGACAACGGAACAAAAACTCGCCCTACTCATTTGGCTGAACGTCCTCTGAGGTGAGGTCGGCCTCCTGAATGGTGGTGCATTGTCCATTTTCGCACCTCGCACCTCCGCAGTCCTGCGATGAGACGCACTCGAGTGAATGGCTTCTCATGCCGGTATCCGTGCAGATGGCACCAGCTTTCGTCCTTGCTTTCTTGTTTATTGAGCGTCTTTGAAATCCTCTAATGCGGCAAACACGCCGTATTTCCTCTTTGTTGAACGAACTCATTTCTCTAAAGGAGTCTTCGCCAGTGAGGCTTAGCTCAAAGTCGTCCGAAAAAAACCAGATCGGAGAGTTCTTCGCCAGGCGTCCTTTTGCTCCGCCGAGGCCATGAAACCTAACAGTCTTCCCAACAAGTAACGCTCGAAACTCTTCGAACGACGTAAAATTCGCCCCGTAAATAACGATGGTTTCGCCATTCACGTATCGAAAAGTTGGAGACAGCCCTAGAACCTCCTCCGCGTCTAGGTAGAACTTTTCCAAGACCCCATCGACGCTAACCGACAGGGTTAGCATTGGAACCACTTCGCCAGTACACGCACCAACGTCGACGCTTGAGTTCTCGTTTCGGTCCGCCCTCGACCGCAGCGGTGAAACCTTCGACTCGATATCAACTACAACCCCTTCGATTGGGTCCTCAGCCACACAAACTGCGCGCTCCCGACGTTCCTTAACCGGTTCGACGCCACAGTCCGCCTGTGAGGAAATGGAGAGCGACACGGCAAGAATAAGCGAAAAATCAATCATTAGTCCACCGTCACAATAACGTTGTTACCAGTAAAGGCCCCTACAGAGGACGGGCCCGTTACGCTGTGTTCTATGCTGCTGACCCATGACCAGTTTCCAGTTCCGTCGGCATCCCTCAGAACAATGACAGGCTGCCCTTGGTTCATGGATTTGTAGGCGACCCAAAATCGTCCATCGCCTGAGTGGTAGAACGCTGTGATCCTTGCGCCGGTTCGTGCGCCCGACCGTATTGGAGATGGAGTTCCAACGGGAGTAGCTACATACCGGCGCATTGTAGAACTCCAAGAAACTTCGAAGCGCTGCGCTTCAACAAGAAAAGTGGTGTCGCGAGAGTCCACAAAGAGAACCACGCAGTCAGCGCTTCCGGCAAGCGAGTTGTTGTTGCAGGCTACAGCTGGAGGTACAGAGGAGTAGATTCCGAGCGAATCTGATGCAGAGAGCCTTGTTGGGCTAATCGCTCCAACCGAAACACGAACCTCATCGATATCATTCACTTCCGTTAAAACCCCGGTAACTGGGTGAACAATATTAGTCCACCTTCGGCTATGATTTGCCCAAACAATAACCGACTTACCGACAGAGGAAAGGTAGCTATAGTCGAGATCATCGGCGGATTTTATCGTCCGAGTTCCATCACACAGCAACGAGCTAGAGGTTGAGGAGGAGCTCATCTGATCGCACTGATACATGTTACCACCATAGTCATACCCGTAAAACCCATCATCCGAGTAGGAAACCTTCGGGTTTAAAACGGAATTCCAGTTATGAAGGCTCGTCGAGTAGGTGTCTGAGTCAGCCGTATCTCTCGGGTGCGTATAGACGACGCTTACTTCAGAGTCTGACAACTCTCGGTAAGTGATTGGTACAACACCAGCAGTTGTATGAAGCGAAGGATACTGCGAAACCGAGTTACTATTGGACGTGTTCAACTCGGCGGTCCAATACAAAAATGCATCGCGATGCAAGGATGAGGCCCAAGTCCAAGCCCCATTGAAAACCGATCCTCCAGCTGAGGCTCGGCTGACGCTCCAAGCGCCAGACCACGGAGATGAGGTCCCCAAAGACCCACCCGACACATATCGACGCCTTGCAATAAGAGACCGGAGACCTGTGTTCTCGTACTGACACTTGAGGTCGAACTCGAACAGGTCCCGTCGAGCGAAGAGGTTTGTACCACCTCGGTTGTTCATTACCGACGCTTCGTTGTCGGAGCATTTTCCAAGGTTCGGAAAGAAGGCATTTGCGCCGAGGCGGCAAGTGAACGGCGAGTTGCAATCGTCGTTGTCCTCACAAACATGCCCTTCGCCACCGTTGGCTGGACTAGGATCGTCCCAGGGGTGATTGTTATCTAGACCGTGCCCAATCTCATGAACCAATGTGCTTACAAGATCTCCTAGAATCCGCCCAGGCATTGCCGCTGATGTGTCGTCAGTCCTCAACCGCCACTCACGAAGGTTGTTTTCACCGTCCTGAAGCGTTATATCCACCCTAAACTGAGTTCCCGCGCAATGTGACGTCATCAGGTTTGGACCTGTGAATCGGATATTGATGAGCGAACTAGGCGAGAAAGGGCTGCAGTTCGGCTCTGTTGCAGTTGTTAGACCATCGTAAATCAGCTCTGCACCGTTCGACTGGTTATTCCAAACCTCCATTGCAAACACAGCGGCTCTTTCGAACTCCGACGAAGAAATCCCATTGAAAGTCTGCATAAAGGTTGCGTTTGCAGAGCTATTGATCTTCACCTTTATCTGCTGGGGCGGATCATATGATTCTACATCGTAGCAGTTCCCGTTCCCAGCTATAGAACTGGGAGATGCTGTCGCTAGCGCAAGCAAGGCGAATGCCCGTCCCAGGCGAGGTCGTTTCTTCTTTGACATGGTGGTCTCCAGAGCGATGAACGGTGCGGCCCTTCAGCCATAGTAGAACACCCTGCCAAAGGAAGTCAATTTCGAACACGTTGCTGATATGAGCTAGGAACGACCTTAGGTCAAATTAGGCGCAGTTCTAGGTTCGAGTGGTCCGATAGACCGCAGGCCGTCCGAACCACTCCATCGCGTCGGTCTTCGGTGTTGTCGTCGAGAACTTCACAGCATCTCTTGAGCGCAAGCGTGAATGAGAGGCCCTGAAATGCTCCCACCCCGAGTCTAGGCACGGGAGTCCATGAGTTGACCTGTAGAGCACTGGATTGTGCTGTCTGGCACCGTCACCCGAAAGGTCACCGTTGTCCAACCACGGAGCATCTCACTCTTCATGCTGGTTTTTGTTGGATCCATGCAATTTCGCCCGTCGAGATTCGGAAAGGGGGTGAGCGGCTCATCGCTCCCCTGACCGAAGGCACCCCTAATGGCCAAGCGAAAGAAGCACGAGACATCCCCTCCCCCTCCAACCAAGAAGACTGACAGACCACGACGAAAACCACGTCGAGGTCCGCCCCCATCCGCTCCGCTCTCTGACCATGATCGGCGCAAACTGCTGCAACAAGTCGAGCCTGCGCTCAAGCCCATGGTGGTGCGTGCCGCCCAAGGCTTGAACTGCAGCGCTGACGAATCCGACCTCGATGACGTCGTGCAGGACATCCTCATTCGTCTGTGGACGGATGACCTTCTCCGTTACGACCCGCGTCAGGGAAACATCTTTGGGTTCGTTCGCCAGCGCGTGTTCTCGAGCGTGCGCGAGCATCACAAGAAACAAGGTCGACGTCCAGAAGTTGGATTTGACGTCGACAAACATGATGCACGCGTTGACTGCATCGACGACCAGCTCGACGACCTGACCTGGTCTGCGATGGAGACGACGCTCGTTGACGACATCAAAGAAACCCTGTCGCCGCTGGAGGCCGCCGCAGTCCTCACTGCGACTCGGTCGGCTGAGTTCCCCAAGGTTGCCGAGGTCGCCAAGCAGTTCGGCGTTTCGACAACCGCCGTTTACGAAGCTCGCAAGGAGGGTCTGTCGACGATGGAGCGCCACCTCACCAAGACGTGGGGGCTCAAATGATCGAGAAAGCAAAAACCAAAACCCCATCTGTTGCGGCTAACGACGATGTTGAAGTGAAAACCCGGCTTCTGCGGCTCCCAGACGTCCTTGAGCGGTCCGCGTTGAGTCGCAGTGCCCTATACCGTCTAGTGAATGAGGGAGCCTTTCCTCGGCCGTTGAAGCTCACTCAGCGCAGCGTCGCGTGGGTGGAGTCTGAGGTGGAGGCGTGGATTGATGAGAAAATGAAACGTCGGCTCGGGTAGCGTGAGGTTGCGGGTTGGTTGATCTGGGTTTCTGGCTTGCCCCCAGGACGTTCCACTGGGTTCAAAAACATGGGGGCAAAGATGGGGGCAAGACCACAGCACAGGTCTTGCCCCTTTTTCAATTTCGGCGACTTAGGTCGGTTGTGGGAATCCCGTCGTGTCCACCATCTTCGGGCACGTAGCTCAGTGGTAGAGCAGGAAACCCCCGTTCCACCCCTTGCTCATGTTTGTCCAAATGCATTTCGAATTTGTTGAACACCGACGACGGCGACGTCGTCACACGAGTGATTCCCACGAGCCGAAGGGTGTGGCTTATCCACTCTTAATGGCGAGGTTGCTGTCACAGAGCGGCCTAAGTGATCCCCCTCAGGGCGGGCAACTGACCATCGCCAGGGCGGGCAACTGACCACGCCTTCGGGGGCGGGCAACTGACCACGCTACATCCCTCCTTCGCCTGAAGGAG
>Ga0213839_1000960_pt1 | contig 22146 bp, 22 predicted proteins | sample SWPATP21_FD_160075 | JGI IMG/M metagenome (GOLD analysis project Ga0213839, IMG submission 160075) | Coastal seawater microbial communities from Marineland, Florida, United States - SWPA TP2 #1 | ecosystem: Environmental > Aquatic > Marine > Coastal | place: USA: Florida | collected 2016-08-14
ACGAGGTAGTCGGCAAAGGACTCTCCGCCCAGCGCCCGCCGGATGGGACGGCGCTCGAGGGGCAGCGGCGTGCTTCTGTCCTGCCCGGTCAGCACGAGCTGGCCTTCTTCCTCTGCCGGCCCAGGCGCCTCTCCCGAATCCGGTGACTTCGCGGTGCGGGGGGCGGCCGCGGATGCTGCGGATTCCTCTAGTTTCGTCTGCCAGCTGTTGGTCAGGAGTCTGCGTCCGCCGGCGTCGACGGCGACGATCCCGACGTCGACGGTGTCGAGAATGGTGTTCAGGAGCCGTTCGCGTTCCTTGCTGTCCGCCAGCAGGGCCTGCAGTTCGGCCTCCTTGGACTGGATCCGCCACTGCTCGTGCCGCAGCCGCGCCCGCGCGAAACGCATGGCGAGGGAGACGGCAAGCATCATCAGCGGCACCAGCACCGCTTCGGCGGAACGGGCCGCCGGCGGCGCCGACGGGTCCGTCAGGAGCCACGGCCAGGCCGCCAGCAGCGGCACGGTGAAGCTGAGCGAAAGGCTGGCGGGGGCGGACAGCGTGGATGCCGAAATCCACACGACGGGCAGAACCGACAGCACACCGGGATCCGGCAGGCCGGCCGAACTGCCGTCCCGGAGGAGCCCGATCGCAACCAGGTCCAGGACGGGGATGACGAGCGGCGCCAGCGGCCCGAAGCGCTGCCAGGGGACCAGGACGCAAGCCGCAAGGAGCGCGGCCTGCAGCCCTAGTGCGTAGCGGCACAAGGCGCTGTCCATAACGCCGGGCCAGGCGTCGGGTGCGGCGAGCACGACTCCGGCCATCATGAGGGCCAACGGCACCTGGCAGATGAAGACCCGCGCGCGCGGCCCCAAAGCCTTGACGTATCGATCCGCACCCCGGATCAGCCGCTGTCTACCCAAAGACGCCGCGCCCCTTTCTCGTTGCTCCAGTTTTACACCTCGTGTCACGCAAACTTGACATAAATCGAAGTTTTGCTATTTCTGTTACTGAGCCGCCACGGTTTTGCCTCCTGCGATGGGTATTCTGACAATGCCGGTGGGGGCCGACGAGTTTAGTGTTGCCGCCGCATCCGCGAACGGCAGCGTAGCGTGCCACATGAGGGGGGCCATGACCGACCTGGGAGTCGCCGTCGTAGTAGAAGACGACGAAGATGTTCGGAACCTTGTCGAAGCTGTACTGAGCCAGGCGGGCTTCGAAGTTCATTCGGCGGCCGGCGGGAGGGAAGGGGTCGACGTCGTCCGGGAGCAGGAGGCCAGCGTGGTTACCCTGGATGTCGGGCTTCCCGATATCGACGGCTTCGAGGTGCTGCGCCGGATCCGGCAGTTCAGCGACGCCTACGTGGTCATGCTGACGGCGCGCACCGACGAACTGGACACCCTCACGGCCTTTCACACCGGAGCCGATGACTTCCTGGCCAAGCCGTTCCGGCCCCGCGAGCTGCGCGCCCGGGTGGGTGCCATGATGCGCCGGCCCCGGCAGGACATCCGGGCCGCGCTGGCACCCGTGACGGATCCTGAGGGTGTTGCCGGCCCGGCCGCGACCCAGAGCCCGGTACTGCGCCACAACGGGCTGGAGCTGAACCCGGAAACCCGGTCCGTGAGCGTCGACGGCGCGGCCGTCAGCCTGACCCGCAGCGAGTTTGATCTTCTGCAGGCGCTCCTTAAGGGCGCCGGCGCCGTGCGCTCCAAGGTCGAGCTCGTCCGGGTGGTACGGGGGGACTACTACCGGGCGGACGCCTACATCAGCGAATCCGATGAACGCGCCGTCGAGGTCCACATCGGCAACCTCCGGCGGAAGCTTGGCGAGGACCCGCTGCTGCCGCGCTGGCTGCAGACCGTCCGCGGCGTGGGCTACCGGCTGGCGCCGGAGCGGTAGCTCCGCGACTGGCCGGCGGCCGGCGCCCGGCCAGACAGGCTCAACCGGAGCGCCCGGCTCAACCGGCGCGCCTGGAGGGATCAACGGTTCCGGCAGGCCTAGCTTTCCCACAGGACATAGCTGAACTGGAGCTCGTCGACGGTTTCGTCGCCGCGTTCGGCAACGTCGCCCAGGAGTGACAGGGCGTGGTCTATGTCGCCCGCCCTGATGGCGTCCTCGAGTTCGCCGGCGAGCTGGGCCAGGCGCAGGCCGCCAACCATGGCGGAGGACGTCTTCAGGCTCAGCACCGCGTCCATCGAGCCTGCGTGGTCGCCGCGCTTGAGGGCCGACGCCAGGGAACGGTAGCGCTGGTCCCACATCCTGGTGTAGTCCCGGGCGAATCCCTTGGCCACGGAGGGACTGTCGAGCTGGGCACCCAGGTCCTGGAGCGCCGCCGGGTCAACAAGCGGGGCCGCCGCGGCCAGGGCAGTCGCACAGCACCCCGTACCGGATGCCGCGCCGGACGCCGGCAGGGCAGGCGCCGGGAGGTCCTGCTCCGGCAGGCCGGGGGAGGCTGTGGGAGCGAGGACAATGCTCGCATTTCCGTCATCGGGGCAGGCGCTGGGGAGGGACATGTGACCACGCTACTTGCTGATACGGCCGATGCCCTGCAGCCCGGCCTATCCTGCGGAAACCTTGAGGCTTTCCGCAGCGGAACCAATCACGGAGCCTATTGCCGGGCCCTACTGGCCGCTGAACGTGTCAATCGCGTTGATGACAGCCGGGCCCAGGATGGCGATGAAAAGCACCGGGAAGATGAAGAACAGCAGGGGGAACAGGATGGTGACCGGCAGCTTCATGGCCTTCTCCTCGGCTCGCTGCCGGCGCTTGACCCGCATGACCTTCGCCTGGACCCGCAGCACCCGGCTGATGGCAATGCCGTAGGTGTCGGCCTGGACCACCGCCTGGACGAAGCTGCGGAGCTCGGGCACGTTGGTCCGTTCCGCCAGGGCCACATAGGACTCGCGCCGGCTGCGCCCCACCTGCATGTCCTGCAGGGTCCGGATCAGTTCCTCCGCCAGGGGGCCCTTGCCGTTTTCGCCCGCCCTGGCCATGGCGCCTTCGAAGCCCAGGCCCGCCTCCACGGAGATGAGCATCTGGTCCAGCGTGTTGGCCAGTTCCAGCTGCATGGTCTTCTGCCGTTCCTGGCCCTTGCTGTAGAGCAGGAGGTCCGGGATGAAGTAGCCCAGCAGGAGCACGAAGATTCCCACGAGCTTGAGGATCGGCGTCGGGCCGTTGGCACTGATGTAGAAGCCCAACAGGGCGCCGAGCAGGCCAAGCAGCGGCTTGGCCGCGAGCACGCGTCCGAGCGGCAGCGAGGCGGGGCGCCCGGCGAGGGACAGCAGCCGGTCCAGTTTGCGGACGTAGGCTGCGGGCGTCAGCCGGTGCCCGGCCCGCTCCAGCAGGCTGCCGCGCGTCCGCCGGGTGAGTTCGGCAGGGTCCGTGCCCAGCGCGAGCATCTCCCGCGTGGCGCGCTGTGACCTCCGGTCTACAGACAGCAGGGACCAGACGAGATAGCCGAGCGGCAGGGACACCAGCAGCATGGCCAGGACTACAGCGGGTGCCATTGTTGCCTCAGAACTTCAGGTCGATGATCTTGCGCATCCACAGACCACCAATGGTCATGAGGATGACGGACGCGATGATCATGCCCCAGCCCAGCGGATGGGTGAACATGGCGTTCATGTAGCCGGGATTGACCAGCATCAGCATCACCACAATCCCGATCGGCATGGCCATGAGGATATAGGCGGAGAATTTGCCCTCGGCCGCGAGGGATTTGATGTGCCCCTTGATCTCGCTGCGCTCGCGGATGGTCTCGTTGACCTGGTCCAGGACTTCGGCCAGGTTCCCGCCCACCTCGCGGTTGATCTGGATGGCCTGGGCAATCCAGACGAAATCCTCGTTCCGCATCCGGTCCGCGGTGTCGCTGAGGGAGGCCAGGAGGTCCCGGCCCAGGCTGGTCTCGGTGACCACACGGCGCATCTCCTCCGACGTCGGGCTCTGCGACTCGGCCGCGGCGGCGTCAATGGCGCGCAGGATGCTGTGCCCGGCCCGGAGGCCGCCGGAGAGCAACTGCAGGGTGTCGCCCAGCTGCAGGTCGAACTTGTTGCGGCGCTTGCCGGTCAGGAAGCCGATCACGAGGTGCCCCACGACCGGCGCCAGGAGCACCAGCATGAGCCCCAGCAACGGCCCCGCGACGACGAACCCCGCGAGGCCCCCCGCGACGGCTCCGGCCAGGAGCAGGACGTAGAAGTCCGCCTGGCTGAGGCGCAGGCCGGCTTGTTCCAGGGCCTCGCGGTTGAAGAGCCGGACTTTGCGATGTGCGAAAAATCCGTCGACCAGTTGGACGGCCGTGCCGGCGAACCGCGAAAGCTGCGAGTCGGGCTGGCCCTGGACGGGCCTGCGCCGGTCCAGCGGGACGCTCGCCCCGCCCGGAGCCAGCAGCACGATCCCCAGGACCACCACTGCGCTGAAGAGCAGGCCGACGCCGATGGGCAGCAGAGTCATGGACCGATCACGCCCTTCCGGCCGGAGTCAGCGGTGCGGCGAACACGTTGGCCGAGACATGAATGCCCAGGTCCTCGAAGCGGTCGATGAAGCGCGGGCGGATGCCGGTGGGGACCGGCTTGCCGAGGAACCGGCCATGGGCGTCGACGCCGGCGGCGTAGTCGAACACGAAGGCATCCTGGAGCGTGACGATGTCTCCCTCCATGCCCTGGACCTCGGTCACGTGCGTGATGCGCCGGGTTCCGTCCCGCAGGCGGGAGATCTGGATGATCAGGTTGACGGCCGAGGCGATTTGTTCACGGATGGCGCGCAGCGGCAGGTCCATGCCGGCCATGAGCACCAGCGTCTCGAGACGGGCCACTGCATCCCGGGGCGAGTTGGAGTGGACAGTGGAGAGCGAACCGTCGTGGCCGGTGTTCATTGCCTGGAGCATGTCCAGCGATTCGCCGCCGCGGACCTCGCCCACCACGATCCGGTCCGGCCGCATGCGCAGGGAGTTCCGCAGCAGTTCGCGGATGGTGACCTCGCCCTTGCCCTCGGTGTTCGACGGCCGGCTTTCGAGCCGGACCACGTGTTCCTGCTGGATCTGGAGCTCGACGGCGTCCTCGATGGTCACGATCCTTTCGTCGTGGGGAAGGAACGAGGACAGGACATTGAGCAGGGTGGTCTTGCCGGTGCCGGTGCCGCCGGAGACGATGATGTTCAGCTTGGCCTTCACGCACGCATTGAGCAGTTCCGCCATTTCCGGCGTCAGGGTGCCGAATTCGATGAGGTTCCGGACCGTCAACGGCACTTTGCTGAACTTCCGGATGGTCAGCGACGACCCTCCGACGGCGAGCGGCGGGATGACGGCGTTGACGCGGGAGCCGTCCTCCAGCCGCGCATCCACCAGGGGCGAGGACTCGTCGATCCGCCGGCCCACCTTGGAAACAATGCGTTCGATCACCTTGCGGAGGTGGTCCTCGGAGCTGAAGCGGGATTCGGTCAGGGTCAGTTTGCCGTGCCGTTCCACGTAGATCTGGTCCATCCGGTTGACCATGATTTCCGTGACGGCGGGATCGTCGAGGAGGCGCTGCAGCGGGCCGTAGCCCAGGACGTCGTCGGCCACGTCACGGACCAGCCGGGAGCGCTCCTCGGCAGACAAGGGGACCTGCTCGGCGTCGATGATGCGCGTCAGCTCCTCCCGCGCCGAGGTACGCAGGTCCTCCTCCTTGGTCGCGGAATCGTTGAAGCGGGTGCCCATGCGTTCGAACAAAGCCGTGGCAGCCCGCTGCTTGAGGGCGGCAAAAGCGTCCACTGGCTGCTGGCCCCGGGCGCGGGATTCGTGGGGCTCACTGAAGCCAGGCAGCGGCGTCGGGCTGCTTTTCTCGAGGACGACGGCGGCGGCCGGCGGTGCCGCCGTCGCCTCGCCCCCTCCTTCCGGGGGCACGGCCGGTGCGGCGACGGTCAGCCGCGCATCGGCAGGCGTTCCCTCTGCGGTGCGGAGCCGTTCGGACAGTTTCATCAGACCACCACCCGGCGGTGGAGTTTCCTCTGGGCAGTGGCGCGCCAGGCGGGGTCGAACCGGTTGACGAGCTGTTTCAGTCCCTTGACGGCCGGGTCTTTGCGGCCGTCCTGAAGCACCGGAATGCCGCGGTTGGTGGAGAACGCGACAGCCTTGGACCGGGGGATGCTCACGTCCACGGGGGCTCCGATGGTCGCTTCGACATCCTGGACGCTCAAGCCGGACTTGGAGTCGGCCATGTTCAGGACCACGTGGCGGGTCTCGGGAAGCAGGTCCAGCCGCCGGAGGATTTCGAGGCCGGAGCGCAGCCCGCGGATGCTCGGCACGTCCATGGCGGTCACCCAGACGGCGTCCGTGCATTGTTCGAGGGCGGCCAGGCAGACCTCCGGAAGCCCGGGCGCGGTGTCGACCACGACGTACTGGAACTGTTCGGCCAGTTGTTCGAGCAGCCGGGTGACCTGCTCGGGCGTGATGTCATCCGCCTCCACGGGAGTCCTGGGGGCGCAAAGGGCGTAGATGCTCCCGGAGTGGACGGTGAGGAAGGCCTTGAGCACGAGGGAATCCTGGCTGGCCGAGGACGAGACGGCGTCGGTCACGGTGTGCTCGGGGTTCAGGTACAAGCCTGAGGCCACATCCCCGAACTGCAGGTCCAGGTCCACGATCACCACGCCCATCGGCGCCACCTTGCCCAGCCCGATCGCGATGTTGGTGGCAATCGTGGTCTTGCCCACCCCGCCCTTGGGGGAGAAGACCCCGATCACCAGGCCCTTGCTGCTGCCGGACTGGGAGACCGCCGCGGTCCGGTTGCGGCTGGCGAACGACTGGCAGGCGCGTTCCAACAGCACCCGGATCTGCGCCGGGTCCGCCGCCGGACTGAGGATGTCGCGGATGCCGGCCCGCATCGCCAGCAGGACGAAGTTCGGATCCGCCTCGCCGACCAGGATGACGCTGAGCTCGGGAAGCTGGACGTCGAACACCGTGGCCAGGCGCAGTGCATCCTCCACCGGCACGTCCGGCCCCAGGATCAGGACCTCGGGCCGTTCCTGGTTGAGGCTCGCGAAGAGTTCCGCCGGGTTCGCGGGATTGACGAGCGCGAAGGTTTGCAGGCCGCCCGCGAGGCCGCCGGCCAGGGCCTGGCGGACCCGGGCATCAAAATCCGTGTTCGGGGAAATCAGGACAAAGCGGCTCATTTGTACACCTCTGGTTTCGTCATGATTCCTGGCCGGCCGCTGTCCGTGGCGTTGAGCGGTTCCTTGCTTAGCCAGAGAGTGGCATATTCCGCCCCATAGACGATCTTGGTGGCGTCGACATCGTTGACCGCCACGGTCACGAGCATGAGCCCTGTGGGCAAAGACGTGTCCTCAGTTGTGGCGCCGTCGCCCGAAGATGCCGACTTCGCCGCCGCCGCGGCCACAGGGGCGCGCTGCATGCCGGTTACGAGGACTTTGTGGACGGTCAGTTGAGTGGTTTCTTTCTCCGGTTTGGCTTCCAAACCCCCGCTTTTCAGCGAGATGAAGATGCCGACGTGATCGCCGGGTGCCAGCCGGCCGCCCACCACGCGCTGCGGTTCCAGCTGGAAGGACACCTCCTGGAGCCCCTCGGGGACCTGCACCGATCCGCTGGTCTGTAATTCCTCGGGGGCGATCAGTCGCTCGGCGACGAGCTGCTCGCCGGGGAGCAGCTCGACGGCGGTGACCTTGCCGGCCAGCCCGTCCAGGTTGCGGAGCGCGGATTTCGCGACGGCCGTGCCCGGCAGTTTTTCGGTGGTGAGGAACGGTTTGAGGGCTTCCACGGTGGTGCCGGCCGGCACGGCTTTCGCCACGACGAGGACGTCCTGCGGGTCCAGGTCCTGGACCGCCCGGGAGTCGGCGCCCTGCGCGTAGCTGACCACCAGGACGGCTCCGACGACGGCCAGCACCAGGGCCGCGATGCCTGCCAATAAGCGTGACTTCAAGTACTGCTCCTGTACTGGTTGGTGGACGGTGAGGCGACGTCGGGTGCTATTGCGTGAGTTTGACGACGTCGGCGCCGAAGTCCTCCGCTGGCCCGAGGGTGTAGCCGCTGGCCAGCGAGACGTATTGGACGAAGCTGCCGATGATGCCTCGGCAGCTTCCATCGCACTTCAGCGACGACGCGACGGCGGGAGGCTTGTTTTGAAACGAGGCCGGCAGGTCGTTGCTGCCGCTGAAGTTCCATCCTTTGACCTTGAAGGCCGCGAAAGAAACGAGCTTGTAGCTGGCCCCGTTGCCAGTGCCGGTCACCCGGTTGAAGACGGGGAGCAAGACAATCACGTCCTTGCCGGCGCTGATGTCTGCCGCCCACTTCAGCAATACGCTGTCGCAGACACCGGGGTAGCTGTTGCCGGGCGAGTTCGGGGCATCCCCGGAGTTGATGTTGATGATGCCGCCGCACACGCCCGGGTTGCTGGTGAGCCAGCCGAAGCCGCCCGGTACGGCCTGACCTGATGGGCCGTACATGCATGCCGGATTGGCGCCGTCGCCGTGGCTCTGCAGCCTCTGCAGGCTCCCGTCAACGTGGTCTTTGACCTGGCAAATAGAGAAGGCAAGCGGGAACGCGGTCGGGCCCGCCACCGGGCGCCCCCACTGGACGGTGGCGCCGGCGGTTACGGTGGCGTCGTTAAACCCCAGGGCGCGGGCGAAGAACAACGAGACCCTGTTGGGTGCCTGTCCGGCTTCCTGCGCCCCGGCTGTCACCTTGACGGTGCCGGCCGTCTTGTCCAGGACGAGGGACGCGATGTTGCTCGCCCCGTCGCGGGCGTTGCTGTTGGCAAGGCTGCGGGCGAGGGCGGACGTGGTGGAGCAGTCGGCGTCGTTGGTATTTCTCGCGCACTTCTGGGCGATGGCGAAGGCTGCCGCGTCGGCGCCGCTGCGCAGCTGGGTCTTCTCCGCATATAGCATGCCGACGTCGACCGCCAGCGCGGTGAAGCCGAGCAAAGTCACCATGAGGATGGCGACCAGGACGCTGATGGCCCCGCGCTCGCCGGGCGCGTTTGCCGCTGCTAGCCTCCGCACAGCATGACTCCTTTGCCTTCCATCGTGAACGGGCCTGCAATGCCGGTCATAGTGGAGAGCGAATAAGTGATCTTGAGGGTCACCTGGGTACCGGTGGTGCAGGTGGTGGGGCTGATGGTGATGTTGGTGTCAGTCAAACCGGGTTTGAGGGTGGCGGCAGCATTCTTGGCCGCTGTCCGTGCGGCGCTTATGCTGCTGCCGATGGCCATGACCCGGACCCCTTCGCGGGCGGCGCTGGAGAGGGTGACTTGCGCATTATAGGCTCGGCCGAATTCCGTGATGCCGAGCAGCAGCATGATGAGGACGGGGGCCAGCAGCGCGAATTCCACCGCGACGGCGCCCCGTTCGGATGTCGTGGACATGGGGACCGCCTTCCCGCGATGGTTGCCTGAGACGGCTATGTGGTGGCGGCCTGATGCCGCCACCACATAGTCATTGACCGAAACGCTGTGCCGGGGCTGTGGTGCTTACGGCGCGCAGGCGGCCGTGCCTGTTGCGCCGGCAGCTGCCGGCGTGAAGGTACCACCGCTGACAGAGCACTGGACCTGGGTGAACGTGTCGGTCAAAGTGCCGCCGAGGAGCGTCACTGCGACGATGATGACGACGGCGATGAGGGAGACCATGATGCCGTATTCGACGGCGGTGGCGCCGCGCTGATCGCAGCGAAGACGGGCTGCGAAACTGGAGAGAATGGAACGCATTGGAGACTCCTGAGCGAGTAGGGCGGCTGGTCCTGCACCAGCGCTGAGGGAAACGTAGCAAGGACCGACACACCCGTGATTCGCCCTTGACGCATCCTGAGCCAAGGCTTCCCAATCTGCACGTTTCCTGTACATTCCCTGCGCGCATCTTGCGCTTGACATGCAACATTTCCGCTGTAAGCCCGGAAAACGAAGGGACCCCCTTGGCTCTGGCCCAAGGGGGTCCGGTATCGGGGCTGTCAGGCGGGGAGCCGGATCAGCCGTGAGTGGGAGCTGATGGCGTTGACCGCGGAGACGAAGATCGGGCCGAGTTCTGATCCGCTGGCCGCGCAGAAGAAGAAATCTCCGTCGGAGTTCTCGGCGGTCCGCAGCGCCGCCGTCGAGCAGTCATTGTTGGACGTGCTGGGGTTGCCATGTGAGTCCTTCGACGCCGCGGCGGCCAGGACGTCCCGGACAAATTCCCCGCCCGTGGCGCACCGCGCCGTCGTTGCGTCGCCGAAGGCGACAGTCACAATCAGCAGGCCCCGCGCCTTGGCGTCGGTTGCAACCGCCTTCAGGTTGGTACACGCAACTGCCCCGTTGGTAGTCCCGATGTCGTTGGCGGTGAGCAGTGAGTTGTCCGATCCTGCGATGTTCTGCTCGTTGGGTTGACCGTCCGTTTCCAGGATGATGGCCTTCCGGGCCGGGGTGGAACGCGTTGGCAGGCTGCCGAGATTGTTGGAGGTCAGGCCGAGTACGTACCGCGCCGCGGCCTTCAGCGGCGCTGCCAAGAAGGTTCCACCGCTCGACGCCGACAGGCAGTTCAGGCCCTTAACGAGCGTGCTGCTCGTGTTCAGAGGTGGAGTTCCGCCTGGAATTGCAGGGTTCTGGGTGTAGTCGTTGGAGAACGGAACGGGAATCCATGGGCCGGTGTTGTCCGTGGATGGTGTCGTGATACAGCTTCCCGGAGAAGTCTTGCTGCGGTGGATCGTGCCAAGCGCCACGTATTGCTGATCCCTGGTCATGGTCTGCAGGGTGCTCTTGATCCCGGAGACCATCAGGTCCCGATTCGCGGTGCTCATACTGCCGGTCCGGTCTGCCACCAGGGCGATATCCATGGGATTCGGAATCTGGGAGCCGCAGGAGCCTTTGCACGCGTTGGCTGCGAGCGAGCCGGTGTTTCCGGTGTTGATGCCGATGACGGGGCCGAAACTGAAGGGGACATCCTTGTCATCGGTCACGGTCAGCGTGTTGCACGTGTGACCACTTAGGGTTGCGCAGGGAATCGCGCAGATATTCTCGTTGCACGTGGCTCCGGCGACTGTTCCGGGGTTGCAGACGCTGGGGACCTGACCGCTGGCCACCGTGTGTGCGGCTCCGGAGGAAGCCACCACACACCAGAACGTGACTGACGGATCCGCGGCGGGGTCGTTGGCCTTGGCAAACGCAATAGCAGCGGTCCGGGCTGCGGTGGGGTCGTCCGGGAGCGACGTCGCGCCCGCCAGGGCGGCAGCGTCCAGCGCATTGCTGAGTTGCTGGTGCTCGTATACCAACCGGCCGACGTCGAGGGCGAGGGCAAGCACTCCAAAGAGCACCGGAACCAGCAACGCAAAAATTACAGCGGCCGCTCCACGTTCCCCGGAATTCCGGTTCCGGGGGTCCGCATTGCTCATTCGGGCCTCTTCTCGCTCGAACTGATACTCGGAATCTCGGCGCGATCCTGGCCTTACGGAGTGCATGTTCCACCGCCCCAATTCTGTGAGCCCGATGTCACGGCCACTGTGCCTTCCATCTTCATGACTGCCTTGGCTTCGAAGACCCCGGACAGCGCCCAAGCGTAGAAACCGGACACCGAGGACTGCGGGTAGCGCAGGCAGACAACCATGACGCCGGGGGCGCCCCCGGACGTGTTCACGGCGAACTTCACCTGGAGTTTGGCGTTGTCCAGTTCGCCACCCCTGGCGTGGTTCGCGGCCGCTATGACGTCTCCTTCCGTCACCCCCTGGCGTGCGGCCTCCCGCGCAGCACCTTGGAGGTTGATGGTTTGGCCGTAGGCCATCCCAAAGTCGATCACCCCGAGGAGCATGGACAGGAGGAGGGGAACTACCAGGGCAAATTCAACAGCTGCAGCTCCACGTTGCTGATGATCCCGCTGCTGCTGGTCCCGTTGCTGCTGGTCCCGCCTGCGGGGGGTTGGTGCCGGGAACCTAAACATCTGCTCCTCCTTCAGTGTGGCCCGTGAATTCCCGGTTCTGCCCGGGCGTCGGATGAATTGCATGACCGTTTGGAAATAATGCTCAACGACCAGAAAAAGTGCTGATGGCGTTGAGGACAGCAGGACCAAGAATGACGATAAATAGTGTCGGGAAAATAAAGAGGAGCAAGGGAAAGACGACTGCAACGGGGAGCTTCATGGCTTTCTCCTCGGCCCGCAGACGGCGCTTGATGCGCATCTGTTCCGCCTGGGGTTTCAGCACGCGGGCTATCGACAGGCCTTGCACATCGGCTTGGATGATGGCCGCCACAAAGCTCTTCAGTTCCGGCACTGTGGACCGCTCGGCCATGGCCTTGTAGGCCTCGCGCCGGGTCCGGCCGGCCTGGATGTCCTGCAGCGTGCGGACCATCTCTTCGGCCAGCGGACCCTTGCCGCTCGCACCGACGCGGGCCACTGCGGCCTCAAAGCCAAGGCCCGCTTCGACCGATATCAGCAGTTGGTCCAGCACATTGGGCAGGTCGAGCCTGATTCGCGCCTGGCGCTTGGTGCCGTTGTTGTACGTCAGCAGGTCGGGCAGGAAGTAGCAGACGGCTGTGAGCCCGAGGGCAAACAGGATGCTTTGCGGGCTCCTGACCGCCCCCAAGGCTATGGCCACGAGAGCACAACCCAAGGCCGCCAGCGGTTTCAGCGTCAGCAGACGGTCCAACGGCATGGATGCGGGCCGTCCCGCGTTCGCCAGGAGCCGGTCCAGCCGAGCGACATAGGTGGACGGTGTCAGGGTACGGCCGAGCGTGGCCAACCGGCGCGGTGCGTCCGGGGCGGCGTCGGCCTGGCGGCTCGAGACGGCGGTGAGTCTCGACTGGATCAGCCGGCCGGAGGCCCGGTCGAAGGAGATCATTGACCAGGCGAAGTAGGAAAGCGGAAGGACGATCGTGGCGATCAGCAGCCAGACTGTTGCGGTCATGGTTTCAACTCCCTAGAAGACGATCTTGACCATGCGGCTGATCCAGAAGGAGCCGATGGCCATCATGATCACGCCGCCGGAAATGAAGATCCATCCAAGAACGGACTCCGTCAGGACCCCCACATATGTCGGATTGGTCAGGTGAAGGAAAGCTGCGACGAAAAATGGCAAGGCGATCAGGATGTAGGCGGAAAACTTTCCTTCGGCTGCCAGCGCGCGGACCTGTCCTTTGATCTGGGCACGCTCCCGCACGGTGTGCGCGACGTGGTCGAGGACACCTGCCAGGTCTCCGCCAACCTCGCGGTTGATCTCAATAGCCTGGCTGAGCCACTCGAAGTCCTCGCACTGCATTCTCATGGCCACCTCGGCCATCGATTCAGAGACGTTCCGTCCTACCCTTTGCTCGTTGACGATCCTGGCGAGCTCCTCAGACATCGGGGCGGGCATCTCCACGCTGGTGCTGTGCAGGCTCTGCGCGATGCCGTGACCGGCGCGGAGGCTGCCCGAAATTGACATCAGCATGTCGCTTAGTTGGCTTTCAAAGGCGGCGCGGCGGCGGCCGGTCCTGAATGCCACCAGCGACCACGCACCCACCGGAGCCATTGCTGCCAGCAGAATGGCCATGAAGATGTTTTGGGCCATGAGTCCCGTTGTCCCCAGCACCAGGCTCCCAGCGAGCATCAAGACAACGAACTCCGCCGGAGTAGACTTTAAGCCCGCTCCGCTGAGGGCATCGCGGCCGAATGGCCCGCCGTGCCCTGGGCCAACGCCACGTTCCACCGCGGCGACCGTAGCGCCGCTCAGCCTGGAAATTACCGAAATGCTTCCTTTGGGGGAGTACGGCCTCCTCCGGCTCAGCTGAATGTCCGCATAGCGCGGCTTGAATGCGACGAAGAGTGCCAGGACGGCCGCCATGAGAATGAAAGCGGCCCCAGAGAGCAGTGCAGCATCAGGGATCACTGTCCTCACCGCCCCTGAACCCGGGAGGCCGGGGCAAAGATCTCAGGAGGCAGTGCGATCCCCATGTCGGCAAATTTTTCAACGAAACGCGGGCGAACACCTGTGGCCACGGGTTTTCCGATGAACCGCCCGTTGGCGTCGACTCCGGCGGCATAGTCGAAGACGAAAGCGTCCTGGAGCGTCACGACGTCGCCTTCCATGCCGAGGACTTCCGTGATGTGCGTCACCCGGCGGGTGCCGTCCTTGAGCCGGCTCAATTGCACGATCAGGTGGACGGCGCTGGCGATTTGCTCTCGAATCGCCCGCAGCGGAAGATCCATTCCGGCCATGAGCACCAGCGTTTCCAGCCGGGCTATTGCATCACGCGGCGAGTTCGAGTGCACGGTGGAAATGGATCCGTCATGGCCGGTGTTCATGGCCTGGAGCATGTCCAGTGCCTCACCGCCACGGACTTCACCGACGACGATCCTGTCGGGCCTCATGCGCAAGGAGTTCCGCACGAGATCCCGGATATCAACGGCTCCCCGGCCCTCTATATTTGCCGGCCGGCTTTCCAAACGGACCACATGATCTTGTTGCAGCTGCAATTCCACGGCGTCTTCAATAGTGACAATTCGCTCGTCGGCTGGAATGAACGAGGAAAGAACATTGAGGAGTGTGGTCTTTCCCGTTCCAGTGCCGCCGGAAACGATAATGTTCAGGCGGGCCCGGACGCAGGCATCGAGCACCTGTGCCATTGCGGGGGAAATGGAATCAAACGCGATCAAGTCGTTCACGGTGAGCGGGGCCGCCGAGAACTTGCGGATGGTCAACGACGGGCCGTCGACCGCCAGGGGCGGGATGACAGCATTGACGCGGGAACCGTCGTGAAGACGCGCGTCGACCAGCGGCGACGACTCGTCTATGCGGCGTCCGATCCGAGAAACGATGCGTTCGATGACCCTGCGCAAATGAGCGTCCGAACTAAACGTGGTGCCGGTCAAGTGCAGCCTGCCGCCGCGCTCCACATAGATTCTGTTGGCCCCGTTAACCATGATTTCCGATACCAGCGGATCGTCCAGGAGACGCTGCAGGGGTCCAAAGCCCAGGATTTCGTCGACGATCTCACGGATCAGGCGACGCCGTTCCTCCGGCGTCAGGGGAACTTGCTCGTCATCAATAAAGGCCCCGAGCGCTTCCCGGACCATCCTCCGGACGTCGCCTTCGTCGAGGCTGTTATCCGTGATCCGGCTGCCCAAGCGGGTGGTCAGTTCGTCCGCGGCGCGCTTCTTGATGCCGGCGAGTGCGTCCGGACTGGCGGTCAGCGGAGCTTTTGCGGAGTCCTCGAAATGGCCGCCAGCGCTTTTCGAGGAGCCGGGGACAGCGAGCGGCACCGGGTTTTCCTCTGGATTGTCGGTCGGCACGCGGCCTTCGGCAATCAGGCCAGCGGCTTCCAGCCGGTTGATGAGACTCATGAGATATCCGCCCTTCGGTGGACGTTCTTGCCGGATGGTGACGACGCCCCCGCTTGCAGCCGGTCAACCAGGTTCCTGAGGCCCTTGAGGGCAGGATCCCGCCGATTGTCCTGAAGCAGCGGTATCCCGGCGTTTGTTGAGAACGGCAGTGTCTTTGAACGGGGCAGAAGGATGTCAACCGGAAGGCCAACCGTGGCTTCAACGTCCTGGACAGTCAGGCCGCTGCGCTTGTCGGCGAAGTTCAGGACGATGGTGTTGGACGGCGGCATGAGGTCCAATTGCCGCAGGACGTCCAGCCCGTGGTTGAGCCCGCGGATGCTGGGGATGTCCATACCGCACACCCAAACTCCATCGGTCGCCAGCTCCAGGACGGCCAGGACCACGTCGCCGAGTCCCGGCGAGGTGTCCAGGATGACGTAAGGGAACTCCAAGGAAAGTTGGCTGATGAGCGTCGTCACGTGCGCCGGCTTGATGAGGTCCGCCTCTGCCGGCCGGTGCGGGGCGCACATGGCGTAGGCCCCCGACGGGTGGCGGCTGAGAAATGCCTTCAACACCATGGCGTCATTCGAGGCGTCGGTCGTGACCGCGTCACTGATGGTGTACTCCGGTTCCAGCCCCATCCCGGATGCGACGTCCCCGAACTGGAGGTCGAGATCAACAATGACCGCTCCCATCGGCGCCAGCCTGGCGAGGCCCACGGCAAGGTTTGTCGCAACCGTGGTCTTTCCCACGCCGCCCTTCGGCGACATCACGGAAATCACCCGGCCGCGGGTGCGTGGCTGGCCGGCTTCCCCGGCGGCAGCGAGCCGGCGGGTGCTGGAAGCAAATGCGGCGCGTTCCAGAGCCAGGCGCAGCTGGTCGGGCTCTGCGACAGGTGCAATCACGTCACGAATGCCGGACCGCATAGATGCCAGTGTCTGTTCCGGGGTCGAGTCCGCAGCCAGAACGAGCACTATGTCGGGGTGCAGCTGGTCCAGACCGGCGGCCAGGGACAACGTGTGCCCGGCAGCTGCCTCGGGGCCAAAGATGATGACATCGACGGGGCCGCCCAGGTTGCGGGCCAGGACGCCGGCAGGGGTTTCATTTGGCGTTGCTGGTGCGACAACCTGGAGTTCATGGGCCGTTCCGAGCGATGTGGCCAGACGGCGTTCGAAGTCCGCTGATGCGGTGAGGGCTAGGAAACGGCTCATTTGAAGATGCCGATCGTGCTGACCGGAGTGCGGTCGCTGGCCGGGGTTTTGGCTGTCTGCTTGGTCAGCCAGATATTGCCGACGCGGGCACTAAGAATGATTTTGGCCGAGTCGGTGGAATTGCGGGCCAGGGTAACGAAGGACGAGCCGCTGGGGACGGCTGACGTCCCCTCATCTGTCGTCCCGCTGCTCGACGGGGCCTGCTGGACGGCGGTGACGAGCACTTTGTCGAACACCAGCTGCGTACTGGCCAGCTGAGACGACGGATCTGTTTGGGTGACGTAGAGGCCTACGAGGTCGCCGGCGCGGAGGGTGCCGCCCACCACGCCTTCCGGTGGCAGGAGAACGGTGACTTCCTGCATGCCGTCAGGGACTTCAACGGCTCCCGGGGTGGTCTGCTGTGACGGGTCGACCAGCCGGCTCGCGAGCAGTTGCTCACCGGGTTCCAGCGCTACGGACGTGACCTGCCCGCTGGAACCCTCAAGCGACGTCAATGCGCCGTCGGCCTTCGCGGCACCCGGGATGGACCGGACCCGGACATGGGCCGCCAGGTCTTCCACTTTGGTTCCGGCCGGAACCGGCGTATCGACGACGACGACATCAACAGGGTCGAGCGATTCCTGTGCCCGGCGGTCCGCATTCGATACGTAATTGACCAGCATCAGCGTGCCGGCGATCGCCAGGACCAGTGCAGCCAGCCCTGCGAGTAAACGGGATTTCATGATTGCTTCCTCACCTCTTGGTACACCTCAACAATGCGTGGACGCACGTGGTGGCGTCAGGCTGTGCGCGGTTGCCCGCCCACTAACGCCTCTGCCGGCTGCTCCCGTTGCGGGGAACAGCCGGCAGGGTGATGGCTTCGGGCTAAGGAAGAACCTTAGGAGTCGTCTTGCCGACGATGGTTTCGAAGGCCGAGTTGATGTTGGTGCCAAGGGTGGTCACCGCGACGATGATGACGACTGCAATCAGCGCGACCATAATGCCGTATTCAACGGCGGTGGCGCCCTTTTCAGAGGTGAGCCGGTCCTTTACGCCGGCGACGAAAGCAATCATTGAGACCATGAGACCGTTCATTTTAATTTCCTTTTCCAGAGTTTGCGAATAATGAACGAATTTCCAGCAAATCCCCTTTGCTTATTCGCTGGAGTTCCGTTGGCACAACATTTGCACGGCCGTTCTCGGCGGCGCAATGAATGGCGATACTCGACTTTTTAGAGGGAAATTGGGGCACCACCTGCCCGCAAATGAGAGGTGTACTCAGTTTCCAAGTAGGGGCAGGGCCCGACTACTTGTTTTGATAAGCCGTCTTACTTAAAACGCGTCCGTGCGTACGGCGGGGGTCACCTAGGGCAGCAGCAGGATGACGGCCAGGCCGGCGGCCAGCATTGAGGGCCCGTAGGCCACTTCCTTCGGCTTGTTTCCGCGGTTTTTAAGGACAACGAGCACTGAAGCGATACCGCCGGCAACGAATCCCAGTGCTCCTCCATAGAACAAGTGGGACCAGCCTAGGTAGCCCAAGTACAGCCCAAGTGGAGCCGCGAGCTTCACATCGCCCATTCCGAGACCGTTTCGGCTGGTCAGAGCCAGAAAGAGGTACAAAACGAACAATATTACGGCGCCGGCAGCCCCGCGCAGCAGGCTACTTGCCTCGCCGGACACCCCTGCGGCGGCCCCGAGGAGCACAATTCCGGCCCCAAGCAGGGGCAGGACCATCCGGTTCGGCAGCAAGTGGTGGAGCAGGTCGATCCGCGCCAGCTGGACGCCGGCCACAGCCAGCACCACGTAAGCGGGAAGCTCGGGCGACGGCCCGAAGCGCCAGGCCAGCAGGGCGGAGAACGCGAAGGTGGCCGCCGCCGTCGTAATTCTTGTACGTATGCTCAGGGGTCCGCCAAGGCGGGGGAGCGCGCGCCCGATGAGAAACTCGGCCAATAAGGACAGGCATGCGCCCGCGAATCCCACTCCGGCGATGAAGAGAAGCCCGGAAAGGGATCCGGCCGGCTGCGCGAACAGCAAAGACACGGAGGCGGCTGCGGGATCGGACACGGTTCCTCCAGGGATGCGACGGGCCGGCACGGGACAGCATGCGCAAGAGCGAGCACACAGGATGCATCCGGACACCCCATTTTGACCCAAGAGGCCGTGACAGGCTATTCTTGGTAGTCGTTGTGCGTGTCCTATCTCGATGGTGCGTGCCCGCTTGAGAATCCGGTTGCAGGATAGCTACTCAACGTGCACATTCGAGACCTCAGGATGACTGGTTACATAGAGCCCTCACCTCTGTTCCGGTAGCGCATAGATAGTAGGTGCACCGTAAGAGTGACGCCTAAAACAAGAACGCCAGAACAAGAACGAGGCAAACACCGTGCGTACGTACACCCCGAAGCCCGGCGATATCAACCGCCAGTGGCACGTCATTGACGCCACCGACGTTGTCCTTGGTCGTCTCGCCAGCCAGACCGCAATCCTGCTGCGCGGCAAGCACAAGGCCACCTTTGCGTCCCACATGGACATGGGCGACTTCGTCATCATCATCAACGCTGAAAAGGTTGCCCTCACCGGCGCCAAGCTGGAGCAGAAGCGCGCATACCGCCACTCCGGCTACCCGGGCGGCCTGACCTCCGTCAACTACGCGGAGCTGCTGGAATCCAACCCGGTTCGCGCCGTGGAGAAGGCCATCAAGGGCATGCTCCCGAAGAACTCCCTCGCTGCACAGCAGCTGGGCAAGCTGAAGGTGTACCGCGGTGCTGAGCACCCCCACGCCGCCCAGCAGCCCAAGACTTTCGAAATCACCCAGGTCGCCCAGTAGTCCTGGCCACCAACCAACTTTTTATCAAGGAGAATCGTGGCTCAGAACGAAGAACTGACCACCGAAGCCGTTGAGGCTGAGGAAAACCTGACCAGCTACACCTCGGAGAGCGGTGCTGCGGAAGCAGCTGCGCCGAAGAAGGAACGCCCGGCACTGACCGTTGCCGGCGCTGCAGTTGGCCGTCGCAAGGAAGCCGTTGCACGCGTTCGCGTTGTGCCGGGCTCCGGCAAGTGGACCATCAACGGCCGCGAGCTGGCGAACTACTTCCCGAACAAGCTGCACCAGCAGGACGTCAACGAGCCCTTCAAGATCCTCGATCTTGACGGCGCCTACGACGTCATTGCCCGCATCCACGGTGGCGGCATCTCCGGCCAGGCCGGTGCCCTGCGCCTCGGCATCGCCCGTTCGCTGAACGAGATCGACACGGAGAACAACCGCGCCACCCTGAAGAAGGCCGGTTACCTGCGCCGTGACGCCCGCGTCATCGAGCGTAAGAAGGCCGGTCTCAAGAAGGCCCGCAAGGCTCAGCAGTACTCGAAGCGCTAATCCCGCTTCCAAGCGCTTTGGCGCTTGCACGAAAGCCCGTTCCGCCACTCGGCGGGGCGGGCTTTCGCCGCTTAAGCCAAACTTGCCCCGGCCATCGACTAAACTTGGGCCAATGTCTAGATTATTTGGAACCGATGGAGTCCGTGGCCTGGCGAACGGTCTGCTGACCGCCGAGCTCGCGTTGCAGCTGGCCCAGGCCGCCGCCGTCGTACTTGGCCATGACCGCAACACGACCGGGAACCGGCCGCGCGCAGTGGTTGCACGCGACCCGCGGGCCAGCGGCGAGTTCCTCGCGGCCGCCGTGGAGGCAGGCCTGTCGAGCTCGGGAATCGACGTCTACGACGCCGGCGTGCTCCCCACTCCGGCCGCTGCCTACCTCGTGGCGGACCTCGACGCCGACTTCGGCGTCATGATCTCCGCCTCCCACAACCCCGCGCCGGACAACGGCATCAAGTTCTTCGCGCGGGGCGGCCAGAAGCTGCCCGACGACGTCGAGGATGCTATCGAGGTGCAGCTCGGCAAGGAGCCCACGCGGCCGATCGGCGGCGAGGTGGGGCGGATCCAGCGCTTCTCCGACGCCGAGGACCGCTATATCGTGCACCTGCTCGGCACGCTTCCGCACCGCCTGGACGGCCTGACAGTGGTCCTGGACTGCGCCCACGGCGCGGCCAGCGGTTGTTCCCCTCAGGTATTCAAGGACGCTGGCGCCAACGTGATCGTCATTGGCGCCGAACCGGACGGCCTCAACATCAACGAAGGAGTCGGGTCCACCCATCTTGGCCCGCTTCAGCGCGCCGTCCTGGACCACGGGGCGGACCTCGGGATCGCCCACGACGGCGACGCCGACCGCTGCCTCGCGGTGGACCACGAAGGCAACGAGGTGGACGGCGACCAGATCATGGCCATCCTGGCCGTAGCCCTCAAAAAGGCCGGAAAGCTCAAGGACGATGTCCTTGTCGCCACCGTCATGAGCAACCTCGGCCTGAAGCTCGCCCTCCGCGACGCCGGGATCAGCCTGCGAGAAACCGGCGTGGGGGACCGCTACGTCCTGGAGGAGATGCGCAACGGCGGCTTCAGCCTCGGCGGCGAACAGTCCGGGCACGTGATTTTTGCCGACTACGCCACCACCGGCGACGGCGTGCTGACCGGCCTGCAGCTTGCCGCCCAGGTGGCCCACACCGGGCGCCCGCTCAAGGAACTGGCCACCGTGATGACCAAGCTGCCCCAGGTCCTCATCAACGTCAAGGGTGTGGACCGCACGCGCGTGAAGGGCGATGAGGTAGTGGCCGAGGCCGTTGCCGTCGCCGAAGCCGAACTCGGCGACACCGGACGCGTTTTGTTGCGCCCCTCCGGCACCGAACCGGTGGTGCGCGTGATGGTGGAGGCCGGAGACCACGAAACCGCCCAGGGTGTCGCGGAACGCCTGGCGCAGGTGGTCCGAACCGAACTCGCACTGGCACTCGTCTCCGACTAGCCCGCCCCTCAACAGTCAGCCTGCGGTTCCGTGGGCACGTCGCTGTGGCCGGCGCCGCCGGATTTCCCCACCTTTGCCGGCGTCCGACGGCGTGTCAGCCGACTATGCCGGGGTGTCCCGGCTTCGTGGCGGCAAAGGTGGGGAAGATCCGACGCGGACTTAGGCTCAGCGCGGATCTACGCCACTTGAGGCAGGTCGGCCCTGGAGGTACGCCGCCCCTAGAGGTAAGCCGGGGCGGCGTCCAGGCCGAAGTATTCCTCAAGCGTGCCGATGCCGCGGGTGGCCATGTCCGTGGCAGCCGCCTTGCCGATGAAGCGCAAGTGCCAGGGCTCGTAGTAATACCCGGTGATTTCGTGCAGCATCCACGGGTAGCGGACCACGAAGCCGAAGCGGTGGGCATTGGCCTTGGCCCAGACGGCCGCCGGCCTGTCTTTGAACTGGGGCATAAAGGAATCGGCGCCGCTGCCGTCGCCGATATCGAACGACCACCCTGTCTGATGCTCGGAATAGCCCGGCCGGGCTGAAGCCGTGTCGGCCGCGGCCTGCCCTTGCGTGCGCACCCAATTGCCGTACGTTGCCGTCTGCGTCGCGAACGAACGGTATCCGCTGGCCAGGGTAATGACGACGCCGTCGGCGGCCGCGGCAGCGAACATCTTCTCCGCCGCGGCCGCCGTTGTGCTGTTCAGCAGCGCAGCCTCACCGGAGGTGGCCAGGCGTATGGCCGGCCGGACCAGATCCGGCGGTACAAACGTGGCGGGGGAGAGCGGCCGGTGCTTGTTGACGATCACCCACGGACTGGTTGGATTCGTGAGTGAATGCTGCGGCCCCGGCGCCGCGGCCGACGGAGGGGATGCCGCGGCCGACGGCGGGGCGGCCGTGGCCGAGGGAGCGGCTGC
>Ga0213839_1000961_pt1 | contig 22116 bp, 13 predicted proteins | sample SWPATP21_FD_160075 | JGI IMG/M metagenome (GOLD analysis project Ga0213839, IMG submission 160075) | Coastal seawater microbial communities from Marineland, Florida, United States - SWPA TP2 #1 | ecosystem: Environmental > Aquatic > Marine > Coastal | place: USA: Florida | collected 2016-08-14
GATTGTTCAATTATGCCATGAAGAAGACCCAAGAGCGTTTTGGACAGGATTTTGGACAATACCAACACTATACAAATGAGCCTACTGAGGAGGGCAAGACCACTGTTTTTAAAGGCACGTCCAAAGGTTCCAAACCCTCAAAAAAAGTTGGAGAATACATAGATTTTGAAGAAATTGACTAATATTTGTCTTTTCAAAACCTATCCATGAAACTTTCTCCCAAGGCCTTTATCGTACATCTTTGTGTTTTTGGCTTATTTATACTTACGGCATTGGTCTACTTTTATCCTGTATTGCAGGGAAAGGCCATTTTTCAATCCGACATTGCCCAGTATAAGGGTATGGCCAAGGAACGTAACGATTATAAAGAGCTTACCGGGGAGGAATCATATTGGACCAATAGCGCTTTTGGCGGTATGCCCACCTATCAATTAGGGGCGAACTATCCACATGATTACGTAAAGAAATTGGACCGTTTGATTCGGTTTTTGCCTAGACCTGCCGATTACCTATTTCTATATTTTATTGGGTTCTATATTTTGCTCTTGTGCCTTAAAGTGGATTTTAGACTGGCAGCTTTAGGTGCATTGGCCTTTGGATTCTCCACCTACCTCATCATCATCCTTGGGGTGGGACACAATGCCAAGGCCCATGCCTTGGGTTATATTCCCATGGTATTGGGGGGCATCGTCTTGGTATTTCGAAAAAAATATCTCTGGGGCTTTATCTTGACCGCTTTGGCCATGGCTTTGGAAATCAGCGCCAACCACTACCAAATGACGTATTATTTTATGTTGTTGGTATTGGTATTGGGACTGATTCAGCTTATTTATGCCATCAAGGACAGGACACTAAAACATCTATTCCTTTCCGTAGGGATTTTAATTTTGGCCGTGGCCCTTTCCATAGCGGCCAATGCCACAGGGCTTATGGCCACCAAGGAGTATGCGGATTGGAGTACCCGTGGTAAATCCGAATTGACCGTAAACCCGGACGGAACGCCTATGCAAGCTTCCAATGGGTTGGACAAGGAATACATTACACAATACAGCTATGGAATTGCTGAATCGTTGGACTTGTTTGTTCCAAGGATGTTCGGAGGTTCCGGCAATGAAGACCTAGGAACGGACTCCAAGGTCTTTGAATATTTGGTTGGTCAGGGGCTACCCCCTTCCAAAGCGTTGGAATTGTCCAGTGGACTGCCCTTGTATTGGGGAGACCAACCCATAGTGGCAGGGCCTGCCTATGTGGGGGCCATTGTGGTATTCCTGTTCTTTTTAGGACTTTTTCTCGCGAAGGGCAAACGAAAATGGTGGCTTTTAACCGGTGCCATATTGGCGCTAGTGCTTTCTTGGGGAAAGAATTTCCCAGCCCTTACCAATTTTATGATTGATTACTTCCCGTTATACAATAAGTTTAGGGCAGTTTCTTCCATTCAGGTGGTATTGGAGCTCTGTTTGCCCGTTTTGGGTGTACTGGGTCTGTGGGAGCTTTTCAAAAAATCCGAGGACGACAAAGAAAAACTAAAGGCCTTGAAGTTGAGTTTCTTCATCACTTTGGGGTTGGGCGTGTTTATTTTTCTTCTAAAAGGATTCTTCGACTTTGAAGGATTGCGGGATGAGATGTACCGCGGATATTTTGGTGATGACGTTATGACCATGATCCAAAGGGATAGGGAAGCAGTGTATACCAGCGACACGATACGGTCTTTGATTTATGTGACCCTTGCCGCTGTGGTCCTTTGGTTATTCATAAAGGAGAAAATAGGCAAGAATTTCTTGGTGTTGGCTCTGGGTGGGTTGATATTGTTTGATTTGGTCGGGGTGGCCCTTCGTTACGTGAATGAAGGTGATTTTGTACGCCAACGTCAGGTAAATACTCCTTTCCAGGCAAGTGAACTGGACCAAATGATTCAACAGGACGATTCCATCTACCGAGTGTTTGATCCACAGGAAGGCTTGAACGGTGCCCGAACCTCTTATTTCCACAAGTCCATCGGAGGATACCATGCCGCAAAGCCTAGGGCATTGCAAGATTTGTTCGAGTACCATCTGTACCAAAACAATCTACAGGTGTTGAACATGCTCAATGTAAAATATATCATCCAACAGGATGAGGAAGGGAACAGCTTTCCTGCCTTGAACGATAATGCCAATGGCAATGCTTGGTTCGTGGAACGTCTGCTTTCGGTTTCATCGGCCAATGAGGAGATTGCAGCGCTGAAGGATTTTGATTCAAAATTGGAAGCGGTGGTCAATACCACAACTTATCCCCGTTTGACCAAGAATCGATATGAGTTGGATTCACTGGCCTCCATACGCTTGGAAGACTATCGCCCCAACTATTTAAAATATAGAACCAACAACAGCAATGAAGGTTTTGCGGTATTTTCCGAAATGTATTACCCCTCAGGTTGGAATGCCTTTATTGACGGTAAACCTGAACCCCATTATAAGGTGGATTACGCACTTCGTGGGATGAAGGTGCCCGCAGGAACCCATGAAATCGAGTTCAAATTTGAACCCAAGGTGGTGGAAACGGGGAGTCAGATTAGCTTGGCGGCCTGTATTTTACTGGGACTGATCATTGTGGGGGGTGTTGGTTATTCCTTTGTTTCCAAGAAATCCAAGGAATCCTGATGCAAAAGATTCTGGTCATAGCGTACTATTGGCCTCCTGCCGGGGGACCAGGGGTACAGCGGTGGCTAAAGTTTACAAAATACCTGCCCGAATTTGGATTCACTCCCATAGTCTATGTCCCGGAGAATCCCAGCTATCCCATCATTGATGAAAAGCTGGTTGGGGAAATTCCCAAGGACATTAAAGTACTGAAACAACCCATAAAAGAACCCTATGCTTGGGCCTCCTTGCTTTCCAAAAAGAAGACAAAAACCATCAGTTCCGGGATTATTAAGGAAACGAATCCTTCAACCATGGAAAAATTGTTACTGTGGATACGGGGCAATTTTTTTATCCCTGATGCCCGTAAGTTGTGGGTAAGGCCTTCCATGGAATACTTGGCCAAGGTCATTGCGGATGAAGGCATAAAAACCGTGATCACTACAGGACCGCCCCATAGTTTGCACTTGATAGGTTTGGGCTTAAAGAAGCGATACGCCGTCCAATGGATTGCGGATTTCAGGGACCCATGGACGACCATAGGGTACCATAAAAAATTACGCTTGACCCCATATGCAAAGCGGAAGCACAAAAAACTGGAACAAGAAGTACTGGTTTCCGCCGACAAAATTGTGGTGACCAGCCATACCACAAAAAAGGAGTTCGAGGCAATTACCGACAAGCCCATTAAAGTAATCACCAATGGGTTTGATGAGACTTTAAAACCCATGACTCAGGATACCAACTTTACGATTTCACATATAGGGTCATTGCTTACAGGGAGGAATCCTGTGGGTTTATGGCAAGCTCTGGCTGAACTTGTTCAAGAAAACAAAGATTTTGGGAACACCCTTCGTATTCAATTGGCTGGAGTGATTGGGGAAGAGGTGCTCAAATCCATTCATGGATTTGGACTTGATCCCTACTTGAATCAGATGGGGTATCTTTCCCATGACCAAGTTTTGGAGGTACAGCAAAAATCACAAATATTGTTGTTGCTCGAAATTGATTCCCAAGAGACCCAAGGTATCATCCCGGGCAAACTTTTTGAATATTTGAACGCCAAACGACCCATTTTGGCCCTAGGTCCGGAAGGTTGGGAAGCGGGGGCCATGGTGACCACGGTTCAAGCGGGGGAGTTCTTCCTGCATTCCGATGTAGCATCCCTAAAATCGGTACTTTTGGATTGGTTCAAGAAGTACCAACAGGGGGAACTGCAAATAAATTCAAAAGATGTGGAGCAGTACCATAGAAGGGCTCTGACCCATAGTTTGGCTAAATTTATCTAATGGGAATCGTACTAAAGCAATCCATACAAAATGTTGTAGTCACCTATCTGGGTTTTTTGTTTGGTGCGGTGAACACCCTTTTCCTCTACACCAAAATCTTGCCTGATGCCTATTATGGATTGGTAACCTTCATCCTGGCCTCTGGTGCTATTTTAATGCCCTTAATGGCTTTTGGGGTGCACAACACTATGGTGAAATATTATAGCTTTTGTCAAGATTCTGAAAAGGATTCTTTTTTAACATTGATGCTGTTGATTCCCTTGCTGGGGATTGTTCCTGTTGCTTTGGTCGGGTTCTTTTGGTATGAGCCTTTGGGGAATTTGATTTCAGAAGTAAACCCAATGGTCAAGGATTATCTCTGGTATGTTTTTGTTGTGGGGTTGGCCATGGCATATTTTGAGGTTTTTTATGCCTGGTGCAAAGTACATCTGAAATCGGTTTTTGGAAATTTCATGAAAGAGGTGTTCGGTAGGATAGGGGTGTCCATCCTTTTGATCCTATTGCATTTTGAAGTTATTTCGCTGGATTTCTTTTTCAAAGGTTTAGTGGGACTGTACCTATTGCGCACCGTGATCATCAAAATGTATGCCTATACACTCAGGTTTCCCCGGTTGGATTTTAAATTTCCGGCACATGCCAAAGAAATACTCTCCTATTCCTTTTTGATTATTTTGGGGGGTTCGGCCGCCTTGATTTTGTTGGAAATCGATAAGGTTATGCTCAATCAATTCATCAGTATTGAAAATGTGGCTTACTATGGGGTTGCCGTATATATTGCCACCGTGATCATAGTACCATCCAGGGCCATGCACCAGATTACCTATCCATTGACTGCAGAATTGTTGAATACCAACGACCAAGTGGGTCTGAAAAAATTGTATCAAAAAACCTCATTGACGTTGTTTATTGCATCGGGGATTTTATTTGTTCTGATCATACTCAACTTAAATGATTTATATCTCCTGCTCCCGGAAGCGTACCGGAACGGGTTTATCATTGTTTTCTTGATCGGTCTGGCCAAGGTATTCGATTCGCTCTTGGGCAACAACAACTCCATTCTGTACAACTCCAAATACTATAAAACAGTTTTGATTTTTGGTGTTTGCCTAGCCGTGTTGACCATTGTGTTGAACTTTCTATTTATTCCAAAATGGGGGATGACAGGGGCAGCCTTGGCAAGTTTTATTTCCATTTTTATTTTTAATGTGGTCAAGTTGGGTTTTGTAAAACGAAAGTTTGGCTTTCTGCCTTTTACGGGGGCTACTTTCAAGGTTTTTGCCACACTCCTCCTGTTGGCGGTATTGTTCAATATGTTGCAGTTCTCTTTTCATCCCATCATCAATATTCTGCTGAAATCCATTTTGATTGTTGTGATGTATGTTGGGATTCTATATCGGTTTGAAATTTCAGAGGATGTTTCAGGCGTGCTTTCCAAATGGTTGAAGAAGAGACAGGAATAATACAAAAAAGAACCCCGTAGCGGATAAATCCAACTACGGGGTAAACAACTAACCAACCTAAAAACTATCTTTATTGCCTTCTGGAACTTCTTGATGTTCTTCCAGCGTTACTGCTTCTATTGCTTGTTCTACCAGTGCTTTTTCTAACAGTAGTACTTTTGGTACTTCTGGAAACCGTTCTTTTGGGAGCACTTTTTCTACTTACTACAGACCTACTTGAACTGCTTCTGGTCTGAGGCTTTTTGTACGTACTTGTAGTGGTCCTGGTCACCGTCTTACGATTAGGGGTAGAGGTAACCTTTCTTTGCGTTACGGTTTTCCGGTTTGGGGTCCGGGTCACCTGCTTTTGGGCCACGGTTCTACCACTGTTTCGGGATACACCATCCGCTTTTTTGTACACCCTTTTACTACTGGTCCTATTAGGGGCAACTTGTCTTTTTACGGTGTTGGAGCGGGAAACGGTATTACCTTTCCTATAATCGTTTCGGGCCACCGTTTTATTGCTACGCCCTGTGTATCCTCTTCGTATACTGGCATTGTCACGTACCGCTACTCTTCTATCGTTTCTATAGACTTTACTTCTCCTATTGGGGTTATACTTGTATGACCTTCCAACTTTGGCATAAGTTCTTCTATAGTTGTGTCGGTAAGGAGTATAGTACGTATATCGTACCGGTCTATAGTATCTTCTATATGGTGAGGTATATACGGTACAGAACCCTACAGCTGGTCTGGCAAAATACCTATGGAAAGGACGGTACACATAATGTCTGTTATAGATGTTGATGAATCCTGTATAATGACTGAACACGCCTCCATTATAATATACATGCAATCCACCTAAGCGTCTTACCCTACCATTATTGTACCAGATGTCCACACCACCTATCTGTGAAACCCGACCATAGTAATCGTAAAAAATGGGGGTGTTTTCCACTTGGATCACGGCACCATAATCATCATACTGCACATAAGGGTCGTAGTTATACCCAGAGTTGAAGGTAATGCCCACATTTCCAATTCGGGCACCAACACCAACATTTACTCGGTTGTCCATGTAAAAATCGAACTCACCATCAGGGTATACTGAAAAAGTTACCCCGTCTTCAACGAAGATAAATGAGTTTCCATATCGATATGTTGTAGCTGTTACAACATTTTCTTCTATTTTGGCGGCTTGGGTACCTAGTGTACCGAAAGCGATCGCTGCTATAAAGAGTACTAACTTTTTCATACTACAAGGTTTTAAGTTCTAGATGTACCTATTTACATCCACCTTGATAATATCAAGCAGCGTGCCAAAAAACTAAAATTTTTATAACATATTGATTATTAGTTCTATAAAAATCAATCATTGATGATGAACATAGACCTTCTATTGAGTTGGTGCTCTTCTTCTGAGCACCTCACTCCATTGGAACAGTTGTTCAACAATTGGGTCTCTCCATAGCCTTTGGCCGATAATCTTTTACGTTCTATGCCTTTTTTTATCAACCATTCCAGAGTGGCTTGGGCACGTCTTTCGGATAGGTTAAGGTTAAACCGGCTACTTGACCTTGAATCGGTATGGGACTCAATATGTATGGAAAGTTCGGGATACTGTTTCATGGCTTCGAGGATTTTGGCCAGTTCCACTTCGGCATCAGGCCGTATTCTGGACCTTCCGTAGTCAAAGTAGATAGGTTGTAGGGTAAGCCTACACCCCAAATCATCAATGGGGCACTCTGGAGGTGTAAGTTCAATATCCATTTGTTCGGTATGGGAACCCCGTGGAGTGACCGTACTTTTTTGGTTAGGGGTATAATCTTTGTACTCTGCATGAACTGTGTATGCTTTGCTGCAATCCACTATACCCTTAAATATGTAATTACCACTACTGTCCGTGGTGGTTTCGGCTACTTTATTGTTGTTCTTGTTCATGAGTCTAACCGTGGCCCCATCCAAGGGTTTTCCTGTTTTGGAATCAGAAATGGCTCCTTGGATAATGGTTAAGCCGCAGCTTTCCCAAACCCTATAAATGTCATCGGAACTACTTCCGGCATCACCATCCCGGTTGGAGGCCAGATACCCTATTTTCTTCTCTTCATTCAAGATAAAACCAAAATCATCCTTATTGGAATTAATGGGTTGCTTGAGATTGGTCACTTCTTCAAATTCTCCATCAGGTTCCAGCGAAACCACAAATATATCGAGTCCCCCGAGTCCCAAATGCCCATCACTGGAAAAGTAAAGGTTGTTGTTCTTTCCAATAAAGGGAAAGCCTTCCCGTGTTTCCGTGTTGATTTTTGGGCCAAGGTTAACGGGCGTTCCAAAGGAACCATCTTCTACAATATCCACATACCAAATATCCGATTCTCCATGGGTGCCCTCCATGTCCGATGAAAAATACAGTCGCTTTTCATCTGGTGACAAGGCCGGATGTGCCACAGAGTGTGAATCGCTGTTAAAAGGAAGTTCGGTGATATTTTTCCAAGAACCGTCGTCCATTTTAGTGGCTTGGTATATTTTAAGGCTGACCAGTTTTTGTCTGTTTTTTCTTTTTCGCCCTTTGAAGTAGTTATTCCGAGTGAAGTATACTGTTTTTCCATCCTTGGTGAAGACCGCATTGGATTCATGATACGGGGTATTGATATCGCCTTCAAGCGGTTTAGGATGGGACAACCGCCAATCTTCATCCACTTCGGCTTCAAATAAATCCAGATAGGGCAGTCCTGTCCAATTATGTATTTTGTCCCCTTCCGTTTTTGCTGAAGAAGATGCAAAAACCACCTTTTCCCCGTAGAAAGCTGGAGAAAAATCAGAACTGGTGAGTAGACCTGTAATATTGGCCACTTCGTAGGTACTGGATTTAAATCCTACCAAACTGTCCAATTTGGCATAACCCTCCATAAAATTTTTTGCAATCTCCGTATTGGAGGACAAGCCTGAGTATTTACCCATCATTTTTTTCGAGGTTTGGTAATCGCCAATACTCTTGAAACTTTGGGCAGCCCTGTAATAATATATGGGGTCTACATCATTGGGAAATTTTTCCATCAATTTTTTATACCACTCCGCAGCCTCGGTATATTCACTATTAAAATAGTAGGTGTCCCCTAATTTTTTGAGCACTTGTGGAGACTCATAACCGTCATCAACAATTTTTAAATAAATTTCTCTGGCATCTATGAAATAGTAGGAGTCAAAATCTTCATTAGCTTTTTTAATAACGCTGTTTTGAGGGTATGAAATGAAAATGGTAAAAATGGTGCATAGAATCCCAAGGATGGTTTTGTGGTTCATAAGGTGAATTTTAAAAGAATCTAGGTGTAAGGACTTTGTCTGTTTTATGGAATAGGTCAAATCGGAGCAGTGCTTCATAGGAACCACTATTGTAATCTTTGATTGGGGTTGAGTCATAATCATAGGCCACTCCCAAGAACATGGACGGGGAAATCTGGAACCCTGCCAAGGCACTTATGGAGGAATTCCACCGATAGGAAGCGCCCAGGGCAACCTTCTCATTGATCAGAAAGTTTGCGGACATATCCCATTGTAAGGGAGACCCACTGACAAACTTTACCAAGGTCGCGGGTTTGAACTTTAGGTTGGGGGAGAGGTCAAACACATAGCCCGTGATAAAAAAATAGTGTAAGCGTTCCACAGCTATGTTATCCAAGTCTGCATCGTTCAATGAGCCTTCTTCAAAATGTTTGGAATTCATGAAATTGGGGACAGAGAACCCAGCATAGAATTTTTGGGTATGGTAATAGATTCCTGCCCCGACTTGGGGTTGCAGTTTATTGTCCACCGTATTTTGAAAAAAGGGATCGTTGGGGTCATAGATATTCAACTTGGTGTAATCCACATCCAAGAGGTCTATTCCTGCCTTGAGCCCAAAGGATAGTTTGCTGATATCATGTCGGGCCAGCTGTATGGAATATGAATAATCCACAATAACGTTGGACTCGGTGGCCGGACCAATTTGATCATATATGATGGAGAGCCCAAGCCCCATATTCTTTGAAACACCTATGGGTGAGTTGAGTGTAAAAGTGCCTGTTTGTGGGGCACCTTCCAGACTTAACCATTGGGTACGGCCCAAAACCCCAATACTCATTACTTCCCTAGAACCTGCATAGGCAGGGTTTACAATCTGGGTGTTGTACATATATTGGGTGTATTGGGGATCTTGTTGCCCATGAACAGTACAAATACACCCTAGGCATAGAAACGTCATCGAAATAAGTGTTCTCATGAAAGGTATTCTGAATGTTGATTTCATTATATAATGGCTTGGATACATTAATCCCGGTTGATATAGAGGTATCCCGAATAGCTGGCCTCACCTGGGTTTTCGGTCTCAAATTCCAAAATGTAGAAGTAGGTGCCACTGGGCAGACTTCGGTCTTTCATGATCGTGGCCTGACCTTCAGAAACCCCTGTGAAAACCTGATTGCCTATACCGTATCCTTCGGCTTCATACACCAAGGCGCCCCATCTATTAAAAACTCTCAGGGAATTATTGGGATATGCCTCAATACCATCAATTCTGAAATAATCGTTGATGCCATCCCCATTGGGGGTGATTCCGGTATAAATTTGGAAGTCAGGGTCAGTTCCCTGGCTGGGACAAGCATCAGCGGGAACTGCGGTGACGGTCTGTTGGTCTTCATCAAAGCTATCGTCATCGGATATATCCGAGACCTGGGCTTCCAAGCCTACGGGTTGCGAAGAAACCATAGCTTGGTTGGTCACCGAACCGTTGTCGATATCTTGTTGGGTAAGCGAGCGGGTGGTCCTAAACGTCCAGCTCTCCCCAACGGACAATATGCCATCATTGCCATTGTCTGTTCCGGGTACAGGACCAGCAATATAACCTCCCAACTTTTCATCTTCCAAGAAGAGTTCTTCTAAGTCAGCCTCGCCGGTATTGGATACCGTGAACGTATAGATAATGGAATCGGGGCATGCATCGCCATTGGCATCAGCCAGATTGCCTACTTTGATCAGCCCTATTGCCGCCGACCCATTGGTACAGGCATCGTTGGGCACCACGGTATTTGCGGAAGCATTCTGCGAAACGTTCGCTTGCAATCCCACTGGGTTGGCCGATACCGAGGCCAAATTATCCACAGAACCATTGGAAACATCGGCTGGTTGTATGGCATACAGGGCTTGGTAGGTCCAGCTTTCGCCAACGGAAAGCATACCATCTTCCCCAAGATCGCTTCCTTCGGTAGGACCGTTTACCGTACCATTCAACTTATCATCTTCCAAGATCACATTTTCCAAATCGAGCTCTCCCGTATTGGTCACGGTAAAGGTGTAGAGGATACTTTCACTGCATCCGTCCGAGTTGATGTCCACCAACTGCCCAGACTTGGCCAATCCCAAACTGGGAGCCCCATTGGTACATGCTGTATCTGGAACATCGGTTTTTGTGGGCCTATCATCCAAGGGGTCTTCAAAATCGGAAAAATCGATTACCAAAATATCTATCCCTTCGGGTTGAGCAGTAACCCGTGCCGTGTTCTCCACATACGTCAGGTCGATATCCTCCTGCACAATGGCATAGACGAACTCATAGGTCCAGCTTTCCCCTACGGAAAGGATATCATCATCATTATCATCACTACCATCAACAGGCCCAGGTATTGGATTGGGACTTAATTTATCATCCTCCAAGAATACATTGTCCAAGTCCACATCCCCGTTATTGGTGACCGTAAAAGTGTATAAAATGCTTTCTTGGCAACCATCTTGGTTATAGTCCTTCAGTTCTCCTACTTTGATCAGACTGAGGCTCGCATTACCATCGGTACAGGCGTCGTTGGGGATAGTAATGTTGGTGGGGTCGTTCTCCGTATTCGAGTTATCATCAGAGGTGTCGGCTACCTGCGCAGTATTACAAAGATTGAACATAGTCACGGTAGCGGTGTTCTCCACAAAGACATTATCGATATCCGTTTGGACAATATTGTAAATGGCTTGGTAGGTCCAGCTTTCCCCTACGGAAAGGATACCGTCCCCGCCGTCATCACTCTCCGGGGTAGGGCCGGGGACCTCACCGTTCAACATATCATCATTTAAAACGGCTTGGTGCAGGGCCACATCTCCTGTATTGGTCACGGTAAAGGTATAGCTCACACTCTCGGGGCAGTTATCGTTGTTGATGTCCAACAGTTCTGCTTCTTTGATCAAGCCAACAGCCGGGTTTTGACAAGTGCTCAGGTCCACTTCGGTGACATCGTCCTCGTCGGGGCTATCATCATCCGAAAGGTCCTGTACCATATAATCCGGATAGGCCTGTACATTGGCGGTGACTTGCGCCTGATTGTGGAAACACCCAAAATTAATATCGTCCGGGCTTATGGGCTGGGTAGCGGTATAGGTCCATGTTTCACCCGGTTCCAAGATACCCATAAGGTTACCATCGCCTTGGGGGCCTTGGATTACCAAGGGCAGGTCCAGATCCGTGACCACCACATTTTCAAAACTTTCGTCTGTCGTGCTTTCAATGGTCAATGTAAAGGTATAGTCGATGGCTGAACAGTCTGCATTGACCACTCCTTCTTTAATAAGGGCAATGCGGGGTTCGCAATCCCCAAGCAAGGTAACGGTAGGCCTGTCTTCCAAAGTGTTTTCAAAATCCGAGGTATCCTCCACGGTAATTTCGGGGAAGCCTTCCATGGTGGCCGTGACTATGGCCGTGTTTTCCACTTGCCCGGCAAGACGGTCATCTGTGGTAAGTTGATATTCTATGGTTTCGTACACCCAGATTTCATCCGGACCCAAAAGACCGTCATTGCCCACATCACCAGAGGTGGGTGGAAAATTAATGTCGATAAAGATCGGTAGGTCTTGGTCAGCAATGGTAATATTTTCCAAGACTTGGCCTTTGGTGCTCTCGTTGGAGACCGTAAAGGTATAGTCAATAAAGGCGCAACCTCCTTCTTCTCCCTGGCCGCCATAGGCCACCCCGGTTTTAACCAAGGCAATTTTTGGGGCACATTCGGAAATATCGGTGACCGTAGGGCGGTCTTCGTCCACATTTTCAAAATCGGACCAATCTTCCACGGTGATACCCAGAATAGGGTCTTCAGCAAAAACATAACCCGTATTCTCCACTTTGCCATCCTCAAGATTTTGTGCGGTGATAACGTGAACTCCTGAGTATTCCCATGTCTCATCGGTTTGAAGAATATTGTCCCCATCATCGCCAGAAACATAGTTCACAGTCGGCACCAAGTCATCCGTAACTATAACATTGTGCAGGGGGTTCCCATTTTGGCTGGTATTGGTCACAAAAAAACTATATTCAATATTGGCACACCCTCCTTCTTCACCAAGTGGACCTTTGGTCACCCCAGTTTTTATCAAGGCAATACTGGGTGCACAGCTAGATAGGTCTGTAACGGTTTCGCGGTCTTGGGCGGGGTCACTGGGGTCGGAGGCGTCCACTGATACTAGGGGTGGAATAATATCTTTGGTCTCAGCCTTGACATAGGCCTGGTTGAGTACTTCACCATCAATTATGTTTTCTGCGGTTACATTGTACACCCTGAAATAGGTCCAAGTTTCCCCTGGTTCCAACTCACCATTGGTTGTAATGCTTTCGATGGGGGCATCCAAGAACACCCCACCAAAAGCAGGGTCTTCAACGGTAATGTTGATGTAACTGTGGGGAACATTGTTTAGATGCATTACAGTAAATGTGTAGGTAATGTTATCGCAGGAATCGTTGTCTTCAGCGGTTTTGATAAGTGCAACGGTGCCTTTTTCACATTCAAGAACTATGTCCGTGGTGGCATTGTCCAAAAAGTCGCTGGGGTGGGACAAATCACTGACTGTGGCCAAAGGGTTACCATCCACCGTTGCGGTAACATCTATCTGTTCAACCAGTGTATTGGGGTAATAATCGTTTTGGTCCAAGGGACGGGTGGCAGTATATTCCCAAGATTCACCAGAATCGAAAAAAGTATTGTTGTTGTCACCCCCAGTAACAAATGTAAAGTTCAAGTTGGGGTCTAAACTTGCAATCTGTACATTGGTCAAAGCTTGGGCCACTGCGCTTAAATTTCTGACTACCAATTGATATTCAACGGTCTCACAGCCCGGAGCATTGCCAAACCAGTCTTTGGTCTGTACAACAAGTACTGCTCCAATACGGCGACAACTTTCAATATCTATCCTTGTTGGATTATCCTCGGTAGTGAATACAGAATCGGAAAGGTCACCTGCGGTACCTGCCATAATGGTGGCTTGGTTTAAAACTTCAGGAAGGTTAAGGTCTTCCGGGTTTAATGTCTTAGTTGCTGTATATTCCCAAGAATCACCAGCATCGAAAGAGTTTGGGGAGATGTCACCATTTTTATTGGAAGGAACTACATTGGCAACAAAATCTACATCGTTGATGTCTACAATGGTTATTTGAGCTTCGGTGTAGGAGTTTGGTCCTTGATTTCTAACCATAATTGTATAATCAATGGCCGTACAATCCCCATTTCTGACCCCGGTCATAGTGGCCACCACATTTTGACAAGAAGCTACATTGGTAACCGTTGGGTCATCCTCATTAATAAGGGTATCATCGGAAAGATCACTGGCTACACCACCAACGGTAACTTGCACTTGATTGGATAGGGTCGATTGCGTTAAAGTACCTGGGTCAATCGCACGAGCAGCCCTATACTGCCATGATTCCCCAGCTTCAAAAATATTATCGCCATCGTCCCCAGCAAAGGGCAGGGTTTGATGTGTAAAGTTGGGATCATTGCCAACTTCCGCAATAATCACTTCGGCAGGGAGAAAGGACTCACCTTGTGTACTGGTATTCCGTACTGTTATAACATATTGTACCGAAGAGCAGTCAACAGCCACACTTCCCGACATGGTTACGGCAATACTTGGAACATATAGATTGTTTTCCAAGTTTCCATCCTTTAGGTTTATGGCACCACGGCCGAGATGAAAAAAGCTTAGTCCAAAAAAGGCCAGTAACAGCCCAAGTAGACTTTTTCTATACGGTATTAGATGGTTTTTGAGGGAGTACATAGTTTTTGAGTTTGTAAGTTTTTTGGGGTTGAAAAGCCTCCATCTGAAAGGAAGTGCCCAGATGTTTTCGTTTCCAATTAGGTGTAAAACAAGTTTGTTGATCATGGATAGATCATTTTGTTCTCTTTTAACCTACTATATTAAGGTGTGCGCCTATTTTTATAGGGTGCCAATTGATGGATGCCCCTTATGAATTGACGAAAAGGGGTTTTGGGTTGATGGGAAAAATCAACCTAAACCAAAAGCGAAGCTTTAAGAAGGTATTGGTGTTTATTGGACGATGATTTTTTTGACCTTTGTGGAGCGATTGACATGATTGGATACCAGAAGATACATGCCAGGTGCTATATCGCTTACATCGTAGCGACCCTCCCCAGACTTAAATACTTTTACAAGATTTCCAGAAAGATCGTAAAGGGATACAGTTTCCAGAGTGTGTTTGGAATCTACTTGGATAAAATCTTTGCTAGGGTTGGGATAGACAAAGATGCTATTTTCTCCTTCCAGATTTTTTTCAAAGCAGTGTGGGCCCATATCAATGGTTTCAGTATTGTCCGCAATATAAAAGTAAGGCTCCAAGGTTTCATCTACTTGTTCGATTTTAGAAAGCTCGCACACCTCTAACCGTTGTAGTAAAGAATGTCCACTCACATATAAATAATTCCCTACAGAACTAAGATAGGGGGCACTGATGGTTTCCAAGCTTGGATTCTGATGGAAGTAAAAGATACCACCAACTTTATCCAACACCGGGAATAATACTTCTACAAGATTGTTGTTCTGGTGGAAGTAGATTTCTTGGTCCACCGTAGTTAAATTGGTAAAGACCAATTGGGTGGGCTCTGTAAAATTATGTTGATGGTAGAAGATACTGTCAATGGTCCTGTCCGTAATCTCAATGGTAACCAAATTTTCATTGGGAATATCCTCAATACGTATCTGAAAAACTTTCTCCAAAGTTTCGCCCATTACATTACGGACTCCAACCTTGATTTCGTATTCATTTTTTACCTCATAATTAAAAGTTGAGACAGACACAAGTTCATTTCCATTTACAATGGCAAAATCTTGATTATCCATTTCTAGATCATCCTTTGACAAGTAATAGGTCAATTCTCCATAGGGTAGATTATTGTCTGCTTCAATCTTTCCAATATGACTTGAGGTAGGCAGATTTTCACTCAAGGTATTGTTGGTGAGGGTTAGGTTGCTTGGAGTCCCTTGCACTAGGCAATGGCCTCCATCTATGGTGGCATTGTTGTTTTCAATATAGGTATAGGGGATGGAATCATGGATTTGTTTTACCTCTTGAAGATTGCAGATGTTCAGTTCTTCCAGTAGGGAATGACCATATACATATAGATACCCGCCCACAGAGGTTAAGTTGGGGGCGTTGATTACCTTTAAATCAGTATTTTGATGAAAGTAAAAATACTCCCCGGTTGTTTTGAGGAGGGGAAATTCCACTTCGACCAAATTATGGTTTTGATGAAAATATACATCGCCATCAACAGAGGTCAAATTTGTAAAGACCAACTTTGTGGGTTGTTGAAAGCTTATTTGATGGTAATAGACTTCCTCAAGTGTCTGATCGTTAATTTCAATAATATTCAAATACGAATCCTCCAAGTTTGAAGGAGTAGAACCATGTAGTACTACATAGAACAATACGGTCGTCAAGAGAGTAATTTTTTTCATATCATATACCTTTATATGTTACCCAATGTAAACTTAGGAATGTGTAAAGGACTTATGGGCATTAATTGACGGATGGGGCTTCCCAATTGATAAAACAGGGTTTTGGGTTGATATAAAAATCACCCATGAAGGAAAATTACTATAGATTTGCCCTGAAAACAGGTTGTTGCCATGCAGATGAACAACATCTTACACCAAAGATCCAAGGAATGGGACTGAGGTAAGATCAGAGCTTTTCACGCAAATAGACCGCGGTATGGGATGCTTGGTTTTGGACGACTTCCTCGGGCGTGCCTTCGGCCACCAAATGCCCGCCGTTTTCCCCGCCTTCAGGGCCAAGATCTATCAAGTAGTCCGCACATTTGATGAGCTCAATATTGTGCTCGATCACAATCACCGAATGCCCCTTGGCAATAAGCTCGTCAAAGGATTTCAACAGTTTTTTAATGTCGTGGAAATGCAATCCCGTGGTGGGTTCATCAAAGATGAACAAGGCTTTCTCTTTGGTGTTCCCCTTGACCAAAAAAGAGGCAAGCTTTATCCGCTGTGCCTCACCACCGGATAGGGTAGAGGAGGACTGCCCCAAGGTCACGTAGCCCAATCCCACATCCTGTAGGGGCTGCAACTTGGTCACAATTTTGTCCTGCTGGTGGGTTTTGAAGTGCGCCACAGCATCATCAATGGTCATGTTCAGGATGTCATCAATGTTTTTGCCCTCAAACTGTACTTCCAGAATTTCTTTTTTGAAGCGCTTGCCATCGCAGGCGTCACATTCCAAATGGACATCGGCCATAAACTGCATTTCCACGGTGATCTCACCTTCACCCTTGCATTTTTCACAACGACCTCCATCCACATTAAAGGAAAAATGTTTGGCTTGGTAACCCCGCAGTTTGCTCAGTTTTTGCGACGCGAAGAGGTTTCGGATATCGTCGTAGGCCTTGATATAGGTAACCGGATTGGAACGGGACGAACGCCCAATGGGGTTCTGGTCCACAAACTCCACGTGTTTTATATGGGCATATTTGCCTTCCATGGCGGTAAACTGACCCGCTTTTTCGCCATAACCACCCACTTCCTTTAATATGGAGGGATATAGGATTTTTTTGACCAAGGTGCTTTTTCCACTTCCGGAAACGCCCGTGACCACCGTCAACATATTTAAAGGAAAAGTGACGTCTATATTTTTAAGGTTGTTCTCCCGGGCACCCTTGATTTGGATATAGCTTTTGGAATTGCGACGCTCCTTGGGCACTTCAATGGCCTTGGTGCCATTTAGGTAGTCTGCTGTGAGGGAATGGGCCTTGAGAATGGCCTCCAAACTTCCGGTGGCCACCACCTCACCACCCAAAGTGCCAGCTTCGGGCCCTATGTCAATGACCTCGTCGGCGGCTTTCATGATGTCCTCGTCATGTTCCACCACAATTACGGTATTGCCCAAATCCCGAAGGGAAATAAGAACTTCGATTAGATTTTCGGTGTCCTTGGGGTGCAGACCAATGCTGGGCTCGTCCAAAATATACATGGAACCCACCAAGCTACTGCCCAAGGAAGTGGCCAAGTTGATACGCTGGCTTTCCCCGCCAGAGAGGGTGTTCGATTTTCGGTTGAGGGTGAGGTAGCTCAATCCTACTTTGTCCAAAAAGTCCAAACGGGTGGTGATTTCCTTGAGCAAACGATTGGCAATGGTCCTGTCGTGCTCCGAAAGTTGGAGTTCCTCAAAGAAGGGGATCAATCGCTTGATGGGCAGCTCAATGATATCTGAAATGGATTTCCCGGCAATCTGCACATAATTGGCTTCGGCCCTGAGTCGCTTTCCCTTGCAGACAGAACATTTTGTCTTCCCCCGATAGCGGGAAAGCATGACCCTATTCTGGATTTTATAGCTTTTCTCTTCGAGCTGTTCAAAAAATTTATGGAGACCCATGAAATGTTCGTTGCCATCCCACACGAGTTGTTTTTGGGCTTCGGACAGTTCAAACCAAGGTTTATGGATGGGGAAGTTAAATTTGTAGGCCGAGTTGACCAATTGATCGCGGTACCAGCCCATACTTTCGCCCCGCCATGGAAAAATGGCATTTTCATACACCGAAAGTGCGGTGTTGGGGATGACAAGATCCTCATCAATACCAATGACATCACCATACCCTTCACATTTGGGGCAGGCCCCGTAGGGATTGTTAAAACTGAAGAGGTGTACATTGGGTTCCAAAAACTTTAGGCCATCCAGTTCAAACTGGTTACTGAATGTTTTGGTCTCACCGTTTTCCAAATTTTCAATGGCACATTGTCCTTTCCCTTCAAAGAAGGCATTGTCCACCGCATTGGCCAAGCGGTTGTAAAAATCCTCGTCCTCCTTTATAATGATACGATCCACGACCAAATCAAAAGTTCGACCAACATCTTCGGGCACCTGGTCTATTCGGATGACCTTGCCGTTGTGTTTTATCCTTGCATAACCTTGCTTTGAAAAAAGTTCCAAGGATTTGATGGTATCCCGGTCTTCCTTGATGGTCACCGGGGCCAATAATAATAGTTTGGCGCCTTCCTGCAATGATTTTATATACTTGATGACATCGGTCACCGTATGCTTTTTCACCTCTTTCCCTGAAATGGGGGATATGGTCTTCCCGATACGGGCATACAATAATTTCAGGTAATCATAGATTTCGGTAGTGGTGCCCACCGTAGATCTTGGGTTGGTGGAGTTCACCTTTTGCTCAATCGCAATGGCGGGGGCTATACCTTTTATATAGTCTACTTTGGGTTTGTCCAATTTCCCCAAAAACTGTCGGGCATACGACGAGAGGCTTTCCACATAACGTCGTTGCCCCTCGGCATAGAGGGTGTCAAAGGCCAAGCTGGACTTTCCCGAACCGGACAATCCCGTGATTACCACCAGTTTATTGCGGGGGATGACCACATCGATATTCTTGAGGTTGTGCAGTTTGGCACCTTTAATGATAATATTCTGCTTGGGATCTACGTTTATAGGGGTTGCCATCTGTTAAAATTAGATCCCCAAAGATACGATACACCTCACTTAATACGTATATTGCATCAGTTAACATATAAAAACAGGCAAATCACAACATAGATTTTCAGGTCACCTACCTAATTTTCTATATTTGGGATGTAATTAAAAATCTGATAGGCCTATACAGCGATAATTACTTTTTTACAATAAACTAAATACCTAAAGGCTTTCCTTGGAAAAGGGAGACCCTAGATGTTAACCAAAAAAAAGTAATTTGTATGGAACTACAGATTAATGACTCGATCTTAGTAAAAAGCTATATTGCCGGTGACGAAAAGGCCCTTGAGACCTTGATCAACAGGCACAACCAAAGAATCTCCAGTTTTATTTATTCCAAAGTTTTGGACCGGGATGTTGCAGAGGACATCTTCCAGGACACTTTTATCAAGGTGATCAAAACCTTGAAAAGGGGTAAATACAGTGAAGAAGGCAAGTTTTTGCCTTGGGTGATGCGAATTGCCCACAACCTGATCATTGACCATTTCCGTAAGAACAAGCGGATGCCCAAGTTTGAGGGAAGTGATGACTTCAACATCTTTTCCGTGATCAAGGATGAGAAGCTCAATGCAGAGAAACAACTCATCAAAGATCAAATAGACAGTGATCTTACCCTTTTGATCGAGGAATTGCCCGAAGATCAAAAAGAAGTGTTGATCATGCGTATCTATAAGGACATGAGTTTTAAGGAAATATCTGAAAACACTGGGGTGAGCATCAATACAGCATTGGGAAGAATGCGATATGCCTTGATCAACCTTCGAAAAATCGTAGATCGTAAGAATATCGTTTTAACGAATTAATCGGGCATTACATCGAAGCCTGCAATATTTCCATTCTAGCGGCGTTATCTATTTGAAACATTAATGCTAGAATATGGAAAACATTTACTCTGAAGAACAAAAAGCCGTTACATCGGTAAGAGCTAGCCAAAAGACCATCGATTTTTTGCTTAGCTATTCCAAATCGATTCATGTAGTTGATTGTAAAAAACATGCATTTGAAGTTACATTGAACTAGTTAGCTTCAAAAAGGAAAATGAAAGAGCCGCGATTAGCGGCTCTTTTTTGTTTTATGATAGTCGTCAAGGACCGTTTTTCTGCCAATGGTTCTGGTGATGACATCTTTGTCCAAATCCCACCCCCTTGCTGGGGAATATTCCCTGCCGTACCAGATGATCTGTAGGTGCAAACGGTTCCATATTTCCTTTGGAAACAGGCGTTTGGCATCCCTTTCGGTCTGTACCACATTTTTTCCATTACTGAATCCCCAACGGTACATCAACCTGTGAATATGGGTATCCACAGGAAAAGCGGGTATCCCAAAAGCCTGGGAAACCACTACACTGGCGGTTTTATGCCCTACACTGGGCAACTCTTCCAAAAGTTCAATGTTTCTGGGAACCTCACCATTGTATTTTTCAATGAGAATCTGTGAGAGCCCATGGATTCCCTTCGATTTCATGGGGGAAAGCCCCACAGGTTTTATGATCTCCCGTATCTCATCCACGGAAAGTTTTACCATATCAAAGGGATTGTCCGCTCTTTCAAAAAGCAGTGGGGTAATCTGGTTGACCCGTACATCCGTACTTTGGGCGGACAACAATACCGCGATCAAAAGCGTATAAGGGTCTTTATGGTCCAGAGGAATGGGAATGGTGGGGTAGAGCTCATCCAAGGTTTTGATAGTGAAATCAACTTTTTCCTGTTTAGTCATTTTTGTTTAATTTTGAAATATAAATATTAAACAATAAAATTAAGACCATTCGCATATGAACATGTTAAAAGTAGGGGATAAAGTACCTGAATTTTCTTCAAAAGACCAAGATGGAAACACAATTAATCTAAGCGACTACAAAGGCAAAAAGCTAGTGGTCTTCTTTTACCCCAGAGCCAGTACTCCAGGATGTACCATGGAAGCCTGTAATTTACGGGACAACTATAAGGTGTTGACCGAACAAGGTTTTGAACTTTTGGGGGTCAGCGCAGATACGGAGCGCAAGCAGGCCAATTTTAGGAATAAGCACAAATTTCCGTTTCCCTTATTGGCCGATGTGGACCATACCGTAATCAACACCTTTGGGGTGTGGGGACCCAAAAAGTTCATGGGACGGACTTTTGATGGTATCCATAGAACCACTTTTGTGATTGACAAAGAAGGCGTGGTGGAAAAGGTCATTGAAAAAGTGAAGACCAAGGACCATGCGGCGCAATTGCTGGGTGAAGGATAGATTTGATGGATTCAGATATTGGAGGTTGGACTTCTGATGAAAGACAAAAGATGCAAGAACCAAGAAGAAACCCGAAAATCTAAAATACCAACAATCCAAATTCTACCTCATAGCTCAACTTTCAAAATAGCTTTTGAATGTTCTAGCGGAAGTAAATCAGAATTTGTTGAAGGAATTATGCTTTTTCCTTTTCTTTCTTCTTTTCTGGGGTTTTATCCTCAGGAAGTTCTTTTTGGGAGAACAGGTGTTTTTCCTTTATGATTTCCGCAATACCTTCCGGAAGCTCATCTTCCCAACCTTTTTCCCCACTCATGAGTTTTTTCAAGACATCCCTGGAGAAAATGTGCATGATGTCAGGGTCATAATCAATAATGTCCATCACCTTGCCATTGTACTTGAAGAATTTGTAGAGTTCCTTCATCCGTGGGTGCACCTTGACATTGTTGCTTGTCATGATTTGTCCAGTTTCTGGATCTTTCATAGGGTATAGGTATACCTTCAAATCCTTGAAGAACAGTTTTCCAAAGGCCTCCAAGATGCCTCCACTTAAGTGGCGGTAGTATTTTTCATCAAAGACGTCCACCAAATTGTTCACCCCCATGGTAAGGCCAATTCGGGCCTTAGTGTAGTTGTTGAAATACTCCACCAACTTGTAATATTCCTGGAATTTGGAGATGAGAACGGTATGGCCCAACGAACAGAGTAGTTCCGCACGATCCATGAAGTCCTGTTCATCAATTTCCCCGGAAGC
>Ga0213839_1000966_pt1 | contig 22052 bp, 17 predicted proteins | sample SWPATP21_FD_160075 | JGI IMG/M metagenome (GOLD analysis project Ga0213839, IMG submission 160075) | Coastal seawater microbial communities from Marineland, Florida, United States - SWPA TP2 #1 | ecosystem: Environmental > Aquatic > Marine > Coastal | place: USA: Florida | collected 2016-08-14
CTTCGACCCGCGCCAGCGCCCCTGGTACACGTCGGGCCGCCGCAACGACGGCGCCACCTGGGGTCGGCCCTACCCCGAGGCGAGCACCGGCGGACTGCTGCTGCCGTGCACCGCGGCGATCCGCTCGCCCACCACGGATCGACTCCTCGGGGTGGTCGCCATCGACGTAGCGTTCAGCTACCTCATCGACCGCTACCTCGGCGTCGACGACCCCGCGGTCACCGAGGTGTTCCTGGTCGACGGCGGCGGGCGGGTGATGGCGCGCAGCTCGGCCGTGGGCGAGGGCGGGCGGCCCACCCACCTCGGGCAGTCCCACGAGACGCCCCCCTACGATCACGCCCACCAGCTGCTCGCCACCCCCGAAGGCATCATCGACCTGCCGGACGGGCGCACCCGCCTCGTGCACCGACGCCTCCGCTCCACGGGCTGGTGGTACGTCGCGGAGGTCGACCGCACCCTCGTCGGTGGCTGATCGAGCCCTCACCTGGTGTAGGCTTCGGCGTGTCCCTCGTTCCGGAACACATCGGTCCATACCGCGTCCTCCGGCCCATCGCGTCCGGAGGGATGGCAGAGGTCTACGAGGTCCAGGAGCCTTCGTCGGGCGAGCGCTTCGCCCTGAAGCTGCTCGTGGCCGTCAAGAAGGCGTTGCCTCGCTTCGACCGCGAGTACGAGGCGATGACCCGGCTGAACCACCCGGGCATCGTGCGGGTCTACCACTACGGGCTGCACCAGAACCATCCGTGGCTCACCATGGAGCTCCTCCGGGGGGTGCCTGCCCAGACCTACACCAAGAAGCTGGGCCGGGCCGGCACACCGGAGCGCACTGCCGAGGTGTTCCGGGTCGGCTACCACGTGGCTCAGGCGCTCCGGTACATCCACGATCGGGGCCTGGTGCACCGCGACCTGAAGTCGGCCAACGTGCTGGTGCTCCCCGACGGGCGGGTGAAGCTGCTCGACTTCGGCGCGGCCCTGCTCCTCGACGCGGTCGAGCGCATCACCGGGCCCGGCGAGTTCATCGGCACCTTCGCCTACGCCGCGCCCGAGCAGATCCGCGGTGACCGCCTCGACCACCGCACCGACCTGTACAGCCTGGGGGTGCTGCTCTACCGCCTCGCCACGGGGCGTCGACCCTTCGACGGGCAGACCCCCGAGGCCATGGCCCAGGCCCACCTGCACACCGCGCCCCCCCGCGTGCGCGACCACGTCGATGTGCCCGAGGCCCTCGACAAGCTGGTGAACCAGCTCCTCGCGAAGGACCCCGATCGGCGCCCGGCCTCGGCCGGCGAGGTGGCCGAGCGCCTCGAGACCATTGCCGGCCGCCCGTTCCACGGCCGCTCGCAGCTCGCGATCCACACCGCCGCCTCGGTCGCCCGGGAGACCCAGCGCAGGGCGGTGTGGCAGCACATCGAGCAGGGGCCCTCGAACCGATGGCTGGCGATCTGCGGCGAAGACGGCAGCGATCGCCTGCGCCTGCTCGATCGGGTGCGCAGCGACGCCGCCGAGCGAGGGCTCCCGGTCGAGTTCCGCTCCCTGCGCCGCGGCAAGAGCCTCACCGCGGTGGTGTCGGCGCTGGCGTCGCTGGGTCGTGGCGGCGGCGACGACGCCAGCGAGCTGGCCCGCCAGCTCACCGAGCTGTCCCGCGACGAAGGGCTGGGGCAGCCGAAGGCCCGGGGGCGGCTCCGCCTGATCGCCGCCGACCTCGTGCGGGCGCGTGCCGAGGGCGACCAGCCGGTGCTGCTCTGCCTCCAGGAGCTCCACCGCGCCGACGTGCTCACCCTGGAGCTCCTCGGGGGCATGCTGCGTGCGGTCCACGCCGATCGGGTGCCCTTCCACCTGGTGGCCTCGGTGCGCAGCGCCGACCTGAGCCGCGATGGCTCCGAGCTGCGGCGGCGCCTGCCCGCCGCTCACGCCATCGAGCTCGAGCCGCTGTCCCCCCGGGAGGTGGCGGTGGCGGTCGGCAACATGCTGGGGCGACGCCCCCCGCCCGCCGAGCTCGCTCGCCGCCTCCACCACGTCACCGCCGGCCAGCCGCTGTACCTCGAGGAAGCGGTGCACCACATGGTCACCACCGGCGGCATCGAGGCCGACGGCAGCCGCCTGGCCTGGGCCGACCAGTCGATGGACGTGCCCATCCCCGACCGCGCCCGAACCGTCGCTCACCGGATGCTCCGCGACCTGCCCGTGGCCTGGCGACGCGTGCTCGAGGGCCTGTCGGTCGCTGGTGAAGACGTGCGTCCTCCCCTGCTCGCTCGGGTCCTCGGGCTGTCCACCCAGGAGCTGTTGCCCTGCCTGGTGAGCCTCGACCACGCAGGGGTGCTCGCCTTCGACCCCGCCACCACCCGCGCCCGATGGCGTCAGCCCGTGCTGGGCATGGTGATCTACGACGCCATCGGCGCGTGCCGCAAGGCGCTGCTGCAGCGCAGCCTGGTGCACGCCAGCCGGGGCCTCGACCCGAGCCCCGAGCTGGTGCGGGCCCAGATCGCCGTCGACCGCTTCGGGCACGCCACCCGCGACGCGGTCCCCCTGGCCCGCCAGCTCATCACCCGCCACCACTTCCGCACGGCCCTCGACGTGCTCGACGACCTGGTCGACCGCCTCCGCGACGACGACCGCGGTCCCCTGGTGGCCGAGGCCTACCTGCTGCACAGCGACTGCCTGCGCGCCGTGCGCCCCGCCGACCCCGCCGCCGGCCGCTCGCTCACCAAGGCGCGCAAGGCGGCCCCCAAGCGGAACAAGGAGCTCGGCGCACGGCTCCTGCTGGGCCAGGGGCGGCTGTTCGGCGGCATCGGCCACTACCGCAACGCCCACAAGTACATCGAGCAGGCCTGGGAGAAGGTGCCCGACGACGCCACCACCCTCGCCAGCGAGATCGCGCTCGAGCTCGCCCGCAGCGAGCGCCTGCGCGGCGAGCTGCGCACCAGCGAGAAGTGGTACGAGCGTGCCATGGAGCAGGCCGAGGCGGCCGGCGCCGAGCCCTTGCTGTGGCGCGCCGCGGCGGGGGGCGCTGCCTGCATGCTGGCGCGGGGTCGCCTCGACGACGCCGAGCAGGCCCTCAGCCGCACGATGCAGGAGGCGGAGCGCGCCGACGCCCACGCGGCGTTCACCGCCGCCCTCACCACCTGGGCCGAGACCCTGCGTCACCAGGGGCGCTACAGCGAGGCCCTGAGCCAGCTCTACCGCCGGCTGCCCTTCGCCAGTCAGCACCAGGACCCCGGCCCGTACGTGCGGTTGCTGCTCGCGACGGCGTGGCTCGAGCTCGACCTGTCGCGACTCGGTCGCGCCCAGGAGTGCACCGACACCCTGGCCGCCACCATCCATCGCGGCGAGCTGCTCCACGTGCGCCTCGAGGTGCAGCTGCTCAACGGCCGCATCCTGCTGGCCTCGGGCCAGTATCGACGCGCCTCCTACGTGCTGCAGGAGGTCCACGACAGCGCCAAGAAGGCCGAGCTCACCGTGCTCCGGGAGCGTGCCCGCTCGGTGCTCGCCGAGACGCTCTACGCGCTGGGCGACCGCGAAGCCGGGCGTGGCCTGTTCCAGTCGGCGGTGCTCGGGATGCTCGGCACCGGCGACCTCACGCTGCTGGCCGAAGCCATCCGCGGCCGGGCCCGGGTGGAGGCCGTCAGCCGCGACCCCGAGGAGATCTTCAAGCCGGTGGCCCGCCTCCTCGACGAGCAGCCCGTGGCGCTGCTCCGCCTCGAGCAGCTGCTGGCCCGCGCCGCCTGGCACCGCAGCCGGGGGGGCCTCGATCGCGCCCGGCAGTGCCATCGCGAGGCCGCCATGGTCCTCAACCGGGTGGCCACTCAGCTCAACGACACCGACCGAGCGGCCCTGCGCGTGCATCCCTGGTCGAACTGGATCCGTCGAGGACTCACCGCTCGTGGCGGGTCGGGACGGGGTAAGGGAGCCGGATGAACACCCCCCTCCCCAGCGAGGTCGGCCCCTACAAGATCCTGCGCCCCATCGCGCGCGGGGGGATGGCCGAGGTGTACGAGGTGGAGGAGCCCAGCTCGGGCGAGCACCTCGCCTTGAAGCTCCTGGTGCAGACGGGGGGGGCCAAGCCGCGCTTCCACCGCGAGTACGAAGCGATGATCCGGCTGAACCACCCGAACATCGTGCGGGTCTACAACTACGGCACGTGGGAGGATCACCCCTGGCTGTCGATGGAGCTCGTCGAGGGCACGCCCATCCAGGCCTACGCCAAGCGCTGCGGGCGACCGGGCACCCCCGAGCGCACCCGCGAGGTGATCCGCGTCGCCCACGACCTCGCCCTCGCCCTCGACCACGTGCACCATCGCGGCCTGATCCATCGCGACCTGAAGTCGGCCAACGTGCTGGTGCTTCCCGACGGTCGCGTGAAGCTGCTCGACTTCGGCACCGCCAAGGTGAGCGACCCGGTCCAGGAGATCACCCGCGACGGCGAGTTCATCGGCACCTTCGCCTACGCCAGCCCCGAGCAGCTGCTCAACCGTGGCCTCGACTACCGCGCAGACCTGTACAGCTATGGCGTGCTCCTGTTCCGCCTGGCCACCGGCAAGCGGCCGTTCAACGCCAAGGAGCTCCACCTGTTGGCGCGGCAGCACGTCAAGGAGGCACCGCCGCCCCCCAGCGACCTGTGCGAGCTCCCCCCCGGGCTCGAGGCCGTGATCCTCGCGCTGCTCGAGAAGAAGCCCGAGAACAGGCCCCAGTCGGGCGCCGAGGTGGCGGAGGCCCTCGAGGCGGTTGCCGGCGCGCCGCTCTACCCTCCCGGCACCCTCGACGTCGACCTGTCGTCCGAGCGCCTCGTGGGCCGCGAAGACCAGCTGTCGCAGCTCTGGTCGTTCCTCGACGGCGAGGCCAACGGGCAGGGCGCCGCGCCGGGCAGCGCCCCGGCCGACATGGCGATGACCGTGGGCCTGCAGGGCAGCGGTCGCCACCGGGTGATGCAGGTGATGGAGCGGGAGATCCACCGCCGCACCTGGCGCAGCGTGCCGCTCTACTTCCTCCGGGGCGCCGAAGACCTCCGCCAGGTCACCCAGGCGATGGCGCAGCTCACCCGGAGCTTCGGCCACGACGCGCCCGCGAGGGCCCAGGAATACATCCGCGCCCTGCAGGAGGTCGAGCAGGCTCAGAGCCTGTCGGTGGCCGAGCGCCTCGAGGTGCTGCGGTCGGCGGGTGCCGGGCTGTTCGCCGAGCGGTGCCGCCTCGACGGTCGCCCGGTGGTGCTCATGGTGCGCGGGCTTCAGCACGCCGGGCCCGTCGGGTTCGAGGCCCTCGTGGGTCTCCGCGAGGAGATCAGCGAGCGGGCGGCGCCGGTGCTGCTGCTCGCCGACTGCACCGAGACCGGCGACGATCCGCACAGCATGGCCCGCAAGCGCCTGCCCGACGCCCTGCGGGTGCGGCTGCCGCCGATGTCGGTGCGCGAGGTGGCGCTGATGGTGGGCTCGATGCTGCATCGCCGGCCGCCGCCGGCCAGCGTCGCCCGGCAGATCTACCAGGCCTCCGGCGGGCTTCCCACGTACGTCGAGGAGGTGGTGAACGGCCTGGTCCAGGGCGGCCTGCTCCGGGTGCGTTCCCACGACACCAACCGTATCGAGTGGGCCCAGCGCGACATCGAGATCCCGGTGCCGCGAGGCGCTCGCGAGCGCGTCACCGAGCAGCTCGCCGCGCTCCCCGCCGACCGCCGCCGCGTGCTCGAGGCCATGGCCCTGTGCGGTGGCGAGGGCAGCGTGAAGGTGCTGGCCGGCGCCCTGCAGTGCCGGCCCGGCGAGCTGATGCCCGCCCTCGAAGACCTCGCTGCCCAGGGCTGGGCCACGCTGCGCAAGCGCAACCGCATGCCCTACGCCCGGTGGCGACAGATCCTCGCCGAGCAGGTGGTCCTCGACCAGATCAACCCGTGCCGCCGCAAGGTGTTCGAGCGGCTCCTCATCGAGCAGGTCGCCGAAGAGCCCGCCTTCGCCGCTCAAATCCGACTCCTGCTGCAGGTGGGGCGCCTGAATGACGCCCTGCAGCGAGCCCGCGACTGGGCGCTGCACCACCTCGCGAAGAACCGTCCGGTCACCGCCCTTGAGGTGCTCGACGACGTGGTCCCCCACCTCGAAGAAGACGGCGTCGACCTCACCATCGCGTCCCATCTCCACCTGCTGCACGTCACCTGCCTGCAGATGGCCCGCCCCACCGACCCACAGCTGGCTCGGTCGCTGGTCAAGGCGGCCCGAGGTCGAGCCCCCGGCGATCTGTTCGAGGCGGAGATCAGCCTGATCAAGGCCCGCATCCAGCGCGTGATCGGCCACTACCCGAACTTCCGCAAGCACCTGATGGAGGCGTGGTACGTGGTGGAGCACAGCGAAGCCACGGCGCTCGGAAGCACGGTCGCCACGATGCTGGGCTGGTCGAACCGGGTGGCGGGGCATGTCGACGACGCTGCCACCTGGCACGGGCGCGCCCGTCGCATCGCGGTGCAGGTGGGCATCCCCGCGGTGCGTGCCCACGCCGACGTGGGGGTGGCCAACTGGCAGTACGCCCGCGGCCTGGTGGTGGAGGCCGAGCGCACCGTCGTGGGCGCCATCGAGGTGTTCAGCGACGTCCGCGACCACCGCGGGCTGTCCCAGGCGCTGCCCATCTGGGTCGACACCCTGCGTGCCCAAGGGCGCTGGTCGGAAGCCCTCGAGGTGCTCTACCAGCAGATGCCGACCATGCGCGAGAGCGAGGCGCCCACCTTCTACGTGCGGATGCTGCTGGCCAACGCCTGGTGCGAGGTCGACCTCGGCCGCCTCGGGCGCGCCCAGGAATACGTCGACGAGCTCGGCGCCACCCTCCGTCGCGGCGAGCACCTCCACCTCCGGCTCCAGGCCGACCTGCTGTGGGGGCGCATCCTCATCGCGTCCGGGCTGCTCAACGAGGCGCTGTCGCAGCTCAAGGCGGTGTACGACCGCGCCGACAAGGCCGGCCTGGCGGTGATCGCCCACACGGCCCTCGCGCTGCAGGCCGAGGCGATGTGGGAGTCGGGGCAGCGCCGCGACGCCACCACCTCGTTCCGCACGGCGGTCAAGCGCCTGCAGCAGACGGGCGACGTTCCTGCCCTCGTCGAGGCCTGCACGGCCCAGGCCCGCGCCATGGCCGACCAGGTGGATCCCGACCGCATCTTCGCGCCGATCCTCGACTGGCTCGACCAGCAGCCCGCCGCCGCCGTGCAGATCGACCTGACCATCGCCCGGGGCCGCTATCTCCAGGCCAAGGGGCAAGACCCCACCCCGGCCCTCACCGACGCCCAGCGCCGGCTCACCGAGCTGGCGGCCTCTCTGAGCGACACCGACGCCGCTGCCCTGCGGCTCCACCCCTGGACCCGCCACATCCGCAAGGCGGGGCTGCGAATGGACGACGAATGAGCCACGACGACTTCAGCACCGAGGAGCTCACCCTGGCCTTCAGCTACCAGCTGGTGCAGCGGATCATCGCCGCCGACGGCGAGGTGGTGGAGGCCGAGCGGCGGCTCATGGACCGCCTCTTTCCCGCCGACAAGCTACGGGAGCTGGGCTTCCTGCGAGCCGACGGCGGGTTCACCCAGCGGTGGCAGGATGCGCTGGGTGAGGCCCTCGTCGAGCTGCCGGTGGCCCTGTCGGTCGACGCGCGCCTCGATCTCGTGGAGACGCTGTGGAACGCGGCGCTCGCCGACGACGAGATCCACGCCGACGAGCAGGCCGCAGTGAAGCACGCTGCGCGGCTCCTGGGACTCCACAAGGACCAGGTGGTCGACCGCCTCAACACGAGCCGCGATGGATGACGTGGCCCGCCTTCGGGCGGCGCTGCGGGCGGTGGAGGCCGGCGCGAAGACGCAGCCATGGGATCGACAGCGCCCCTGGCGCGTCGCCACCCACGTGGGCTGGCACGGCGAGGTGCCCCTCGTCGACCTGCACGATCTCAAGGTGAAGCACGCCAAGGCCGCCGTGCGCACGGCGCTCGACACCTTCGACCCCCACGAGGGGTCTCCGGGCGCCGGAGCGGTGGTGTTCGTGACCGGACGAGGCCGCCACAGCCTGCGCCACGACGCGCCGGTGAAGCAGGCCGTGCACGGGGCCCTGGCGAAGGCCTGCATCGATCGCACCGGCTGGTCGCTTCGCCAGCCGGGACCGGGACGTGTGGTGTGGATCTACGACCGTGCGCGTGCCCCGTCCGCCGTGACGGGCGGCGGAGGTGGCTGGCTGTGGCTGTGGTTCGTGGGGATCGCGGCTGCGGCGGTGATCGGCGTGGTGGGCAAAGGCTGCTGAGGGCTACCGGGTGTGCACCGTGATCACTACCTGCTCCACCCGACGGCCCGCGGGCGGCAGGACGACCCGTGCCACCTGGCCCCCGGCCAGCACCTCCACCTCGCCCTGCAGCCCGTGTCGCCGCAGCACGTCGCCGATGCAGCGGCGCACCCTCGAGGCCTGCAGCCGGCTGGCCGGTGCCCCGTCCATCACCTGAGCACACGCGAGCTCCAGCTCGTCGTGCAGTTCGTCGACCGTCACGGGTCCCCCTGACTCGTCCTTGACCACCATGCCACACGTGACACTGGATAGTCCCCGGCCACCGGGCTATACCGCGCGTGACGACCTCTGGAGGCAGCGTGCGACGTGCCCTCGCCCTTTCGATTCTCGTGGGATGTAGCTCCGATTACGACATCGGCGCCGACGTAGAAGTGTTCGGCGCCAACAACCCGCAGAGCATCGAGGCTCCGATCAACAGCGATCGCATCGTGCAGACCACGGCCGCCGAGGTCGACGTGCTGTTCGTCATCGACAACTCGGGCTCGATGGGCGACAACCAGGCGAAGCTCGCCGAGAACTTCCCGGAGTTCATGCGCGAGTTCGACGGCAGCGGCCTCGACTACCACATCGGCGTGATCACCACCGACATGGACTTCGCTCCGTACAAGGGCAAGCTGCAGGAGATCGAAGGCAGGCTGTGGATCGACGACACCTTCGGCGACCCGGTGGGCGCGTTCTCCCAGCTGGCGCTCGTGGGCGACCAGGGCTCCGGCGACGAGCGTGGCCGCGAGGCCTGCTACACCGCGCTGGTCGAGCTCGGCAACACCCACAACGCCGGGTTCATCCGCGACGACGCCGGGCTGCACATCACCGTCGTCTCCGACGAGAACGACAGCTCGAAGGGGATCCCGGTCACCAAGGAGGAGTTCGCCGACTACCTCAACGACCTGCGCGACGAGCCCGAACTCGTGTCGTTCAACTCCATCGTCAACCTGGTGGGTGGCGGCCTGATCGACGGCCCTCCGGGCACGGCCTACCTCGACATCACCGACGAGGTGGGAGGGCTGAAGCGCGACATCAAGAAAGACACCTGGTCCGACATGCTGGGTGAGCTCGGCCTGCAGGCGATCGGGCTGAAGGCCGAGTACTTCCTGTCGCAGCTGCCCGTCGTCGACTCCATCGAGGTGCAGGTCATCGAGAACGGCGTCACGCGCGTGTACGACCAGGGCACCGAGTGGACCTACAGCGAAGACCGCAACTCGGTCACCTTCGTCGACTACGTGCCCCCCGAGCTGGCCGAGGTGGTGGTCAACTACACGCTGCTGTCGGGCCAGCTCAACGAGATCGAGCTGTAGACCGGCGTCCCTGCCCGGGGAAGAGCACTTGCCTCTGTAGGATCGACGGCACCCGCGGTACCATCCGCGGCGGATGACCCGACAGGCCACCTACACCATGCACCAGTGCCTCGGTCGCGGAGGCTTCGGTGAGGTCTACCTCGCCACCCAGAGCATCGGGGAGGTCACCAAGCGCGTGGCGGTGAAGGTCCTCCGCACGACGGCACGCAACGACAACCAGGCCCTGTTCCGGCTGCGCGACGAGGCGCGCATGCTGGCCGCCCTGGAGCACCCCGCGATCCTCAACGTGCACGAGCTCACCCGCCTCGCCGGTCGTGTGGCCCTCGTCACCGAGTACGTCGAGGGCGTCGACATCGCCCGCTGCACCAAGAAGGAGCGCCTGCTGCCCGCCCGCGCGGCGGTGGGCATCATGGGCGAGGTGGCCGGCGCCCTGCACTGCGCGTGGACCACCCCCTCCCCGATGACCGGCGCACCGCTGCACCTCATCCACCGCGACATCAAGCCCGAGAACGTGCGCCTGTCGAAGCACGGAGAGGTGAAGCTGCTCGACTTCGGTGTGGCGCGGTCCCGCCAGATCGGTCGGGAGGCCCGCACGGTCACTGGCGACATGCCCTTCACCCCTGGCTACGCTCCCCCCGAGGCCTTCCTCGAGGAGGGCGAGCAAGGCCACCACACCGACATCTTCGCGTGGTCCGTCACCTTGTACCGCCTCCTCGTGGGCGAGAAGTTCTACGAGTCGCTGAAGCTCACCGAGCAGATCAACCTCGCCGCCGATCCCGAGGGCTACCGTCGCTACGTCGAGGAGCGCCTGGCCCTCGTCGAGCTCGAGCCCCTGCGCGACCTGCTCCGGGGAGGCCTGGCCTACGACCCCGCGCAGCGACCGGTCGCCGAAGAAGTGGAGAGCCGCTGCGAGCGGATGGTCGACGCCCTCGATGGCCTCACCTACCGCCGCTGGGCGAAGAAGGTCGACTTCCCGCCCCCGCGCTCCCTCGACAACGCCGAGCTCACCGGCAGCGTGCTCGCCGAAGACGACGAGGCGATCCAGATCGACGCCCCCCCGGTGCCAGAGGCCATCGCTTCCGTCAAGCCCCACACCGAGCCCTTCGTGCGGCCCATCCCGCCGTCGGCCCTGCCCACGGTGAAGCGCTACCCCGAGCCCGAGGAGCCGCAGGGAATCCGCTGGCGCCTGTGGATCTCCGTCACCTTGTTCCTGCTGCTCTGCATCGCCGGCGTCGCCGCGCTCACCATGGTGTTCACCATGATCCTCAGCGCGCTGCTCTACCAGTGGATGTGAGCGCAGGAGATGTCACCTCCCCGCTAGATGCCCCCTAGGACGTGCGCACCCGCGCCTGGTAGTCGGCCCGCGCCGCCGTGGTCTCCGCGAACATGGTGTCGAGGCCGAACCAGCGCCCCACCCGCTCGGAGATGCGGCGCCCCACCAGTGCCGGGAGCACCGCCGACAGGCGGCCGATGCGGGGCACGAACACGTCGGCCTTCTCCTCGACGAGGGCCTCGCGCACGGCGGCGGCCACGTCGTCGACCGTGGCGGGCGGGGGGAAGCGTGGCCGGCCGGTGCCGGAGATGAGCTCGGTCTGCACGAGGGACGGCAGGATGGTGGACAGGTGCACCCCCGTGCCGTCGTGCTCGAGACGCACGGCGTCGGTGAGCCCCACCACGGCGAACTTGGTGGCGGAGTAGACGGCCGCATGGGGGATGCCGATGCGTCCCGCCACCGAGGCGATGTTCACCACGTGGCCGGCGCCCCGCCGGCGCATGCCCGGGAGCGCCGCCCGCATGCCCTCGATCACCCCGACGACGTTGATGTCGAGCTGGCGCCGATCCGCCTCGCGGGGCTGCTGGTCGAACGACCCCAGGCACATGATCCCCGCGTTGTTCACCAGGATGTGCGGCGGCCCGAGGTCGTCGTGGACCGCAGCCATGAGCCGCGCCCACGCCTCGGGATCACGAACATCGAGGGCATAGGCGCGAACCTCGCAGCCCGGACGCGTGAGCTGCGCGGCGGTGGCCGTGGCCGTGGGTAGGTCGATGTCGGCCAGCGCGACCGCGGCGCCTTCCCGGACCAACATGGCCGCGACGGCGCGACCGATGCCCCGCGCGCCTCCCGTGACGACCGCGACCGTTCCGGCGATGACCCTCATGGAACCTCCCGCACCGAAGCCTCACACGGCAGCGGGCCGTGGTCGATGATCACCGACCAGGCGGCGATCGACGCCATCCGGGTGGCGGCGTCCATGTCGGCGAGCGGGATCCCCTCCACCTCGCCGCGCATCACGTCCCGGCGGTTCGGCTGCATGGCGACGGGCTGCCCATCGAGGACGAAGGTGAGGCGCCCGGTGGGGTCGGACCGCACGGCGTCGACCACCGCAGCGGTCGCGGTGTCGTCGAGCCGGAGCAGCAGCCAGGGGTCCATCATCCCGTCGAGGCGGTAGGTCGCCTCGGTGATCTGCTCGTTGGTGGCGAGCACGACCTCGTCGTGGCGCAGCTCGAACCGCCCCGGCGTGCTCAAGGTGGCGGGAATGGTGGCATCGACCTCTTCGCGCCCCACCCGCCGGCTGTGCACCAGGGCGCCATCGTCGGTGGTCTGCACCTCGGCAGGCAGCCCCATGTCGCCCAGTCGCTCGGCGATCATGTGAACAGCCGGCTCACAGCCCGCCACCCGGTAGTCGACGGGCCCGCCCGCACCACGCCCCTGGAACCCGAGGGTGAGCATGCCGATGTACAGGGCGATGACCACCACGAACAGGACGATGGGCGCAGCGAGGATGCCGAGCGCCCAGCCCGGTCGGGCCGCGGCCACCCGAGGATCGACCGCCGCCCCCTCGGCCGGTGACTCGGGGGCTCGCTCGTCGTCGCTCATCACGCCTCCGCCACCACGCACGGTTCGCCGTGGAGTTCAGCGACTAGCCGGCCCTCGGCCGACTGGCGAGCGGAGCGGTCTTCGGACGCGACCGCGTGAAACCGCTGAGCGATTCCACGGGATGCTAGGGTTTATCGTCATGTTCGCATCGAATCGTTCGAACGAAGTGCACGGCACAGGGGAGGTCGGATGACCCTCATCGGCCTCCTCGCCATGCTCGCCACTCCGGCCCACGCCGAGACGATCGAGGTGTGTGGAACCTGCGCCTACACCGATCTCGCCGCGGCGCTCGACGCCGCGTCGCTCGGCACCGAGATCGAGCTGCAGGAGCCAGGCCCGCACGTCGTCGACGGGTTCACGGTCACCATGCCGCTGACCATTCGCGGCACGGCCGGTCTGCCCGAGATCGAGCTGACGCAGCCCCTCGTGGTCACGACGGGCGGAGCGCTGCTCGTCGACCGGGTCGAGCTGTCGGGAAGCTCCTCCACGCTGCTGTCGGTCGACGCCGGCGGGAGCGCGCGCCTGCGCACCCTGACCATCTCTGGCCGAAGCGTGGATGCGAGCGCCATCGTCACCTCGGGCACCCTCGAGGCGGAGCTGCTCGTCATCGACGACACCACCACCTCGGGCGACGGTGCGCTGGTCTCTGCCCTCCCCGGCGCCACCGTGACGATCACCGACAGCACCCTGAGCTCGGTCACCGGGGTGCTCGGCGGCGCCATCGATGCCCAGGGCGCGGCCGTCACGGTCGCCAGCACGCAGTTCACCGACTGCGCAGCCACCGACGGCGGCGGCCTACGCGTGGTCGACAGCGTCCTGAGCCTGTCCGGCGTCACCTTCACCGACTGCACCGCCGACCGCGGTGGCGCCATCGCCGCCACCAACAGTCAGCTGCTCCTCGACGACGTCCAGGTGGTCCAGCCCCACGCCGAGACCGACGGCGCGGCCGTGTTCGCGGTGGGAGGCACGCTGTCGTGGATCGACGGCGTGGTGTGCGACGCCACGGGGCCCAGCCAGGTGGCCCTGCAGGGAGCGACGGCTAGCGTGGTGTCGATGACCCTCCGCGAGGGGGGGCGAGCGCTCCAGGTCGACGGCGGCAGCCTCGAGGCGCTCCACCTCGATCTGCTGGGGAACGGTGCCGCCCAGGGAGCGGCGCTGCACGTCACCGACACCGTCGCCGTCCTCCGCGACAGCTTGGTGGCCCACCAGCAGGGCGGTCCCGCGCTCTACGTCGAAGGCACCGGGCTCATCGAGACCAGCTTCTCGTCCTTCTGGGACAATTCCTCCGACGGCTTCGGCGCTCCCGGAACCGACCCCCTCCTCGGCGATCCCCGGATCGTCTTCCCCGGCACTCCGTGCGAGGCCGCCGAGCGTGAGCCCGACAGCCCGCTCACCACCAGCGGCTCCGATGGTCGCGGGGTAGGCGACCGCGACTTCGAGCATCCCGGACCGATCGACACCTCGGTCGACACCGGCACCCCCGCCGACACCGTCTGTGGCAAGGACGACTCGGGCCGGAGCTGCGACACAGGCCCGTTCCCGGACGACCCCACCGGTCTGCCCGTCGACACCAGCCGCACCCGCGACACGAGCGCCATCGACACGGGCACGCCGCCCGATCCGGTGGAGACCGGCCGCAACGACCTCGACACCGGCAGGCTCCCCACCGCCCACACCGGCCCGATCACCCTCACGTTCACCGCCGACACGGCGCCCGTCACCGACGGCGACTCCGGCGACACCGCGGAGTTCACGACCCACCAAGCCGCACACCGGCGCTCCGGACGACTTCGACGAGCCTCCCGACAGCTGGACGCCGCCGCCCACGGGAGAGTCGGGCACGTCGGGCGACACCAGCGACACCAGCGACACCAGCGACACCAGCGACACGGGCACCCCGCCCCTCACCGGCGACACCGACGACACCGGCACAGGGTCGCCCGGCGACACCGACGACACCGACGACACGGGGTCCACCACCCCGCCCGACACCGACGACACCGACCCCACCGGGCCGGGCACCGATCCGAGCACGTCCGCCTCCACGGCCGCGCCTGGGTTCGCCTGCACCAGCGCCTCGGTGCAAGGCGGGCTATGGTGGGGCGCTCCTTGGGTCCTCGCCCCGCTGTGGTGGCGCCGACGACGCTGAGGATCGCGAGGTCTCCATGCGTCTCACCACCTTCTTCCTGCTCTGTACCCCCGTCGTCGTGATGGCCTGCGGCGACGGAGCCGATGGCAGCGACGCCGGGTCCACCACAGTCGACACGGCCTCGGGCTCCACCGGCTCGAACGGTGGGAATGGCGGAAACGGCGGGAACGGCGGGAACGGCGGGAACGGCGGGAACGGCGGGAACGGCGGGACCGGCGGCACCACCACCGAGGGCCCCACCTACCACCAAGACGTGGCACCCCTCCTGATCGACCGCTGTGGCGCCTGCCATGTGGAGGGCGGGATCGCACCGTTCTCGGTGCACGACGCGGGAACGGCGAGCGCCTGGGCCGCGCCGTCCCTCAACGCCATCGAGGCCGGCTCGATGCCGCCGTTCTTCGCCGAGGTCACCGACGAGTGCGAGCCCAGCGTGCCCTTCCTCGACGACCCCACGCTGTCGGAAGCCGAGGTGCAGCTGCTGCGCGACTGGGTCGACGCGGGAGCCCCCGAGGGCGACCCCACGTCCGCGGCGCCGGTCGAAGACAAGGCCCTCGATCACCTCGAGAACCCCGACCTCACCCTCGCCCTGCAGCAGCCGTTCGAGGTGAGCGGCACCCAAGACATCTACCAGTGCTTCCGCATCCCGCTGCCCATCGACGGCGACCGCTGGATCACCGGCCTCGAGGTGCTCCCCGACAACGACCTGGTGGTCCACCACGTGCTGGTGTGGCGTGACCCCGACGACCTCTCGGCGAACAAGGTAGGCCCCGACGGCAGCTACCGCTGCAGTGGCGAGCCCGACATCTGGCCCACCGAGCTCGTGGCGGCGTGGACCCCCGGCGGGTCCCCGATGCGCACCCCGGAAGACAGCGGCGCACCGATCCACCCCGGCGAGTCGCTGGTGGTGAACGTGCACTACCACCCCACCGGCACCACCACCGAGCTCGATCAGACCGAGGTGGCGCTGCAGCTCACCGACACGCAGCCCAGCAACTACACCACCTGGTACCTGGTCGACATCCCGTTCGGCGCCTCGGTGCAGACCAGCAGCGAGGGCGAGCGCGACTTCCGCATCCCCGGCGGCGCGTCCGATCACGACGAGACCGTGTCGCTGTACATCCCCGACTACATCCCGTTGGAGCTGCCGGTCTTCGCGATCACCCCCCACATGCACTACCTCGGCACCGACATGCTGGTCACTGTCGATCACCCCGACGACCCCGACGAGTGCTTGATCCACACCCCGGGCTACCGCTTCGACTTCCAGACCTCCTACGTCTACGACGCCGAGCGCGACGATCTGCCCGTGGTGAGCGGTGGCGACCGCATCGACGTGCGCTGCACCTACGACAACTCGATGAGCAACCCGTTCATCGAAGACCAGCTCGAAGCCGCCGGCTGGTCCGACCCCCAGGACGTCACCTGGGGCGAAGACACAGGCTCGGAGATGTGCATGGCGATGGTGGGGCTCATCCTGCCCCCCATCGAGATCACCGACCTGCTGTAGCGGCTACAGCTCGTCGGCGAGGTAGGCCGACCACAGTACGACGGTCGAGATGGCCACCGAGGCAAACGCGAAGAGGTAGGGCAGGTAGATCGTGTCCATGGATGCCTCCGTTCTCGCGGCCCACCACCATGGGGGCGACTCCGACGATCCGACGGCGCTGTGCGAGCAGTGCCAGGCTGACAGGCGGTGCCTTGGGTACGCCGACGAGCCGTCGGGCCGCCCCGGTGGTTTGTTGAAAACGATTTTCAATTAGACTACCGGGCCCACCCGGCAACGTCAAGCACGGATGCCACATCTCGACAAAATCCGCCGAAGGCAAACGAGATCCTCTCCGAGAACTCAGGTTCGAGGAGAGGTCTCGGAGCCGTGTAGCGGCGGATTCTCGAACGTGCCCGCGCCGGTTGGCCGCCGAGATGAAAGGAGTGAAACCCGTCATCTCAAGGCCAACCAAGCGGGCCGACCAAGAACGTTCCATGGAGTAGGTTGCACCGTGGGAGGGGCCATGGCTGAGCGCATCGACGTAGACGTTCCCCTCGACGTCGGTCGAACCCTGGGCGTGATGGAGATGTGGGGCGCGACGACCTGGCTACGGCGCGACGGTGCCGACACCTGGTACGCCCAGCGCGAGCCCGAGGGCGCGGCCACCGTGTGCCTTCGCCAGGACTCGTCCCACGTGGAGGTGCGCAGCTGGGGCCCCGGAGGCGACGCTCTGGCTGCCCGCGTTCCCGAGCTTCTCGGGCTCCACCGCCCGGGGCTCGACCGGGTAGAGGCCCACCACCCCGCCGTGCGGGAGGCCCAGCGCAAGCTCCGGGGACTTCGCGTAGGGCGCAGCGGCCAGGTCTTCGCCCGGCTGATCGGCACCGCGCTGGCGCAGAAGGTCACGGGCCCCAACGGCAAGGGGGCTCTCCGGCGCCTCGCATGGACCCATGGCGAGCGCGCACCGGGTCCCCGCGACGACCTCTGGCTGCTGCCCGAGCCACGGGTGCTCGCGCGGCTGCCCTACTACGTGCTGCACGAGCTGAACATCGAGCGCCATCGCGCGGCGTTGATCGCCCGCATCGCGTCGCGCGCGGTGGCCCTGCAGCGCGCCGCCGACCTCCCTCCCGACGAGGCCCGCGCGCACCTCGAGAAGCTCCCGGGGATCGGTCCGTGGACCAGCGGCGTGGTGATGGGGGGAGTGCTCGGCGACGCCGACGCCGTGCCCATCGGCGACTACCACCTGCCGAACGTGGTGGCCTACCACCTCGCGGGCGAGCGCGAGGCCACCGACGACCGCATGCTGGAGCTGCTGCAGCCCTACGCCGGCCAGCGCGGCCTCGTGGCGCGTGCGCTCAAGGTCGCCGGGGGTACTCCCCCCCGACGCGCGCCGAAGGCCGCCGTGCGCGACATCCGACGCCACTGAGCTCACGGTACGCCCCTTCCTGGAGACTGCATGACCCCCCTCGACGACGACGCCATCACGGCCGCCCTGGCGGGCCTGCCTTCCTGGAGCCGCGACGGCGACGCGCTGGTGCACACCCGAACCCTCCCCGACTTTCGCGCCGCGGTGGCCTTCATCGTGCGCCTGTCCTTCGAGGCGGAGCGGCTTCACCACCACCCCGAGCTGTTCAACGTGTACGGCACGGTGCGACTGCGGCTCACCACCCACGACGCGGGCGATCGAATCACCGCCCGGGATGTCGCCCTCGCCCGCGCAATCTCGGCCCTCTGACCCCTCGCCACGGCGTGTCGGCGTGGCCGCTCGTCGGCCAGAGAGGTACCTGAATGAATCGTCATTCACTTCGGGAGATCCGCCGTGCAGAACTACCAGGCGCCGCTCAACGACATCCGCTTCCTCCTCGAGACCTTCGGCTACAACGAAGACATCATGGCGATCGAGGCGTTCGAGGACTTCGACCTCGACACCTCGATGAGCATGCTCGAGGGCTACAGCAAGTTCTGCACCGAGGTGCTGCTGCCGCTGTCCGAGACCGGCGACCGCGTGGGCGTCGCTTACGACCCCGATGCGAAGACCGTCACCATGCCCGATGGCTTCGCCGAGGCCTACACCGGCTTCTGCGAGAACGGCTTCACCACCCTGCCCTTCCCTGCCGAGTACGACGGCATGGGCGCCCCCTTCTGCCTCGCGACCCTCGCCGGCGAGGTGCTCATCGCCTGCAACAAGGCCTTCTCGATGTGCACCGGCCTCACCGCCGGCCTGATCGACGCGCTCGAGGCGAGCGGCACCGACGAGCAGAAGGAGCACTACCTCCCGAAGCTGATCAGCGGCGAGTGGGCCGGCACCATGTGCCTCACCGAGCCCCAGTGCGGCACCGATCTCGGCCTGGTCTCCACCAAGGCCGAGCCCCACGGCGACCACTACAAGCTCACCGGCACCAAGATCTGGATCACCTTCGGTGAGCACGAGCTGGCCGACAACATCGTGCACCTCGTGCTCGCGCGCCTTCCCGACGCTCCTCCGGGAATCAAGGGCATCTCCACCTTCCTGGTGCCCAAGTTCCTCGACGACGGCAGCCGCAACCCGATCTTCTGCGGCGGCACCGACCACAAGATGGGCATCCATGCCTCGCCCACCTGCGTGATGAACCTCGAGGATGCCGAGGGCTGGCTCGTGGGCGCGCCGCACAAGGGCATGCGCACGATGTTCGTGATGATGAACGCCGCCCGCCTCAACGTGGGCATCGAGGGCGTGGCCCTGGGCGATGCGGCCTACCAGAGCGCGCTGGCCTTCGCGAAGGACCGCCGCCAGTCGCGCTCCCTCGACCCGAAGAAGCAAGACCGCGACCATGCCGCCGACAACATCCTGGTTCACCCCGACGTCCGCCGCATGCTGCTCAACGTGAAGTCCACCACCGAGGCCCTCCGAGGCCTCGTGGCCTGGATCTCCATGTCGTACGACGTGTGGCACCACCACCCCGACGAGGCCACGCGCCAGAAGGCGGGCGACCTGGTGGCCCTGCTCACTCCGATCATCAAGAGCTACGGGTCGGAGCGCGGCTTCCTCAACGTCAGCGAGGCGATGCAGGTGATGGGGGGCGCCGGCTACACGCAAGACTGGCCGGTCGAGCAGTACATGCGCGACGTGCGCATCGCGATGATCTACGAGGGCACCAACCACATCCAGGCCCTCGACCTCGTGGGGCGGAAGATGCCGATGCACGGCGGTCGGCTCATGCAGGTGTTCGCCGGCGAGATCACCGGCCTGATCCGCGCGTGCTCCGGCGACGAGCGCATGGCCGAGTTCATCGACCCGCTGAAGCGCGAGAGCAAGCGCCTCACGGCCACCACGATGGAGCTGGGGGCCAAGGCCGGCCAAGACTTCGAGCTGGTGGGCGCGGTGGCGAGCAACTTCCTCAACCAGTTCGCCCTGGTCACCCTGGCCTATGTCTGGGCCCGGCAGGTCCAGGCGGTGATCGACCGCGACGAGACCGACCCGCTCCGTCGCAGCAAGACGCAGACGGCGCGCTTCTTCATGCAGCAGGTGCTTCCCGAGGCCGAGATGTTCGCGGCCAAGGTGGCGGCCGGCAAGCAGTCCATGACCGACATCGACATCGACCTGCTGTAGTCGCTATTCCTCGGCGACGGCCCCGTCGGGGGACCCGTCGTCGCGGGTGAGGGGCACCGACGTGGGGCGCTGTCGCGCGCCGCTCAGCAGCACCTCTTGGATGTCGGCCGCCTGCTGCCAGTGCACCAGGGGCAGGTCGATGGCGTCGCCAGCCACCCGCACCCGAACCCGCCCGAGGCCGTAGCGTCGCAGCAGCGGCCCCTGGCTGCGCTCGACGCTCTGCAGCTTGTGCCGGGCGAGGATCTCGGTGTGCCGGTGCAGCCAGCCCGACCGAGCAACCACCAGGTCGTCGGTGATCGCCCAGCCCTGGTGGCGGTGATCGAGCCACGCCAGCGCCAGACTCGCCGGCACCCACAGCACGACGGGCGCCCCCCACCACCCGAGCAGCCACAGCAGGAAGGCCACCACGAGCGCGCTCCGCCATGCCGCCCCGATGAGCCCGCGCAGCAGCGCCTTGTCGGCCGGGGGACGCAGCGCCAGGGCCGCCAGACGCGTGGACCCCGTGGGGAGCACCCGTGCCAACACCTCGTCGAGCTGCTCGTGATGCACCATGGGCACCACCGCGACCGCCTTGTCGGTGCCGTCCCCTTGCTCCCGCACGGCGGCGGTCTCCACCTGGAGGCTGGCCACGCCCAGGAGCAAGCGCCGGGCGGCCGGCTCGAGCACGCTGACGACCTGCACCTTGCGCCGCTTCAGCTCCACCCGCCGACGGGTGAACAGCCCGTGCTCGGCCACCAACCCATCGGCCTTCTGCCGGAGCCGGTAGCCCCAGTAGCGCACGACGGCGTTGACTACGGACACCACCCACGCCCCCGACAGCACGGCGACGAGCAGCGCCAGCCCTCCGGCGAAGCCCACGAGGCCCGGAAGCTGCTCCATGCGCTGTGGGTCGTCGTAGGTGAACAACTGGAACAGCACGCCGAAGAGCACCACCATCGAGCCCAGCCGGGCGCCGGTGACGCCGTACCACACCAGGTCGGACAGCGAGGTGTCGACCACCACCGGCCACTGCGCCTCGTCGGTGAGCTCGGGCCCGTCGACCTCGTGGCTCCGCTCGGCGTCGAGCGCCTCGATGAGGGCGTTGGCGTCGCCTTCCGACAGCGCCGACAGCAGGCCCTCCACCTCGGAGCCCGAGGCCGTCTCGATGCGCACCTCCACCAGCCCGCTCGCCCGGTGGAAGACGTTGCGCACCAGCTCCATGTTCTGGATGCGATCGGGCCGGAACACCCGGGCCTGTCGGTTCAGCAGCCCCGAGCGCAGCTCCAGCTTGCCCTCGTGCACGCGGTAGCGGAGCGTGAGGAAGTGCACCACGGTGGAGCCCACGGTGCCCAGGAAGAAGAACGCGAGGATGCCCATGTCGACCACGTCGATGAACGCATCCGGGCCCGTGCGCCCGTAGAGGAAGGCCACGATCAGCAGCCAGCTGCGACGCAGGAAGGCCCAGGTTCGTGGCACCAGGTTCACGACGACCGACAGCGGGTGCAGGGACTGCCAGGGCGTGTCGACGCGCGGCGCGCCCCCCGCATCAGACGCCATCGTCGTGGGCCTCCTGCGAGCGCTCGATCAACGTGTCGCGAAGCGCCTCGGCATCGGCCTTCCACAGCCCCGGGATGGTGCCCCGCCCACCCAGCCCCGACGCGGTGTGCACGTGCACGCTGGCCAGCCCGAGCCACTGCTCGAGGGGACCCTGCTGCATGTCGACGTGCTGGATGCGGTGGGTGGGGATGGCGCTGACGCGCCGCAGGATCACGCCAGAGGTGATCAGGAGATCCTCGTCCCGCAGCAGGTAGCCCCAGCGCTCGTACTGGAAGGTCGGAAACCACACCGCGCCGACGAACAGCACGAAGAATGCCCCCGCGCCGACGACGAAGGCGCCGAACAGCTGCCACCACAGCGCCAGCCCCGCCACCACGGCCCCGAGCATCGGCAGCCACGCGAGCACCAGCGAGGAGAGCGCCTGCAGATGGAAGAGCAGGCGCGCGCGAGGCGCCAGGGGGTTCCATTCGTCCATGGACTGACCTATCACAGCAGGGCGCCCCCGCGCGCCGAGCCCCGGAACCCGCATGAACGTGCTCTTCTTGTCCCCGTCCTGGCCCCCCGAGATGAACGGCTACGTACGCGGCCTCGCCTCGGTCGGCGCCACGGTGCTCGGGGTGGGCGACGGTCCGCGGGCCGGCCTGCCCCCCACCACCGATGCGGCCCTCGCAGCCTACCTGCAGGTGCCCCGCATCCTCGACGAAGACGACGTGATCCGACGCATCGAGGAGGCACTCCCCCAGGTTCCCGACCGGGTCGAGGCCCTGTGGGAACCGGTGATGGCGCTGGCGGCCCGCCTGCGGGAGCGCTGGGGCCTGCCCGGCCTCGACGCCGCCCGCA
>Ga0213839_1000968_pt1 | contig 22042 bp, 18 predicted proteins | sample SWPATP21_FD_160075 | JGI IMG/M metagenome (GOLD analysis project Ga0213839, IMG submission 160075) | Coastal seawater microbial communities from Marineland, Florida, United States - SWPA TP2 #1 | ecosystem: Environmental > Aquatic > Marine > Coastal | place: USA: Florida | collected 2016-08-14
CTTGCCGGTCCGCACGACCCCTCCGGGCAGGTCCACCCGCTTCGGGCCAGTTCCGGCAGGCCTGGAAAATTATGGCGCCGGAACCGTTTTCTGCTGCGAAGTAGACCCGCCCCCTCGGGGTGCCCGTGGTCATGACCAGTAAAGCTCCCGCGGGTGCGGCAACCTGGAATAGACCGGGGACTGACGGAGCCTGCGCCGTACGCAACCCTCCGTTGACCCTCAATGCTACGGGGGAGTCCCGATCTGTCAACCGAGCCGTGACCTGCCGTTTTATCCATCGCCCCAGTTCAGGGCAGGGGCCGCGGGGCCAATGTTTCGGTCCGGCGGGCAGGAAGCCGCACGTGGATGACGCGGCCGCATTCAGGCGCCCAGGGCACCGCTGGCATAGAGTTCCTGGCCGTCACGCACGGTCTGCAGGCAGGCAGGATCGTTGCCCGTGTCCAGCGCCGGCAGGAGCGGCGTGCGGGCGCGGGGATCGGTGCTCCAGGACTGCACCCGGCCGTCGGCAACCTGGACCATGAGTTCCTCGACCTCCCAGACCGCGAAGCTGGCCGGAGCCCCCGGCACCAGCTGCCCCGCCATGGGGTTGCGGTACCGGGCTGCGCGCCAGCCGGCCCGGGTGTGGCCAAGGAACGCGGCGCGGGCGGAGATCCGTTCTTCCGGATTGGTGTGCTCCAGGCACGCGCGCACGCTGGACCACGGCCGCAGCGGCGTGACGGGGCTGTCGCTGCCGAAACAGATCGGCACGCCGGCGGCGTAGAAGCCGGCAAAGGCATTCATTCCCAGCTGGCGGGAACCCAGGCGCTGCCGGTACAGGCTGTCCCCGCCGCCCCACAGGGCGTCGAAGACGGGCTGGGCGCTGACCGTGACGGAATAGCGTGCCAGCCGGCTGATAGCCGCGGCATCGGCGAGCTCGACGTGCTCGAAACGGTGTCCCGCGGCGCGGACACGCTGCTCCCCCACTTCGGCCGCGGCCAGGTCGAGGGCGTCCAGGGCGGCGTCCAGGCCGGCGTCGCCGATCACGTGAAAGCCTGCCTGGATTCCCAGCAGCGAGCACGCGGCAAGGTGGGCGGCTGCCTCGGCCACGGACAGGTACTGGCTGCCGCGCTCCCCCGGCGCATCGGAGTAGTCCGCACGGAGGGAAGCGGTCCGTGAGCCGATTGAACCGTCGATGTTGAGGTCGCCGGCCAGGCCCAGGACCGGGACGCCCAATCCGTCGAGGATGGACTGTGCATGGTCTGCGGAGGTGGCGAGCTCGCCCCAGTACGGCAGGATCTCCGGCACGCCCGTGCCGTTCGCGCTGCCCGCGCCGCTTGCGGCGTCGTTCCAGGCCGCCGCGACCTGCAGATCCTCGATGCTCCCGATGTGCGGGGCCGCCATCTCGGCGAGGGCCACATACCCGTTGGCGGCCGCCTCGGCGAGGGCGCGCTGCTGGTAGCCGCGCAGGACGCCCGCCGGAAGCCGGCGGGCTGCCAGACGCGCCGCGGTATGCGCGCCGCGTTTGACCTGGGGGCCGTCAGAGTAGCCATCCATCCCGTCCAGCCCCGCCGCTGCGGCCAGGGAGCTCGAGACCAGGGCCGAATGGGCATCCACCCGGGACAGGAAGACCTGGCGGCCGCCGGCTGCACGCACAATTTCGTCCCGGCTGGGCAGGGCGGGATCAGTCCACGTGGTCTCGTCCCAGCCGTGGCCCAGTACGGTCCCGTCGGCGCTGGAAGCGGAGCCACAGTAGGCGGCGACGGCGTCGAGCAGCTCGGCGGCCGAGCGCACGCCGGCCAACTGCAGCGCGTCCAGCGCAATACCGGTTTCCGTCAGGTGGACATGGGAATCGACGAAGCCGGGGGCCAGGAGTGCGCCCTGCAGATCGATCACGTCCATGGAGGAGTCCGCAATGGAGGTGGCGGCCTGCTCTGAGCCGACCCAGGCCACCGTGTCGCCGTCGACCAGCATGGCGGTCGCAAAAGGATCGGCAGCGGTGTACACGGAGCCGTTGCGGTACAGCGTGACTTTGCGGGGGGCGGCCGGCGAATCGGTCATGGGCGGGGACTCCTTGTAACTGGTGGCCGGCAGCGCCGGCGGGTTCGAAATGCTCAGAAGGCTCTGTGGAAGGCAGCGTGGAGGGTCAGGGACCGGGCCGTCGTGGCCCGGCTGCCCGCACGCCGTCCTTACGCCACGGAGGAATAGGCGACGACGCCGCGTTTGATGAGTTTGATGGCCTCCGCACACAGCCGCGCGATCCGGGGGTCCAGGTTCGGGATGTCGGCGAGCTGGTCCAGGAGGTCAATGACCTGCTTGACCCAGCGGACAAAGTCACCTGCGGCCAGGTCGGTGCCGCTGAGCACCTCCTGGAGGTGCCGGCCCTTGGCCCATTTGAAGATCGGCCAGACGAGGCCGAGCTCAGGCTCGCCGGTGAGCGGAAGTTTGTTGGCTTCCTCCACGTCCTCCAGGGCGGACCACTCGCGGACCACGGTATCTACCGCGGATTCCAGGGAGATGCTGGGCATCTTGGGGCGCAGGCCGCGGTCCTCGCGCTTGGCCTGGTACACGAGCGCGCTGGCCAGGGCCGCGATTTCGGCGGCGTCGAGGTCGTTGAACGCGCCCATCCGCAGGGACTGCGAAATCAGCAGGTCCTTTTCGCCGTAGATCCGCCGCAGCCGCTGCCCGTCCGGGCTGATGGAGAGCACACCCGTGTCGGAGGTTTCCAAGTAGCCATAGCTCGTCAGGACCCCGCACACGCGGTCGAACGTCTTGGCGATCGTGTTGGTCCGGCCCTGGATCTGGCGTATCAGCCCGTCCGTTTCCTGGCGGAGCTTCCACCAGCGTTCGGACCAGCGGGCGTGGTCCTCGCGTTCGCTGCAGCCGTGGCACGGGTGGGCGCGGAGCTCCCGGCGCAACTCGGCAATCCGCTTCTCCTGGTTGGGCGCGGCCGCGGACCGGCCGAAGTCGTCGTCGCGGCGCGGAGGTGCCGGCGGCCGGTGTTCGCGGATGGCGTTGCGCACCGAGGACGCCAAATCGCGGCGGGATTTGGGGACCTTGGCGTTGAACGACTTCGGAATCCTGATCCGGGTGATCGGCGACAACGGACCTTCGACGTCGTGCAGACCGATCCTGCGGAGCTGGTTATCCAGCGTCATGACGGCGGGGCGGGGCTCGCGGGATTCGTGGTCGGAGCTGAGCACCACGGCGAGGCCCGGCGACTTGCCGGCCGGAACGTCGACGACGTCGCCCGGCAGCAGCCGGCTCAGGGAGTCCTCGGTGAGGGACTTCGTGGCGCGGGAGCTGCTCTTGGAGGCGGTCTTCTCGGCATCGGCAAGGGCGCGCCGCAGCCGCGCGTAGTCGGTGAAGTCCCCCAGATGGCAGGTCATGGCCTTGCTGAACCCGGCGAGGGATTCCTCCCGGCTCCTGACCTGCCGGGCCAGCCCGACGACGGACCGGTCCGCCTGGAACTGCGCAAAGGACGATTCGAGGATCTCCCGGGCGCGGGGCCGGCCGAATTGCGCCAAAAGGTTGATGGACATGTTGTACGTGGGCCGGAAACTCGAGTTCAGCGGGTAGGTCCGCCGCGAGGCGAGGCCGGCCACGGCAGCCGGGTCCGTGCCCGGCTGCCACAGGACCACGGCGTGGCCCTCGACGTCGATGCCGCGGCGCCCGGCGCGGCCCGTCAGCTGGGTGTACTCGCCGGCCGTGATGTTCACGTGGGCCTCGCCGTTGAACTTGTCCAGCTTTTCCAGCACGACGCAGCGGGCCGGCATGTTCACGCCCAGGGCAAGGGTTTCGGTGGCGAAGACGGCCTTGACCAGACCGTCGACGAACAGCTTCTCCACGACCTCCTTGAAGGTCGGCAGCATGCCGGCGTGGTGCGCGGCGAGACCGCGCAGCAGGCCGTCCCGCCAGCTCCAGAAGCCAAGCACATCGAGGTCGTCCGACGGGATGTCCTGGGCGGCTTCGTCGACGCGCCGGGCGATGATCTGTTGTTCCCGCTCGGTGGTCAGCCAGAGCCCGGCCGAGACGCACTGGGCCACGGCCGCATCGCAGCCGGCGCGCGAGAAAATGAACGTGATGGCCGGCAGGAGGTCCTGCCGGTCCAGGCTGGCAATAACCTGGGGCCGGCTGGCTTTCCGCACCGGGCTGCGCTGGCCGCCCTGCGGTTCGTCCCGCTGGCCGCGCTGGTTTCGCTGTTGGCGCTGGTTCCGGCCGCCGTGGCCGAAGCGGCCCCGGAAGTTCATCTGGCTCTCGGCCCGTGCCATGGAAAGCAGTTCGGGGTTGACTTCGAAGCCGGCCCGCCCGGGCAGTTCAGCCGTGACGGCCGGCGCTGCAGCGTCCACACCCTCAGCCGCCTCAACAGACAGCGCGATCTCGTCAAAGGTGGTGTCGCCGGCAAACAGGTCGACGATTTTCCGGCCGACCATGACGTGCTGCCATAGGGGCACTGGGCGGTGTTCGGAGACGATCACGTCAGTCTGTCCGCGCACAGTGTCGAGCCAGGCGCCGAATTCCTCGGCGTTGGAGACGGTGGCACTCAGCGATGCCACCTGGACTTCGCTGGGCAGGTGGATGATGACCTCCTCCCAGACGGCGCCGCGGAACCGGTCGGCAAGGTAGTGGACCTCGTCCATGACCACGAAGCCGAGGTCGTCCAGGGTGTCGGAATCCGCGTACAGCATGTTGCGGAGCACTTCGGTGGTCATGACCACCACGGGGGCGTCGCCGTTGATGCTGGTGTCGCCGGTGAGCAGGCCCACCTGGGCGGCGCCGTACTTGGCGGCCAGCTCAGCGTACTTCTGGTTGCTCAGGGCTTTGATGGGCGTCGTGTAGAACGCCTTGAGCCCGCGCTGGAGGGCCAGATAGATGGCGAACTCTCCGACGATCGTCTTGCCGGCGCCGGTCGGGGCGGCCACCAGCACGCCGCGGCCGGCCTGCAGCGACAGGCACGCCTCGCGTTGGAAATCATCGAGTTCGAATTCGAGCGAGCGGATGAACCCGCCCAGATAGGTCTTGGCTTCGGCGGCCCGCTCGACGCTGGCGCGGTAACGTTCGGACGGTGACTCCGGCCCGGGGTGTGACGACATGCTTCCAGCCTAATGCGCGAAGGCCTAGAGATTCTCCAGCTCGGAGCTGGGGGTGGCCTGGTCCGCCGTTGCTTCGGTCTCAGCGTCGCGCTTGACGGCGCGTCGTTCGCGCCGGCGGTCGTTGAGCAGGCAGAGCCCGATGGCGGCGAAAAACAGCGCCAGCATGGGTCCGGCCAGGTAGAACATGCTCATCGCGTCGGCCCCGGGGGCGGCCATCGCGGCGAACAGGCAGACCAGGAACACGGTGATCCGCCAGCTCTTGACCAGCTGCTGGCCCTTGATGAGGCCGGCCAGGTTCAGCCCGAACAAGACCACCGGGAGCAGGAAGGCGATGCCGAAGGCAAGCAGCAGCCGCAGGACGAAGGACAGGTACACCTGGGCGCTGATGAAGTTGGAGCCGCCCGACGGCGTGAAGTCGGTCAGGACGCGCACCGCGTTCGGCAGCACCATCCAGGCAAGCAGCACCCCGCCGACGAACAGCGGCACGGCCGCAGCCACAAAGGACAGCGCCAGGCGCCGTTCCTTCTTGTGCAGCCCGGGCACAATGAAGGCCCACAGCTGGTAGAGCCAGACGGGGCTGGCAATGATCAGGCCCAGGAATACGGACACCTGGATCATGAGGTCGAACGAGCTTGCGACGCCGTCAAAGTTCAGCGTGGCCTGGCGGCCCTCGTGCTCATTCAGGTCACGGATGGGCTTGATCAGCGCAGCCAGCATCGGCTGGTAGACAAGGAAACCCGCCACGGTCCCGATGACGACGGCGATTGCCGCCTTGAAGAGCCGGTTGCGCAGCTCTTTGAGGTGGTCGAGGAGCGCCATCCTCCCCTCGGGGTTCGATCGACGGCTCATGGTTACTGCCATGCGGTCTTAGGCGCGGGTCGACGGCGGAACGTCGGTTCCGTCGCCCGTGCGGCTTTCCGGTGCGCCGGCCTGCGGGTGGTTGACGACCCGGCCTTCGACCGGCTCCGAGCCATCCTTGGCGTCGGAGGTGCCGTCCTTCTTCATTTCCCGGACTTCCGACTTGAAAATGCGCATCGACTGGCCCAGGCTGCGGGCCATGCCCGGCAGCTTCGGTGCAGCGAACAGCACCAGTGCCAGAACGATGATGATAATGAGATGCCAGCCTTCAAGCCTCATGTCAGGAGGTCCTTTCGTTTGAATACATCCTATGTCTAACCCAATTCGATGTCGCGCAGCGCCTGGGGCTGCCCGCGGTTCTTCTTGCGCTGGATGCGGCGCAACCGGCGCGCATTTTGCCGGGAAAACTTGGATGCGTGGTAATCATGACGCATGCGGGCAGGTGAGGCAAAAACGGCGTCACCGGGTGTCGGCGCAGGGGCCGCACCCGCGTCGTCCGCCGCACCGGTACTGGTGCCGGCCGCTGCGGCTACGGGGCCCGCCGGAGACGGCAGGCGGGAGAACCGGTCGGCTGCTTCGCCCAGTTCCCTGAGCGTCGTCGTAAATTTCCGGAACAGCTGCACGCCGAGCAGGACGTAGAACAGCAGCGACAGCGCCACGAGCGCTATCCAAATGAGGATCCAGGACCACCAAGGCATGCTGATCAGTCTATCGGGCCGCCCGGGAAGTCTTCGTATTGCGCCAGGGCGGCGGCGAGCCACTCCCGGGACGCGTCGGCGAGGGCGCCGGGCTGCAGGATCCTCACCATGCCGCCGTGCTGGGCCACGAACATCGGCAGCCAGTCCGTGCTGCCAAAGCGGATTTCGGCGAGCATGCCGCCGTCGGGCAGCGGCGCGGTGCGTTCGGCATAGTAGTCGTCGGCAAGGCCCGTGCCGCGGGGCGCCAGTTCCACGACCACCAGCGTGTCGTCATCGTTCGGGGTGAACAGCTTCACCGGGAAGCCGTCCAGGGGCTTCGCCGTTCCTGCCGCCGGCCGCCCGTTCGGGGCCAGGGCCTCGATCCGGTCCAGGCGGAAGTTGCGCAGTCCCCGGGCGGCGTGGCAGTACGCCTCGAGGTACCACGTGTTGTCCAGCGAGTAGAGCCGCAAGGGGTCCACGTCGCGTTCGGAGACGGCGTCGCGCTGCGGCGAGAAGTACACCAGGCGAAGCTGCGCGCCGGACCGGATCGCCGCGCGTGCGGTCTCGAGGGTGGCGGAGTTGCCGGGGGCCACCTCGGGGCCGGAGAGCGCGGCCGCCTTGAGCCCCTCCTCCCCCGCCGCGGCCATGAGCTTGAGCGTCACCGATTCCAGCGCGCCGCCCTCGGCGACCTCCGGCAGGCCGTTGAGGGTTTCCAGGCCCGTCAGGAGGGCGCAGGCCTCGTCCACGGTGAAACGGACGGGCCGGGTCAGGTCCAGGGCCTGGGTGATGAAGACGTGGTCATCGTCCCACTGAATGTCCAGCAGATCGTCGGGGTAGCCTTCGGGCAGGCCCGAGCAGATGAGGATCCGCAGGTCATCCTCGAGCTCCTTGCGGGTGATCCCGAACCTGGCGGCAACCTCGCTGATATGCAGCCCCTGGTTGTGGACAAGGAACGGGACAAGTTGGAGCATCCGCTTTAGCTGGTCCTCTGACGTGCGTTTGCGGGTCCGGGCGGCACGGCCGGCGTCCGGGAAGGCCACGTCAGGGACCGGCCGGGCGGCGAATCCGGCGGCGGCGGTGAGGCGGCGCCGGACGGCGGCGGCGAGGTCGGGAGGCGACACCACTTTGACGCGGGGACCGTAGGAGGCGAGTTCCCCGGCCAGCGTCTCGGCGTCGCGGAAGGGCACGGTGAGCCGGTCGGTTCCGGCCTCCGGTTGTGCCGTAGCCTGTGCTGTGGCCTGCGGTTCGGCGCCGGGCGACGCCACGGCGCGCTTGCGGAGCCCCAGCAACCGGCCGTGCTCGACGTCGACGACGGCGGCCTGCACCGGCAGTTCGGCCAGGCCGGCCAGCTCGGCGCGGACATTGAACCCGGCCGGAGGCGTGAAGCTTTCCTTGTCCAGCACTGTCACGGCGGACGTCAGGCGGGAGAGCCGGAAGAACCTTTTGTCCCCGCGGGCCCGGTCGTAGCCCACCAGGTACCACTGGCCGAAGCGGCTGCCCAGGCCCCAGGGTTCCACCAGCCGCTGCTGCTCCTGGCCGGTGCTGCCGGCGAGGTAGGTGAAGCTGACCGGGTGCTGGGCGTGCATCGCGGCCACCAGGTCCTCGAACGCCTGGCCGGCGGGGCGGATGCGCGGCTGGAGCCCGGCGGGGAGTTCGGCGTCTACTAGGCCGCCGGCGGCCTGCAGCTTGCGGACCGCGTCCAGGGCGGCGGAGCCGAGGGCGGCATGTTCCCAGAGCTGCGCGGCGAGGACGAGGACTGTGCACTCCTCGGGGGTGAGGCTGACATCGGGCAGCCGGTTGGATTCCTTGCCGATCCGGTAGCGGGTGGTGGACGGGTCGTCGGAGCCCCAGCCCTTGTCCGTCACGGTCTCGACATCGAAGCCGAACTGCCGCAGCTCGCCCTTGTCGCGTTCGAACATGCGGCCGAAGGCGACGTCGCTGCTGGTGGTGTCGTGGTAGACCTTCTCACGCAGCTCGCCGCGGCGCAGGCCGTACGTGGTGTTGAGCAGGGCGATGAGCAGGTTCAGGAGGCGTTCTGTACGTGAGGCGGACACCTCGCAAGGGTACTAAAGCCGGTCCGGGAAAATGACGAAAGCGCGGCAACAGCCGGAAGAACTTTTCCGATTGTTACCGCGCTTGCGTGCGTGTGTGTCGTGCCCTAGCGGACGGCGACGAGGTCCACGACGAAGATCAGGGCCTCGTTGGGGCCGATCGCTCCGCCGGCGCCGCGGGAGCCGTAGGCCAGTTCGGAGGGAATCTCGAGGCGGCGGCGGCCGCCGACCTTCATGCCCAGCAGGCCCTGGTCCCAGCCCTGGATGACCTGGCCGACGCCGACCCGGAAGTCCAGCGGCGCGCCGCGGCCCCAGGAGGCGTCGAATTCTTCGCCGGTGGACCAGGCAACGCCCACGTAGTGGGTGGATACGGTGTCGCCGGCCTTGGCCTCGGCGCCGTCCCCTTCGATCAGGTCGGTGATGACCAGTTCGGTGGGGACGTCTCCTTCGGGGAATTCAATTTCGGGCTTCTCGCGGTCGAGGTTGCGCTGTCCAAATGACATGGTTGCTCCTTTGGGGGTGACGTGTGGTGGATGCGGTGGATTACTTGACGCCGAGGATGTCGACGACGAAGACGAGGTCGCCCTTCGCGTCGCCTTGGCCCTGATCACCGTAGGCGAGGTCCTTCGGGACCACCAAAAGGACGCGGGAGCCGACCGTCTTGCCGGTCAGGCCCTGGGTCCAGCCCTTGATGACGCCGGTGAGCGGGAAAGTGGCCTTCTTGCCGCTTTCATAGCTGGAATCGAAGACCTTGCCGGTAGCGAGGGCGACGCCGACGTAGTTGACGGTGATGGTGTCGGTCTCCTTGAGGGCCTGGCCCTTGCCCTTGATGAGGTCCTGGGAGATCAGCGCGGTCGGTGCGGGGACGCCTGCGACCGAGATCTCCGGAATGCCCTTGTCGTTTTCCTTGACTGTCGGCAGCCCGGCGGGCGGCGTGACGGCGTCGCCCTCGGGCTTGTCCAGGACCGGCGGAGCGTCCTTGGCGGAGAGCACCTTGACGATGAGGAGCTGCGTGGGCTTGGCCTCGGTGCCCTCGGCTGCGGCCTGGCCGGGGACGGCCAGGGCAAGGTGGGAGCCGACCTTGGCGCCCACGAAGGCGTTGTAGATCACGGGGCTGCTGGCCTTGAGCTCGTCGTTCAGTTCCAGCGGCTCGGGATCGTTCGGGAACGTGTCTTCAAGGGTGGTGCCGTCGGTGCCGTTGAAGGCCACGATCGAGATGTCGGCGATCTGGTTGGCCTTGACCCGGTCGCCGCCGCCCTCGGTGACCACCTTGACAGTGGGTTCCTTGACGTCGAGCGGCTTGGTGAATTCAACACCGGGGGCCTTCTTGTCACCGTTCTCCGTCAGCTTGACCGAGTCCAGCTTTGCGGTCTCCCCCGCGGACTGGCTGGTGGGTTCCGGGGCGGGAGGCGCTTCGCTGCCGCCGCAGGCGGTCAGCAGCAGCAGTCCGGGAAGAAGAATTGCTAGTAGTCGGCGCACTTGGAAACTTTCGTCGAGGCAGGGTGGACTCAGTGCCGTTCGGTTTCCCGTGGCAAAGAAAGCAGTGGCCGCAAGGCGGCCCTACCTCAGAATAACGTGCAAAGCTGGGTATCAGCCCATCGAGTCCAGGAGCGCATCCACCCGTTCGTCCACGCTCCGGAACGGGTCCTTGCACAGGATGGTCTGGTGGGCGCGGTCGTTGAGCTTCAGGTGGACCCAGTCCACGGTGTAGTCCCGGCCAAGCTCCTGGGCGCGCCGGACGAAGTCGCCGCGCAGTTTGGCCCGCGTGGTCTGCGGCGGCGCATCCACGGCGTCCTTGACCGCGGTGTCGTCCACTACCCGGCGGACCGCCCCGCGGGCCTGGAGCAGATAGAAGAGGCCGCGGCTGCGGGAAATGTCATGGTACGTCAGGTCCAGCTGCGCAATCCGGGGCGCGTCAAGGCCGAGCCCGTGCCGCTCGCGGTAGTTGTCCATGAGCTTCTTCTTGATAGCCCAGTCCACCTCGGTGTCAATGGTGCTTGTGTCACCGCTTTCGATCGCGTTCAGGGTGCGCTCCCACAGGTCCAGGATCAGCGGCACGTGCGGATTGTGCGCACCTTGCTCGGCCACGAAGGCCGTCACCTTGGTCAGGTACTCCCGCTGGATTTCCAGGGCCGTGAGCTGCCGTCCGTTGGCGAGGCGCACGAGTGCCCGGCCGCTGAGGTCATGGGAGATTTCCCGGATGCTGCGGATCGGGTTCTCCATCCGCATGTCGCGCATGATCACCCCGGCCTCGATCATCCGCAGGATCAAGTCCACGGTGCCGATCTTGAGCAGGGCCGTGGTTTCGGACATGTTGGAGTCGCCCACGATCACGTGCAGCCGCCGGTAGAATTCGGCGTCCGCGTGCGGCTCGTCCCGGGTGTTGATGATGGGCCGGGAGCGGGTGGTGGCGGAGGAAACGCCTTCCCAGATGTGGTCGGCCCGCTGGGAGAAAGCGAAGGTGGCCCCGTGCGGGGTCTTCAGGATCTTGCCGGCCCCGGCAATCAACTGGCGCGTCACGAGGAACGGGATGAGGATCTCGGCGAGCCGGGAGAATTCCCCGCGCCGCGGGATGAGGTAGTTTTCGTGGCTGCCGTAGGAATTCCCGGCCGAGTCGGTGTTGTTCTTGAACAGGTACACGGTGCCGTTGAAACCCTCGGCTGCCAGCCGTTCCTGGGCCTCGTCCACGAGGTCGCAGAGGATCAGTTCCCCGGCGCGGTCGTGGGCGATCAGCTGGGCAAGGTCGTCGCACTCGGCCGTGGCGTACTCCGGGTGGGAGCCGACATCCAGATACAGGCGGGAGCCGTTGGTCAGGAAGACATTGGAAGACCGTCCCCAGCTGACCACCTTGCGGAAGAGGTAGCGGGCCACTTCTTCGGGAGCGAGGGGCCGGGATTCCGGACTTGAATAGGAAATTCCGAATTCGGTTTCGATGCCGAAAATGCGCTTGTCCATTTCACTTCTCCTCAGCCAGCAGTGCCACGATGTCCGCGTCCTCGAGCCGCCGGAAGGCCCGGCGGGTGCCGCGGCTGGTTTCCGAGCCGCGGTCCAGTACCGCAACTTCCAGCGCGGATGCCGGCAGGGTGGTTGTTTCTTTGTCCGCCACGAGTCCGGCGAGGGCAAGCCGGATGGCGCCGGCGAAGTCGAGCTCGCCCTGCCAGCCGGCCGCGACCGCTTCGGACACCTTGTCCGCCTGGCCGCCCATCACGATGAAGCCGTGCTCATCGGCAATGGACCCGTCAAAGGTCAGCCGGTACAAATGGTCCGCTTCCTGGCTTGGCGCGACTTCCGCCACGGCCAGCTCGACCTCGAAAGGCTTCTGCTCGGCCGTAAACACGGCGCCCAGGCTCTGCGCGTAGACGCTCGCGAGGCCGCGGGCCGTGACGTCCTCGCGGTCGTAGGAGTAGCCGCGGACATCGGCGTACCGCACCCCGGCCTGCCGCAGGCTCTCGAACTCGTTGTATTTTCCGACGGCGGCAAACGCGATCTTGTCGTAGATCTCGCCGATTTTGTGCAGCGACGGGGACGGGTTTTCCGCCACGAGCGCAATGCCGTCCCGGCAGCTGATGACCACCACCGAGCGTCCGCGGGCGATGCCCTTCCGTGCGAAATCCGCACGGTCCTTCATCAGCTGTTCGGGCGATACGTAGAACTGCTGGGTCATGTCAGGCCTCCCGCTGGGCGACGGCACGGGATTCGATGATGCGCCCGGCGACGGCGGCGAGATCGCGGTCCGGGACCCGTACGGCACCTGTCCGGTTCACCACGTACACCACCGGCCATAATTGCCGGACCGGATCCGGGCCGCCCGTGGCGGAGTCGTCGTCGGCGGCGTCGTACAAGGCCTCGACGGCGACCGCCACGGCGTCCTGCTCCGAGAGGCCGGGCCGCCACAGTTTTTTCAGCGCACCGCGGGCGAACATCGAGCCGGAACCCACGGCATGGTGCTCCTGCTCCTCGTAGCGGCCGCCCGTGACGTCGTAGGAGAACAGCCTGCCGAAGCCGGCCGGACGGTCGAATCCCGCGAACAGCGGCACCACCGCGAGGCCCTGCATCGCCATGGGCAGGTTGCCGCGGACCATGGCGCCGAGCCGGTTGGCCTTGCCGTCCAGGCTCAGGAGCGTCCCCTCGATCTTCTCGTAGTGTTCCAGCTCCACCTGGAACAACCGGGTGATATCGAGGGCGATGCCGGCGGTTCCCGCGATGCCCAGCACCGAGTACTGGTCGGCGGGAAAGACCTTCTCGATGTGCCGGCTGGCAATCACGTTGCCCATGGTGGCGCGGCGGTCCCCGGCCATCAACACTCCCCCGGCGTACGTCATGGCCACGATGGTGGTCCCGTGCGGGGCCTGGAGGGGCGACGCAGCATGCCCGGCGGCGGGCAACTGGGTGAAAGGTATTTGGCCGAAGGGCATTAAGTCGGGCCGTTCGCGCTGCAGATGCTCGGTGAATGAGGACGTCGCGTTGGCTGCTACTCGGTTGGCTGTTGTTTCCTGCACTAACGCTCTCCCTCAACGTGGTGGATCAACGACTCTTCCGGCCCTTAGCCCCTCCTGCCGCCCTCATCCGGCGGCCGGCGGCGCTCCTACTGGCCGCCCTTTTGGACGAAGGCGCGGACGAACTCCTCGGCATTGGACTCCAGTACGCCGTCGATCTCGTCGAGGAGATCGTCAACGCCCTGGGTTGCTGCCGACGCCTGGGCGTCTGTCGGGGCCGGCGGCGCGGCGGGGACGTCCTCGTCAACCTCGGTGTCCCGCGACTGCGGCTGCTGCTGCTCCTGGCCTGCCATTGTTTTCTCCTTCATGTCCGTCCCTTTCTCCTAAGGGACATCCTGTAGCAATAGTGCCACGCCCGGGGCGCCCGCGGGGGGCTTTATTCCTAGGAACCGGGGCTGAGTCCCAGCAGTTCAGCCAGGAAGGTCCCGGCGTCCCGGTGCCGGGCAAACAGGCCGCCCGTGAGGGCTTCGGTTCCGCGCAGCGGCTCCCGGGTGGGGACCCGCTGAAGCCTGCCGCGGCCGGGGACGTCGAAGATCACGGAGTCCCAGCTCGCACCGGCGAGGTCCGCGCCGAAACGGCTGACGCAGCGTCCGCGGAAGTACGCGCGGGTGTCCGACGGCGGTTCGGTCACCGCACGGCCGATCGCGGCGTCGTCAACGATGCGTTGCATCCGGTCGCGGGCCAGGAGCCGGTAGTAGAGACCTTTTTCGGGGCGGATGTCGGCCCACTGCAGGTCCACGAGGCCCAGCCGCGCGTTGTCCCAGTCCAGGCCGTCCCGCTGCCGGTAGCCCTCCAGCAGGGACAGCTTGGCGAGCCACTCCACAGAGGACGCGGCAGCCGCCCGGTCACCGCCGAGCTCGCTCAGCGTCGCGGACCACCGTTCCAGCACCTCGTGGGTGTGCCCGTCACCGTCCACGGCGTCCGCGACCCCCGTGTCCTGGGCGTGCTTCGAAGCGGCCTCGAAATAGATCCACTGCAGGTCCAGGGCGGTGATCCGGCGGCCGTCGGCCAGGCGCAGCGTCGTGGTGAGCGAGGTGTCGTGGCTGACTGCCTGCAGGGCGGCGACGGGCTCGTGGATTTCAATCCGCGGCGCCAGCCCGGCCTCGATCAGGCTCAGGACCATGGCGGTGGTGCCGAATTTGAGGAAGTTGGACGCCTGGCTGAGGTTGGCGTCGCCGATGATGACGTGGAGCCGGCGGTATTTGTCCGCCGTGGCGTGGGGTTCATCCCGGGTGTTGATGATGGGGCGCCGGATGGTGGTTTCCAGGCCCACTTCGGTTTCGAAGAAGTCGGCCCGCTGGCTGATCTGGTAGCCCGGCCGGGCGCTGTCCTGTCCGAGGCCCACGCGCCCGGCCCCGCAAATGATCTGCCGGGTGACGAAGAACGGCGTGAGGCCGCGGACGATGTCGCCGAACGGCACCGAGCGGGGCATCAGGTAGTTCTCGTGCGAGCCGTACGAGACCGACTTGTTGTCAGTGTTGTTCTTGTACAGGTTGACAGGCGGCAGTTCGGGGTCGGCGGCGAGGCGCCGGACCGCGGCCAGCGCCACGAGGTCACCTGCGGCGTCCCACGTCACGGCCGCGCGGGGATTGGTCACTTCGGGGCTGGAATACTCCGGGTGGGCGTGGTCGACGTACAGCCGTGCGCCGTTGCCCAGCACCATGTTCATCAGCAGCGTGCCGGATTCGTCCTCGCCGTCGGCCTCCAGCTCCTGCCGCCCGTAGGCGAGGGCTATCGCCTCGGCGTCCAGGACCGGAGGCTGGTCGGTGAGTTGTTCCGGGTCTGCGCTGCTGCGCTCCAGCGTCCAGCCCCGGGCGTCGTGCAGCGGCTCCTCGTCCGTGTAGTCCCAGCGGGTTTCGGCGCCGCCGGCGGCGCGCTGCCGGGTGACCTGGGCGTAGGCCTGAATGACGCGGGCGGACATCATCGTGGCGTTGGCCCCCGGGGCCGAGGGCGCGTGGATGCCGTATTCGGTCTCCGAGCCCATCACGCGCATTGCCCCGCCCACGGGCAGGCCGCCAGTTGTGTCCGCCGGCCGGCCGGGGACGGCAGCCGTCACAGGTACTGCCCTGTGCTGGGCATCGTCTCGATGGACTTTCCGGGCTCCTGGCCGGCTTTGCCCTGGACGATGGTGCGGATGTACGTGATGCGCTCGCCCTTCTTGCCGGAGATCCGTGCCCAGTCGTCCGGGTTGGTGGTGTTGGGCATGTCCTCGTGTTCCCGGAACTCGTCCACGACCGCACGGAGCAGGTGGTCGATCCGCAGGCCTTTCTGCCCGATGGTCAGCAGGTCCTTGATGGCGTACTTCTTGGCCCGGTCCACGACGTTCTGCACCACGGCGCCGGAGTTGAAGTCCTTGAAGTAGAGCATTTCGGTGTCGCCGTTGGCGTAAGTCACTTCGAGGTATTCGTTGGACTTCTCGGTGGAGTACATCGCCTCGACGGTCCGCTGGACCATGGCGTCCACGGTGGCCTGGACGTCGCCGTTGTGCTCGGCGAGGTCCGTCTCGTGGAAGGGCAGGTCCGTGGTGATGTACTTGTTGAAGATGTCCGCCGCGGCCTCCGCGTCGGGACGCTGGATCTTCACTTTGACGTCCAGCCGGCCTGGGCGCAGGATCGCGGGATCGATCATGTCTTCCCGGTTGGACGCGCCGATCACGATCACGTTGTCCAGCCGTTCGACGCCGTCGATCTCGCTGAGGAGCTGCGGAACGATGGTGGTTTCGACGTCGGAGGAAATCCCGGTGCCGCGGGTGCGGAACAGCGAATCCATTTCGTCGAAGAAGACCACCACGGGGCTGCCCTCGGAGGCCTTCTCCCGGGCGCGGGCAAAGATCAGGCGGATGTGCCGCTCCGTCTCGCCGACGTACTTGTCCAGCAGCTCCGGGCCCTTGATGTTCAGGAAGTAGCTCTTCATGTCCGTCTTGCCGGCCCGTTCCGCTGCGCGTGCGGCCAGCGAGTTCGCCACGGCCTTCGCGATGAGGGTCTTGCCGCAGCCCGGCGGGCCGTACAGCAGGATGCCCTTGGGCGCCTTCAGCCCGTGCTCGCGGTACAGGTCCGGGTGCAGGAACGGCAGTTCGACGGCGTCGCGGATCTGTTCGATCTGCGGGCCCAGGCCGCCGATGTCCTGGTAGGTGATGTCCGGGACTTCCTCGAGGACGAGGTTCTCCACTTCGGAGCGCGGGATTTTTTCCAGGGCATAGCCGGTGCGTGAATCGACCGAGAGCGCGTCGCCGACGCGCAGCCGCTGGGCGAGCAGGGCCCCGGAGAGCCGGATGACGCGCTCCTCGTCGGCGCGGCCGACCACCAGGGCGCGGTCCGTGCCCAGCAGCTCCTTCAGCGTGACCAGGTCACCGGCCCGCTCGTAGCCGAGCCCTGCGACCACCATGAGGGCCTCGTTGAGCAGGACTTCCTGCCCGACCGCCAGCTGGTTGATGTTGACGAGCGGGCTGATCCCCACGCGCATCTTGCGCCCGGCGTTGAAGATGTCCACGGATTCCTCCGTGGCCGCCTGGCCGCTGTTCCCGGCGGTCGGCTGCCGCTTGGGGTTGAGCTGGAGGATCGTGCCGAAGCTGTAGGGCGGCTGTCCCTCCTGGTCGAGGGCGTTCTTCAGCCGCAGGATCTCGGCCTTGGCCGTTTCCAGCATGCTGACCAGTTTGGAGTTGTTCTGGGTCGCCGCGGCGAGCTGGCGGTCAATGTGCCGGAGCTTGTCCCGGAGGATATTGACCTGCCGCTCCGCGACGGACAGTTCGTTGGCGGCGTACCGCTCGCTCTCGCCGGTTGCGGCCCGGGCCGCGTCCCCGCGTGCGGCAGCATCCGCTGCGTCCTCGGCCGGTGTGCGGCCCGGGTCAGTGTTCGGAGTCTCCATCGTGCATCAGCCCCTTCCTGCTCTTCTGTTAAGACCATAGCCCTAAGAAGGCGGGTGCCGCTGGAGACATCCGAAATATGCTGCCTAGTTCGTTATGTCCGGGGTGTCTACGACGTTTGTTCCGGCGATTGCGTCGCGGGCCGCGCGGCGCAGCTTCTTATCCGACACGGCGCGTTCGCCGACAGCGCCCGGGGTCCAGGCATTGACGTCTTCTTCGTTGAAATCGGTCTTGGAGGGGCGGCGCTTCACGGAGATTCCCGTGACGCCGTCGGCGAGCCGGCGGGTGACGAGCAGGAAGCCGGTGTGGGCGACCATGCGGTGGTCCGGGCGCACGGCCAGTCCTTCCAGGTGCCAGCCGCGGACCATGGATTCCCACGCGTCGGGTTCGGTGAAGCGGCCGTCGGCGCGGATCGCTTCGGCTGTCCGCGAAAGCTGCGTCACAGTCGCGACATAATTGATCCAGACTCCGCCGGGGGCCAGGACCGTGGCGACGGCGTCAAGGCATTCCCAGGGGGCGAGCATGTCCAGGACCACCCGGTCCACCGAACCGGGCTCTTCGGTGCGGACCACTTCCTCCTGGAAGTCGCCGAGGGAGATCTTCCAGGCCGGGTGCGGGCCGCCGAAGATGGTCTCGACGTTGCCGCGGGCGATGTCCGCGAACTCCTGGCGGCGTTCAAAGGAATGCAGGTAGCCGTTGTCCCCCACCGCGCGAAGCAGGGAGATGGACAGGGCGCCGGAGCCGACGCCGGCTTCAACAACGCGTGCGCCGGGGAAGATGTCCGCCATGGTGACGATCTGGCCGGCGTCTTTGGGGTAGACCACGGCCGCGCCGCGCGGCATCGAGAGCACGAAGTCCGAGAGCAGCGGGCGCAGGGTCTGGTACTGCTGTCCGACGTTGTTGACGACGACGGAGCCGTCAGGCTTGCCGATGATTTCGTCGTGGTTCAGGAATCCCCGGTGGGTGTGGAAGGCGCCGCCGAGCTCGAGGGTGATCGTGTTCATGCGGCCGCGTTCGTCCGTGAGCTGGACCCGCTCGCCTTCGCGGAACGGTCCGCGGCGGCGCGCCGCGCCGGTCGCGCCGTTCGCCGCAGTGGCAGCGGCGTTGGTGGGGGCGGTGTTAGTGCCGGCGGCGGTGGTGTTGGCGGCGGTGTCGCTGCTCATGAAGATGTTCCTCGCTCCTGTAAAGCTGTGTGGCCGCGGACATGCCGGCGGGCACCGGTCCTTGCGCGTGGGGGCCGGAAATTCACGACCGCCCAGTAACTCTACCGGTTCTGGCCCTGGTTCTGGCGTTCGGTCCGGTCCTTGCCCGTAATGGCGCTGAGGACGGCGGACTGGCGGAGCAGCCCGGTGACGGCGCCCTCGCCGTTCACCACCGCGTACTCCTGGCCTTCGAGCTGGGCCAGATACTGCACGAGTTCCTGGCCCTTGGACCATTCGGGCACGTACGCGCCGGCGGCAAGGGCGTAGGAGACCGCGGAGAGCGGAGTCGCCGCGGCCAGTGCGGCAGGAACGGTGGCTGCCGCTCCGGCGTCGACGATGCCCACGGGCCGGCCGTCCCGGTCGCAGAGGACGACGGCGGGCTTGCCGTCGGACGTCGTGCCTGCCGTCGTACTGGCCAGGAAGTCCGCGACAGTGGCTGTCTCCGGAAGGCCGACGGCGGGCTCTGCGAGGGCCGCGGCGTCCACGAGGTAGAGACGGCCCCGCATACGGGCCTGCTGGATGGCCGCCGATGCCCCCATCCACAGGAAACTGCCCACCAGGGCGGTAATCAGGGTGAAGGAAATGTCCGGCCGGGCGCCGCTAAGCAGGGGGAGGATGATGAACCACAGGGCCAGTGCGATCACGATGATCCGGCCCGCCCAGCCGGCTGCGATCGTTCCCTTGTCCTGGCTTCCGGTGGCTTTCCAGACGGCCGATTCAACCAGCCGGCCGCCGTCCAGCGGAAGCCCGGGAAGTACGTTGAAGATGCCGATCAGCAGGTTGGCCCAGACGAAGATGTTGGCCAGGATGTCGGCCACCCCGCCCAGCTCGCCGTACATCAGCAGGAGCCAGCCTGCGCCGGCCAGCACGAAGTTTGCGGCCGGGCCGGCCATCGCCACCAGGACGGAGCGGCCCGGTGAGGCCGTGAAGCTTTGGAACTGGGTGTGCCCGCCCCAGAGGTTGAGGACAATTTTCTCCGTGGGCCAGTGGAACAGCTTCGCGGTCAGCGCGTGGGCGAGTTCGTGCGCCAGCACGGAAACCAGCAGCAGCAGCGCGTAGGCGAAGGCGACGAAGAAGGCGGTGATGCCGAGGCGGGGATTGTTGGTCTGCAGGACCGGACCGTACGCGATCACGGTGAAGGCCGCGATGATGAACCAGGAGTAGGCGAGAAATACCGGAATGCCGGCAATGCGCCCCAGCGGGATTCCCTCCCGGCGGGTGGCCTTGTCCGTGCCGGGCTGTCCCTGGCCGCCGGTGTCAGCCACGGGCATGGCCCGCAGTCGAGTAGGAAGCTGAGTCCGCCGCACGCCCGAATGTGGCATCCGGGAATTCGTGCCGCAGGGCCACGAGTTCCTCGAGGTCCGCGACGGTGCGGCCTTCAAGGGTGTCCCAGGTGGCGCGGCGCGGATCATGCGGGAGGGGCAGGATGTGCGGGATGGCGACAGTGACGACGCCGGAAGCCAGGGCGGCGGCGACGCCCGGCACGGAATCTTCCAGTGCCACGCAGTGGTGCAGGCCGAGCTCGGGGTCCTGCTGCTGCAGGAGTTCGACGGCGGTCAGGTAGGCCTCCGGGTGCGGCTTCCCCTGCGTGACGGTGTCCCCTGTGACCAGGAATTCGAAGTAGGGCTCGGGCAGGCTTGCCACTATCTCCCTCGCCAGCGGCGCCTCGGACATGGTAACAAGGGCGCAGCGGACGCCGGCGTTGTACAGTTCGTCGAGCAGTTCGCGGGCCCCGGGCCGCCAGGGAACGGAAGTCCGGACCTGGCTGACCACATGCCCGGTGAGGGTGTCGATAATTTCGCGTCGTTCCATGGCCACGCCGGCCTCCTGCAGGATGCCCGCGGAAAACATCAGGGACTGTCCCACGAGCTGCATGGCCTGATCATGGGACCACCGTCCGCCGTGGGCCTCAACGAGTGCGCGTTCGGCTTCGATCCAGTAGGGCTCGGTGTCGACGATGGTGCCATCCATGTCCCAGAGCGCTGCTTTAAGGAGGGGCCGGGAAGCTGAGGATCGCATGCCTTCCAGTCTACGGTGAAGCCCGGCGGCGGGCGCCCGCGCTACGCCTACGGCGAATTTTCGCCGCCCGGCCGCGGGTTTCCGGGGCACCTTTGAGGATTCGCGGCGCTCCATTGCCTGCACTGGGCGTGGTCTTGGACGTAGGGTGATGGCATGAACAGCTTCGAGGCAGACCCCACCGAACCAGGCGCCGTCTCCGAGCCGGAGCGGCTGCTGCAGCCCGTCCCCGAGGGCCGGCGCATCACCGTCATGCTGGCGGCCTTTGAGGGTTGGAACGACGCCGGGGAGGCCGCCAGCGATGCCCTGCGCTATCTGAACAAACTCTGGGGCGGCAAGAAGGTCGGCTCGATTGACGCCGACGAGTACTACGACTTCCAGTTCACCCGCCCCACGATCCGCCGCACTGCCTCCGGCGAGCGGAAGATCAAGTGGCCGTCCACGCGGATCTTCAAGGCCAGCGTCCCGGAGTCGAACGTGGACGTGATTTTCGTCCAGGGCACCGAGCCGTCCTACAAGTGGCGCGCCTACACCGCCGAGCTGCTGGTGCATGCCGAAGCCCTGCACGTCGACTACGTCATCCTGGTCGGCGCCCTGCTGGCCGACGTGCCGCACAGCCGGCCGATTCCGGTGAGCACATCCACCGACGACAACGCGCTGCGTGAGCGGATGGACTTCGAGGCCTCGCAGTACGAGGGCCCGGTCGGAATCGTGGGCGTGCTGGGCGAGGTGGCGTTGCTTGCCGGTCTCCCGACGGTCTCGCTCTGGGCAGCCGTGCCGCATTACGTGGCCCAGGCGCCGTCACCGAAGGCGCAGCTGGCGATCCTGCACCGGATCGAGGAGCTTCTGCAGGTTCCGCTGGACACCCATGAACTGGTGGAGGAAGCCGATGCGTGGGAGCGCGGTGTGGACGAGCTCGCCACTGAGGACCCCGAAATTGCGGCGTATGTGCGCCAGCTCGAGGAGGCCAAGGACACTGCGGACCTTCCCGAGGCCAGCGGCGAATCGATCGCCCGCGAATTCGAGCGTTACCTCAAGCGCCGGGGCAAGGACAAGCCCTAGGGGTAGCCGCGCCCCCGGCGGCTACAGTTCGACCCTACAATTCAACACCGAGCAGGGCGTTCACGGCGTCGCTGACCAGCGCCGCATCCGTGGCCGCGGCGGTCCCCGGAGTTTCCAAGGCAGCCTTGGCCCAGGCGTCGACGGCGGCCAGGGCGCCCGGCGCGTTCAGGTCGTTGGCGAGCTCGGTCCGAAGCTGGCCGATGAGGGGTACAGCGGTGCCCTGGGGCGCCACGGCGACGGCCTCGCGCCAGGTGCGGAGCCGGTCCTTGGCTTCGGCAAACCCTTCAGCGGTCCAGGACCAGTCCGTGCGGTAGTGGTGGGCCAGGATCGCCAGGCGGATCGCTGCGGGCTCTTCCCCGTCAGCGCGGAGCCTGGAGACCAGGACGAGATTGCCCTTGGACTTGCTCATCTTTTCGCCGCCGAGGCCTACCATGCCGGCGTGCGCGAAATGGCGGGCCAGCGGCACGCCGGCCAGGGAGTAGGCGTGACCGGCACCCATTTCGTGGTGCGGGAAGACAAGGTCCGAGCCGCCGCCCTGGACGGTGAACGGCTTGGGCAGGTACTGCTGGGCGATCACGGTACATTCGATGTGCCAGCCGGGCCGTCCCTCCCCCAGCTCTCCCCCGGGCCAGCTGGGCTCACCGTCGCGGGCAACGCGCCACAGCAGCGGGTCCAGGGCCTGGCGCTTGCCGGCCCGGCCCGGGTCGCCTCCTCGCTCGGCGAAGAGTTCCAGCATCTCGGCGTCGGAA
>Ga0213839_1000970_pt1 | contig 21965 bp, 19 predicted proteins | sample SWPATP21_FD_160075 | JGI IMG/M metagenome (GOLD analysis project Ga0213839, IMG submission 160075) | Coastal seawater microbial communities from Marineland, Florida, United States - SWPA TP2 #1 | ecosystem: Environmental > Aquatic > Marine > Coastal | place: USA: Florida | collected 2016-08-14
CACCAGGGGATTCCGCGGGCGACGGAGGCGGGGCCACCAGGGGACTCCGCGGGCGACGGAGGCGGGGCCGCCAGGGGATGCCGCGGGCGACGGCGGCGGGGCCACCAGGGGACTCCGCGATCGGCCGGGAGACGGGGCGGGACGCCCTGTCGAGGAGGGTTCGAGCACCTTCGCTCCCGCACAGGGTGCGCGGGGGCGGAGCAAGCCCTCCAGGCATGTCGACGCCTGCAACACCTGTTGCAAGCGACTCGGTGTCGCAGGCGCTGACGACATGCCTTCCGGGAGGACGGCATGTCGGCGCCTGCGACTGCCTCTCGCCTGCGGCGACTCGGCCGTCGCAGGCGCTACCGACATGCCTTGACGCCTTGGCCCCATCGCCGTGATCGAAGCTTCGGCCATGACTCCGCGTCAGCTGCGGGTTCGGGCTCTCTTCCCTCCACGGTCGGGGGCGCGGTTCCTTGGTTCACTCTGGTGAAGCCCTGTCCCAAGCGTTTCACTCTGGCTGGGGCGAGGAGTGTTGTGACCCCACTTCGGCACGCTGATGTGGCGGGGGTTGTCGATGAGGTGGTCGGACCCGGAGGAGGGGGGGCACGCCCTCCTCCGTGCCCTCAGTGGCTGGTGAGCCCCAGAGGTGCAGTCCGCGCAGCTGATGGCTGAGCCGCTCCGCCTCCGACGCTCCGACGTCCCTACGACCGCGGCGGCCCGATCTCCAGCCGCTCCCGGAACGCCCGACGCTCCCGCAGCGACAGCCCGGACGACGGCAGCAGCGTGTCGGGGTCGCCCCCCTTGAGCAGGGCGCGGAGCACGTCGAGCTCCCGTCGGCTGAAGAAGGCGCCGCCGAGACGGTAGTCGCTGAACGCCTCGTAGGCGTAGGGAACCCAGGCCTCCACCAGCTTGCCGATCACCTCGGCGTACACGCGGATCTCGTACTGCGCGTGAGCGTCGATCCGCAGCGAGAGGAAGTGGAGGAGGTTGTGCAGGTCGATCTTCCAGTACCACTGGGTGTAGTAGTTGAGCGACAGGTTCATCCGGGCCAGCTCACGGGCGAGCTGGGGGGCATCGGGGTCGACCGGGTTGCCGTCCCCGTCGTCGTTGATGAGGTGGGCGTAGGTGTCGTAGGCCTGGGACGCGTCCCTACGCAGCAGCTCCATGACGCGGGCGGCATCGTCGGCGGACAACACCTCGCCGCGACCCTGTCGGTTCGAGGTGGACTGCACGGCGAGCTGCTCGGCCGACGGGACGTAGAACTCGCGATCGAGGATCGAGTAGCGAGCCGAGTACTCGTTGACGTTGGCGGTCCGGTGACGGATCCACTGGCGCGCGACGAAGATGGGCAGCTTCACGTGGAGCTTCAGCTCGCACATCTCGAAGGGTGTGGTGTGCCGGTGCCGCATCAGGTAGCGGATCAGCCCCCGATCGTTGCGGGCCGTCTTCGTCCCCTTCCCGTACGACACCCGCGCCGCCTGCACGATGGCGTCGTCGTCCCCCATGTAGTCCACGAGGCGCACGAAGCCGTGGTCGAGGAGAGGGTGCAGCTTGAACAGCTGTTCCTCCAGAGCCGGCACGGTGGGACGACGGGTCGGGACGGGCGGGGCAGCGAGCAACTCGTCGAGCTCGGGATGGGAAGCGTCGGCCATGGGTCCTCCGGGGGGCCCCCATACCGCCCATGGGACCTCTGCGCCTCCCCCTCAGAGGTCGATGTGGGCCCGGAACAGCGTCCAGTGCACGGTCCAGTCTGCGCTGGACCCCCACCGGAACACCCGGAAGTGGAGCAGCAGGTCGTCGCCCGAGATCTGCCCGACCACCGTAGGCGTGCCCGTGCCCCGCCCCGGGCGATCGTCGAGAGCGATGCAGCGGAGCCTTCGGCCACCGGGGATGGGTTCCGCCTCTACGCCGGGCGCATCCCCGTCCTCGAAGACCCACTCGATCACGAAGGGCCCCTCGACCAGGTCGAAGGTGACCAGGAGCGGATGCCCCATGAAGGTCGTGGCCTGTCCACTGGACACCACCGTCGCCGGCCCCGACACCACCACGCAAACCTCCCAGGCCAGATCGCCGATGGCGCAGCATAGCCCGATGGGATCGACCAATCCCAGTTGACGCAGAGGTCCCGCGACGACTACCCTCGAACCAGAGTACTGCTCCTCGCACTCGACGCCAGCCGGAGGTCCCTGATGGCGAAGCTGACCGACAATCAAGGGAGGCCCCACTCGGGCCTCGTCCCCTTCACCGTCATCGCGCTCGTGGAAGACAACGTCGACCCGGACGAGCTCGGGCGCATCAAGGTCAAGTTCCCCACGCTCCATGAGGAGCCCTTGTCCTTCTGGCTCCGCCAGATCTCGCCGAACGCCGGCAAGGAGCGTGGTCTGTACGCTCTGCCCGAGAAGGAAGACGAAGTCCTCGTCCTGTTCCTCCAGGGAAGCCAGAACGTCGGCGTCATCATCGGCCAGTTCTGGAACGGCATCGACAAGCCGCCGCCCGAGGCGAAGGACAAGATGCCCACCCCGGGCGACCAGGACACGGGTGCGTCGTGGTCCACCGACCAGCACACCCAGGGAAGCACCGATCTCGAGAACAACGATCGACGCTTCTGGAAGTCCCGCTCGGGCGCCCTGATGGTGTTCGACGACACCGAGGGAACCGAGTCGGTGCACATGTGGGACAAGGACCACAACCTGTCCCTGGTCTTCGACACGTCCACGAAGCGCATCATCATGGCCAACAAGGAGGGAGACCTCCACATCCGGACCAAGAAGAACCTGTTCATCGAGGCCGGCGAGAACGTGAAGATCAAGGCTGGCAAGACCATCGAGTCCGAGGCCGGCACCGAGGTCAAGACCAAGGCAGGCACCAGCGCCACCTACGAGTCTGGCACCGATACCACGATCAAGGCGGGCACCAGCGTCGATGTCACCGCCAGCACCACGGTCACGGTCAAGGGCCCGGCGGCGATCAACCTGAACTGATCGTCTCTCCGCCACAGCAGCGCCCGGAGGCTCCACGGCCTGCGGGCGTTCCTGCTCAGGCCCCGAAGGCGTCGGGTGCGAAGGGCGTTGCCCCCTCCTTCACGAAGGGCTGAAGGGCCTCGACCCACGCGGACGCGTCGGGCAGCATGAGCTCGACCCGAAAGCCACCCGGCTGGCCCCGAGGTCCGGGGCGGTCACCTTCGATCACCAGGCGTCCCGGCCCTGTGGAGCGCACCGAGGTGAAGCGCCGACCCCGCTCGGGGCGGAGGTCCGCCACGACCCCGCGACCGGTGGCCAGGAGGAACCGGTCGGCGGTGAGCACCAGGTCGCCCGTGGTCCGATTGGCCTTGGAGGGGTTCATGCCCGGCAGCACGTGGGGGCCCTGCACGAGGACCCTCATCGACACCCCTCGCTGCTGCCGCACCACGGCGTCGGCTGGGATCGACCGCACCACCCGCTGGCGGAGCCACCAGGTCCATCCCTTCAAGACGACGCCGCTGCCAACGAAGGCCAGCAGGACCACGAGCAGCGCTTCCCACGACACAGGGGCCTCCCAAGAGGCCTCACGTTACACCGCCGGCCAGGGGGCAACACATGGCACGGCCCAGCGACGCACTTCTCGCCTGGCTGAGAGACCTGATCCAGCAGCGCGGGCTGAACACGGCTGCGGTGGCCGAGCGGGCGGGTCTCCCGCGAGCACGGGTGCGCAAGCTCCTCGCCGGCAGCGAGGCCATGCTCGTCGACGAGTTGATGAAGCTGTCCGAGGCGCTGGAGATCTCCCCCGCCGACATGGGCCTCCCCGACAGCAGCGAGCTCCCCAGCGGAGAGGACGCCGTGGCCGAGGGAATGGCCACCGTTCCCGAGACGCCAGAGGATGACGACGCCCTCGGCCTCGACCCCTTCGGCAACCACCCCGAGCAGATGTTCCGGACGGCCTTCGCCCTCGGCTGCGACTTCTTCTTCCTCGCAGAGGCCGCCCAGCTCGAGGACTCCGGCGTCCCCGGCCACGTGCTGAAGCAGTACGACGGCCAGGAGCTCCCCATCAAGCTCGACGCCGCGTACCACAGCTACAACGAGCCCCGGTACCACAGCGAGTCCATCACCCTGACGCTGTCCTTCGACCAGCTGTACGAGTGCACCTTCCCGTACAGCAGCGTCAAGCGCTTCGTCCTGTTCCCCGTGCCCTTCGAGGCCCCGACTCAGCCGGAGCCGCCCCCGGAGGAGCCCGAGGACCGCTCCTCCGTGCCCCATCTCCGATTGGTGACCTGATGTCCGCAGGCGTACCCACTGTCGATTTCCGGGCCGTGGGTGGCCCCGACCACGCCACAGCGGTCCGCGCCATCGGCGATGCCCTGTCCGCCTGGGGCTTCGTGGCCATCACCCACCACGGCATCGACGAGACGCTGCTGGAGCGTGCCTACGGCGAGGCGGCTGGCCTGTTCGCGCTGCCCACGGCCGTGAAGCGCAGCTACGAGACCCCGGAAGACGGCCGGCAGCGGGGCTACACCTCCTTCGGCGTCGAGCACGCCAAGGACAACGAGGCGGCGGACCTCAAGGAGTTCTGGCACGTCGGCCGGGCCGTGGAGGACGGGAGTCCCCTTCCCCACAACCTCGACCCGCGGGAGCGCCCGGACTTCTTGCCCACCATGCTCCAGCTGTTCGACCAGACGGAGGCCTTCGCCCTGCGTCTCGCTTCGGTCATCGCCGAGCACCTCGGCCTCGACGAGGACTTCTTCGGGCGTCGCGTCGCCGGTGGGAACAGTGTCCTCCGCGTCATCCACTATCCCCCCGTTCGCGATCCGCAGCCGGGCGCCGTACGGGCAGCCGCTCACGAGGACATCAACCTCCTCACCGTGCTCCCCGTCAGCACGGCGCCAGGCCTCGAGCTGCAGACCCGCGACGGCGTGTGGATGCCGGTCACCCCGCCCCCGGGGGCCGTCCTGTGCGACACGGGCGACATGATGCAGCTGCTCACCGGGGGCCTGATGCCCGCCACCACCCACCGGGTGGTCAACCCGCCCACGGGCAACGAGGGGTCGCGGCTGTCGATGCCGTTCTTCATGCACCCCACGTCGGACTGCGCGCTCAACCCGGTGGTGGGCGATCCGAGCTACGGCTCGGTGCCGCCGCGCTACACCGCGGGTGCGTACCTGGAGCGACGTCTCAAGGAGACGGGCGTCGCGTAGCTGGCCTCTCGGTGCTCAGTTCGCGGGCCCGATGTTGGCGGACGCCGTGTCGAACACCGGCACGAGTGCCTGCCCGAGCGCCGTGGCGCCCGCGATGATCGCGAGGGACAGGAGCATCGCGATCATGGCGTACTCGATGGCCGTGGCCCCGGACTCATCGGTTAGAAAATTTTTCATGGGCGCCCCCTGGCTTCAGACTATCGCAGCTTCCCCTGTGAGGTCTAGCGAAAAAATCTCGCCCACGCACGTCACCGGGCGCCCATTCACCCGACGGGGCGGCGTGGGGCTAACGGTCGGGCTCAGACGCCTCGCCGGAGCGGCCCCAGGCCTGCCAGAGCAGCCAGAGCACGGCGACGGCCACGGCGAGCCCCACCGCCAGCTGCGCCCGCTGGAGCACCCAGAACACCAGGTCCGCGATCGGCTCGCCGAAGACGTAGCCCAGGCCCACCGTCGCGGGCACCGCCACCAGCAGCCCCAGTCCGTCCCAGAACACGAAGGAACGGAACGGCACCCCGGTCGCCCCCGCCGCGACGAACACCGAGGCACGAAACCCGACGAAGAAGCGACCGATCAGCACAGCGGAGGGCCCCCGCTCTGCGACCATCGCCTGGGCCCGGTCCAGCCGTGCCCCCCCGGCGATGCGGCGGATCCAGGGCCGGTCGATGAGCCAGCTGCCCAGGCTTCGACCGATCAGGTACGCGAAGATGTCGCGCAGTCCGACCCCGATGATCGTGGCAGCGAGGGTGGGCGCCCACTGGAACTGGCCCGTCTGTAGCTTCACACCCGCGTAGATCAGGCTGAAGTCTTCGGGCAGCGGCACCAGGATGCCGGACACCGCGCAGAACAGCAGCAGGCCCGGGTAGCCCGAGACATTGGCGGCGAGCTCCCGGATCAACGAGAGCTCCGTCGCCCAAGGGTCGTCGTGGTCCAGCCTGCCCGTCGCATTCCGCGGAATAGCCCGCGTGGTAGAGGGTAGCGACCCATCGGAGGCTCCATGACGCTGATGCTCGCCGCCACCCTGGCTCTGGCGGCCGACGGCACCTTCCCCTACCCGGTTCGCCACACGGAGCTGGAGAACGGCCTCGACCTCTACGTGGTGCCGATGCCGAGTCCCGGAGCCGCCACGGTCTACACGTGGATGAGCGTCGGCAGCCGCGACGAGGTGGACGACGGGCGCACGGGCTTCGCCCACTTCTTCGAGCACCTGATGTTCTTCGGCACCCCCACCCTCGGAGGAAACGCTCGGGAAGACGAGATCATGCGCCTGGGCATCGAGGAGAACGCCTGGACCTGGTTCGACGAGACCGTCTACCACGGGGTCGTGAGCGCGGACCGCGTCGAGCGCTACCTCCAGATCGAGGCCGACAACTTTCAGAACCTCGCCCTGACCGCCGACGACGTGGAGAAGGAGTCGGGGGCGGTCTACGGGGAGTTCCGCAAGGGCCAGGCGAGCGCGGCGAACGCCCTGGACGTCGAGCTGTGGGGCGCAGCCTTCACCACCCACACCTACGGCCACGACACCATCGGCTACGAGGCCGACATCCAGGCCATGCCGACCGCGCACTCCTACGCCGAGGCCTTCTTCGACCGGTACTACCGCCCGGAGAACACCAACATCATCGTGGCGGGCGACGTCGACCCCGTCGCCGTGCGCACCTGGGTCGAGCGGGACTGGAGCGGATGGGAGCCGGCCGACGAGCCCAGGCCCGAGATCCCCGAGGAGCCCGAGCAGACCGAGCTCCGCGAGGTCCACGTAGACTGGCCCACACCCACGGCCCCTCGGCTGGTGATGGCGTGGAAGGTCCCCGCCCACGACCCCACCAGCGCCGACGTGGCCGCGCTGACACTCATCGAGGACCTCCTTCTGGCCGACACGGGGGTCCTCCCCCGACGCCTCGTCCGCGAGGAAGCGCTCGCCTACGGCGTGTCCGGCGGTCGCTACGACCTGCTGGACCCCAGCCTGTTCACCGTGAGCGTCACCCTTCGGGACGTCGACGACCGGGCAGAGGCAGAGGCCATCATCCGGGGGGCGATCGAGGGACTCGACCAGGTGGAGGCCGCGACCCTGGAGCGGGTGGCCGACCATCGTCGGTACGGATTCCTCTCCTCCCTCGACGAGCCCAAGGCCGTCGCCAACGCCCTGGGATGGCACCTCCGCCGCCACGACGACCCCGATGCCCTCGTCGGCTTCCAGGACCTGCTGGCCGCCGCCACGCCTGAGGACGTCGCCCGCGTGGCCGCAGCCACCTTCGTCGACGAGCGCCTCACCATCGGGACCCTGAGTCCACCACCCGACGAGCCCGACGAGGCAGGAGCAAGCGACGCCCCCGAGGCCGGCGACGACGCCGAGGAGGTGGCCGAGTGAGCGCCCGACTCGTCGCCCTCGTCCTCGTGGCAGGCTGTGCCCCCCGTCGCGACCCCGGCGCCATCCCCGCCGAGGTCGTCCAGGAGCCGGTGCGCCTGGTGACCCAGCCCGACGCCGAGAGCCCCAACATCTACCTGCAGGCCATCATCGGTGCCGGGAGCGCCCATGACCCCACGGGGCAGGAGGGGCTCGCCCACCTCACCGCCCAGGCCCTGGTGGAGGCCGGCGCAGGCGCCCGCAGCGCCGACGAGCTGCGGGAGGCCCTCTACCCCACCGGCAACGGCCTGCAGCTCATCGTCGACAAGGAGTGGGTCAGCCTGCGCCTCCGCTGCCACGTGGACCACACCGACCTGTGCGTCGAGCTGTTCACCGACGTCCTCACCGCACCCCGCTTCGACGAGGCCGACGTCATCCGCCTCCGAGAGGAGGCCGCCTTCGCCGTGAGCGAGGGCATCCTGGGCGACGAGGAGGCCCTCGGCGAGGCCGTGTTCCACAGCGTCCTGTACGAGGGGCACCCCTACGCCCACCCCATCGCCGGCCGGGCCGGCGTGCTCCCCACCCTCGACGCCGCGGATGCGAAGGGCTTCCACGACGCCTTCTACGTGCGCAGCAACATGGTCGTCGGCGTGGCAGGCAACGTCAGCACCGAGGCCACGGCGAAGCTCCGAGAGCGCCTGGAGGCCGTCCCGGGCATGGCGCCCCCCGACATGGCCCGGATGGCGCCCCCCTCCAAGGAGGGTCGGAGCCTCACGGTGGTGTCGACCGGCACCCCCGTCACCGGCTTCCACGCCGGACACCTCGTCGAGCTCGACCGCAACCACCCCGACTGGCCCGCCCTCCACCTGGCCATGACCACCGTGGGAGCCCACCGCCAGAGCTTCGGACGCCTGTTCCGGACCATCCGATCGGACCGAGGCCTCAACTACGGCGACTACGCCTACGTCGAGCCCTACGTGCAGCAGGGCTGGAGCCCGGCGCCGGAGAACGGCGTGCTGCGCCCCAGCAACCACTTCTACCTGTGGCTGCGACCCACCAGCACCGAGAACGGCCCCTTCGCCCTGAAGCTCGCGCTCCACGAGCTCGACGCCCTGCTGGAGTCCGGCCTCACCCAGGAGGAGTTCGACCGCACCCTGTCGTACCTCCACGGCGCCGTGCCACTGCTGGCGCGGGACCCGGGGCGCCGCCTCGCCTTCGCCCTGGACGCCGAGATCATGGGGGTCCCCAACATGCTGGAGGCTCTCCCCGCGTCCCTCGACCAGCTCACCGTCGAGCAGGTCAACGACGCCCTGAGGCGGCACCTCCGCCCCGACGACCTGACCATCGTGGCGGTCAGTGGGGACGCCGACGAGCTCGCACGGGTGCTGATCGCTGCCGAGGAGACGCCGATCACCTACGCCGACGTCACGCCGAGCGAGGCCCAGGCCGCCGTCGACGCCGAGGTGGCGAAGCAGGACGTGGGGCTCGAGGAGGAGGACGTCGTCGTCGTGCCCGCCGAGGGAATCTTCCGGTAGGTCAGTAGCGGACGAATTCGTAGCTCTGCGGCGTCTCCAGCTCGCACCTGCCCAGGTCTCCCGAGTTGTTGGCCCAGTAGTCGAACTCGGCGCTGGCCGAGGTGCCGCTTGGCCCAGGAGAGATGGTGAACTCCAAGTGGGAGCCGGGGTGCGTTTCCTGTTCGCAGAAGATGACCTCCCCGTCGGCCTCGCAGGCGTAGAAGTAGTGGGTCGTGGTGATTTTCAGGCCGTCCTCGTCACACCGAAAGGTTGCCTCGTAGGGGGCCCCTACGGAGGGCTGTGTCTTGTACCCGTTTGCGCAGACCGTCCTGGTCTCGTCGAGCGGTGTCAGCAACCACGTCCCGCCGCGAAGACCGCACTCACCGAGGTAGGGGATCTTCTCGTAGCAGACCGAGACATCGGGATGGTCCTCCTGCAGCGCGAGCAGGCCCGCCTCGCAGGCCACCAGGCACCTCTCCTGCTCCGACGCGTCAGCGGTCCAGCAGTCGCCGTCCGCGCCATACGTCTCCATGAGCGGCCCCAGCTGGTCCGGCTCGACCGAGGCGGCGCAGTCGAGGTACGCCTCGCAGAGGATTCGCTCCTCCGAGTCGGTGCTCTCGGTCGACGGGCTCGAAGTCTCCTCGGCGTCGCTCGTCCCCGACTCGCCCTTGCCATCCCTGCCAACGACGTCACACGCCCCCAGCGCAGCCAGGGCGACGAGGGCCAACCACCGTGCTCCATGCTCTGCCATGTCATCACTCCCCGGGCTGTACGCCGTCTGTACCTTCACCCTACTCGGGCGTCATCTCATATCGTCATGCTACAGCGCGAAGTAGGGCAACTCCTGCGGAAGCCCCCACGCTTTCGCCCGCCTCCCGAAGCTCTCGTCGCCGGTGAGGCGGTACGCCGCGAACCACACCGACCCGTGCGTTCCGGGCGCGACGTCCACGAGCGCTGCCTGCAGCCCCTCTTCCGTGTAGTTGCCGGCCGTCAACGCCTCCGCCAGCTGGGGCTCCACGGCTCGGATCTCCGCGATGGGGGCGTCCGTGGGCTGCCCTCGGAGGGAGCGGACGGTGAAGTCCAGCACCGCGACCGGGAGGTCGGCCAGCGCTTCCGGCGGCAGGTCGGGGGAGCGCTCCAGGTCGCCGCCATCGGACAGCGCCTCCCACAGCTCCAGGCCCGCCCCCTCGTCGTTGAAGGCCGAGAGGCGGGCCACGTCGCCGGCGATGAGGGCGGCATTGGCCTGCAGGTTGGCCAGGTAGGAGTCCTCGGGACCGACGTCGGCCTCCAGGCGCTGCAAGACGCTCGGCAGCTTCGACGGGTCCGCCTCCAGGGCCAGCATGTCCGCGGTGCTGAACACGCCGGCGTCGGCCTCCTTCAGGATCTCGTGGTCGACAGCGCGGCCCAGGACCCGGTGGGCCCGAACCCAGTCACTCGCCCGCTCGGCGAACAGGGGCCCGTCCAGCTCCCGCAGCCGCTCGTAGTGGGCCAGCGCCTTCTCGGCGTCCATCGCGATGACCTGCTCGTGGTACGCCAGCGCCACCTCGGGCCAGGGAGACGTGGGGTCGAGCGCCGACGCCTCCCGGAACAGGCTCAGGGCGCGCGTCTCGTCGTCGAGGAGCCGTCCGAGAAGGTAGCGGTGCGCCGCCGAGTCGGGGTTCACGTCCACCAGCGCCTCGTAGCGGGCCTGGATCCCCTCCCAGCCCTCGAGCCGCCCGTAGTCCTGGCAGACGCGGTGGACCTGGACGTCGAGTGGAAGGGCCTCCGTCGCCTGGTCGCAGGCGGCACGCAGGTCGCCCCTCGACATCACCGCGGCGAACACCTGGTAGTCGAGGGGCTTGCCCGGGGCCTCGCCGAACGCGGCCAGCCCCAGCCGCAGCGCGGCCTCGGGCCGGTCGTTCTGCATCAGCCCCGCCATCGCTCGGCCGGGCTCGTTGGGGTCGTCGAGGGCCTCGAGGACAGACCGCACGCCCCCCGAGCCCGAGGTCTTGATCTCGTCCGGCGGCGGGGTGAAGGCGTACTGGATGTCGTGGTCGAGGAAGACGAAGCGCTCCCCCAGCACGTCGTAGGGTCGCTCGGTCGTGGCCCCGTAGGTTGCCCAGCCGGAGCCCACCACGCCGCGCCCGGCGACGTTGAACACGGCCTCTCCGCCACCGTGGTCCGACAGGTCCACCGTCACCGTGTCGAGGGGCTGGCCATCCTCCGTGGTGGCGACGAGCTGCGCCACGTCGATGCCGACGGCCAGCGTCTCCCCGTAGCGACCGGGGATGGTCGTCTCCGTCTCCCCGGCCACCACCACGACGGGCTCCTGGTAGCCATTGAACACGTGCACATCGACGTACTGGGCGTCCTGCATCGTGCTCACGGTGCCGAAGCCGAACAGCCCGACGGTCAGCGCCCCCCACACCGCCGGCGCGATGAAGCTCCGTGGTGGCAGCGGCGTGCGCCCGAAGAAGCTGTACTCGTTGCCGCCGACGTCCTCGTACAGGTAGGCGCCGAGGGGGAGGACGGGGAGGTACAGCGCCGTGACCCACTGGGTGCCGATGGCCGTGCCGTCGGGTCGCCGCTGGTAGCTGCCGTACAGGCGCGTCCCGAAGCCGTTGAGGGTGCCGAGGCCCGGGGCCTTGGTGATCGGGGTCATCCACAGCCGCAGCTCGTCGACGTACTTCTGCCGCAGCTCCTTCCGTCGGGCGTTGGTCTCCTTGGCCATCGCCTTTCGCAGGAGATCCCGAGCCTCCCCCCGTCGCGACGGCTCCTTCCACGCATCCAGGACGGGGCCGGGAAACAGGTCGAGGTCGTCTTCCTCGACCATGATGGCTTCCAACAGGGACATCTCGTCGGACATGGCGCCTCCGTGCGGCAGCCCGACCATAGCCCACCGTACCTGCTACAGAAGCACGAGTCCGTCGAGAAACAACGCAGGAGCGTCGACATGGCCGACCCGGTCCGTGTCGGAGCAGACCTCCCGAACAGCGTTGAGCATCGTGGAGAGATCGAGCCGCGCCTTGCGGCGGCGCAGCGCCCCCTTGGGCTCGTTGCTGTGCATCACCAGTCCGTCGATCTCGGTCTCCAGCACCCCTGTCGCGAGATCGAGCCCGGTAGGGTCGAGGTCGTCGAGGCGCAGGGACCAGTCGGCGAAGTCGGTCCAGGTGTGGTTCACGGTCTTGGTGCCGCTCCGCAGGGCGAGGTTGCCCGGCACGTGGGTCCCTCCAACCTCGTGGCCCGTGGGCAGGACACCGTCGCGCCGGGCTGCCTCGGGGCCACGGTAGGCGGCGTCGGGCACCCCTTCCTTGAGGAGGGTCAGCGGCACCGGCACGACGCCCCGATCATCGAAGGAGCGGGTGTGGAGCCCCCCGGGGATCCGGCCGTCGTCGAGGAGGTGCAGGCGGGCATCGACGACCGGCTCGTCTCCTCGTCGCGCGAGGAAGAAGGGGCGCTCGCCCGAGAGGCGCTCCGGCACGAAGTACGGCCCCAGGAAGGCCACCAGACGGGCCACGACGTGGGGCGGCATCATCACGGGCACCTCGCCGTCGAGGGTCTCCCCATCGTCGAGGAGCGCCAGCGCCCGCCGGGTCAGCGACGTGCCGAAGGGAAGGGACGCGATCGAGGCGAAGCTCCGGGAGGCGATGGACTCGGACAGCTCCACCCCACCGGCGGACACCTCTCCCCGAGCGTCGTACCGGGTGGAGCGCTCCTCCAGGCTCACGCCCCGGCTGTTGGCGAAGCGGCGCTGGGTCGACCGGTCGGAGTAGGTGAAGCGACCGGCGCGCACCTTGCTGGACTCGCTCTGCACCGAGCGGACAGCGAGCTCGAGCACCTCCGTCCGCCCCTCGTCGTCGAGGTGCTTGTAGCGCCGGTCTTCGATGGAGAGGCCCCCCACGACCGGCCGCAGGCGGTCCACCGGTCCGCCGTGAGGGTCGACGGCGGCCTTGCCCGCGGCCTGCAGGGCCTTCGCGATCAGCGCCTCGACCGCGTCGGGACGCCCCTTGGCCTGACCGCGCCCACCTCCGTCGACCCACGTGGTGACCGTGAGGTGGTGCTCCTCGACGGCGGTGCGCTCCACCACCTTTCGCCCGACCATGACCAGGTCCACGCCGGTGGTGACCTCCAGCAGGAGCTCGCAGCCCTTCGCGCCGGCACGACGTGCGGTGTCGACCTGCTCCTCGAGAACCGGTAGCTCCATGGCTGACTCCTTGACTGACGCAGGTGGAAGCGGGCCGCACCTGCTAACAAGGGCGCGGAGGTGCCACATGCTGGTCTGTCTGCTCACCCTGGCCTGCTCGCCGTCCCCGACGCCCACCGCCGACGCGGCGGATCCCGCACCCCCCGCCCCCGCGGTCGCCCCTCCCCCGTCCACCCGTCCGCCCCCGAGCGCCCCGGAGCGGGTGGGCCCGGCCCCCACGTCGGAGACCGTCCTCGCCCTCGGCGACCTCCATGCCGACCTGGACAACGCCCTGTCCGCCATGAAGATGCTGGGCGTCGTCGACGACGAGGGGCACTGGGCCGCAGGCGAAGCCACGTTCGTGCAGACCGGCGACCTCACGGATCGCGGTCCGGACTCCGGCCCCCTCATCGACCTCATGCAGCGGCTCATCCCCGAGGCCGAGGCCGCCGGAGGGCGCGTCGTGTCCCTGCTGGGCAACCACGAGGTCATGAACCTCCAGGGAGACCTCCGCTACGTCGACCCCGCCGACGTGGCCACCTACGGAGGCGCCGCCGCTCGCAAGGCAGCCCTGGGCCCCAGCGGCGACGACGGGCGCTTCCTCAGGGAGCGGGACGCCGTGGCGCTGGTCGGCGACACGGTCTTCGTCCACGGCGGCGTCCACCCCGACGTCGCGGCCCTCGGGGTGTCGGCCATCAACGACGCGGTCCGTCACGGGATCGACGCCTCCACCGAGCCCCCGATGGGCACCGACGGCCCCCTCTGGTACCGGGGTTTCGTTCAGGATCCCGAGCCTCGGGCCTGCCCGCTCCTCGAGCGCTCGCTGGTGGCCCTGGGCGCCGCGCGGATGGTGGTCGGCCACACCACCCGCCGGGACGGAAAGGTCGCCTCGCGGTGCGGCGGTCGCCTGACCGTGATCGACATCGGCATCGCGGACCACTACGGCGCGCACCTCGGAGGATGGCGTTCGGACGCGGGAGATGCACAGGCCATCTACCCGACGGGAGCCGTCGATCTCCCGGATCCGACGCAGCCTCTGCCCTGACCCGACCGGACGGGATACCGCCGGAGCCTGACCCCGCTGGAGTCTGTTGCGTACACTCGCGACCCCGTCATGTCCGGCATCAACGGGTGGTCGGCTTTGCTGACCAGACGTTGACCCAACCCGGACTGACGCGCAGCTCACCCGACCTGGAGGCATGCATGTCGGCCCTCGAGACCTCGTCCACGACGAAGACCAAGATCCGCGACTCCCTGAGCCGCTGGAACGGAACCATCGAAGCCGGCGACCTTCCGCTGTTCCGGGACTTCGTGGAGGAGACGCTCTCCCGGCTTCGGGGGCCCTTCCTCGCCCACCACCCGCCGCACCAGGTCCTCGCCTACCTCGAGGAGGCCTTCCACTTCGCCAGGAAGCGCACCCCCGGAACCACCAAGGTCGACCTTCGCAAGCGGGCCGCCAAGGGCATGGCCACGATGGTCAGCATGCCGGACCAGCCGTTCATCGTCGACACCGTGCGGCTGTTCCTGCGGCGTCGAAAGGCCGACTACTGGGGCGGCTTCAACCTGGTCTACCGCGCCCTTCGCGACAAGAACGGCGAGCTGTCGGCCATCGGCACCGACGACGCCGGCTACGAGTCCCTGGTCATGCTGGAGTCCGACACCGGGGAGCTGCTCTCCGACCTCGACGGCAACCGGGACCGACTCCAGGAGCACCTCGTCCTGGCCCGCGCCATGGTCCAGGACTTCAAGCCGATGGTGCGCGCGGTCCAGCGGGCCGAGGAGAGCTGCCTCGCCGTCGCCGACGCCCGGCCCGACCAGGCCGACGCCATGCGGGAGACCGCAGCCTTCCTGAAGTGGCTCGTCCACGAGAACTTCGTGTTCATGGGCCTCGACGACGGCACCCAGAGCCTCGGCATCCAGACGGTCGAGAACCCCCGCTACCAGTCCGACAAGAGCGGATCCTGGGCCAAGCCCCACGCGCCGGACACCGTCCGCGTGCGGAAGAGCCAGGTGGAGTCCCCCATCCATCGGGCCGGGCGGATCGACGAGATCCTGGTCACGGTGGGCGACGAGAACGACCCCCACGCCGTGCAGCTCTTCCTCCGCGGCATGTTCACGTACCGGGCCGTCACCCAGCCCAGCCGCAACGTGCCCATCCTGCGCCGCGTGGTCGCCTCCATCCTCGAGGAGCAGTCCACCGGCCCCGGGAGCTTCCGCTACAAGGGCATCGCCAACGTCTTCGACTCCCTCCCGACGGAGTTCCTGTTCACGGCCACCCGGGAAGCCATCGCCGAGATGGTCGACCTGGTCTTCGAGGCCGAGCAGCAGCAGGAGGTCGGCGTCACCTTCCTGATGAACAGCCAGGACTCCGCCTTCTGTCTGGCCGCCATGCCCAAGACCCAGTTCTCCGACGAGCTGCGGCGGGCCGTGGAAGACGAGATCGGCAACAGCCTGAAGGCCACCTACACCGACCATGGCCTGTTCGTCGGTCGCTACGACACCATCCTCCTCCACTACTACCTGACCGGCATCCGCGACCCGGGCGACGAGGCCATCGGCCACCTCACCCACCGCATCCGCCACCTGGCCACCCCCTGGGTCGCGCGCCTGTGGGAGGCGCTGTCCACCCGCTTCGGCGAGGCCCGGGCCGACCGGCTCACCGATACCTACGGCCGCGCCTTCCCCGAGTCGTGGACCCGCAACACGGACGTCGAGCGAGCCGTCTCCGACATCGAGCAGCTGGAGAGCCTCGGTGAGAGCAACGTCTCGGCCAGCCTGTTCCGTGACCGCGACGAGCAGCTGGTCCTGCGGATCTACCAGGCGGAGGACCTGGTCCTCTCCCAGATCCTCCCGGTGCTCGACCACTTCGGCCTCACCATCGTCGACAGCTACGCCACCACGGTGAGGAGCCGCGGCGGCACACTCCACATCGACACCTTCACGATCGACGAGACCGGCTTCGAAGAGGGCGTGCTCCTCGACCGCGCCGAGCTCCTCTGCGAAGCCCTCAAGGCCGTCTTCGCGCGCACCATCACCGACTCGCGCCTCAATGGCCTGGTCACCCGCGCGGGCCTCACCTGGAAGGAAGTCGACATCGTTCGCTCCTACTGCAGCTACTCCCGCCAGCTCGAGGTCAAGCTCTCCCCCCTCCGCTTGACCAGCATCCTCCTCGAGAACCCGGTCATGACGTCGACGATGGTGGAGCTCTTCCACGCCCGCTTCGACCCCGACCGAAAGGGCGACCGCGCCAAGGCCATCGCCCACGCCGACGAGCAGGTCACCGACGAGCTGCGCTACATCCTCGCCCACGACGAGGACCTGGCCTTCTCCACCCTGGTCGGCCTCGTCCGCGCCACGCTCCGCACCAACTTCTACCGGACCGACCGGAAGAGCTGGTACCTCTCCTTCAAGTTCGACTGCAGCAAGATCCGCGAGCTGGGTGAGGGCCGGCCGATGTACGAGATCTTCGTGCAGTCCCGCGACGTCCACGGCGTGCACCTCCGCTTCGGCCCCGTGGCCCGGGGTGGCCTCCGCTGGTCCGACCGCGACGACTACCGTACCGAGGTCCTCGGACTCGCCACGACCCAGCAGGTCAAGAACGTCGTGATCGTGCCCACGGGCTCCAAGGGCGGCTTCCAGCTCAAGCACCCCGAGAAGGACCCGAAGGCCCGTCGCGCTCAGGCCGACGAGCTCTACAAGACCTTCATCCGCGGCCTCCTCGACGTCACCGACAACAACGTCGATGGCGAGACGGTGCATCCGCCCCGAGTCGTCCCGATGGACGGCAAGGACCCCTACCTGGTCGTCGCCGCGGACAAGGGCACGGCCCACCTCTCCGACACCGCGAACAGCATCAGCACTGCCTACGGCTTCTGGCTCGACGACGCCTTCGCGTCCGGCGGGTCCAACGGCTACGACCACAAGGGCGTCGGCATCACCGCCCGCGGCGCGTGGGTCCTGGTGAAGCGTCACTTCGCCGAGATGGGCCGCGACCCCTACAACGAGCCGTTCACCTGCGCCGGCATCGGCGACATGGGGGGCGACGTCTTCGGCAACGGCCTCATCGAGTCCAAGCAGACCAAGCTGCTGGCCGCGTTCAACCACATCCACATCTTCCTCGACCCCGACCCCGACCCGGCGGCCACCTGGGTCGAGCGCAAGCGCCTCTTCGACACCGGCGGAGGCTGGGACAAGTACGACACCTCGCTCATCAGCGAGGGGGGCGGCGTCTTCGATCGGCGCGCCAAGTCGGTCCCCCTCTCCCCCCAGGCCCAGGCGATGCTCGGGCTCGAGGGTATGAGCGAAGCCAACCCCGAGGTCGTGATCCACGCCATCCTGAAGATGCAGGTCGACCTGCTGTGGAACGGCGGCATCGGCACGTACGTGAAGGCCACCTGGGAGACGGACGCCGACGCCGACGACCGCAGCAACGACGCCATCCGCATCGACGCGCCCCAGCTGTGCGCAAAGGTGGTTGGGGAGGGTGGCAACCTCGGCTTCACGCAGCAGGGCCGCATCCAGGCCGACCTGTGCGGCGTCCGCCTCAACACCGACGCCATCGACAACTCCGCAGGGGTCGACCTGTCGGACCACGAGGTCAACCTCAAGCTGCTCCTCAACGGCGTCGTACGCCGCGGAGAGCTCAACCAGGACGAGCGCAACCAGATCCTGGAGGAGATGACCGACGAGGTGGCTGGCCTCGTCCTCGCCGACAACGCAGCCCACGGCCGTCAGATCTCCCGCGACAAGATCCGTAGCCGGGAGAACATCTTCCACTTCGCCCGGGCCATCGCCTTCGTGGAGCGCGCCTTCGGCCGCACCCGCGACACCCTGAACCTGCCCAGCAACGACGAGCTGGCCCAGCGGGCCCAGGACGGCGCCGGCCTCACCCGACCCGAGCTCGCCGTGCTCTCGGCGTGGGTCAAGATCTACGTGAAGCGGGAGCTCATGGCTGGCAAGCCGAAGGACCTCCCCGGCTATCGCGCCCTACTCCACGCCTACTTCCCCGAGCGGATCCGCACGACCTACCCGGACGACATCGACCAGCACATGCTCGCCGACGAGATCGCCGTCACGGTGGCCACGACGAACATGATCGCCGACGCAGGGGCCAGCTTCTTCCCGATGGTCATCGAGGCCACCGGGGCCAGCGTCCCCGAGATCGCGGAGGCGTACCTCAAGGCCCAGCACCTCGCCGGCACCAAGGGCATCCGCGGCACCCTCGAGGAGCTGCGCACCACCGTCAGCCTGAACGACCTCTACAAGGCGTGGGTGATCGTGGACAAGGGCGTGCGTGAGGTCGCCATGTACTGGCTCTCGGCACGCGGCTCCATCCCGGCCGACGACCTCCTCGACGAGATGAAGGATGCCGCGAAGCAGGTCTACGAGCTGCAGTCCTCCGACGTGCTGGCCCGCAACAAGGCCACCCTCGACAGCCTGCAGGCCCACGACATCCCCAAGGCAACGGCCGAGCGCATCGTGCAGGCCCAGTACCTGAATCTGGCGCTGACGGTGTGGGCCGAGTCGAAGAGCTCCGGCCTGGACTTCGCGGAGGGCGCCGTGCGCCACCTGGCCATCGGTCGCGCGAGCCGGCTCCAGTACGTCCTCGACAGCCTCTCGAGCCGGCCGGCATCGGGTCGCTGGGACCCCATCGCGATGCGACTGCTGTACAGCCGCTTCCACAACCAGCTCCGTCGCCTCGTGGGCGCCTGCCCGCGCAGCGCCACGGATCCCGAGACCGTCGACGAGCTCGAGCCCTGCCTGGCGGAGGGCGTCCTCGCAGACGTCCGCGCCCAGGTCGACGAGCTCTTCGAGAGCGAAGAGGTGCCCCAGCTGGCCACGCTCATCGTCCTGGAGGAGCGCATCGACGCCGCCATCAGCCGCCTCGAGAGCTGATGAGCACCACCACCTGGCACTTCGTCCGCCACGGGGAGTCCGTGGCCAACGCGCAGGGCTGGGTGGCGGGCCACGTCGATGCCGGGCTCACCCGCGCCGGGGTCGAGCAAGCGGAGGCGTTGCGGCCTGCACTGGCTGAGCTGCGCCCCGGTCGCGTCGTCTCGTCGGACCTGGTTCGGGCCCGTCGCACGGCCGAGCTGGCCTGGGGTGCCCGCACACCGGGGCTGGAGGTCCACGAGGCCCTGCGAGAGCGTCACCTCGGCGCCTGGGAGCGGGAGCCTCTGGGCAGGCTCCGACGCGACGGCCGCATCCGCACCCTGTACAGCTGGCGAGGGGCGCCCCCCGAGGGAGAGAGCCAGCGGATGTTGTCCAAGCGAGTCCTGACCTGGCTCGCCGCCCACGACGATGGCACGGACACCCTGCTCTTCGTCCACGGAGGCCTCATCCGCTGCGTCGTCGGACTCGTCGACGGCACCGACCCGGAGCAGATCGGCTTCTGGAAGGTCAAGAACACGGAGTGGGTTCAGCGCGCCCTCCCCACGGGGCGCTGGGCCGAGCTGCTGGAGGAGCTCCCATGAGCATGGACCGCATCGTTCACCCCACCGAGACCCGCTGCGAGATGACCCAGCTGGTGCTCCCGGGGGACTGCAATGCCCTCGACACCGCCTTCGGCGGCAAGGTCGTCTCCTGGGTCGACGTGTGTGCCGCCGTGGCCTGCCAGCGCTTCGCCCGGGGAACCGTCGTGACCGCCGCCATCGACTCGCTCTCCTTCAAGGCCCCCATCCGGCGCGGCAAGGTGGCGGTCCTCCAGGCGATGGTCAACCGGGCCTGGCGCACGTCGATGGAGGTCGGCGTCCGGGTCGACGAGGAGAACCCCGAGACCGGCGAGCGCATCCACACGTCCAGCGCCTACCTCACCTTCGTCGCCCTCGACGCGGACCACGCGCTGCGCACCGTCCCCACCCTCGCGCCCCAGTCGGAGCTCGAGACCCGCCGGTGGCGGGAGGCACAGGTCCGACGAGAGGCCCGGCTGGCCATGCGGGACCGGGTGCAGGCGGGTCGCTCGTGAGCGTGCTGTGGCTGGCCTCGGGCTCCCCTCGCCGTCGCGAGCTCCTCCAGTGGGCAGGGATCGCGCTGGAGGTTCGCCCCACCCACGCCGACGAGTCCCGTCGTGACGGCGTCGACCCCGTGTCCCATGCTCGGGAGCTGGCCGAGCGGAAGGCCATGGCGGCCGACGCACCTCCGGATCGGGTCGTGCTGGGCGCCGACACCGTCGTGCACCGCGGCGACGCCATCTACGAGAAGCCCCTCGACGTCGACGACGCCATCCGGATGCTCACCACGCTCTCGGGCGGCACCCACGCCGTGACCACGGGCGTGTGCGTGCGGGTCGGAGGTGAGCGCCACACGCTGCACCAGACGACCCGGGTTCGCTTTCGGGCGCTCGATCCCGGGGAGATCCGCCGGTACGTCGCCACCGGCGAGGCCGACGACAAGGCAGGCGCCTACGGCATTCAGGGCCGGGCCGGCAGCTTCGTCGCAGGCCTCGCGGGCGACTACACCAACGTGGTCGGCCTTCCCCTCGAGGCGACCCTCCAGGCCCTCGCCCATGTCGGCATCCATCCGTCGGAGGTCCCGTGAGCGTCGACGTCGCGGCCCGTCTCGCGGAGGTTCGGACCCAGGTCGACGCGGCGTGCCTCCGTGCGGGCCGCACGCCGGAGGAGGTCCACCTCGTCGCCGTCTCCAAGACCCATCCCCTCGAGGCCATCGAGGCTGCGGCCGCCACCGGCCAGCAGGACTTCGGCGAGTCCTACGCCCAGGAGCTGCGGGACAAGGGCGCGGCCCGTCCGGACCTCCGGTGGCACTTCATCGGGCGCATCCAGACGAACAAGATCAAGTACATCGCCCCCCGGGCCCACCGCGTGCACGCCCTGGAGCGACTGGACCACGCCCAGGCCCTCGCCAAGCGCGCTCCAGGGCCCCTACGGTGCCTCCTGGCGGTCAATGTGGCCGGGGAGGCCTCCAAGTCCGGTGTGGCCGCCCACGAGGCCCTGGAGGCCGTTCGCTCCCTCCACGGGGTCGACGGCATCGAGATGGTGGGGTTGATGACCCTGCCGCCCCCCGTCGACGACCCCGAGGACGCCGGCCTCTGGTTCGAGCAGCTGGCCGACCTGGCCGCGCGGGGACGCAAGCAGGGCCTGCCCCTCACCGAGCTCTCCATGGGGATGAGCCACGACTACGAGGTCGCCATCGCCCACGGCGCCACCTGGATCCGCGTCGGCACCGCCATCTTCGGCCCAAGGGAACAGGCCTGAGGGGGGCTCCGCCCCCCCTCGGGCACCCCCCCGCCTCGGCCCTGCGCTCCGCGCTTCGCGCGTTGCTTCGGGTGGCACCCTCGCTCGGCCTACGGTGCACTCGTTCCTCGCTGCCCTTCGGCTCGCTCGGGGCCATCTCGCGGCTAGCGAGACCGAGTCCGAGGAGCCGGCCTGGGGCTGGTGCGCAGTTTCTGAAGTCCTTCGCCAGATGTCCGTTGGCCGTGGCGCGAGGCTTCAGGCTCCAGACTTCGGGCTACGGCATGCAAGGGCACATGGACCGGCTTCGAAGACCTCTGTGGCGCCGCGCCTCGGGCAGCGCGGCACCATGGCTGCGAGCTGAAGCCCGTAGCCTGACGCCCGAAGCCCCCGACCAGGCTCGGCGCTACGCGTGCAACTGGGGAGGCACATCCGGACCTCCGCACCAGAGCCGGCGGAGCCCCTCCTGCGCTGGATCCGCCCCTCAGAATGCGAAGTCGACGCCGACGGTGGTGCCGGGGGCACTGATGGTGACGGTCTTCTTCTTCTCGGTGTCGGCCTGGCCGGGCATCGCCGCAGAGACCTCGTAGGTCCCCGGCGGCAGCTACAG
>Ga0213839_1000973_pt1 | contig 21887 bp, 15 predicted proteins | sample SWPATP21_FD_160075 | JGI IMG/M metagenome (GOLD analysis project Ga0213839, IMG submission 160075) | Coastal seawater microbial communities from Marineland, Florida, United States - SWPA TP2 #1 | ecosystem: Environmental > Aquatic > Marine > Coastal | place: USA: Florida | collected 2016-08-14
GTTCGCGCGAGACGCCTCCGACGCCCAGCTGGTGCGTGCCAGCCGTGTGATGACCGTCGTGTTCGGCCTCCTCGCCGTCGGCTTCGCGACCTTCGCCAGCCAGCTCGACAACCTCATCGAGGCGGTGAACATCCTGGGCTCCCTGTTCTACGGCGTGAGCCTGGGCCTGTTCCTGGTCGCCTTCTTCGCGGAGCGGGTGAAGGGCACCGCGGTGCTGGTCGCCGGCCTGATCTCCCAGGTGGGTGTCATCGCGCTCTTCTTCGCGAGTGACATCGGCTTCCTGTGGTTCAACTTCATCGGCTGCGCCTGGGTGGTGCTGGGTTCCCTGGCGGTGCAGCTGGTGCTCGACGGGGTGGGCCCGAGGTCGTCGTGAGACAACCGCACGCCCTCGGTCGTGTAGAGGACGGTGACGTCTCCAGCGAGCCTGAGGTGACGGCATCCCCGGTCGACGGGTAAGCTGGCGTGGAGGTGGCCGTGCGGTGTGTCTGGTGGACGTTGTGGGCAACCGCGTGCGTGGTCCCCGTCGAGACCGTCATGGACGACCCTCGACCTCGGAGCCCCGCACCGTCGTCGGAGCCCTCCGCAACTGTGCCTGAGACCACGGCGACCACCTCGGGTGTGGTCCACGAAGGCGAGTGGGGATGGGGGCGCGACAACGGGGGCCACAACGCAGATGCATCCTTCGTCGGCGACGGTCCGGGGGACTGGGCAGGTGGTTGCCTGGTCGCGCCGGGCGACGTGAACGGAGATGGCTTCGACGATCTGGTGATCAGCGCACCACGTCGTGACGGCCTGGCCGTCGACGGGGGCAAGGCCTACTTCGTGTTCGGAGGACCCAGGCGAGCGGGGCGACAACCGCTGTCGAAGGCACCGTCGGTGGTGGGCGACGAAGAGGGCATGGAGCTGTGCCAGGTCACCGCGGTAGGGGACCTCAACGGCGACGGCCTGCCCGACGTCGGCTTCAGCACCGGCTACAGCAACGTCTCGCCCCCGGGCGGCGAGTACGTGGTGTTCGGGAAGACCTCGGGGTGGGACAAGGCCATTCCCGTCTCGGAGGCCGACGTGGTGGCCAAGAACGTCCACGCCGACGGGGTCAACGACCTGGGCGGCACGGGCTACCTCGGCGACATGGACGGCGACGGTATCGACGACTGGCTGCTCTTCGGCCAGGTGCTGTTCAACGGCGAGGGCCACGTGGTGTCTGGCGCCGACGCCGTGGGCGCCCTCGAGCTTCCCACCGACTCCAAGCTCTGGGTCTACGGCGACACGCGCCGAGTGCGGATGGCCCGAGCGGGGGATCTGGACGGGGACGGCCTCGCCGACATGGTCGTCGTCGACGTCGACGGCCCTCGCAGTCGCTTGGTGTTCGGCTCGTCAGCGGGGCTTCCCCACGACCAGTCCGCGGACGCCGTGGCGGTGGTCCGGTTCAAGAACACCGAGCGGTGGTCCGGCTTGTCGCCGGTGGGCGATGTGGACGGCGACGGGATGCAAGACCTCGCGGTGCGCCGCGGCGGCGGGATCTCCCTGATCCTCGGGCGGACGGCCTGGCCCCCCAGCATGACCGAGGAAGATGCCGACGTGCAGCTGGACTGGTCCGGTGGTCGAGTGGCCCCGGCGGGCGACCTGAACGCCGACGGGATCGACGACCTGGTGATGGTGAAGCCCGGGCAGCTGGACCTCCTGTTCGGCCGGAGCAGCTGGGGGGCGTCGGTGGGGCCCGACGTCGTCATCGAGCTACGCCCTGAAGCGTCCTTGTTCATCACGCCCGAGCTCCGGGGCGACCTGGACGGCGATGGCCTCCCCGAGCTGATCGTCGCGGACCCCTACGTGAGCGTCGATGAGCGGCAGGGCGCGGGTCAGGTGCTCGTCTTCGCCGGACGGAGGAACTGGGAGGGGCAGCTCGATGCAGGCGATGCGGACGCCCGCTTTCTCGGCACCGCGTCGTGGCAGGCCCTGGGACACCTCGGCGCCGTGGTCGACCTGGATCGCGACGGCATCGACGACCTGGTGCTGGGGGCTCCCTCCTACCCGGTGGACACGCTGGAGGGGGAGACCTTCGTGTACTACGGGCGACCACGGTAGGACCGAGCCGACGAGGACCCTCAGTCGTCGAGGTCGGGGACCGACTCCCGCTCCTGCAGGCCCATCAGCCGCCGGAAGCGCTGCACCTTCATGTACAGCCAACCCACGCCCAAGAGCGTTGTGAATGCTCCGAACACCCACATGAACACGTCGTCCGACATCGGGCCCCCTCTGGTACCCGACTGTCTACCATGTTTCGACGAGCGTATGGGTCCTCGATCCTCGATACATCCTCTCTACTGAAGGTCTCGCGCCGCAGCAGTCATGAGTCTATCGAACATCCTGGTGGTACTCCTGATCTCGGCGATGCCTGCGACCTGTGCCCTGCCACCTTCGATGTGGAGCGTCGCGACGCCGATGGGGATGGGCTTGGCGATGGGTGCGACAACTGCCCGACCGTCGACAACCCCGACCAGCTGGATGTGGACGGCGACGGGCTGGGCGATGCCTGCGAGGGCCTCGCGGCCGACAGCGGCGACAGCGGCGCAGGCACGGGGGAGAGTGGGGCCTGCGGCTGCTCCGCGGCGTCGACGCCCGGCGTGAGCTTCCTGTGGGGTCTCCTGAGCCGACGCTGACCCGACCAAGCGCTCCTCGAGTTCATGGCGTGCTGGCCCGGAGAAGAGAGCTCGACGGGTCCAAGACAGACGGATGGCCTCTCGGAGGCCTCCTGCCCAGCGTGACAAGCCGTGAAGTGGCGAACGGCCGTCAGCAGGTGAAAGGCAGGGGCCGCACCGCACGCCGGTGCCCTTCATCGATCCACGGAGTGCTCGTGACCCTGTTCGCCCTCGTCCTCGCCCTTTCGACCCCCGCCCACGCCCAGGAGCTGGAGCTCCCGGTGCTCTCGCCCAGCGCTTCCGTGAGCCAGCAGGTGGGCACGGTCACCGTCACCGTCGACTACAGCAGCCCGGCCAAGCGGGACCGCACCGTGTTCGGTGAGCTCGTTCCCTACGGTGAGGTGTGGCGGACCGGCGCCAACGCCCCCACCACCCTGACGGTCAGCGGCGACGTGATGGTGGGCAGCAAGGTCCTCCCGGCGGGCACCTACTCGGTGCTCACCAAGCCCGCCGAGGCCGGCTGGACCTGGCTGATCAACACCGACGTGAACGCCCGCACGGCCAGCTACGATGCGGCCAAGGATGCGGTGCAGCTCGAGGCCAAGCCCGCCGAAGGCGTCGATCGCGAGCGACTCACCTTCCTCTTCGAGGACACCACCGACGACGGGACCCAGCTGGTGCTGGAGTGGGCCGGCACCCGCGTGGCGCTGCCCATCAGCGTCGACTCCCACGCCCGGGGCAACGCGGCCATCGAAGCCTTCGAGTCCAGCGCCATGTCGGCCTTCGTGCGTGCGGCGCGCTTCAAGGGAGAGCAGGGGGACCTCGAGGAGGCGCTGCGCCTGGTCGACACGGCCCTGGCCCTCGACGAGAACTGGTACGCCGCCTGGGCGAAGGCCGAGATCCTCCACGACGCCGGGGAGCACAAGGACGCCAAGAAGATGGCCCAGAAGGCGATGGATCTCGGCGAGGCCGCGGAGAACTTCTTCTACAGGTCCCGGGTGGAGAAGGCCGTGGCCGAGTGGCCCAAGAAGTAGCGCGTCGTACGGGGACCGCGGGGCTGCGACCCGCCTCTCTTGAACCCCGGTGAGACTATCGAAGCTGTACCATCCCCGGATACGACCGAGGAGATGGGATGGACGTGAGGGTTGTCACCGACGAACGTGGGGATGTCGAGGCGCTGTGCGCCTCCCTCGTCGCGGCGTTGAACGGTGCCTCGCCGTCGTGGATTGGCGTGGGCTGCTCGGTCCACGTCGACGGGGATGCGCTGCTTCGTGCGATGGGGGATCGCTTCCCCGGCGTCCCCGTCCACGGCACGACCTCCTGCCTCGGTGTGATGAGCCACGAGGGCTTCCTCGACGGGCCCGGCAGCATCGGGGCGATCGCGGTGGTCGATGCCTCCGGACGATACGGGCTCGGCGCCTCGGAGCTCGGGCAAGACGCCCGAAACGCGGCGGCCGTCGCCCTGGAGGCTGCGCTCGATCGGGCCGACGAGCCGGGGGCGCTGCCGTCCATCGTGTGGGTGAACAGCTCGCCAGGCCACGAAGAAGACGTCATCGCGGGCATCGAGTCGGTCGTCGGCCCGCACGTGCCCATCGTGGGAGGAAGCGCCGCAGACGACGACGTCAGCGGTGGTTGGTCGGTGTTCTTCGACGACGGCGAGCGGCGAGGGTCGAGCGCCGACGGCGTGGTGGTGTCGGCCTGGTTCCCGAGCGACCGGGTCGGGAGCTCGTTTCACTCCGGCTACGGGCCCACGGCCCATGCCGGCAGGGTCACTGCGAGCGAGGGGCGGGTCGTGCACGCCATCGACGGGCGACCTGCGGCGGAGGTGTACGGGGAGTGGACCGAGGGCCGGCTGGGGGACTGCCTGGATCAGCCGGGCGGCATCCTCGCCGACACCACGCTCACGCCCCTCGGGCGTCGCGTCGGCGCCGGCTCCTGGCAGCTGGCACACCCCGACGCGGTCGTCGAAGGAGGGGGCCTGTCGCTGTTCGCCCGGGTCGACGTCGGCGATGAGCTGGTGCTGATGCACGGCACGACCGACAGCCTCTCGGAGCGGGCGGGCCGGGTCGCCCATGCAGCGATGGCCGCGGGCAGCCTCCGGGGCGAGGAGGTGGCGGGGGCGATGGTGATCTACTGCGCGGGCTGCATGCTCACGGTCCGCGAACGCATGGACGAGGTCGTGGCGAGCCTGCAGGGTGCCCTGGGCCAGCAGCCATTCCTGGGGCTGTTCAGCTTCGGGGAGCAGGGCTGCTTCCTCGGGGGGGAGAACCGGCACGGAAACCTGATGATCTCCGTCCTCGTGCTGGCGCGATGAGCGACGACAGCGAGGCGCTCCGGGAGCTGACGCTCGACCTGGCTCGATCCCGGGAGCAGGAGCGACGACAGCGGCGCACCGCGGAGGCTCTCGTCGAGGGCATGAAGGTGCTGCTGTCACAGCAGGGGCGTGCAGACGTCTATCGGCAGCTGCTCGGGGTGCTGCGGGAGCCCCTCGGCTTCGACGAGGCCTTCGTGCTCGTCGCCGACGGTCAGGACCCCACGTCGCTGGTGTCCGTCGCATGGACCCACGACCGCTGGGCGGACCTGAGGATGCAGGTGGACCGTGCACTGGAGCGGGTCATCGACGGGCGTCCCCTCGCGGCGTTCGACGTCTCCCGGCTGGCCTCCTGGTCCGCGCTGGCGCCGGAGCGCCGGCAGGGGGTGACCTCGGCGCTGCACGTGGCCTTTCGCGGAGAGCACGATGTGGCGGTGCTGGTGTGCACCCACCCCGAGCGCGGCACGTTCCATCAGGGGCACCTGACCCTCGCCGAGCAGCTCGGTCTGGTCGGCTCGCTCGCCGTCCGGCAGCAGGAGCAGCTTCGGCAGCAGCTCATGGAACAGCGACGCCTCCGTCAGATCGTGGACAGCGTTCCGTTGATCCTCTGGTCCATCGACGAGGACGGCGTGCTCCTCACAGCGACTGGCCGTGGCCTGGTGCTCTGCGGGGTGGATGGGGACACGCTCCGCGGCCGTCCCGTACGCGACGTGCTCGGACGCGGCTTTGCCGACGGGGCCCGCATGGCGCTGGACGGTCAGCACGCGGTGCGCACCGGTGAGCTGGGCGGGGCGGTGCTCGAGACCCACTTCGCGCCCATGCCTGGCGGTGGTGCCGTGGCCGTGTCCACGGACGTGACGGCCCAGCGACGGGTCGAGCAGGTGGTGCGTCTGAACGCCGAGCTGCTCGAGGCGCGAGACGCCTCGGAGGCCGCCAACGTGGCCAAGAGCCGCTTCCTCGCCAACATGAGCCACGAGCTCCGTACGCCGCTCAACGCCATCATCGGCTACGCCGAGGTGCTGCAGGAGGACCTCGAGGGGCAGGACGCGGTCGACGACGTGCACGCCATCCACCGCGCGGGCCTTCATCTCCTGGAGCTCATCAACACTGTGCTCGACCTGGCGCGAATCGAGGCCGGGAAGATGGTCCTGGTCCACGAGGACGTTGTGCTGGACGACGTCGTGGAGGAGACCTCCAAGCAGGTACGCCCCCTGATGGAGGCCCGTGGGAACACCTTCTCGGTGGAGAACCAGGGGGGCCGGCTCGTGACCGATCGGCTCAAGGTGCGGCAGATCCTGCTGAACCTGCTGTCGAACGCGGCCAAGTTCACCGAGGAGGGCACGGTGTCCCTGCGGTCGGGCCTCTGCGATGGGCAGGCCTGGTTCGAGGTGGTGGACGATGGCGTGGGCATGACCGAGGCCGAGCTGGCGCGCATCTGGAAGCCCTTCGAGCAGGCCGACGACAGCACCACCCGTCGCCATGGCGGAAGCGGGCTGGGCCTCACGCTGGCCAGGAGCTTCGCCCACATGCTGGGTGGTGGGCTCTCTGTGACGAGCACGAGGGGGGAGGGGAGCTGCTTTCGGCTGACCTTGCCGCTGACGCCTCCCTGAACGGACCCTCTGGGGCCTACCGCCGTCGGGCCCACAGCGAGGTGAACCCGACAGGCGCCACCTGGCAGCCACCGGCGGCGAAGCGGGTGGCGTCGAGCCCGTCGCAGTCCTCGTCGACCCCGTTGTCGACGATCTCCTCGACCCCGGGCTTGATGTCGTGGTTGCCGTCGTCGCAGTCCAGGGCGTTGGTGGCGAGGCGCCTTCCTTCTGCCCGCTCGGGGCACTCGTCGAAGCCGTCCGAGTCCCAGTCGCCGAAGCCGTCGACGTCCTCGTCGGGGAAGTAGCGCTCGGCGTCCATCATGTCGTCGGTGTCGGGGCTGCAGTCGTTGTCGACCTGGTCGCCACACACCTCGTCGGCCGAGCTGTTCACCATGGGGTCGCCCTCGTCGCAGTCGAATCCCTGGACGTCCTCGACGAGCACGAAGCCGATGCCGTCGGGGACGCAGCCGTCCTCGGCCACCGCCCCTTCCGCCACGTGGCCGTCGCCGTCGGGATCCGGGAGCCACGCCTGGGCATCGGCGTCGTCGGCGACCCCGGTGCAGTCGTCGTCGAGGCCGTTGCAGTACTCGATGGCGCCCGGGAAGACCCCAGGGTCATGGTCGTCGCAGTCGCCCCCCTTGTCGAGCGGCACGAGCCCCAGCGCGAGGGCCTCCCCATCGGTGCCGCAGAAGGCCACGACGTCGTCGTCGTGGCCCCAGCCGTCGCTGTCGGGATCGAGGAACCAGTTGGCTTCTGCGGTGCTGTCTTCGTCGAAGCCGTCGACCAGGCCGTCGCAGTCGTTGTCCTTCCCGTCGCACAGCTCGGGGGCGCCCTCGTAGACCAGGGGGTCGTCGGGGGCGCAGTCGACCCCAGGCACGACGTCGGAGCTGGCCACCAGGTCATCGGGGTCGCCGGTGCAGTCGGTGAACACGGGGGCGTTCACCTCCAGGGAGCCGTCCTGGTCTTCGTCGAGGAAGTAGGTCTCCAGGTTGTCGTCGGCGGTGTCGATCAAGGCGTCGCAGTCGTTGTCCAGGCCGTCGAAGCAGCGCTCCGTGGCGCCGGGGTGCACGCTGGCGTCGGCGTCGTTGCAGTCCAGCATGGTGGGGAAGCCGTCGCCGTCGCCGTCGCCGTACCAGTCGGCCGCCGGGGGCCGCACGCCGCTCGACGCGTCGGCGGTGACGTCGACGTACAGGGGGTCCAGCAGGCCAGCCCCGGTGGGGACGGGGTTGTTGGCGTCGAGGCCGAAGGGACCGAAGTTGTCGTCCAGGCTCCAGACCCCCGTGGCGTCGTAGAGGGCCTCGGGCCCATCGTGGGCTGGATCGTTGGTGGGATGGAGGAGGAAGGGTGCACCGCACGGGGAGGGGGCTGCGCCGTGGAGGAGCTCGGGGTGGTTGTCCGAGGTGAAGACGGCGTTGCCAGGGAAGCGCGCGGCGTCCCACGCGCCGCTGCGGTACAGCACGGACTGCTCCACGGACACGAAGCCGCCGGGGTCTTCTACCGGGGCGCGGTCGAAGTCGATGGCCGAGACGTGGTCCATGAGGACGTCGCCGGTGGAGCGGTGGCTCCACACGGAGCCCCAGCTCGCCGACGTGCGCTGGAAGAGCGTGTGGCGTACCACCACGTCGTCGGTGCTGTGGTTCAGGTAGACGCCCCCTCCGTCGTAGAAGGCCACGTTGTCGCAGAACCAGGAGCCCTCGATGGCTGCGCTGCCGATGTTCTCCAGGTACAGCCCGCCTCCGTCGTTGGCCTCGGAGCCGAGGAAGCCGCTGTTCACGATCTTCACGTCTGCGCCGTCGGTCGCTGCGACGGCCCCGCCCGCCAGCCATCCGCGGGTGTCTTCGATGCGGCTGCTCCACAGGTCCAGGTCGGCTCGGGCCGCGATGGCACCCCCCGCCCATGCCTCGTTTCCGGAGAAGCTCGTGTGAGAGACGGTGGCGCCGGCGCTGTCGCTGTCGAGGTAGATGGCGCCTCCCTCGAAGTTGGCGGCCGTGTTGGTGAAGGTGGCGTCCTCCACGACCAGCGAGGCCAGGCTGCCGTCGGCCACCGCGATGGCGCCGCCGTAGTCGGCGAAGGCCTGGGCCATGTCGGTCCGGACGATGTGGGTGGTGCCGGTGGCGCCGTCTCCGACCTGGACGATGCCCCCACTGATCCCGGCGAACCCATCCGCGAAGGTGCTGCCGTCGATCGTGGCGTCGGGGCCGTCGATGTAGACGCTGCCAGCGCGCTCGTAGGCGCCGAATTCGGCGTGATCGGTGTTCATCAGCGTGAGGACGCCGTCGGTCCAGACGTCGCCGCCCACCTCGCCGGTGTTGCTCCAGAAGGTCGTGTCCTCCACGGTGAGCTCCCCGCCCTGAGCGTAGATGCCCCCGCCGAGGTCGGCGTAGCAGAACGCGATCTCACTCCCCTGGATGGTGACGTCGCTCTCGTGGGCGTACACGCAGCTCTCGGCGGAGAAGCCGACGATGTAGGCGCCGTCGACGACCACGGTGGCGTCGACCGCCTTGACCGGGTGGATCGGTCCGATGCTGGAGGGACCGATCTGGAGATCGTACCCGTTGGCGTCGACGGTGACGTTCGTGGGTCCGGGGCCCCCCGAGGGGTCGTCGGTCAGCCAGTCGTCCAAGGCCTCGGGGAGCTGTTCGCGCTCCACGCCGACGTGGAGGGTCTCGAGGAAGGTGTTCTGCTGGAGCGTCACGTCGAGCGTGGACCCGGGCATGACGACGATGGCGCCGCTGTCGACATCCCAGTTGACGCAGGCGGGGTCGGAGGCGCTCTGCACGAACAGGCAGGGGCCGACGGGCAGGGCGCACTCGGTGCTGGCCTGGACACAGGTGGGCACGGCGTGAGCGAGGGCGACGAGGAGGAGGGTCATGGGCTCATGCTAGCCGGCTCTGGGCCCGCTGTGGGGTCGACTTCGGCTCGCCGAGCTCGAGCGTGGCCCGAGACGCCGGCATGGCCTGGGCGCTACCATGTGGACCCAGGGAGGTCTGGTTGGGACGCGTCACGCCCTGGCTCGTTCGGGTGACCCGGATTGGCGCGCTCGATCCTATCTTGTCGCGCCTGCTCGACGAGCCCGACATCGACGACCGTGTTGCGGAGCTGGAGGATGACTGGCCCGCTATGGAGGGGGCGCCAGAGCAGGTGTGGTCGGCCGACGTGGAGGTCGAGCTGTCCCCCACCGACCTGTTCGGCCGGCTGCTCGGACCGCCCCTCGCCTTGGGCGTGTGGGTGCTGCCTCCCTCGGAGGTGTGGGAGGCGCGGGCTCGCCTGCATCGCTGGCTGGGAAGCGAGGAGCGGCTGGCGCAGGCGCTGGCGGCGCAACCGCCCCAGCCCCCGTCGGGTTGGTGGGAGCACTTCGACCCGGGGCTGGTGGCCGAGGAGGTGTGGGAGCGGCTGGAGCGCTACCCGTCGGCCGCCGACCAGGTCGCCGAGCCTCGACGTGACCGAAGCGACGACCTCGCCATCCTGCTCGCGCTGGCGCGCCACGGCCTGGCTGTCGTGGGCGACGGAGGGCTGCTCCTCGACCTGTCGTAGCGAGCTGAAGCGACCTGCCGAGACCTGCTTCCCCTCGGGACGGGGCGACCCGCCACCTGGCAGCTCGAGATGATGTCAGGGCATGACCATGGTCATGACCGTGTCGCGCCTCGGTGCCTGAACGACGGACAAACCCTGCTTCTGGGGTTGGCTCGGCCCTTGCTTCGTCTGTCGGCAAGGGGGCCCCGATGCAGCACGACCACACCCAGAAGCGCCAGCTCACCGAGAACCAGCCGGAGACGTCCCGGGCAGCCGACACCGCCTGGTCGCCGGGCCTGGGCAACGCCGAGCTCCTCCACCACCTGGACCTCCGGCCCGCTGGCGAGCAGGCCGAGGCCCGTCAGGCCTTCGACGACCGTGCCGAGGCGCTGGGGGCAGGTGCCTTCGCGGCGGGACTCTCGTCCTCGGGGGGCCTGCCTGCCGAGCTCAGGGCGACCCTCGAGCAGGCGCTCGGCGCCGATCTGTCCACCGTCCGCGTCTCCGTGGACACCGCTGTGGGGGCGGCCGGCGCCCTGGCCTGGGCGGACGGAGAGCACCTGCACTTCGCCCCCGGGGCCTGGAACCCCGAGAGTCAGAAGGGTCGGGAGCTCATCGGCCACGAGGTCGTGCACGTGCTGCAGCAGCGCGGGGGCCAGGGCCGGCAGGGTGATCAGGCCGGCGTGAACCGTGACCCGCGCCTCGAGCGGGACGCCGACGTGCTCGGACGGCAGGCCGCCCAGGGGCGGTCGGTGCGGGTCCCCGGAGCGGGCGTTGGGGTCGCAGCGTCCGGTGGCGCGGTGCAGTGCGCCTTCGGGGTGGAGATGGAGCTGAACCAGACCTACGTGACGCGCCCGGGTGGCGAGCTGCCGACGAAGCGGGACGTTGTGGCGCGCCACGACCCCGAGGACGAGGAGCTCCTCACCCTCCAGGCAGAGAACGCCAACGACCAGCGCAACACCGAGTTCGTGAGCAAGGAGGGCGGCCTGGAGCCCGACGAGCTCGTACCGGCGATGGAGCAGTTCGCCACCATCGCCACTCGCATGCTGGGGCGTCGTGGCGACTACCCCGGCCCGGCGATCGGTGGGGACGACGACCTCCAGTTTCGCAACATCAGCGACCAGGACCTCAGCGGGAGCATCCAGGTGACCCTGGGGGTGCCCCTCGACCGCGTGGCCGACATGTGGGCGAACGACGATGCCTTCCACATCACCCACACCGCGATGCCCGAGAGGGTGGGGGACGACAGCCCAGAGCTCCACGGCTTCATCTGCCTGGTGGACCACGTGCTGCGCCGCCTGAGGCTGCCCGACGAGGCTGTCGAGCCCTTCCCCAAGGGCCGGCTGGACGTGCTGCCGCGGACCAGCTTCGGCACCATGTTCGCGTTGCTCCCGGAGTTCAGGGAGGCGAACGGCGACGACCACGCCATCCAGGAGCTCCGGGAGCTGGTGCTGGAGCGGGTCGGCCGCGATGCCCACGAGCGAGTCATCGGCGGGCAGTGGAGGCTCCCGGACGCCGGCCCGGACGTGCAGACCTACTCCTACGATCTGACGATCGGGGAGTGGATGATGGGCTGGCCGGTCCATGATCGTCTGTCGGATGCCGAGGCCACCTGGGCCGACGGTACACCGTGCGACAAGACCACCAACATCGGCACCCGAGAGGCCACCGACGACCTCGGGCATCTGGGTCGGGGCGTCATCCTCGAGCTGCGGCGCCTCAACGACCTGCCGGGCGGGAACGGGACGGGGATCATCGGCCAGTGGATCGAGCGGGTGCGGGACATGCACGTGGCCTACGACGAGCTGCTGGGGCGGCCGTCGCAGGGGGAGCTGGCGGGGCTGAACCTCCTGATCGAGGACCTGACGCCCGCGGTGGAGCCGGACGGATGCTGCACCTGCACCATCCTGTGACGCCGAGGGCGCGGGGATGGTCACAGCCTCGGGCCGGCGTCAGGGTGCGACCACCAGCTCGGACATCATCCCGGACTCGCCGTGCTGGAAGATGTGGCAGTGCTTCATCCACCGGCCGGCCGCTCCGCCGTCTCCGTTGGGGTCGGCGAGCTCCACGTGCATCAACAGGCTGGAGTGGGCGGGAATGTGCGTGGTGTCTTCGTACTCCACGTGGTCGAAGTCGAGCCGCGTGTACGCCGCGGTGGCGGCGTCGGTGCTGCCTGTCTGGTCCCCATGCTCGTCGCCGTCCTCGTGGATGAGGTAGGCGATCGGCTGGTAGGAGAAGCCGTGGAGGTGGAAGGGGTGGGCCATGCCGGTGGTGTTCCGCACCTCCCACACCACGCGGTCCCCGATGGTCGCATGCTTCGCTGTGGGGGCCAGGGCCTGGCTCGGCCCCGTGGTGTCTGGCATCCAGGAGGCGCCGTCGATGAAGAAGCCCGCGATGTGCTTCCACTCGTTGTCCTCGAAGACCATCTCCATGGTCTCCTCCAGCGCGGTGCCGTTGGCCCCGGTGAAGTCGACGGTGTCGCCCGACATGTCCACAGGCTCGATGCTGCGGCCCACGGCCTCCAGGAGCGCGTCGCCCTCGGCGATGGCGAAAGCCCCCGACCCCTGGACGATGCTCAGCGTCGCGACCTCGACCGATGCGCGTGTGCCGTCGTCGAGGGCGTCCCCCATCACCATCTCGTCGCCCTCCATCCACATGCCGTGGCGGCCGCGGGCGAAGTCCTCCCACATGATGGGGATCTTGTCGCCGGGGGCTCCCTCGGGCACCACGACCACATCTGCCCGCTCGGCCGGCCCCAGCAGGATGGTGCCCTCGGGATGGCCGAGGTCGACGGTCTCGGTGCCGATCTGCTCGCCGGTGGCCTCGTCGACGACGACGCCCTGACGGCTGCCGCCCTCGACGCGAACGCGCTCGAGGAGGCCACCCTCGCCTCCCACCCGGTACACGGTGTGGCCCGGAACGGAGAAGACCCAGTAGCGGGCGATGCTGGTGTTCCAGAGCTGCAGCCGCACCCCCTCGCCGGCCGGTACGTCGAACGTAGGGAGCAGCTGCCCGTTGACAAGCAGGTGCTCCCCCTCGGTGCCGTTCATCAGGAGGAAGTCGTCGTCCACCTCGACGTTGATAGGCCCTTGTTCGTAGATTCCGAGGTCGGACAGGACCATGCCGTGGACCGTCTCGGGGAGCACACCCCTGTCGGTGAGCGTCTGCTCGTCCGGGTCCTCGACCACCAGGGTGCCGTACAGGCCGGAAAAAGTAGCCTGCGACCCGCGGATGTGTGGGTGGAACCAGTACAGTCCGGGTCGCGGCACCCGGAAGTCGTACGTGAAGGTCTCCCCCGGCTGAATCGCTTCCTGCGTGGTCGGCGTGCCGTCCGAGGCGTTGGTGCCTTCGATGCCGTGCCAGTGAATGGTCGTGGGGAAGTCGGAGGGCAGGTCGTTGTGCAGGTGGACCCGGACCCGGTCGCCCTGCATCACACGTAGCTGCGGGCCGGGAACGCTGGCCCCGTAGGTGAGCAGACGAGCCACCTCGTCGCCGATGGCGATGTTGGCCTGCCGCGCCGTGATCTCCACCTCCAGCACCGACGGATCTGGATCGAGGTCCACCACCTCGTCAGGGGTGTCGGCCACGAGGGGGCCGCCGGGTGTGGCCTCGTCAGCGGGCTTGCTGCACGCCACGACCAGCGGGATCCACAGGAGGGGTCGGCGCGGCATCACCTCACATGGTCCCGGTCATCATGGCATCCATGCAGTGCCCCATCTCCTCGTGGCACATCTGACCGCTCTCCGCGCAGTCCTCTGCGACCGTCCACTGTCCGTCGATGCACTCCTGCAGTACGTCGCCGTCGCACTGGACTGCGTCCTCCTCGGAGCAGGGGTTCTCGACCTCCTCCTCCCCCTCGCCACATCCCATCGCCACGACCAACAACACTGCGAACACGGACCTCATGAGCCCTCCACCGGACGTTTTTGCCAGGCGGACCTATCGAGCGTGGGGGCGCCGCGCACGTCCGGCCCGTTGCCTTCCGGCGACGCTCGACCAAGGTCGCATCCCGATGGCTTCCGACAGCAGCTACTCGGCAGCCTTGGGCGTCAACTTCATCCCGCAGACAGGGCAGTCACCCTCGTGGGGAGCTGCAAAGTGGACCGTGCCCATGTCGCACATCCAAGCGCCGTCGGGCACATCGGAGGGGTCGATGGGCGGGTCGTAGCGCTTGCCGTCCTCAGGCAGGGCCACCACGGCCTCGGGTGTGCTCTGCTCGGTGGTGGACCCGCATCCGGTGAGCAGCAGGGCGAGAAGAAGGTGGACCATGTCGACTCCTGTGTGCACGAGCGTCCTCCCTATCCCGACGCGCTCCGCGTGCTCCATCGTGCTCGCTGTCACGCCCGTAGGGTGCCACTGTAGCGTTTGTGTAGTTTTGGGGCGCCTGCCCGGAGCTACAGAGCAAGTACGCCGTTCAGCCCGACGTCATGCTCCCTGGCTGACGTCGCTGAACGCGTCCCAGACGGGGGTTCCGAGGAGGATCCATGTTCACGACACTACGAGACCGACTGATCCGAATCGCCGGTGCTCGGCGCAAGCTGGCCGCCCACTACGCGCGGCTCGCGGCCCGTCCAGGCGGCTGCCCCCGGGTCCGGGTCTTCTTCGAGCGACTCGCTGAGGAAGAGCAACAGCTCGCCGATGGCATCCGGGAGCTCACCCGCGGCAAGCACGCTGCCCTCGGCACCTGGATCCAGTTCCCGAGGCGACTGCCCAAGATTCCGACCAGCATTCCGGACAGTCTCGAGCAGGCAGTGGCGTGGAGCCAGGCCATCGATGACGCGTTGGTCGAGCTGCACCGTCCCCTTCGGTCCTCCGGGAGTCACGCCGTGCGAGAGTGGGCGGAGGCCCTTGCTCGTACGCTGTTGGCCCGCGCCCGCTCTCGCTCGACCCTGCTCGCGCTGGAGTCGTGACCGGGGGGCTGGCCGCGTCCTGGGTGTCTGTGCGGCATGACGCTGCGTAGGCGCTACGAATGGACGAGATGACAACTGCACGCTGGCGAGGCCTCGACGATGTCGTCGGCGGCGTCGACGCGGCGCAACGCTCGCCGTCCGTGGGCGAGCCGAGGTCCGGGTTCTGATGTCGTGGTCGTTGAATGGTGGTCATCTCCTCACGCCCGCGCAAGCGGTCGACCTGCTGTTGGCCACCGTGCTGCTCGCTGGGACCTTCGCGCTCATCTCCCACAGCCGTGCCGCGCCGGCGATTCGACGCACCTTGATCATCGGTGCCGTGCTGATGGGGGGCGCCGCCGCGGCATGGCTGAGCGGGCTGGTCGTGTTCGCCGGCCTGCTCTCCGTTGTGCTCGCGGCCTACGCCGTGGCCGCGGTGCTCGCGCTGCAGTCGGAGATCCGGCTGCTCGTGCACCGCCTCGGAGCGTGGGCCCACCGCCAGGGGCTGACGCCGACCGATGCGTTGGTCGGGGTCGTGACCGAGGCCGCGGACCGCATGGCGCAGCGACGGGTGGGGGCCCTGATCGCCATCCGTGGCGCGGACCCGTGGGAGCCGTGGACCCAGGGGGGCGTCGCGCTCCACGGGGTCCCATCGGTTCCCCTGTTGATGAGCCTCTTCGATGCGAGCACCCCCGGACACGACGGTGCCGTGCTGCTGGAGCAGTCTCGGGTCACGCGGTTCGCGGTTCACCTCCCCCTCAGTGCGTTGCGTCCGTCCATCGCGCGATTCGGAGGGACGCGGCATGCAGCGGCGCTGGGGCTGTCCGAGATGTGCGACGCCTTCGTGATCGCCGTCTCCGAGGAGCGAGGTACGATCTGCGTGGCGCGGGACGGACGACTCACGGAGTTGCCCTCCGCGGAAGCACTGAAGGCGGAGCTCGCGGGATTCCTCGGCGAGGGGGCGCCGCCGACGACGGAGGGTGGCCGCAGGGCTGTCGCGCGGAGCGTAGGTCCGGTCGTCCTGGCAGGCGCCATCGCAGGGCTGCTGTGGATGGCGGTGAACTCGGGTGGCTCCGTCGTGCGGACCCTCGACGTCCCCGTGACCTACCACGACGTGCCGGACCGATGGGCGCTGCAGAGCTCCGTGGAGGACTCCGTGCGGGTCACTCTCCGCGGGCCCGAGCGAGCCCTGGACTGGTTGGAGCAGCGCCGGGTCGGCTTGGAGGTGGACATGTCCTCACCCAGGCTGGGTAGCAACCAGTTCGCGGTCACCTCCGAGCGGCTCGACCTTCCGCCCGCCGTCACCCTCATCGAGGCGAAGCCGCCGATGCTCGATGTCCACGCGAAGGAGCTCGAGGCCCACCGCGTGAGCGTGGCTCCGAGCCTGGTCGGCACGCTACCCGGTGGGGGGGCGCCCCAGCTCTCGATCGAGCCATCGGAGGTCGCCCTGTTGACGCCGCGCGGGGAGCCACCGCCGTCGACCGTCCGCACCGAGCCCATCGACCTGGCGACCGTCTCCGACGAGGATGAGGTGGAGCGGGCCCTGATCGTGCCGACGGACGCTCGCCTGGCCGAGGAGGAGACCAAGCACGTACGCATACGCATGCGGAGCCCCGCTGCGCCGACCACGGACGAGCCCGTTGGACCGTGACGCCTCCCGCGATGTCGGGCTCGACACCGCCCCCGAGGGCGTGGAGCCGCTCCGTTGACGCTCTCCGTCGCCGTTGTGTTCGGCATCGTGGTCGTCGCGTTCGGACTGTTCGTGTCGGAGCGTGTGCCCGTGTCCCAGGTGGCCCTCGGCATCCCCGCCGCGTTGATCGCCACCGGCGTGCTGACGCCTACCCAGGCCGTGTCGGGCTTCTCCGCCGAGCCCACCGTCACGGTCGCGGCGATGCTGGTGCTCTCTCAGGCCCTGTCCCAGACGGGGGCGGTGCGGGACCTCGCCGTGGCGGCTCGCTCGATCCAGTTCCTCGGCCCTCGCGGCCGCCTCATGCTGTTCACCGTGGTGGCCGCTCTCGTGTCCCCGTTCGTGAACAACACCGCCGTCGTTCTCGTGTTCCTGCCGCTCTTCGTGACGCTGGCGCGGGAGGATGGACAGAGCCCGTCGCTCTACCTGATGCCCCTCTCGTTCTCGGCCATCCTCGGGGGTACCATCACCATGATCGGCACCTCCACGAACCTCGTGGTGAGCGGCCTGGCGAGCCGCCAGGGGATCGAGCTCGGCATCTTCTCCACCACGCCCCTCGGTCTGACCGTCGCGGTCGTGGGCATGGTCTACCTGTGGACCATCGGCCGCTGGCTGCTCCCTCACCGGACGACCATCGCCGAGCTGCAGGGCTACGGTCGACGCTTCCTCGCCGACCTGGCCATCCAGGAGGACAGTCCGCTGGTGGGGCGCACCCGACCCGATCTCGACTGGAGCGCCCGCTTCGGTGTCGACGTCATCGGGGTGCGGCGCGCACGGAGCCGGGCCGTCCTCTCAGGGGCCAACGTCCTGCATCCAGGGGATGTCTTGTCGGTCGTCGGAGACATCCAGGCCTTCCTCGAGCTGGACCACGAGCAGCGCGCCGCCCTCGTCCGGCGTGACCCCCGGGAGGGAGCTCGTATGGTGGAGGTCTTGCTGGGCCCGGGGGCGCCCCTCGTCGGGCGGTCGCTCCGCTCCTCCCACTTCGAGGACGTGTACGACTGCACCGTGCTCGGCGTGCAGCAGGCACAGGCCAGCACGACGCGCATGGTCGACGCCACTCTGCGGGCGGGGGACATCCTCCTCGTGGAGGGTCCACCCGACATCCTCGACGCGCTCGTTCGGGGGATCGGGCTCGTCGGCTTGCAGGAGGTCGAGACCCGGGGGCCGCGACGAGGACGTCTGTTCGCGCTGTCGATCCTGCTGCTCGTGGTGTTGGCGGCCGGATCGGGCACCACCTCGATCCTGGCTGCGTCGGTGGTCGGGGCCGTCGCCGTCGTGTACTTCGGGTGCGTACAGATGCGGGACCTGTACGAGGGGCTCGACTGGGGCGTGCTCATCCTGCTCGCCGGGACGCTTCCCCTCGGGCTGGCCATGGACGAGTCGGGAGCTGCTGCGTTGCTGGCGTCGGGGCTGGCGGGCGTTGCCCAGGACGCGCCCCCGGTCGTCGTGGTCGCCGTCCTCTACGGGATCACCAGCGTGCTCACCGAGGTCATGTCGAACAACGCGGCCGCCATCCTGCTGGCGCCCATCGCGCTCCGTCTCGCCGAGCGCCTCGACCTCCCGCCCGAGATGCTGCTCATCACCATCATGTTCGGTGCGTCGGCTTCGTTCATGAGCCCGGTCGGGTACCAGACGAACACCATGGTCTACGGGCCTGGCGGGTACCGATTCTCGGACTACCTGCGGGTCGGTGGGCCCCTCAACCTGCTGCTGCTGGTGGTGGTGAGCTGGTTCGTGACCTGGTGGTGGGCGTGAGCTCGGGCCCGGCTGGGCCGCGGTCTCCGGCTGGCAGAGGCGCGCCGACGGCGGTGGGCCTCCGCACACCCGGGGATCCAGGGACGATTCGTCATACCAGCGCGCGACATCGGGGTCCCTGGCAATTCGTGGAGTCTCATCCGAGACAGTGATGGTCTGTGCGGCTACTCTGCCTTTGACCGTGGGGGCGGGGACATGAAGAAGCTGCGATCTTCACCGGATCGGACAGGTGAACAGGAGTCGTCCGGCTCGGACCAGGGGCAAACCCCAGAGCTTCCTGCCATCGACAACTCGGCCGTCATCGAGGACATGACGGTACCCACGCCACAAACCGAGACCTCGTCGGAGCCGCAGCGCTCGGAGGTGGCCCCTGCGGCTCCGGCGGTAGAGCCCACGGCCGCTGGCGAGATGCAGGGGGAGGGGGCCGAGCTCGACGGAGGGGCCGAGTCGGGGGCCGCGCTCCAGCAGGGGCCGCCCGCTCAGGACCTCAGCGCTCCTCCTCCCGGTGGAGATGGTGCCGAGGACCGGCGCAACATGCTTCGGCCCGCCGAGGCCGCCCAGAGCGTGCTCCAGTTCGCCGAGGCCCTGCTGGCCGAGGGGCGGGGCGAGTTCGCGCGGGCCCACGACCACGTGGATGTCCAGGCAGAGCGCACCCGGTCCCGGATCGACGCCACGAGCGATCGCCTGACCCAGGGCCTGTACGACGCCTTCGACGAGGGGGAGGCCGAGCTCGACAACATCTTCGTGCTCGGGCAGGCGTCGCTGGTGGAGAGCGCATCGACGGCCCGTCTCCACGTGGATGACGCGGCTGCGTCGGCAACCCAGGAGGTCTCGGCCCAGGTGGCCACCACGAGCGAGCAAGTGGCGGCCGATGTGGAGGAGGTGGAGAGCTCCTTCCTCGACGAGGCCCTCGACACCCGGCTCCAGGCCCGGGAGCGGGTCGGCCAGGGCTCCGATGCCATCGACGACGACGCCGACGACATCCTCTCCCAGTACTCGGGCGACATGCTCGAAGCGGCCACCGAGGCGGTCGACGAGGTGAAGGGCGACGCCAAGGGGGGCATGCGCGACGAAGAGGAGCAGGTCGTCGAGCAGGTCGACGAGGCGCCACCCATCGCCGACGGTCGCTGGAACCAGGAGATGGGAGAGGCCCTCGACCGGGTGGGGGAGATCGACGTGGCTGCGACCGCTGCCTTCCGAGATGGCCAGGCCGAGGCAGCCTCGGGCATCGCCGCGAAGCGGGAAGACGCTGCCGACACCCTCGCCACCGGCCAGGCCTCGGCGAGGGACGCCATGCAGATGTCCCTGGAGGATCAGACCTCTGGCGCCGAGGAGGCCACGGAGGAAGCCCAGGAGGGCGTCGATCGCAACGCAGAGAAGCTCCATGCCGACGTCGACGACGCGGCCCAGACGATGGCGGCCGACGTGGGGGCTCTCCAGAGCCGCCTCCTCTCCGTCGTCTACGAGGACGAGGCCAACCGCTTCGACGCCGATACCTTCGACGAGGGGCTCGAGGAGGCAGGCGCGCCCTTCCTCCTGGGGCTCTCCAACCAGCTGGCGCAGCACCAGCCCAAGGCGGAGCAGGCGTGGGAGCAGGAGGTCGACGGGTTCGATGCCCGGAGCGACTCCGCGCTTCTCGAGGCGGAGCTCTCCGTGCAGCGGGGGGTCGACCAGAGCCGGGACCAGGTCGAGGCGACCACCGGTGCCTTCGACGAGGGGGCCCAGGCGGTCGCAGGGGAAGCGGAGCGTCGCTTCGCCCTCGGGGCCGAGGAGGCAGGCCGCGAGCTCGACACCACCCGCCTCGACATGCGGGGAGCGCTCGAGCAGGGTCTGGGCGATGGCGACCGGGAGCTCGAGCGGGGCGTCGACCACGTCGAGAACAACGTGGCCGCCACGGTCGACGAGACGTCGCTGGCCATGTCCAAGGCAGCGGAGGAAGCCACGGAGACGGGCCTCGACGCCCTGTGGTCCACCCTGGGCGGGTGGTTGTCCAGCATCGGCGAGCTGCTGCTCGACGTCGCCAAAGCCATCGGCACCGTCTTCACCTGGATCGGCAAGCAGCTGGTCAACCTGGTGTGGGGCTTCATCTGGGGCGAAGCCTGGTTCAAGGATGTGTGGGGCGCGGAGGTCATCGCCTTCATCGGTGACATCATCGCGGGCGTGCTGGTCTACGGTGACCTTCGCGACATCGTGAAGTACTGGATCGTGTACCCGATCATGGGCAAGGGCCCATGGTGGCTCAACTTCCTGCTCGGCCTCGTGGCCGTCGTGTCCCTCATCCCTGTCTACGGCGACATCTTCAAGGTGGTCGTGAAGGGGGGCAAGCTCCTCACCAAGATCTTCATGAAGGCCGGCACGCGGGTGCTCAAGGAGCTCGGCACGGAGCTGGGCGAGAAGCTCGTCAAGGAGCTGGGCGAGGCCGCTGCGGAGGAACTCCTCGACCGGCTGGGCAAGGAGGTCCTCGGCAAGTTGGGCCAGGAGCTCTCGGGCAAGGCCATCCAGGAGCTGGTGGAGGAGCTCGGCGAAGAGACCGTGAAGAAGCTGGCCAAGGAACTCGGCGGCGAAGCCATCGAGAAGCTGTCGAAGGACCTCGGGCCCGACGTGCTGAAGAAGCTGGCCCAGGACCTCGGTGGCGAGGCCATCGAGAAGCTCACCAAGGACCTGGGCGCCGACACCGTGAAGAAGCTGGCTGCGGACCTCTCGGGGGAGGCGATCCAGGAGCTGGTGGACGATCTGGGCGCCGAGGTCGTCAAGAAGCTCGCCAAGGACCTCTCGGGAGAGGCCATCGAGAAGCTGGTGGCGGACCTGGGCGCGGAGGTCGTGAAGAAGCTGGCGGCCGACCTGTCGGGTACGGCCATCCAGAAGCTGGTGGACGACCTCCGGGCCGCGGTGGTGAAGAAGCTGGCGGCAGATCTCGGTGGAGCGGCGATCCAGAAGCTCGTCACCGACCTCGGGGCCGACGTGGTGAAGAAGCTGGCTGCGGACCTGTCCGGTGCGGCCATCCAGAAGCTGGTGGACGACCTGGGCGCCGCGGTGGTGAAGAAGCTGGCGGCAGACCTGACGGGCGAGGCCATCGAGAAGTTGGTGGCCGACCTCGGCGCCGACGTGGTGAAGAAGCTCGCCGCGGACCTGTCCGGCGCGGCGATCGAGAAGCTGGTGGCGGACCTGGGCGCGAACGTCGTGAAGAAGCTCGCCGCGGACCTCGGCGGAGAGGCCATCCAGAAGCTGGTGGACGACCTGGGCGCCGCGGTGGTGAAGAAGCTGGCGGCCGATCTCTCGGGGACGGCCATCCAGAAGCTGGTGGACGACCTCGGGGCCGAGGTGGTGAAGAAGCTCGCTGCGGACCTGACGGGTGAGGCCATCGAGAAGCTGGTGGCGGACCTGGGCGCCGACGTGGTGAAGAAGCTCGCCGCGGACCTGACGGGTGCCGCCATCGAGAAGCTGGTGGCCGACCTGGGCGCCGACGTGGTGAAGAAGCTCGCTGCGGACCTCGGCGGAGAGGCCATCCAGAAG
>Ga0213839_1000974_pt1 | contig 21845 bp, 13 predicted proteins | sample SWPATP21_FD_160075 | JGI IMG/M metagenome (GOLD analysis project Ga0213839, IMG submission 160075) | Coastal seawater microbial communities from Marineland, Florida, United States - SWPA TP2 #1 | ecosystem: Environmental > Aquatic > Marine > Coastal | place: USA: Florida | collected 2016-08-14
GGCCCTGAGTGGGCGAATTCCTCCGAGGTGCTGGGTGGCCACTTCTGGGTGTTCTATGGCGTAGCCTCGGAGCGTTTGTGTACTGTACTGAAATACTGAAACTGTCACTGACGGTAATAGTCACATTATAGTAAAATGTGAAAATGTTAGTGTGGGTTGATCAAAAAAAGATTTGAAAAAAACGAAAAAAAATGATAATATACAAAAGTTTTTTTTGCTCAACCCAACACCTCCGCCGGTGCTTCAATCAGTCCACCAAAGACCAGGTGAATAGTGTTGACAAACACAACCGACCACAAATGCAGTCAAATGTACAGTAACAAAAAATAGAAATGTGAGAGGGGCTTTACCACAATGGGTCATCTTCCTGCAAAGAAGACTCCAGCACAATGGTGACCTTGGACTAACTGGAATCGATCCAAGGCACTTCACCCCTACCATCCGTAGACGGAGGTAACATCACACCTCAACCAAACCTCGCACCTGACCGTAACGGAACAAGTCACTTATAAACACCAGATTTCAACAATACCGGTAGTTATCGTACAGTAATTACCGGTATTTAAACACGTTCGCGTAGATTGTAGTAAATGAAATTGGCGACGACCAAACAATCCATCAAAGCATTTTACGATCATCAGAATCAACAGCTGAAAAAGGTAATTGAATGCCTGGACACTGAAAACGAGAAATTGAGGAATCGTACCTATAGACAGAACAAGATCATTGTAGACTTAAAGAAGAGACTTAAAGATCCAGTGGATGGCTCAATTGTGCACTTAAAGCCCGCGACCCACAAATGTTGTGTCATTATGTAAAGTGACTTAAAGGAATAGTAGTTAGTACTTGTATATAGAGATGTTTAAAGCATTCGATTTGCAAAAAGAGACCAAAAAGTTGAACAATGCATGTGAAGACCTTCTATTTGTTTGTTCACATTATGTAGATATTCCCAAGATGCATGACGCACATTCATACCATTTTAACACTTACTACAATATACTTGAGGGTGTACTTGAGAACATTGAGCACTATATATTTGACCTAGCACTTGGAGACGACAACATAGTGCCATATTACAAGGCGTTGAATTGGTACCAGCAAGTTTATGACAAGTTCAAGAAGCACACTATGAGCTGTGGAGCAAAGCCTTGGCATTTTCAATATGAAAAACTCTTACACGGTGGCGAGGAAGATCTAATCCCATATGAGAACTCCTTAAAGCAGTTGTTCAATATTGAGGATGAATTTTTGGTATTGCCAAAGAAGTACGAAATATAAATTATAATACACACGATAACATCATGCATTATAGTTTATTTACAATCCATCTAACAAGTTTTTCCTTTTCTTAGGGCTACCCCTACGTTTGCGGAACAAATTTGTCTTAGCAAACGCAACTTTTGGGTCATTGATCTGTTCAGCGTGTCTTAAGGTGAAGTTTCGTTCGGCAGTTAAGACCGCATTCGCCAAATCGAAAGTTTTACGCTTGAATGAGAATTGTTTAATGTCAGCTGTGCTTTCCTCTTCTCCTTGATTCCCCAATTCTTGAAAGTTGTTGAAATGCTGAGCACTTTCTGGTTTAGGTGCAGTAAACTCAGCACCACCTCTCTTGACGAGCTTTTCAAGTTCACCTTCATCTTCCATCGCTTGCTTGAGTGAAATATTTTCTCTCGATTGCTGAGCAGTGCCACCGGATTGGTATTGTTTCACGTTCAATAAACCGCCAGCTCGGTAGAGTTTAGCAATTTTGTTCTTATCCAGTTCAGCTCCTTCACCAAAGACGCTTTCAGCATCGACGACAAGTCCAACTGTTTTATTTGGATTACTTTCCTTTTGCTTGTCACGTCCGAGCTTGATCGCCAACAACTGGTACAACTGTGATTTGAGTTGAGCAACATCAGTACCCTTGTATTTCAGTGTCAAGCCCAAGTCGCTTGCCAAGTCTTGTGACAAGTCCATCAGTTGCTCGGCACTCATTTGTTCGACGTTTTTGTGTTTGTTTTTTACATATGCAAGTGTGCGACTGAAATCGAGTTTAGTGAAATATTTCCCGATCGCGATTGGATATGCTGAAGTGTCTTTAATGTTGTCATCTTGTGACAATCGAGACATCAATCCGGCACCACCACTTGGCTTGGACGCTGGTTGTGGTCTTCCCGTTGGAGCTTTTGGAATGGATCTTTCAAATTCATTGTCAATCACGTTTTCGGGCTTTGAAGTGGGTGCTTCTGGGGCCATTCGTTCGAATTCATCGGCCTCATCTTGCTTCATTTGTGCATTGGATTGCAAGGATTTGACGATAGTGCGAGCTCCAAAGTCGTTTGAACTACTGAGAGCGTTCTCAATTTGTTGTTTAGCTTCAGATATTGACTTATTGGTTGCTTCTGACAAAGTTTCAGATAAATCATGTAACCCCTTTGTGTATGCAGTGCCACTTGGAGAAGACTGACCCTTGTACTTTTTGAAAAAGCTCCGGAACTTGCGGGCCACCGCTTTTTTGTCAACCAAAACTTCTTGAGTACTTCGACGTTTGGATGCTTTTCGTGGTGGTTTGCCTGGAGGTTGTGGTTGAAATTCGGTGTCCCCTCCGTGACCATACTTTCTTTTCATCAGGTTTGACTTCAGTCGTTCTAATCTTTGTTTTTTCTCATTCTCCTGTGGTGTACCCTTGGCATCACGTGCTTCGTTTCCGGCCTTGTTAATTTGCTTCAACAATGGTTTAAATTCTTGTGTGCTCTTTTTATTAACAATGTATTCACCACCTTCAACCTCAATCTGGTCTACTGGAGTGTCGTTCAATTTTGGGTTATCTTTCTTTACCAGTTTCATAGGGATACCCCCTTTTTTGTGCGATTTGCCTTTCAACAGTCCACCTTTAGACATTTGCTTTTTGTTGTTTCGGTCGCGGAATTTTTGTGAAGCAGAACTTTGATTTGGTAGCAATTGCTTTAATGCCTCTTCTTGTTGAGCTTGGTTGAGTTTGGCGTCTTCTTGCTTTTTGGCTTCTTGTCTTGCCAATGATTGGTCTTCTGGTTCATTCTTTGCAGGTTCTTGTTTCTTTGCCAATTTTTGGAAGACAGCAATAGAGTCAGGTGTTTGGTCGTAAGGAACTTTTGGACCTTTACTTTTCAATGGTGCCTGTTTACCGACCTTGGGGTTCACATTTACTTTGTGAGGATTACTCATGTCATCACCTACTTCGGATTTGCTGGTCAAGTTGAGTATTTGCGTGACTTGCTTGATGTACTCCTTTTTTATTTGCTCCGAGCCATTGAACAGTTTATTAAATCTGGCTTTTCCGCCCTTTTTCAATTTGGATGTGTACCCTTTCATTGATTTGGATAACAATGGGTATTTTGCACCAAATAGAGTGACAGAATACTCGTCGTTTAATGTGTCATCTATGTTGTACGCCTTGGATTGGTTGCGCAGTGTCATAATATATAAATATAAGCATAACATATATTTAAATATAGGAGGTTTTGTGGTCGTTTTAGGTTCACTAAGCTGCAATTGTATGCTTAAGATTAAAGGTACCTGCTTCACGTTTGCTAAAAACAAGGTCTCCAGCGGAAATTTTGATCTCCCAACTTCCGTCGGTAGAAGCGTCTCCGATGTAGTAAGCACCTGAGCCTTGGTCTACATTTGCGTTAGCCATAGAAACATCGTTCAAGCCAGCAATGTCTTTAGATGCATCAAGCTTGACATATTTAGATGCTTCTGCTGTACCTGCAGTTGTTGGTCCGGAAGCTAATTTAGCATCAGCGATGGACCCAGCCAAGTCTCCATTCACGACAGAGTTGGTTAAGGTTAATTTTGAGTAAGCGATGGATCCCGCGAGATCAGCGTTGGTCACAGAGTTGTTCAAGTCTAATTTTGAATAAGCTAAATTTGCCGATCCAGAGATGTCAGCATTCACAATTGTTCCGTCGGCAATTGCGGCTGAATCAACGACCCCACTTGCAAACAAGTTGGAGTTATCAATATCTCCTGGACTCAAAGAAGTACTGTATGACAAAGAACCAGCGGTCGATGGCAAATTGATGTCGACGTTACCAGCTCCTAAACCAGAGACTTTTAAAGTGCATGTTTTGCTATCATCGTTAGGATCGACAAAAATTATACCGGATTGATCAATTTTCACATTCTTGGCATGTAAAGTACCGTATGTATCGTAATCTGAACTAGCCATTTATATTATAGTTGATATAATACAGATGGTTTTAAATGATTTTCAAATCAAGTCTGATCTTCTGTAAGTGAAGAGTAATGTTATTTCGAAGTCGTCACCTGGTTCGTACAAATCACCGTCTTGGTCATAAACCTTCCAATTTATGACTTCATCAATTGAACGAGATATGTTAAACTCAACGTCCATGATGGAGGCGTAGAAAGCGTCGCCGGGAAAAATAAAGACGGGAATACAATCATTGGCGTCAAAGTTGGAGTTACAATCGAAGCCATTCAAAAAAGGAACTTGAACAAGGAATGTGCTGACATCGGTATCAACTGTATCGAGGGTGACAGCGTAATGTACGAGTCGCATTGGTTGTTTTGGGATAGCGTGTTGTAAAACGATGGGTTGGCGGGTTTTGGTTGAACCGTCGTATTTAAATCGTAATGCGAGCAAAGGCATTTGTTATATATGGTACTATGGTCAATTATTTAAATGTGTGTAGATAGTAAAGGATATATAATGCAAGAATTTGATGATTGCCCACGAGAGGCGGACTGGGTTCAAATTGCAAAGGATATTGAATGTCCTGCTATTATTATTAGTGCATGTCGTAGAAGTGGCAAGACTTACCTAACTCGAGATATACTACATAAAATGGGTCCGATTTACAAATGGGATGTGGCCATTTTGTTTTCAGAGACCGCTGACTTCAACTCTGATTTCGATTACATTCCGGAACAGTTCAAATACAACCACTTAGATCAAGATCTACTTGGCAAGTTCATTGAACAGCAAGAAAAGACGATGAAGCAACATAAGGCCATGAAGAAACGAAATAAATCATACGATAAAGAACCAAGTTCAGTTTTGGTAATATTCGATGATGTAGCACACGACAAGAAGGTGTTTCACTCGGAGAAAATTGGAAAACTGTTTATTTTAGGTCGACACATCAAGATGTCCGTCATTTTTCTGACACAGCATTTGCATGCACTAGCGCCTAAGTTTAGGAACAATGCGGATGTGATATGCACATTCCGTGATCCAAATTGGCACAATCGAAAGTGCCTGGAGGAAGGATTTTGCACATTGTCAGTGGCAAACAAAAAGCTTGTTCAAAAGTACATTGATACGTGTTTAGGGGAAGCATATAAGTGTGTGGTTATTTGCATGTACAAGGTCCAACAGGCATCAAAGATGAACGACTATATTTACACATATAAAGCACCAGAAGGAGAACCTCAATTCAAGTTGGGTCAAAAGGTATTTTGGTCAAAGTCGAAACAAAGTTTGAACTCCACAAGAAAACAGTCGCTGAAGTTGGACACTGACTATGAGAAACGGTTTGTCAAAGATTTTGGTGAAAGACTATTGAAAGATTAGACACTTAGACAGTATATAACATGAGTAATTCAGTGGAAAACAAACCTCATAAAGATGAAGGAATCCTTGAGTTTACAATGCAAAAAGTTGATCATAATGTACAGCCTTCTTTTAACAAGAAAATTAAACAAAGTGGAGACGGTCTCGACTTGTCTGGGAAAGCCAAGATGAATGTTGATTTCTTTGGAGTGCAAAAAGACATCGTACACGATCATATATGGTCGCCTTCATTTGAAAAGAAGAGTGATTATGACAAAATCAGGGCAGATAGATTGAAGCGGAAACAACAACGTGAACGTGAACTGTTTGGCTACAGCATTACCGACGATCGCTTTAACACATATGAGAAGGAATTTTCTGGTCAAATACTGGCAGACAAAGCGAAGGACTACAAGCGTCTTGGTGTGAGTTATCGGGGGGCAAATGGTACCCGAGTGGCATTTTCACAAAAGGACAAGGCTGTGCGACAAGACTGCGATGTGTTTGAACGTGGTCAGGATCCATTTAAGCGCATTTACAAAATAAGTACAATCGAAGGTCATCACAATGTACCCAAGGATTATCAAGAAGAGAAGCACGATGACATATTACATGCATTTGCTAAGCGTCGACACAAGTCAGCTCCCAAAGTGCGAAAGTCTGTTGATTTTAAGAAGATATTGGAGCAAGACATCCGTAACCGAAAGGAATTGTTGCACGCAAATCAAAGGGAGAGCGTTGACGGAGCAGTCAAGACCGCTCTTAAGAATTACAACAAAAAGATGGCAACTGGTGGTATCAAAGAAGCTCGTGGTAGATTTCAAGCGGGTCATCGGCGTCGTAGATTCCTTGACATGGCTCAAAAGGCCAATAGAGAAGGTGGAGATTACGAATTTACTCTCGACACAAAGAATGCTGTTAATGTGGAAGCTTATCACTTCAACAATGGTACAGACAGAGGCAAAGAGCAGATAGACAGGATTGTGAAAAATGAACCAGTTGATGACGGAAAGCCAGAGTCTTCAAGTATCAATATCGAGGCAGTGCCCACACAAATATAAAGTATATACCATATAAATACACACCACATTTATATTGTATATTATGAATTATAAGGCGTTTTACGACGAAATCGAATCAGCGTTTCCGTCGATCACAAACGGTGATAAAGGTACCATAAACGACCTTTATAATGTATTCACTTTGAACCATTATTCCATGAGTGAATTTGTGAAATTGATTAAAGAATTCTTTGACAGATTGAAGAAGTACGACTGGGATGAAGACGAACTTTTCCGTGTGTTGCACAATTATATTAACGCATACCAAGTCGTAGAGTTTGATGAGGAGGCATTTGAGGATTTGGGTTTAGAACACGATGATGCTGACGAAATTGATGATTCTACAGGAATATCTGGACTAGAATACTTAGAGCAACTGACTAGAGACGAACTTCGCAAAGGCAATGACACCGGTGACCTAGTTGACCTTCCGGACTATTACGAGTTTATCAGAAAAGTCTTAGATGAAATTGGAGTTGACGACGATGACTATACCGATGACGAATTAGACACATTAGTTGATGATTACGTGTCAAAATACCCAGATGGGTCTGCACCAACCGATGACGAAGCAATTCACGACTATATCGATAAATATGGTGATATGTTGGATGACCTGTTTGGTATCGAAGAAGATGGAGAAGAATCTGAACTCGAAGTTGATTATACTGACATTGAAGATCCTGATGATCCGATTGTCCCGTCTCCCGAATTTATGGAAGGGTTCAACGGCGAATTCAACTCATCGGAAGATTTTATTACCGGCTACTCGCAATCGGGAGATGGTGATCCGATCTACTCAATTAACACCGAATTAATCAAGACTGCAAATCCGAGTCTTTATCAACAATTGATAGACCAAGGTGTCATTGACAACGATAGTTTGACCAATGACGGGTTGTTGGCCCTGTACTTAATGATGTTGTACAACGATATTGTCAGTGCAGATGGAAAAACATACACCATGGACGCGAACGAAGAATATTTTTCGACATTAAGAACTATTGTGTTGCAAATAGATGAGTATGGTGTCATGTATGTTGTCGAGCATCTTGGGGACGAAGACACCTATTATGGAGGTGCATTTGATGGTATGAAAACCACTACATTCGTAGAAGCTCTCAATAGCTACGCAAACGAACATGGGAATGAATTGCTAATGAACACGCTTACGACTTATGCAATGATTGATGACATATTTTCTCAGTTAAATCCCAATTATACAGCGAATGAGGTGATGGATTTTATTGAAGGGTTTGACAATGTTTCTGATTTAATTTCAAACACCAATTCCGACGACGTGGTGCAGTATTACAGAGACAACAATTACAAGGAAGACGAGGAAGGTAATTGGGTTCAAGTTGAAGACTCTGAGGAAACAGACGAACCCGAGGACACAGTAGAACAAACAGTACAAGATCCAGTGAACTTATTAAGCAACAGTCAAGTCACTGCAAGCTCGTCTTCAATTGACGGTAAAACTGTATTCTTGGATTTTCTTGGTGCCATTGAGGATGGAAAGGTGTATTACGACCAGCAGTTGTTCAAGACGTATTTTCCCACGCTATATGAAGCATTAGACAATGCTGGTTTGTTGACCGTAGAGAGTGGTGCAATTTCATATAGAGGCGGACAAACCTCTGTGGCGGGTGTGTACTTGGATGACAAAATAGCTGACATATTCTTACAAGCATATATGGACGAATTGTACAACACCTACTTGAAGGATGCTACTGGAGAAGAGTTGGCGGACCTACAAAATCAATTGGGTGACACTGACAATAAGAGTCTACTTTTAGTGATTAAACAATTTTACGATCAAGGAGAACAACAAGCTCTGTATCCATTAGTGACAAGTGATGAGTATGCAACAAAGTTCAAGAGTATTTTCAATATGTTAGATGAACAAGGAAGTAATGAGGGTTTGGATAACTATTTCACTCAAATATACAACTTGTCCGAAGCCTTCTTTCAAGTAAATCCAGACTACACAGTAGAACAATTGTTTGGTTTCATATCCTCAGATGAATCTGCATTTGAGGATGGCTCTTACACGGCTGAGGATATTGTCGGTTACTACGCTGATAATGGTCAGACTTTTGATGTCCCTGAAGAAGAGGAACAGACTGATCAAGACAAGATTGACGATGCATTGTCTGATGCTGTGAAAGATTTACACAATGATGACGATGTCGATGTAAATGACGATGACGAAGGCCAAGATCCATCACAGACTGCTGAAGATTTGGCGAACATGTTGAAAGAAGACGATGTCGATGTAAATGACGATGACGAAGGCCAAGATCCATCACGGACTGCTGACGATTTGGCAAACAGGTTGAAAGAAGACGATGAAGTGGACATTGACACAGAGGATATGGATGCTGACGACCCAACAGAAACAGGTGAAAATAGCAGACAACTTGAAGAGATGACAGTGGAAGAAGCCATAGAGTACGCAAAAGAAAACGATGATGTGGAAATGTATGCACTTTTAGTTGAATCGGCTGGTAAGTATTATGACATCATTCTGACACGTGGGGACAAAGCCTATGTCGTAGATGAATTCGTTCAGCGAGCAGATTGGTTTTGGCTCGACTTTGGAGACGACACAATTAATGAAGTAGCGTCTGTTGACGAATACGATTGGGCTGACAATTATCAGTCGGTCAAAGACGACGACACTACCAATACCATCGATAACTTGAAAACAGAGGAAGAGCTCATGGATGAAATATACGGTGATAATCCACAACCACCCTTAGAAGATATGACACAGACTCAGCCAACAATCGCTGAAGTGGATGATGATGGAAATGTGACAACAGTAGAAGAAGTAAAAGACTTGATTGGTGATAATCCTCAGCCACCACTCGACGACATGACACAATCGCAAAAATATCTGTATGCTGAGGGATATTACGGTATTTTGATGGACGATGGCACCTACCTCATCATGGAAGTTGATGAGAATTTAAAAGCAAGCGTTGTCGAGTCCGATTTATCAGTCTCCAAATACGATAAAATGGTGGACAGTCTTGGAAACGTTACTGAAATGACTGCCCAAGATTGGGACGATATGACCAGCTCATCCAGCGACGCTACCGACGATGATGAACAAAACGAGATAGATTACGAGTCAACCGACTATGATACATTTGTGGACAAGATGACCGACCATATGGGTGATATGTTGGAACTGGAGAAAATACAGGACGATGGACAGTCTTCAGTTGATCAGCTGTTACGGGATTTGTACCCCATATATCTAGATAACTCCGATGACTACAATTACAACCAGTTTGCAAATCAATTGGATTCTATCGCATCACAGCTCAGTAATTATGCATATGACAACTCTGGATACGAATTTGGCTCACAAAAAGACCTCAACGATGCTGTATTAGATTACATCACCAACTACGGTTTAGTCGATGTCGATGAAAGCTCTTTGAGTTACAATGATGATGGCAGTGTGAACATTGTAGAGTCATCCAATGATAGGCAATTAAGTGAAAAAGATGGCGAAATATTTGCTATTGTCAACGATGATGGGACTTACAAAATTATTCAAGTCAATGACGATGGCGATGCTGAAGTGTATGACCCGGGTTTGACACAAGAAGAATACGACGATTTAAAAGAAGATGTGGACATGAGGACAGGGAAACCCGATGATGTAGCAGACGAAGATTGGTACGAACAAATATACCCACCTGATACCACTGACGAGAAGGATGACGAGGAGCAACAACACCCCATGGATAAAATCATGAACGATTCGATCAACATCCTTCAGCAGACCGATAATTATGGACCCATCAACATCAATACGACACCCGTGTTGCCTAATCCATTCTACCAAGACAAGTATGACGAAATCAACGCTCCAACTTTTGCAGAAGCAAACTACTACACGGAAGATGGTATTGACGTGCTCAGGTTGTCGGATTATACAACGAGAATGACAGTTGAGGAATGGGAATACATCAAGGAGAGTTTCGACTATGACAGAGATATAACGAAACCATTCATGATCCAACAAGGTGACAATACATTTCCCAAAGAGTACTCTATTAAGTATATCAATGCTTGGGAGTATTACTATGAATTGGGGCAAACGCGAGACTTTTACAGATGGTTGGACGCACGAAAGGCGGGAACCGAATCGCGTTCGTTTATTTATTACATGATGGAGAGACAAGCAAAACCGTCCAACAGAGACAAAGACTATTACGACCAGCTTGGCTACGTGGCCAAAGCGTTGCCGGGTGTAGAGTTCCTTGACCAGTCACGGTCCTACAATAAGAATGACACAAAGCAGGAAATTAATGAGACATTTGAATTAGGAATTAATAACATTAGTGCCTTCATTCTGTCGTCAGCTGTATGCACCATGTTCTGTACCATGATGATGGAAAACATCAAGAAAATAGCCGACGTGCCTGTGATATCACGGTTTGAAGTGACCGAAGAAGGAGATGTCAAGGGCTTGGATGATGCTGTGATGTCTGGAATGTATGAAAAGGGAAGCAAGATCAGAGATGCCATTGAGAATGCACAAGGATTGAACAGGGTACAGAAGGACATCCTACGCATCATATTTAAGAAGCGTTCTTTCGCTACATTGAAGGATCTGAGAATCGCCAACAGATACGGCGACATTGTATTTAACTTTTTTGGTAAACAAGACTCAAGACAACATCAATTGGAGAATAACACTGGTTTGGTCATATTCAATATAGGTCTTATTTTGCTAGGCTACTACAATTCTTATATGGATAGCAACACCACAATGGGTATCGACACCAATGTAAAATCCAATCTGTTGAAGATAATATCGAATGCCTTGGAAGTTCTGTATCCCAGTAAGAAATACGACTCTGAATTGATCCGACAAATAGAAAACATTGTATCAGAGTTTGAAAGAGATATAAAGGCAAAACATCGCGGTGAAAATACAGTTGACAACTTGGCCGACATAATGCTGGAACCAGTCTCGAACATGGTCCACCGGGCGTTTTTCGAAACCCATACTACTTTTAGAATAGACCAATTCTTCGATGAAAATACAATGAATCACTTGACCACTAATTTTGGACTCGAGGCATATATGAGAGTGAAATCTCCTCAATCTTTGGTTGACTTTATACTAGATGGCTTTGTCAGTGCCAACGAATTTAACAACATGGTCAAAAGAATGATGGTCACAACTTTGGGAGAAAGCTTCACCTTCAACGCCAATGCCATGTTTGATGTATTGTTTTTTAGTAAACCTCAGGCCAACGCAATGTTATTGAACCCTAAATACAATTTGATTATTCCATTGATCCATATCGAGACCATTGACTTGATTCCCGAAGACAAGGTTGACGTAACCATGATCGGATTTCAATCTAGAATCGTGGGACTCGTTGAATACGAAAAGAAGCAAGGATCAGTGTACCGACAAGCGGTTGAAGATGACGTTAATGAGGTTGTGCCATTTTATGAAGACGAGCAAAACATCTCATTTTTGGAAGAAGCTGATGCCAAAGAGCGTGTCGCCAAGATAAATGAACAAGTAGGTGAGCAAATATTGACGGATGTGCACCGAAATGACTCTGGTTTGTACGTGATCGGTGAGAATGAAGATCAAGCAAAGGAGTTCTACAATAGAACAAATCCACCCGAAGTGAAGGCACTGCAAAATATGCCAACGAGAAATGTAGACGACGAAGAGGACGAGGAATTTAAAGATTTGTATCGTCATCAAGTCATGTCCGAATATGAAGACTACGAAGAAATTCCCGACTCATTGGACATCAAGGATGAGGTGCAGGACTGGCAAATAGCTGGTTTACTTGAGTTTGTCAATCAAAATCCTGGAATGGAGAGAGCTGAATATGAAAATAAATTGAAGGACTTGGTGGCCAACTGGAAGAGTAATGAAGTTAAGGTTGTCGTCGAAGAAAGTTCGTACCGAGATTACACCATTGTCAAAAATGAAGATTCAAACCAATTGTTCATCTTGTTCAGAGGTAGCCAGAGTAATTGGATGGGTGATTGGTTTAGTAATTTATGGACAGGTACAAGTCCGCTAGGGTATGCCTACAATGTGTTTCCATCCTCCATTGTCGGAAACCATGCTGGATTTACAAATACGTATAATGGGTATAAGGAAAAGTTCATGGACGACGTTCGCATGCTGGCTAATCAACAAACTAAAATCATTATCAGTGGACACAGCAGAGGTGGGGCATTATCGAATTTGGCAGTTGAAGATATACTTAATTCAGGATTACCAAAGGAAAACATCAAATATAGGGCATTCGGAAATCCCAATCTACGAACAAAACAGTCTGCTGATGAATTTAACAAATTAATTGAAGGAGTCGACTACAAGACGTATCATGTTAGTGGAGATCCATTGAGGTTGCTCAACATTTACGGTCCATACCATAAAACCGGTAAAGACTACCTCATCATGGCGCATGAATCAGATCCCAACTACAATCCGTTTGCATCAATTGAACTAAACGTACTCGATGGCATAAAAGAAGACGATGAGAAGCTATCTGGGTTTTGGAAGTATATGCGCTCAAGAATCAACGAGAACCACTTCACTGGTACATACAAAAATTTGCTCTTCCAAGATAGTCACAATTTGAAGTACAAGAAGAAAAATGACCCAACTTTCTTTACCATACAAAACTTGGGAGTGAGTGGTGGGGTGCTGTCATCAATATTCTTGGGAGCTACATCATGGGTACTCTGGAAACGAAACAAGCGAATGCGAATGTCAGCATCAACTGCACTGACACAGTTGGCAGACGTCCAAAAACAGGCAGAACAGCAACAGGCTCAGATACATGAACATGAACATATTTTACACAATCGGTTGCTCGATAGTGAGCTCAGACACCGACAGGAATCTATTGATAGACCTTTGACTGAGCAAGAACAACAAGAGGCATTTAACAGCGCTGTGCAAAGGTTCCGTGAGGTGCGACAAGAAATCAGGGGCGAACGTCCAGTTGATGTGATGAAAACTCCATTACCGAACAAGCCCGGTTTAGGCTTTACATCTACACCGCAGTCAGATGCCCCACCACCAGATCCGGACTTTTATGGACTCGACGACCCAAGCATCGAAGTTGAGGATATTCCTCCAGTGCAAGGAAGTTTGGATCAATTTCAAGAACGCTTTGGAGCGTGAACATATTTAAAACAGTGTGGTTATATAAGACTATAATATACAATCATGGATTTAGCACTTATGTCTATGACCTCGAGTCCAGTCGGTAACGTTTTGCTTTCCGATAGCTCTTTAGACCCACTTATTTATGATATGAAATCAAGTTATCCAAACATGAGTAGAAACAAGTACAGAGTCAAGGCAGGATCTGCCTGGGACTTTGGAAAACCAAATACCTTTGAGTTGCCACGATTCGGTTTGGCAATTGGAGCAGTCATTAAAACTACTTTTAACGTTACCGCGAGCGCTGGTAACGGTGTCACACCAACCTTGAACTTGGGAAACATGCTTTTCGAAAGAGTTTCGCTTACTTCACATTCAAGAGAAATCGAACAGATAATTGATGTAGCTGGTCTTGTCAAAGTACTTGAGCAACCAATTGGTCAAAAAGACGTTCTCATGGATTTGGCACACAATTCCGAAAACGCTGAGCTAACTGCGGATAAAACAATAGTCGTGTACACACCAGTCAACCTCTCTTGTTTCACCCAAGGTTTGGGCAACTGCTTTGACACCAGTTTCGTCGAGACATTGGAGATTAATGCGCAAATGAGAGTCAAGGCCGACCTTTTCGACATTTCTGGTACCGGTGCAGTGGCTTTCGACGCAAGTAACTCCGAGCTAATGGTCTTCTTCTTGAGCATGGAAGAAGCCAATCTAAGAAAGTACCAAGACCGCCAGTACTCTGTAGAGGCCCCGTTAACAGTAGCTTCACATTCTAACTACCAAGAATCAGCTGTTTCCTTTTCTGGAACCTCAGGATCTCAAACAACTCAAATTATTACTTTCAATTGCCCTAATGTATGTACTAAAACGATGTTGTATGTTCAACAAGTCTCGGATGATGGTGAAGCCGGCAACTTTCATGCTATTGATAAAATAGAGTACTACATGTCTGGTAGGCTTGTATATGAATATGCGTCAAAAGAAGAAGTTAGGTTGGAAAATGCAATGTTCTTCAACGGTTCATACGGTATCAATGCATCGAATACACAAACAGCAAGTGAGAATCCAAATGAACAAAATATTTATGTTCACCGATGGGAGATTGCCAACACCAAGAACCAGTATGCCGGTGGTGTTTCAGGAAAGGGTATCAGTAATTTCTCAGCCAAAGTATACTTTACTCCATCAGCCACAAAGAACTACAAGTTACAAGCTATTCACGAGTATGTAAATATTGTAAGTACTAGTGGTGCAAGTGGTCGTATCGGTGTATCGCTCAGCCTTTAAGACTAACCACTGTCCGGACATAAAATTGATTGAAGACCAGGTTAATTTTGAACAACTTCATTTAAAATTAACTTGATTTGTAAAGGTATATCATGAGTAGCAAAGCTTTTCAAGCCGACTCTATCTATTTCCATCATCAATCAGATAATAACAACAAGGATGTGTCGTTTCATACATCAAATTCGTTTGACATGAAAAAACCCGTTAAATGTCAAGAGTATATTATCAATGATAAATACAAAATCGTTGAGGCCAATGACAAGTTAGTAATGCAACAAAAGGTGGATGGGACATATGTGACGAAATTCATTTTCGATTGAAACACAAAATTATTACTAAGTTATATGGCACCAGGTAATAAAGTTATTCTGACAAAGAACAACTCCGAGCAACCCACTGAACTCGATCTACTTCGGCAAAAGATCAAATACTATATTGGAATGGTTAACATGTTGACATTGGACAATTTATGTTTGATTGAGCACATAAAAGACTTGAATTCCAGACCCGATTGTTTCTGCAAAAGCTGGAAGTTTATAAAGTGTCCATTGTGCTTGACTGAAAGCAAATTTTTCAAAGCGTATTGTGAATCAACTTGCCCAATATGTAAGTTTGAAACACAAGTTTGTTTCCTCAGTTGTGGTCATTGTTGTTGTGAAACCTGTGTAAAGGGTATCAACGATACGGCTAGTATGAGCTACAATGACGATGATGACATTGCTTTTGCATCCGACAGTGATTAAATAAAATAGTACTTTCTTATTTAATCAGGTCTGTTCATTCAACGCTTGCAAACTTCTTGTGAAACTTCTTGTACATGAGATCTTTCACCGTCTTGTCATAGACTTTCTCATTCAGTTGCTTCTTCAAAGTCTCGATTTCCTTACGTTGCTGTGCTACTACCTTGCGAAGCTCAATTAATTCGTTCATATCGTCATTGTCGAGTTCTGTAGGGGATTCTTCCAACTCAAACTCGTCTTGGCATTTCATTTCAATGTCGTACACTGTGTTGTTACGATATGGTTTGTCGCGAGGCTTGTGGACCTTCTTCAATTTCTTGAGAAAGTCACCTTTGCTAATGGCTCTCTTGTTGTTATTGTCACACCATTGGCAGTACTCCTTGAAGACTTGCTTACCGATGAGACCTTTACTGGGCATTGGGTTCTTCTTTGGTCTCCACAAGTTGAGAAACTCGTCGGTTGTATCGATCTCGGCTACGTACTTCTTCTTCTCGGTCTCAATAAACTTGGATGGAGTAAGCTTGCGACGCTTGTTGAGGTCATGAGCCTGGTTCATCAACAGGGTAAAGAGCTCGTCTTTGTACGAAGTATTCAAGAACAGGTCTTCCAACTCTGGTTGAATCAGTCTCTCGTTGGGTTTAACTGGGTTCTTGACGAACTTGAACTTAAAAGGGAAAAACTCAACACGCTTAAACATGGCTGGCTCGTTCCTCCAATTCGGTTTATCATTACCTGACAAGATCAACTTCATGAACAGTTTCACCTTGTAAGCGTCTCTGTACTTGGGGTTTATCGTAATCGTGTCATCTCCCGTGATCTGCTTGATGACGGTTTCGTTCAACATGTCTGTGGTCGTCTCGGAGTACGCTCCAATGAACTTACCTACACATTGGTGTAATTCCGGTGTTGTAGACGCCTTAACTTTACATTCTTTGAACACGTTCTCACCAATGGAGGTGTAAAGGGGACCCAGCATGTTTTCCAACACCTTGAGCACCAATGATTTACCATTGTCACCACCACCGTGGAAGATAAAGAACTTCTTCAGCCAGTTGAATGCCGTGCACGAATATGAAAGGATGTCTAGAAAGTAGTTGTACGTCTCATCATCGTTCTTGGGACAAAATGATCTCAAAAATTCTTCAGCGTGAACGGTTGTAGAGCTCAAGTCAACATCAAGTTGAAATGTGAAGTAGTCATCTCTGGCACGCGGTCGTGTCTTCATTGTCTTAACATCCAGTACACCTGACTTGATGGGATATAGTCCTTCCTTGAGCTTGCTGTTGAACAACAATGGGTCAACAGTACAGTCACCACATGCTGAAATGACATTTTTCAATTTCACTGCTGATGAAAGTTTGACCATGTTCTTTTTCATGCCTTGCAACTTTTTCAGAACGTCTTTCATTGACTTATCCACGCAACTTTGATATCGCTTGAACTTGTCCTCTACAATGGGTTGTAGAATCTTGTGAGTATGACTAATGACCTGCCTCTGTGCATCCAAGTGCTTCCACAAAGATGTACTCGCATCCCACATGTAAGCATCCTCATTACCACAGAATTTGATCTTGTCACTGTGTGCAATCAATTCTGCACATCCAATATCAGTGAGTTCCAACTCGGTCTCTAGCTTTGCGAGTTGGGCATTTGCTTGTTGAATTAGGTTAATTTGATTGTTGGCTTCCATTTGCCTATTAGATACCAGGATAAATCACCATTCCTTTAAGTAGTTTCTACCGGTATTTTTAAGCGTACCAACAGTACAGAGACGCGTACTAGTACTCATAATCGTACTGGTATTATTCATTGGTACTTAGTACTACTCTGTTAAGTGACTTAAAGGAATGGTACTTATGTTGGGTATAGCACTCTGAGTATGAAGTTACCTGAGCCAACCAAAGATCAAAACAGCGTCGAATGACAATACATTTGACGAGTATAGATATGACATTAGCAACCGACACATTGATAAGAACCAACTCGATAACCTCGTCCGACAAGAGCTCAAGCAAATGTTGGAGGATGATGGTAGCATGTACGTATCAGTCTCGTACTGGTCCGATAAGATTTATGCCACCGACGTCGAGCAAGTGAACACCGTAGCCGATGTAGAAAAGATCGAGCTTAATTCTGTGAACATGAAGGACTACGACGAAGACCCATTGACGGATGAGTCCATTGAAATTACCTACGTCAGCATTTTCGTGGCCAAAGCCAGTGAACAAGTTGGTTGTGACGAAAACAACGACTGTTTGTATAATGCATTATGTCAAGCATTCATCAAACTACCAAAGGTACTGCAATGCCCAATTGGGTTCAAGAAATGGCTGGGAATCAAACCAACTGCGAAAGTTGACCTCAGCCATTTGCCGAAGATTGAAAAGGCACTCAAAATAAACATTGAAACAGTAGGGGAGTATACATATAAATCTGATGTCGTGTACCCTCGTGGTATCAAGTTACGCGTAAAACATCAGCACATTGAACGAGTCTACTCCTTTCCAGAGTACAAACAGTTCTTGAGTGGTTACCGAAAACGCAAGGAGCGACCATTCCCGATCTTCTTCAAGAAAAACCCTAAGGAAGGAACTGTAAAATTATGTCTGATACCAACCAAATACTCAAAAGCAGTTAGCAGTGGTCGCAAGAGCAACGTACCAAAGGTTATATTCACAGAACCCATTAGTTGGCTAGACAACTTCAATACCAATCCACGCCGACACAAGTACTTTTTACGTGAAGTACCCAATCGAAAGGACGAACCTGAAGATATCATTGAACAAGAAATACGATCAATGAGTCAGTTATCTAGTAGTTGCTTCGGTACCATTGGTAGTCGGGCCATTGGTCGTTTAAATCCTTTTTACACCAAGTTCAAATACCGACCAATGGCTTCCCATTACTTCTATTACACTGCCCCCAAGTGCATCACTCAATGTGACGCTTTTGCTGAAGACGAACAAGAATGGATCCATAAGGCAATGACCGGTGGTTTAATCTACTCAAAGCCCGGAACACGACTTGAACGCGCTCATGAATACGACATAAAGAGTATGTACCCATATCTTATGATGTACGTCAAGTTCATCACGCGACAAGGCTCTTTCAAAACCATTCAAGAGCTACCTCAACTCGCGTCAAAAGACAAGTATACCATATATAGATGTAAAATAGAAGGCTATGACGAGCGATTGTTCCAAAGAAACAAAAACGACTATTATACCGGATTCGATGTAGCTACAGCCCAGGAAGAAGGCTATAAAATTACATTGTATCAAGACGATAAACCCAACTGCCTGGTGTATGGTGAACATACTTACATACGAGGAAGTGAAGTATTTGCCACTTTCGTAGGGGATATGTTCAAACTGAAGGAAAAGACCAAAAAGGCAAAACCAATTCTTAATTGTTTGTGGGGATGGCTCGGTTCCAAGGACTACGAGTTTGTAAAAACCGATGACGGAGTACCTTACGTTGAGCATATCAGCATGATCAAGAAAATATACATCCGCGGTTACGACAAAGACAAGCAAGTGCAACACTACAAGTATGCCGTGTACAAGAAGAGCCCAAACAACAAACGTAAAGTATTCAAGTTTCCTTATGCTCGATTCACTTGTTTCCTGACAGCATTGGGACGCCGACACATGTACAACACTATCAAGGATGAGGTCGACATTATCCACCGTATCCACACCGATGGGTTTATTACTGATACTCCAATCGATTGGCTCGACTTTGGCACTAACATGGGTCAATGGACCGAAAAAGTGGGCGCGTGCACCATACAAAACGTTAACCGAATCGAATGGGATTAAATAAAGTACTAGTATCTGTATTATTTTATTTCTTCTTTCTTGCCTCAAACTCCTTCACCAACTTAGGTGCATCCTTCTTCAGTTGAGTTACCGGAACGTCTGTGTTCTTGAATCCATCAGTTTTCCATTGAACTTCATACCATCGCCTTCCCTTCTTATTCTTCTTGCGCACTATGCGTTTGATCTGCCACACTCTATTTGATTTATCAACACGTTTTTCATCTTTGTCTACCACTTGTAACTGTTCTCTTGTATACAATGCATCATCGATACCTGTAGTTTCGTATCCTTGATCCTTGGTACCACCGACCTTGTACATTGGAGGTTGACCAGGTTTCAACGTAACTTTTGTTATCTTACGCACAGCTTCTGACCATCGAATGTCCCCAGCCCTAAATTTTCCACCGAGTCGTTCGTCACTGGATATGTCTCGAGGGTGATCCAACTTCACTCTTACTTTCGTTCCTTTCTGCAACAGTTTACACGACATACCTCGACACTTCAACGTGGGTAACGACTTTTTCGAAGGTTTTTTCTTTTGTTTCATATGTTTGTTGTACTCTTCGATGATCAGAGGAAGATGTTTTCGCCAGTCCTTATTGGAAACTCCTGTTTGTAGCTCCTTTTTGTTTTGACTGGAAAATATGGATTTGCCTAAAACGTAGTTGACAAATTCAGCTAAAGATTGTTGTCTATGTCGATTGACACGACCTACCCGGTGCTTAATGTCAACCCTTGGTCTGTTCAACCATTGATGTACAGCTCCTTGGAATTCTGTACCCGGGTCAGTTGCAAGCACCTTCGGGGTCTTCAGATACTTACCGCGCCAAATTGACCTCAATGCCGTCAACACTGTTCCCGGGGTTTTCGATTTCATAGCCCTGGCGTCAGCAATTCTACTAGCAGTGTCTACTACGACCAGAATGTATTTGTACTCTTTGTCTTCCGGTACAAAGAGTGTGTCAGCTTGATGTGTGGTATTTGGTACAAAATTAATGACCCTTGGAACGACTTTCTCCTTTGGTGGTACTTTCATCAAGTTCACTGCCTCACTGTTCTCGTTCTCGGTTTTTGTTACACCTAATCGCTTATTGATTTTCTTGAATAAACTCATTTTACCAATGATAAACGTTTTACCTTTAACATAAGTAAATGACTTAGAGAATTTGTAATATGTACTTGTATAAATGGAAGAACCTACCCATAAGTATAAATGTGAGAAATGCAATTTCAAAACTAATCGCAAGTTCAACTACAATGTCCACTTGAAAAGCAAAAAGCACACAAGCGAGCAATCTGGGCCGAAAACGTATACCTGTGAATCATGCAGATACGAAACCAAGGATTGCTCTAATTACAGAAAACATCTAAGTTCCAAGAAGCACGCCAAAAATATCGTGAAGTATCCTCAAACTGCTGAAACGTCCACCTGAGCGTTTATGTCAATGTCACAATCGTTGCAGTTTTTGGTACAAATTGATGGCATACAACAACTATTGCTTCTCACCGCTTGAGCAATAATCTGGTCTTCAAAACTTTTTTGAATATTACTGTCTTTGTCCAAGACAATACTCTTCAACTTCTCAACAATGTCGTCTTTGGTCAATTCATCAATGTGAATGATAACGTCCATGAGCTCATGTCGTATCGTCATTGTATACATTTTAATGACGTCATCTTTATAAGTGAATTTGTACAGGTTCAGTTGCAAAACCAAAATGACCTTCCTTCGAGTAAATTTGAGTGTGACGCAAACCGAATTCGCTCACGGCCAAGAGTGGGCGTGAAACATTGAGTGTCCACTGTGGACGTGAGGCAACCAGAATTCGCTCACGGCCAAGAGTGGGCGTGAAACATTGAGTGTCAACTGTGGACGTGAGGCAAACAGAATTCGCTCACGGCCAAGAGTGAGAGTGAAACATTGAGTGTCAACTGTGGACGTGAGGCAGAATTCGCTTCCCCCGACTTTGACAATGTGAACGAACTCTGTGTGTGTGAGCGTGAAACGAATAGAAATCCCTCGAGTTTGCATACACTATGTGGGTGTGAGTGCGGATAGCTGGGACCGCCACCTTAAACACACTATGTGGGTGTGAGCGTGAACTGGTGTGTCAACAACACATCGTCGACGTTCGCGTCCGTCGTGTCGACGTTTGCTTCCAACTCGAGTGCTTGGTTGTGTAGTCGCGAACGACCCCCCCCCCCCCCCTC
>Ga0213839_1000976_pt1 | contig 21809 bp, 19 predicted proteins | sample SWPATP21_FD_160075 | JGI IMG/M metagenome (GOLD analysis project Ga0213839, IMG submission 160075) | Coastal seawater microbial communities from Marineland, Florida, United States - SWPA TP2 #1 | ecosystem: Environmental > Aquatic > Marine > Coastal | place: USA: Florida | collected 2016-08-14
CTCAGCTAGTAGCTGCATATTGGTATTTTGTGCCAGCAATGCTTCGGTATCTGATACTGGAATACCGTAAATGCGCTCCATTACTAATACGTTACTGCGGCTGTAGTCACTGTAAACAAAAGGAATGTAGAGTGAATCTGAGTCTTCAAAGTTACGGCGTAGCTGAATCGCATTCGCCCCTTCACGCATTAAGTCGAGCTCATCGAGCAAGGTTTTTTTGTACTCGTTTACTACCTCAATAGGACGTAAACGTTTCGCTTCTTTTAATAACTTAGCCACTAAGCGTGCGACTTTTTGCATTAGCATTAAGTCGGCATCAATTTGCTCTTTAATGTTAGGGCGAATGACCTTAATCACTACATCTTGTGGTGCGCCATGCTCATCAATTAAGGTTGCCGTGTGAACTTGTGCAATCGAGGCTGATGCTAAAGGTGTTTGCGAAAAATCACTAAACAATTCACTAATATCATTAATACCCAGCGCCTTTTCAATAAGCTGCTGGGCAAGTTCACCTTCAAAAGGTTCAACCTGATCTTGTAGTAGTGCAAGCTCTAATGCGACATCATGAGGGAGTAAATCACGGCGTGTTGAAAGCATTTGGCCAAACTTGATCCATACAGGGCCAAGCTCTTGCAGAGCAAGTCGTAAGCGCATACCTGCAGGTTTATCTTTATGTTGGTTACGTAACCAAAATAAGCTGCCACGGGCGAGTTTGGCAAACCAAGGCACTCGTTTACGTGGAATTAATTCGTCTAAGCCATAGCTCAGTAGGGTTTTAGTGATGTAATAAAGACGAGCAGACGACACACAAGTTCCTTAGCGCATTAGCGAGACTGTAACAGCGCGTTAATTCGCATCTCTAATTGAGATACTTGGCTTTTTAATTGGCGGTTTTGCTGTTTAAATTCAGCAAGCTCAAGAGGGTGTATAGTCACTGCTAACTCATCTTGGCAAAGCGTTGTTAAGGTGTTTTCTAACTTGCTTTTCGTTTGTGAGCCACGACGTTTTAAAGCTTGAATAGAGAGCCACAACTGTTGCGCTGGGGCATCGCCAATGTACCGAGAAAAATGTTCTGGCCAATCAATATCAAGCTCAGCAAATGCATTACTGAAACCTTGTGCAAGATTTAAATCGCCTTGTAAGTCGAGCTTATCTTGGCGAATTAGTTGCGTGAGCATTGATGGATCTTTAAGCGCCAACAAGGTGTCGATATCGGCGCTGATCATGCAATCAAAACTACGCTCTTGCGTACTGTATAAGTGAATTTGCTCGTCGCTGTAAACGCACAAAATTGACTGTTGCCAATCACGTATCTCAATCAACAGCTGTTTATCAGCAATTGCAGTAAGCTTACCCTTTAACTGAGGGTCTAACTGCAGCAGTTGATTAATGATTCGTTCGACTAGTGATAACAGAGCGTTTGCTAACATCGCGTTACCTACTTAATTTACAGAATTTTTAGTATTTAAAACCACGGTGAAGGGCAACAATACCGCCAGTAAGGTTTTGATAACTGGTTTGTTCAAAACCTGCATCTTCCATCATGCCTTTTAATGTTTCTTGATCTGGATGCATACGGATTGATTCAGCAAGATATTGATAAGACTCGCCATCATTCGCAACCAGCTCACCCATCTTAGGTAAGATATTAAATGAGTAGAAATCGTAGGCTTTGCTTAATATTTCTTGTTCTGGTTTTGAGAACTCAAGCACGAGTAAACGGCCACCAGGCTTAAGAATACGATACATTGAACGCAGAGCTTTATCTTTATCGGTCACGTTACGAAGACCAAAGGCAATCGTAATTAAGTCAAAGCTGTTATCAGGAAATGGTAATGCTTCGGCATTCATTTGAACATATTCGATATTGCCAACACGACCTAGGTTACGAAGTTTCTCTCGGCCAACTTTCAGCATTGAAGAGTTAATATCGCCTAAGATAACCTGACCGGTTTCACCCACTAGCTGACTAAATTTAGCGGTTAAATCACCTGTACCGCCGGCAAGATCTAATACATAGTGACCTTTGCGAACACCTGAACTTGCAATAGTTTGGCGTTTCCATAAACGATGAATACCGAACGACATAAGATCATTCATTACGTCATACTTTGCAGCGACTGAGTGGAATACATCTGCAACCATTGATGCTTTGTCGTTTTCAGCAACGGTTTTATAGCCAAAATGCGTGGTCTTTTCTTGATTCTCGTTCATGATTAATCTCTATCGTGGCAATAAAGACTAGTGTACTTGATTGTAGCTGTGGGGTGCAATTTGATTATAACTAAATCATCAGATTAGCATTGCTTTTCATGATTTAGCACAGGTTTAAACTTTACTGGCCGGCAATAAAACTACTTTGCCCAAGCGACTTGGCTTTCGCAGCTGCTAAAGAGGCTTTACGGGCTAAGCTGTTAAAGTCGCCATCGCCTTCATGTTTAGCGATACCTAGGGCTAAGGTAATAGCGGGGAGTTTGGTGCCATTTTTTGAGCTGACAAAGCGCAGCTTTTCGACACCATTTCGTACTTTTTCGGCTATTAAGTTGGCAGTTTCAGGCTCAATATCAGCAAGTAAGATGGTAAATTCATCTTTACTTGTGCGCCCAGGTAAGCCGCTTTCTTGTACGTATTTTTGCACCTGCTTGGCGACTTTATTTAAAATTACTTCACCAATCACATCACCATAGTTTTCAATAAAATGGTTTAAGTTCTCAATGTGAATAGAGATAGCACAAACCGCTTTATTTTGGCCGACCCAAAGTTGAGTTTGTTGATTTAAGTAATGGCGCTTGTATAAGCCGGTTTGTTGGTCGGTGATGTGTTGTTTGCGTAATTGAGTGAGCTGTTTTTGGGTTTTTTCTTGTAGTGATTTGGCTTTTGCTATTTCTTGCTTAAATTGACGATGCTGATTGAGCAGGACTTCAGATTGCTTACTGAGCATTTTTAATGCATGACGCGTTTGCTCAATATTGTTTTCATCAATTGAATGAACACATTCTGTGACTTGATCAGCAAAGCGCACAATATTTTGCTCGTTATTGTTAGCATTTCGCGAAAGGGTGTTAATTACTGAGTCAACGTTGCGAACAATGGCGGTTTTCATTTTATGCCCTTGCTCTATAAAATCGAAATAAAGCTGTTCTACATAGACACAATCGATGGTTTTTCTTTGTGCGATGGCACGGTCAATAGCGGCGTTAAGTTTAGGGTTAGACTGGCTGACGTAGGTGTAAACAACTTGGTAGTTAAGTGGTGACGGCGGTAATGCATGATGTTCTAAAAAGATACATACCTTTGTCATTTTTTCTTGAGCAATAGCCATGGGATCATGGAACATCATTTTTCAATACCACTAAATACGCATATCAACCAATTAATCATCTCTTCCGTAAGGTATAGCTGCTTCCAAGCATAAATACTGAGTCTACAGTAATCTGTAATCAGCCTATTTAAAAGCAAAATCGCTTACTTTGGAACTTAAATTTGTTTCGTTTGTGTCTATTAGCTGATTTTCTCAACAACTTTAACAAGTGTAATTAAAAATTGCTTAAACCTTGCTCATTCTTATTTATACACCGTTGTTAATTTGAGCGTATTTAACCTGAGCTTGGTCGCATTTGTTTGGGTTTTAGCCAGTGCTGCGCTACTTTAGCGATACTGATTAAAACTAAAAAGAATGCTATGAAACAAACACTGTCGCGAACTTTAAATCGTTCTGTTATTGCGGTTGCTTTAGCGTGTACTTTAAGCGCTTGCCAAGTAACAAATATTGATGCTGATCAGCAATTTACTCAAGTAGCCGAAAATATTGTTAATTACCGCCAAAGCATCAGCCCGTATGGTAAAGATAATGGCGTTGATGGTTATTTATTAGAAAATCTATCGGCTGAATTTTTAGAACAAAAATACCAAAAGAATACAGAGTTACTTGCCGAGCTAGACGCTATCGACCGTGATAAGTTATCGGAAGAAAATCGCATTAACCTGACTATTTTACGCGGCCAAGTGCAAAATAGTGTCGATGAATATGTGTTTAATGCGCACTATATGCCGCTGACATCTGAATATGGGTTCCATTCTAGCTTGTCATTTATGATCTCCAGCTCAGATTACACAAAACCACAAGATTACCAGCTATATCTTGCTAAACTACAGCAAATTCCTCGCTATTTTTCGCAAAATATCGGCTGGATGCGAAAGGGGCTTGAAGTGGGCCTAACCCAGCCAAAGGCTGTTTTAGAAGGTTATCAAGACTCAATCACGGCTTATATTGTTGATGATGCTACTAAGTCTGAATTCTACAAACCATTTTTAAATAATACGGCAGGCCTAAGTGATAGCGAGTTTGCAGCGCTACAAAAGCAAGCGCAAACCATTATCACAGAACAAGTTATTCCGGCATATCAAGGTTACTTAACCTTCTTTAACAATGAATATCAACCGGGTGCACGTACAGATATTGGTATTTCAAGTACGCCGAATGGCAAAGCGTTTTACGAAAATCGCGCTAAGTACTACACCACCACAGATATGACGCCAAAAGAAATCCATGAGCTGGGTTTACAAGAAGTCGCGCGTATTCGCGCAGAAATGGAAAAAATTATCGAGAAAGTAGGCTTTGAAAGCTCGTTTGCTGATTTTGTGCACTTTTTACGTACTGATCCGCAATTTTACGCAAAAACACCAAAAGATTTGCTAAAAGAAGCGTCTTACATTGCCAAGAAAATGGATGCGCAGTTACCTAAGTTATTCCACACCTTGCCAAGAATGCCGTACGGTGTTGCGCCAGTGCCAGAGAGCATTGCACCTAAATATACAACGGGTCGTTACTCAGGCTCTCGCCGTGATGACCAAGCAGGTTATTACTGGGTTAATACCTATGCGTTAGATAAGCGCCCGTTGTATGTACTTGAAGCATTAACTTTACACGAAGCAGTACCTGGGCATCATTTACAAATCTCGCTAAATGCTGAACTTGAGTCATTACCAAGTTATCGCCGTAATGCATATTTGTCGGCATTTGGTGAAGGTTGGGGCTTATATTCGGAGTTTTTAGGTATCGAAGCGGGCTTTTATCAAGACCCATACAGTGACTTTGGTCGTTTAACTTATGAGATGTGGCGAGCGGCACGTTTAGTGGTTGATACAGGTATGCATATGTATGGCTGGAGCCGCGAGCGTGCAATGAAGTTTATGAGCGAAAACACCGCGCTTTCATTGCATAATGTGAAGACAGAAACTGATCGTTATATCTCATGGCCTGCACAAGCGTTGTCATACAAAATTGGTGAGCTAACTATTAAACGTCTACGCCACGAAGCTGAGCAAGCGCTTGGCCAAGACTTTGATATTCGCGAATTCCACCATCAAATATTACGTCATGGCTCAGTGCCAATGTCAGTGCTTGAAGAGCAAATTCAACTTTATATTAAAGCTGAATTAGCAAAACGAGCAGCATAGCTGTATAGCAGTATAAAAGAAGAGGCGTGATTTACATCACGCCTTTTTTAATTAATAAAATGCGAATTCTCCTAGCGCGTTTGTTATTTATCTTTGGGTAATATTATTTTAATCAAATTTGTTAGGAGTAGATTAAATGGACATTATTCCAAAAGCTCGCCTTTTACTTTTAAGTGTATTGCTTATATACCCAAGCCACCTCAAGATGCAGAATTCAGCGTTTCACAGGTGCTTAATATCAAGGCGTTACTTTGCAAGAATGGCAGTCCCTTTTAAGAAGTAACAACGATGAGAGTAAGTGCCTGTGAAGCGCCCGAAGGGTTGGTTTAAAAGCGATTTATACTGCGTTATTGATTTTAACAATAGAACCACTATTACTTGCAATCAATGCCTTGCCTAAATCGCTTTTAATTCCAACTGAAACTCGCATCTTGAGGTGGTTTGGGTATATTCAGCTTTCAAAATTCAGTTTTTGCAAAAGAGGAACCTACACCCAAAGCGGTTGTTACAGCATTGCTAAATGCAATGAAAAATAATAATGCGGAACAAATTCGGGCTGTTTTTGCCGACAATGCAAGCCAAGAATATGAACGTTGGTATAAGCGTAAGAATAGTGGTGATAGATTTAAAAGCTGGCTTGAATCAGACATTATTAATGTTCATGGCCAAGTAATTGAACCTGCATTAAAAATGATGGGTAATCAAGTCGTTGTCACTGGTACTTATAAAAACAATGATGGTTACTCCAGCCCAGCAAATTTTTTATTAGTGGTAGAGCAGGGTAAGATTGTTAGCTGGACAATGCGGTACGATTAACTAGTAATATTAGTTGAAACTTGAGTTGTGTAATGTGCTAACGGCTTCTTTCATTTTATCAATAAACACCTTAATTTTTTGTGGTGTGTAAGGTTGCTTTTTATACACTGCGTGTGATGAGTAACTTTTTAACTGATAATCTGTTAGAAGAGGAATGAGCTGTTTTTTGTGGATAGCCTCTGAGAAAAACCAAAGAGGCCCAAGGTGAATACCTACGCCATTAATGACTAGGTCTCTCACCGCAGACACACTATTAACTGTGAAGTTACTGTGCATTTTAACATGTGGAAAACGAGTAAAATTAAGGTATTCAATATCGCTTTTTGCTTGTTTTTGTGAATAAAAAATAAAATTGTGTTGTTCAAGATCCATTGGATTCAATGGTATACCAAATTTCTCTAAATACTGCTGACTCGCAACCAGAACTCTGGGGATTTCTCCAAGTTTTCTGGCAATAAGCTGCGAGTTGGCTAACTCACCAATTCTCACCGCAACGTCAATTTTATTGCTAAATAAGTTCTCAAAATCACTACCAAGGAATAATTCAAAATTTAAGTCAGGGTATTGCTTTTGCATTGCCCTACATACTGGGACGACAAATTGCGATCCAAAGTCGACGGGCGCTCCGATTCTTAAAGTCCCATTTACTTTATTTATGCTATTCGAGATTTCTTCGTCTAATGCTTGTTGAGCATCAAGGATATCTTTTAGTCGTTCATAATAAGTTTGTCCTTGTTCTGTAGGAGTAGTACGAACAGTTGAACGATTAAGTAATTTTACCCCTAAGCGCTTCTCTAGTGCGGCAACTTTACGGCTGATAGAGGAAGGTTCGATCCCTAATTGTGCCGCAGCATTTTTGAGGCTGCCAGCTTCTACAACTCGAATAAACAGTGACTTAGCATCGTGCATTTAGTTAATTGCATTTTTGACAATCAGTAATTGCATATTCACCTAATTCCCGCACTTTATTCAATTGGATAAAGTAATGAATTGAGAATAGGTACACCTAATCCGTTTTAGGTTACTTACTAACTTTGATATGAATTACTTAAAGGAGATAGGAATGTCAAAACATGATGTTCAAGGTAAAGTGGTGGTTGTTGCTGGGGGTGGTAAGAACTTAGGTGGCTTGATCAGCCAAGAGTTTGCTAAAGAGGGTGCAAAAATTGTTGCACACTATCATAGTGACTCTTCGAAAGCGGAAGCTGAGGCGACTGTTGCAGCTATTGTTGCTGCAGGTGGAGAGGCGGTGACGTTTCAAGGTGATTTGTCTAAGGCTAATAATGTAACGGCGCTTTTTGATTTTGCCAAGTCTACTTATGGTGGTATCGATATAGCTGTAAATACAGTTGGCAAGGTCCTAAGAAAGCCAATAGTTGAAACATCAGAAGCGGATTATGATTCGATGTTTGATGTTAACTCAAAAACAGCGTATTTCTTTATAAAAGAAGCGGGTAAGCAGTTAAATAACAACGGCAAAATCATCACAATAGTCACCTCTTTACTCGCCGCATTTACAGACGGGTATTCAACATATGCTGGTGGTAAGGCACCTGTTGAGCACTTTACCCGAGCTGCTGCAAAAGAGTTCTCTGGTCGTGGGATTTCGGTTACAGGTATTGGTCCTGGTCCAATGGATACGCCTTTCTTTTATGGTGAAGAAACGCCAGAGCGTGTGGCATTTCACAAATCACAAGCAATGGGAAATCAATTAACACAAATTGAAGATATCGTACCGATCGTTAAATTTTTAGCGACTGATGGTTGGTGGATCACTGGGCAAACTATTTTTGCTAACGGCGGCTATACAACACGCTAATTGATTAGGTGTGCCGTCAACCTCGGCATGCCTATTTTTTTGAATTCAATGCTCTTATCACTTCTATTTTGTAAATACTTATCCTTTGAATCAACGAAACCTTAAATATATGAAGTGCTTATTGCACGTAATATAAACACCTTATATGCTTTGAAGGATGTCATTTCACAAAGGGGCCTTGGATGAGTGATTTTATAATTTTTAGTATCGATGTATTTGCCAGCTTGTTTATTTTTGCACTCGGTATAGGTTTGCTGGTGATTGTGTGCTTTTACATTAGTGATGTGACGCAATCTAAACAGGCGATTCGCCGTAATTACCCGGTGATCGGTCGCTTTCGTTATTTTTTTGAACGCCAAGGTGAATTCTTCCGACAATACTTTTTTGCCATGGATAGGGAAGAGCTACCATTTAATCGTGCTGAGCGAAGCTGGGTGTATCGCGCTGCGAAAAATGTTGACCGTACTACGGCCTTTGGTTCAACCCAAAGCCTTGAAGCAACGGGCACTGTGATGTTTATGAACTGTGCGTTCCCAACCTTAGATGAAGATGCACTCGACCCGAGCGAAGTTACGTTAGGGCCTTATTGCCACGCTCCTTATACAACAAACTCGTTATTTAATATTTCAGGTATGAGCTTTGGTGCCTTATCTAAGCCCGCTGTTCGCGCATTATCGCGAGGGGCAAAATTAGCCGGCTGTTGGATGAATACCGGCGAAGGAGGGCTCAGCCCTTACCACCTTGAAGGTGGCGCCGATATTGTGTTTCAGATTGGCACGGCAAAATATGGTGTACGAGATGAGCACGGTAAATTAAGCACCGAAAAACTCAAAGCGATTGCTGAGCACGAACAAGTTAAAATGTTCGAAATTAAAATGAGTCAAGGTGCTAAACCCGGTAAAGGGGGTATGTTACCAGGGCGCAAAGTGACTGCTGAAATTGCAAAAATTCGGGGTATTCCTGAAGGGCATGACTCGATTAGTCCAAATGGTCATCCAGAGATTAAATGCCCAGCAGATTTACTCGATATGATTGAAACGGTACGCAGTACCACAGGTAAACCAACTGGTTTTAAAGCGGTGATTGGTGAATACACTTGGCTCGAAACCTTGTTCAGCGAAATTAATAATCGTGGTATTGAATCTGCCCCTGACTTTATCACTATTGATAGTGCCGACGGTGGCACGGGCGCTGCCCCTCAACCCTTGATGGATTCAGTTGGTTTACCGCTACGAGAGAGCCTGCCTTTGGTTGTTGATCTGCTAAAAAAACATGGTCTCAGAGAGCGAGTGAAAGTGATTGCATCGGGTAAGCTAATCGTACCGTCAAAAGTGGCTTGGGCATTGGCGCTAGGGGCTGATTTTATTGTTTCAGCGCGTGGTCATATGTTTTCGCTTGGTTGTATTCAGGCTCTACAATGCAATAAAGATACCTGCCCGACCGGTATTACGACTCATAATGAACGCTTACAGCGAGGTCTAGATGTGACCGATAAGGCACAACGTGTCGCTAATTATAATAAGTTTATTCATTATGGTGCAGGGCTGATTGCTCACTCATGTGGTGTATCAAGTGCCCGCGAGTTAGCTCGCCAGCATGTGCGAGTAGTACAAGAAAATGGTTTATCAGAGCCGCTCGATAAAATGTATGAGCACTACAATAAATAATCTAGTTGAATAATTAAAAGGCGCATTGAGCGCCTTTTTACTTTTTGACTATCAATTTAATAAACTGATTAATAACGAAAAAAACTCATCTTTATTTTTACAGCTTGTGGCATTGAGCATCAGTTGCTCGCCAAGTATGAGAGTTTGCTGCTGTACAGCTAAACGAGCTTGCGCGTCTTCAATACCGTCTATATCTGCAACATGGGCTAAACCAATAGTACGGCGAATAAGTTCAGCGCCACAGTAGCCAATCGCATCACGCAATACGTGTTGTAAGTAATCTTCGCTAAAAGCGCGGTTTGCAAAGCTAATATCAGTTGCTTCGCTGCTTGCTAGGTTTAACCAATGTTGCTCAAATTGGCTATAACAGTCTTGTAAGCAGGTTAATAAATGGGTTTGATACTGGCGGCGTTTTGCTTGCTCTGTAATACGGGCGTTTTGGGCACAGTAATTTAGTAGCAAGTTACCCATAAATGAGCCGATATCAAAGCCAACAGGGCCAAAAAAGCCAAACTCTGGGTCGATCATTTTAGTGGTTTTGCTATCAACAAAAATGCTGCCACTATGCATATCGCCATGCAATAAAGTTTGCGGGCATGATAAGAACTTAGCTTTTAATTTCGCTGCGGCCAGTTTTAAACCATCATTATTTCGAATACTTTCGACGTGCTCATTAAGCTCAGTTGGGAAATTATTGCGCTCATGCTCAATGTACGGATCAGTAAAGAATAAGTCTTCTGTGATCTTACATAAATCAGGATTAATAAATTGACTGACTTTGGCTTTTTTATCTTCAGCAGATAAGTAAAAGTCTGAGTTATAAAAGCCCGTTCGGCTTAAGTAGAGCGCAACATGACTTGCCAATAATGGAAATTGCTCTGCGTTGATTTGTGCGCCACGTAAAATTTGTAACTCACCTAAATCTTCTAACACGGTTAATGCCAGCTCTACATTGTGATGCAATATCGCCACGGTATGCTCTGGGCATAACTTACCATGATTAATCAATACTTCGGCTTCGATTCTGGCGCGGTCTAACGATAATGGCCATGACTCACCTACGCAGCGGGCATAAGGGAGTGCTTGCTTTAGAATTACACTGTTGTTGTGCTGATCAGCAACCCGAAAAACTAAGTTTAAGTTTCCATCTCCAAACTCGTATGCAGTCAGTGCTGCATCAGCAGGGAAGACTGAAATTAGTTCACTTTTAACAAGTTCTTTAATGTAATCAACAGCATGCTCTGCATTAAAGGCAGTGTATTTAGCCATGGCTCTATCTCGTAATACAATTAACTTTGAGCATTCTATACCTGTAACCGTTTAGATGTCCATACATCTAGCTTGTTAGTTGTCAAAACTGATGTAAAATAACTATTCACATAAATTAGTTATTCATTAGTTATTCGGATTCAGTATGCAAGATCTCATCGCCAGCAGTATTAAATATCAGCAAGGTACGCTAACCGTGCTTGATCAGTATTTGTTGCCACATCAACAGCATTGGCATGTATGTAACGATGTTGAAACGATGAAAGATTTGATTCTGACTTTGAAAATCCGGGGAGCGCCTTTAATCGGCTTAGGTGCTAGCTTGTTGGTTGCACACCTAGCCGAGCAGGGTATGAGTCAATCAGCACTTGCGGTTGCTATAGATGAACTAGAAGCGACACGCCCAACCGCCGTTAACCTTATGCACTGCATGGCCAAGTTACGCCTAGCGCTTGTAGAGACTGATTATGTTGCGGCTGTTGTCTCTACTGCTGAGCAGTTATTTAAAGAAGATATTGCCCTTTGCGATAGCATGGCAGAACGTGGTGCTGCCTTGGTTGATAAAGGTGATAACATTTTAACGCACTGTAATACCGGTGCGTTAGCGACTGCGGGTGTCGGTACTGCATTAGGGGTTATTCATAAAGCGCAGCAACGCCACGGTGATATTCATGTTTGGGTTGATGAAACGAGGCCGCTACTGCAAGGCGGTCGCTTAACGGCTTTTGAGCTTGAGCGCTGGCAAATTCCTTATACCTTGATTTGCGATAACATGGCGGCGAGTTTAATGGCTGCGGGCAAAGTAGATAAAATCTTTGTAGGTGCAGACCGTATTGCTGCAAACGGTGACTTTGCTAATAAGGTAGGTACATATAACCTTGCTGTGTTAGCGCATTTTCATAACATTCCATTTTATGTCGTTGCGCCACTTACGACGCTTGATACACAAACGGCGTGTGGTGCGAATATCGAAATTGAGCAACGCAGCCCTAATGAAGTGCGAGGGGTTAGTGGCAGTTTTGGCGAAGCAATATGGGCACCAACTAACGCGAAGGTTCATAACCCGGCATTTGATGTTACACCGGCTAGCCTAGTCACAGGCTGGGTGCTCGATAGCGGCGTTTATAACCAATCCGATATCGAGCAAGGTATTCTAAAACAGTTAAAATCGTAAATTACTCTGCGCTTTTTTTAGTGTAGAGCTCAATGCTATTTTGACTATTTGCGGTTAGTAACGAAATCGCCAGCTTGTCATTACTCGCATTGATGTGCGTTATATAGTGTAAGGGCCGCATTTTCATTGCTAGATCAACATCTTGTATGTTTGCTAAGTCAATACTATAAATTTCATTATTTGTGGCAATATATAAGCTGTGATGGTTGCTTGTCATAGTGATAATTGAAGGCTTTAGCTCGATTAGTTTGTCAGGAGTTATCAGCTCACTATAAGTATTGCTGTCACTATCTAAAAGCAAATATTTTCCGTATTTAGAATGGACGATTAGCTGATTATCATCATACCAAGCAATTGCCAATGGGGTGTCGATGGTGCTTTTGACAACCTGATCGCTGTTGGTGTGCAAAATCATTAGTTGGTTTTGCTGGTTACTAAGCTCGGTAAAGATTACTGCAATTTTATTACCTCTGACTGCTGCTAGTTTGCTGTTTCCTGGTAGTGTCCAGTGTTTAACTTCTGAAAAGTCGTTGGCATTTAATAAGCTTAGCTTTTGATTGCTTTTATTAAAACTCACCAGCTGACTGCTGTCGTTATTTGCAGAAATAATGGTGGTATCTTCACCAATTTTGTCGGTTATATCTATATATTGGTTGTTTTTTCTGAGCCAGTGCTGTCGTTTATAGTATTCAAGATCAGCGAAGTAGACATCATTATTCGGTAGTGCGACAACATCATCCTCATGCTTATTAGCTGTGGCAATATAGCTCATTTGTTTTGATTTTATGTCAAATATAGCCGCATCACTGTCGTGTAAATCAGTGCTGATCAGTACACTTTGTTTATTAAGAGGGTAAGCGTAATTTGCTCGTTTTACTGGGGCTTTAATGGCTTGTCCCCGACTCATGGTATCAAATGAAAATGATTCAATTGTTAATTTACCGCGGTTATACCAAACAAGCGAGTTAGTTTGTTTATCATAAGTTGCAGCCCAAGCTCGGTATTCGTTGGTGGTTAAAAGTTTGAGTGAGCTACCGTCCAAATTCGCTATATAAATTTCTGCTTGGCCAACATTGTGGCGTTCAAAAATAACACGGTTGGGGTTTTTAAGTGTTGTTAAAATATAATCGCCGGTGCCAGTAATATTAGGTGATGTAATGCGAATTTCTTCACCGGTCTTTAAGTCTTGCGCATACAGAGCAGATAGGTGAGTTAAGCCACGGTAATTATTACGTCTTGTAATTGCCGTATTACCAATTTCAATGTACTGATCTGGTGTGATATTTAATATAGATTGATTTGTAACTGGCTTTAGTAATACTTCATTTGATAGCAAATTGCTTGCTTGCCAAGCACTACAATCATTGAAGTCACTGTTTTCACATGAACTATAAAATAGCCGCTCGCCATCTTCAGACCAGCCCTGTAAAAAGACAGCGCCAGATGTAATTGAGTACTCTTTTTTTGTCGTTAAGTCGACAACATAAATATGTTGATTATCATTTTGCAGCACATAGGCAAGCTGCGTTTTGTCGTGATTTAGCAATAATTGATAGTGAGTGCCCTTATGCCATGAAATCGTTTCGGCTTGCAGGTCTAAAAATGGCGCTTCGTTTTGTGCTTCATCATTTACTTTAGGTTGCTGTAAGAACAACCAAATAGCCGCAATCAATAAACCAAACGCTAAGGCCGCAAAAGACCATGGCCAGCGTGAAGAATGCGCTTTTTGCACGTTAAGGGGAGTTGTATTAACTGGAGTTTCAGCTTCTTTATGTTCTGTGTTTTTATCTTCTGTTATTTGTGGGTCTGAAATGGGGGTGGGCTCAAGAGGCTTAACTTTAATAAATAGGCTATAACCTTTGCGGTAATGGGTTTTAATAGTTTGCCCGGGCTGCTTTTCTGATTTGAGAGTTTTTCTTAGTTCAGAGATGGCACGGTTAATAGCATTGTCATCAACAAAACTTTGTTGCCAAATATTCTCAACCAGCTCTTGGCGAGTGATAATGCGATCATTATGCTCAATAAAGAAACACAGCAATTTAAACAATAAAGGTTCTAGTTCACGCTTATGAGTGCCATCGCTGATGGTTTGCTGCTGAGTGTTAAATTGCCACTCACCCACATAAATAACGGTATCGCGTAAGGGTGAAAATGCCGACCCCATGTTTAGTCCTTTAACTAAAAAATATTAATTTTGATAGGGAAGATAATAACAGCTTTTGTTCTTGATTTGGGTCTTTTTGTTTTATATTTGTAAATTAAAGGCTGTTTTTTGCAACATATAGCCAAGCTTGGTTGTTACATTGGAATGTTTCTGCGATTCGTTGATAATCATCTACTTCGTAAGCATCAGCCTGATTGAGCTCACGTTTAGTGATTAAATAAATAGTGCCATTAACAATATCACTTTGTTTGCCTGTTTTGATTAACGCCGGGTGAAAACGTTGACCACTACTTTTAAGCACGGCTTCGTCGGTGATCTCGACTTCACCAATGACATACCCAGTTAGCGTAGCAGGTTGACCTTCGAGCAAACGCCCAAAGGTATCAAGCTGAACCTGCGGGTACTGTAATGTACCGTAAGAAAATAGCTTTTCCATGTTAGTCCAGCAGCGGGAAGTTGGTAGCAATAGTTGACTCAGTGCTTTTAGCGACCCAACCTTCGGTATTATTGAATAAGCGAATTGCTGTGAATTCAGGGTCGCTGCCCATATCAAACCAATGTGGTGTGAGTTCTGGTACTGAAATTAGGTCGCCTTGTTGACACAGCACTTGATACACTTTATCGCCTAGGTGTAAGCAGAATAAGCCTTGGCCTTTCACAAAAAAACGAACTTCATCTTCGCTATGTGTATGCTCAAACAAGAACTTACCGCGTAGTTCGCTGGCATTTGGATTACCCTTAGCAAGCGAAATAACATCCACTGTTTGATAGCCCCCTTCAGCTTTTAAGCGCTCTATATCGTTAGCATAGGCAGTTAAAATAGCGTCATGGCTGGTATCTTGGTCAATCTGTGCTGTTGCTTGCCATTGCTCAAAGCGAACGCCAACCGCATTCAGCTCACTGGCAATAGCGCTTAAGTCTTCACTATGAAACAGTATGTTGCTTGCGTTGTTATCGTTATAAATAGTTAGTTGACTCATGCTAACAGCTCCGCGCTAAATTCCGAAAAGTCGTTGATATATGGGTGAGCATCACTTACCGCTTGGCCATCGCGAACAAGGTGCAAAGTTCCAAGGCCTGCTGCTTTGGCAGCATCAAGCTCTGCCACCACATCGCTTAAAAACAATACTTCGGCAGCGTCAAATGGCAGCTCGGCGATAATATTCTCATAAGAGCTTTGCTGTTGTTTTGCACCGACTTTAGTGTCGAAGTAATCACTAAATAAAGGTCTAACATCACCATAATCAGAAAACTCAAAAATCAGGTGCTGGGCTTTTACTGAGCCTGATGAGTAGACATATAAACTTTTACCAGCATGTTTTTGGGCTTGTAAAAAGTCATAAGCGTCAGGGTAAAGGTGGCCAGTAAAATCACCACTTTCGTAGCCTGTTTGCCAAATTAACCCTTGTAACTGCTTAAGTGGGGTAATTTTTTGATCCGTTTCAATCCAATGAATTAAATGCTTAATGACCGTGTCGATATCGGCTTCGGGTTGTTCAATGTGTGCCTTAACAGCCTCAATTTGGGCTGCTACTTCTGGGTCACTTTGATGTGACTTTACAAACTCAGGTAATTGCCCAGCTGCGTAGGGAAATAATACATCTTTAACAAAAGAAATGCGGGTAATTGTGCCTTCAATATCGGTTAAAATTGCTTTGATCATGGCTGAACTCCAGCTTGAATACCTTCTAGTTTTAAGCGCTCAAGCTCACAGCTAAATAGAAACTCTAATCCTTCTAAATGACGAAGTACTTCTTTGATATCTCGGCCAACGACATATAAACCATGGCCACGAATTAATACGGCATGCTCAATAGGGGTGTGAAGGTGATGATCACTGACTAGTAAGCTTAAACGGTCAATGTCTTGGTCATTATCAAAAATGGGAATAGTTAAGGTATCTAAGTGCGATTTGATACCGCTTAAAGATTTTTGCATTTCGTAGCCATGCAAATTGATAGCGTGGCCTTTGATCACACGAGATAACACGGTTGCCGCAACAGAATGAGTGTGCAAAACAAATTTAGCTGACGGGATAAGCTTATACATATTCAAATGTAGCTCAGTTTCAGCTGATGGATTGCCAGAGCCTTTAGTACGATTGCCTTCATGATCAAATTCAATAAATGCATGAGTGCCGAGTTGACCTTTATCGAAACCACTTGCTGTGACGACATAACCGCTTGCAGTGCGGGCTGAAAAGTTACCACCAGTAGCAGGGACCCAGCCACGTTGGCTTACCCATTTACCAGCTTCAATTAGTTCTGAAATAGCGGTATTGTTATGCATATATTCCTCGACATTCTAAAAGTTATTTAGACGGCTATACATCTGTTTTAAGCAATGATAGCATCGCTTCGGGCGCAAAACCATCTTTAAGGAACCTCTGTGTTTGAAAGTAAATTGCCGAATTTAGGCACCAGTATTTTTAGTCAAATGACCGCTCTAGCAAATAAGCACCAAGCGCTTAATTTATCTCAGGGTTTTCCTGAATTTGATGCACCAGAATTACTAAAAAAACAACTCAATCATTATGTACTTGAGGGGGTAAATCAATATGCGCCTTCAAGTGGTATTGCAAAGCTACAACAGCAAATAGCGGCTCTGATAGCGAGAAAATACCATAACAACATAAATTACGAGCAACAAGTTACAGTTACGTCAGGGGCAACAGAGGCATTATTTGTAGCGATTCAAGCACTTGTCAAAGAGGGTGACGAAGTGGTGGTGTTTGACCCCGCTTATGACTCTTACCAGCCGGCAATTGAACTTGCAGGCGGTCGCTCAGTTCACGTTGCCTTACATGCGCCAGACTACAAAATCGATTGGCAAGCCGTAGCCGATGTCATCACAGACAAAACACGTGTCATCATCATCAACACGCCACATAACCCAAGCGGTAAAATTTTTAAAGCAGAAGATATAAATGCCCTTAAAGCGCTTGTTACTAAGCATGATTTATATGTAATTAGTGATGAAGTGTATGAGCACATTACCTTTGATGGTGCTTTGCATTTAAGTGCGCTGACTGACCCTGAGTTATTTGCACGCAGTTTTGTGATCTCAAGCTTTGGTAAAACCTTTCACAGCACCGGCTGGAAGATGGGTTATTGTGTTGCACCCGCTCAGCTCATGGTGGAGTTTCGTAAAATTCACCAATATGTGACCTTTTCAAGTTTTACGCCTGCCCAGCATGCATTAGCCGATATGCTTGAGTTAGAGCCTGAGCATGTTGATGAGCTAAGTTGTTTTTATCAACAAAAACGCGACTTGCTCAGCGAAGCACTAGCGCAAAGCCGTTTTAAAATATTACCAAGTGAAGGCACCTATTTTTTGCTACTCGATTACAGTGATGTGTCTGATCTTGATGATGTTGAGTTTTGCCAATGGTTGGTTGAGCAAGCGGGTGTTGCAGCTGTACCACTCAGTGTGTTTTATAACAGTACAAGCTGCGATAAAGTGATTCGTTTATGTTTTGCTAAAAATGATGACACATTAAAATGTGCCGCGGAGATTTTATGCCAACTTTAACCTTAGCTTTAGTGCAGTCATCACTGCATTGGCTTGATAAAAGCGCTAACCTTGCGCACTTTACTGAGCAGCTTAACAGTTTAAACGAGCAAGTTGATTTAATTGTCTTGCCAGAAACATTTGCCACTGGTTTTGCGATTAATCTAGATTGCAGCGAACCGGAACAAGGCGAGGTACTTAGCTGGTTAAAAGCCACAGCTAAGCAAAAAAATGCTGTGGTTGCAGGCTCTGTTTTAGTTGCAAAAGGCGACAAAAAGGCTAATCGCTTTTATTGGGTTTGGCCAAATGGCGAAGTGAAGTATTACGACAAACGCCATTTATTCTGTTTAGGTAACGAAGGCAATTTCGTCGCAGCAGGCGAGCATCGCGAGATATTCGCTATCAATGATTTTCGCATTTTGCCGCAAGTGTGTTACGACTTACGCTTTCCTGTATTTCAGCGTAATTGCAACGACTACGATGTGATGATCAACGTAGCTAATTGGCCAGCAGCTCGTCGCCATGTCTGGGATACCCTGCTAAAAGCACGCGCAATGGAAAACCTGTGTTATGTCGTGGGTGTCAATCGCATTGGTGCTGATGGTAATAATGTTGCCCACAGTGGTGGAACTGCCGTTTATGATTTTAAAGGTGACACCTTGGCTAAGCTCGAAGATGGCCAATCGGGTATCATTATTCAGCGCTTAGAAAAATCACCGCTTGATGACTTTCGAAGGGCGTTTCCTGCTCACTTAGATGCTGATCAATTTCAGTTACTGTAATTGCTCGAAGCCGCATACTCAAAAATTTGTTAAACTCATGGTTGGATTATTTACTTTAAGCAATCATGAGTCGCAAAATCACCCCCGTTATTCTTGCTGGTGGCATAGGTTCTCGTTTATGGCCTTTGTCGCGTAAAGCGATGCCTAAGCAGTTTTTGTCTTTGCTTAGCGAAAAATCACTGTTACAGAGCGCGCTTTTACGAGTGGCTGACTCACGATTTAATGCGCCAATTCTAGTGTGCAATGAAGAGCATCGCTTTATCGCTAAAGCGCAAATTGCAGAAATCACAGATAGCTATACTTTATTGCTTGAACCTGAAGGTAAAAATACCGCCCCCGCGATTGCCCTAGCCGCTGAATTTGCATTGCAAAATGGTCTAACCGATCCCTTACTGGTCATGCCTGCTGATCACCATATCAGTGATTTTGATAAACTTATTGCCTGCTTAGATAATGCTATAGCGCTTTGTCAGCAACAACAATTAGTAACCTTTGCTATTACTCCCACTGAACCACATACCGGCTATGGTTATATTCGCCAAGGTGAGCCGTTAGCCCCTGAAGGTTGTTTTAAGGTGGCTGAGTTCAAAGAAAAACCAGCTCTGCAATTAGCCGAAAAATACCTTGCCAGTGGTGAGTATGGCTGGAATAGCGGCATGTTTTTATTTTTGCCAGATGTGTACTTGAGTGAGCTTAATCGTTTTGCGCCAAAGATTGCTGACAGTGTCGCAAAAGCGGCTAGCTTCACCGCAGATTTAGGTTTTCAACGGCCTGTTGCGGGTGCGCTCACAGCATGCCCAAGTGATTCTATTGATTATGCTATTTTGGAGCGTAGCGCTAACGTTGCTGTTATACCTGTTGACTTAAATTGGAGCGATGTTGGCAGCTTTTCTGCATTATCGAAAATCGCAGAAAAAGACCATCATGGCAACTATTTAGCCTCACAAGGGGTGAGTTTAGATAGCGAAAATAATCTACTGATCAGCGAGGCTGATCACACTATTGCGGCGCTCGGCGTGAGTAATCAAGCAATTATACATACTCATGATGCCACCTTAGTGGCAGACAAAAGTGCGCTCGATAAGCTCCCTGATTTACTTAAACAGCTTGCTGTTGTTGATAGCGATAAACTAACCCACCATCAAGCCGTATTCAGACCTTGGGGCAACTATCGAACTTTAATTGAAAGCACTGGCTTTAAAGTAAAGAAAATAATCGTAAACAGCGGCGCAAAGCTTTCAACTCAACGCCATCAGCACCGTGCAGAACATTGGGTTGTCGTATCTGGAGTGGCAAGCGTGCGAGTAGGTGATGATGAATTTGAATTATCCGCCGACCAATCTTGTTACATCGCGGCTAAGCAGCTACACAGCCTTGCTAATCAACAATACACGCCACTAATCGTTATCGAAGTACAAACCGGAGCGATACTTGATGAAACTGACATCGAGCGATTTGATGATAGGTATGGGAGGGGATAGCTGGAAGCTTTAAGCTTATCGAAAAGGAGGCTTTTTAACAGAGCTTATTTGAATCATAAGTTGGATTTTTGCCGCTTACTGCTAATGCTTCTAAACTTACAGCTGCTGTATCACTTTAACTGTTTTAGTTTATGGTCTATCACAGGATCATCCGGTGAGAGTTGCTGCGCCACTTCTAAGACCTTAATTGCATCGTTTGGGTGCTCATCTTGATGCTTGATTGCAACATCAATCAGCGGCTGCACATCAATCGCATCTTTTTGCTCTTGCATGTGCTCGGCTTTTTCTTCAGCTAAAATTGTATGCGCGGTGCTTAGTAAGGCTAAACGATGTGGCGAACTCTTATTTGCCTTATTTAGGCGACGATAATAGTCTTCTTTAAAGCGCAGCGTTTTGGTTTGCTGGCGGAATTGGGCTATATCAACTTGCTGGTGGCTAATAAAATCAACAGCAACATCTTTATAAAAGCCAAACTTATTTAAATATGTTGCATGAACACTATGGCCCATACCAAACACGCGTAAGTGGGTGAGTTGTGGGTAACGTTTAGCATGAGCTCGGTCGATACGATTAGTTGGGTCGTAAATAATATAACCCTTTGCATGGCCTAAATCTAAATCGTGGTAGTCACCGTTCCAATCGAATTTTTGCGCGATGTCAGTGCTTGAACGGTCATCCCATGGTGCTTTTTCTTTGTTTTTTGTGCTAACAGGGTGAAAGAGTAAAACTTTATCAAGCTTTAATAGATTGGCAAAGGCGCCAACGGCAAAGCCTCCTCGGCTCAAACCATAACCTAACCGCTCTTTGAATCCGCCAATCAGTGGTGCTAGCTGCTCAATGAAAAACAACAGATTGCGGTGCCTAAACCAGTTGCTAATGCCTAAATGTTGAAAGGCGATAATATTCACATCTTGCTTTTTCGCGAGCTTATAAGCCCAAGGCGAAAAATCATCAGTAATATCATGTTCTTGATAATTTGTTCCAGCAGGAGAGAAGGTAATTAGCAGGGGCTTATTGGCATCAATGATATGGTATTTTACATAAACATCGCCGAGCAAATCACCGCCAGTCATAGGTACAAGGCTTTGTTGCTCATCGCGGGGAAGACGGGTCCATTCCTCTAACCAATACAGTAATTTCATACATCCCCCTTAGTACCTCTAAAATAAAGGGGCGAAATTATAGCAAAAATAGCAGCTCATTAAAAATGGCCGCTACTTTATACGCTTAGCCCTCGCTCATTGCGATGATTTGTTGCCAGTCATGTTCGGTGACAGGCATTACTGACAATCGGCCGCCTTTTTTAAGGGCGATTTCGGTGATTGCATCATTGGCTTTAATCGCCTGCAGGCTCACTAGCTTTTTAAGGTGTGCTTGATATTGCACATCGACCACAAACCAGCGCGGGTTATCAGCGGTTGCTTTGGCGTCGTAGTAATCGCTATTTAAATCAAACTGTGTTGGGTCGGCATAAGCTTCGCGAGTTACCGTAGCGATACCTGCAACACCCACCTGTTTGCAACTTGAATGATAAATCATCACCAAGTCACCTTGCTTGATACCATCGCGCAGAAAGTTGCGGGCTTGATAATTACGCACGCCATCCCACATAGAGGTTTGCTCAGGTGCGTTTTTTAGATCATCAATTGAAAATGCATCGGGTTCGG
>Ga0213839_1000983_pt1 | contig 21618 bp, 12 predicted proteins | sample SWPATP21_FD_160075 | JGI IMG/M metagenome (GOLD analysis project Ga0213839, IMG submission 160075) | Coastal seawater microbial communities from Marineland, Florida, United States - SWPA TP2 #1 | ecosystem: Environmental > Aquatic > Marine > Coastal | place: USA: Florida | collected 2016-08-14
GCCGACGATGGGAGCGGCGCCTGGTGGACCATCACGCTGGGCACCGAGCTGCCCGCGATCACCGACGGCGACACCGTGCTCGACGGCACCGCGTTCTGCGACGACCGCACCTGCGCTGCGGGCACGATCCGCGACGACAACCCCGGCACGCTTCCCGGAGGCGTGGTGGGCGCCGGCGACGACGGCATCCCCGACAGTGGCGACGAGCACGTCATCTCGCCCTTCGACCGCCCCGAGCTGCAGCTGGAGGGCCCCGGTCGCCTCGTGGTCGACAGCGGCGCCACGGTCCGCGACGTGGCCCTCGCCACCCTCCCCATCAGCCTCGACGCCAACAGTGCCAGCCTGTTCGACAGCCTGGTGGGCCTGCGGGCCGACGGCACCGACGGAGCCATCGCGGCCATCGGGGTGCAGATCGAAGGCACCGCCGACAACAACGTGGTGAGCCACAACTGGGTGCGGGTCGACGGCGATGCCATCGTGCGCGACGGGTCCGGCGACTTCGCCCAGATCACCGACAACGTCATCGACGCGCCCACCGGCGGCCACTCGTTCCCCCACAGCGGCATCGTCTGGCACGTCAGCTCCACCAACGCGAACAACGACGACGTCCTGCAGTTCAACCACATCTCCGATCAGGGACTCATCGGGGTGGAGCTGGGCTGGGGCAACGGCGAGCTCGACAACGTTCAGCTGGTCGACAACAGCATCGTCGGCTGTGGGCGCGTGGCCGGCAGCGAGCAGACCGGTGCGGCCGGGGTGGTGGTGCGCACCATCTCGCCCGTCTCGGCGTTCTCCATCGAGCGCAACGTCGTCACCGACAACGCCGGCCCCGGCATCGTCGTGCAGCGCTCGGCACGGGGCGCCGCGATGAGCCGCAACGCCGTGTTCGCCAATGCCGGTCTCGGCATCGATCACGACGACAAGGTCACCCTCCCCGGCGTCGACGGCGTGGGCGACGGGGTGACCCCCAACGACGGTCTGCTCACCGCCGACGCCAACCGCGGGCTCGACTACCCCGTGATCACCTCGGCCGTCCTCGACGCAGGCGTCGTCACCATCGAAGGCTACGTGGGCCTCGAGGCGGCACCGCTGGCGGGCACCCACAGCATCGAGGTGTTCCTCGCGGCCGACGACGGCGACGTGGGCGAGGTGGAAGAGGGCGACAGTCGCAGCGAGGTGCACGGGGAGGCCGCGGCCTTCGTCGACAGCTGCACCACCGACGCCGCCGGACGCTTCCGCTGCGAGGTGTCCACCGCCGACCTCTCGCTGGTCGACGGCGACCACCTCACCGCCACCGCCACCTTCGCCGGACAGACCAGCGAGCTCGGTCCCAACGTGCGCGTCACGGAAGACCTGGCCGTCGACACCGACGGCGACGGCCTCAGCGACAGCGAAGAGACCACGATCCACGGCACCGATCCGAACGACGCCGACACCGACGACGACGGCCTGAGCGACGGCGAGGAGGTCCTCACCGTGGGCACCGACCCGCTCGACGACGACACCGACGGCGACGACCTCGACGACGGCGAGGAGGTGAACGACACGGGCACCGACCCGCTGAACCCCGACACCGACGGCGACCAGCTCTCCGACTTCGAGGAGGGAGTGTTCTTCGGCACCGACCCGCTCGACTTCGACACCGACGGCGACGCCCTGGGGGACGGCGAGGAGGTCCTCACCTACGGCACCGATCCCACCGAGTTCGACACCGACTCCGGAGGGGTCGACGACGGCACCGAGGTGTTGGTGGCCGGCACCGACCCCCTCGATCCGGCGGACGACAACCTGGGCAACGACCCCGACGGCGACGGCCTCGACAACTACCGTGAGGCCTACTTCGGCACCGACCCGTACGACCCCGACACCGACGACGACGGCCTCCTCGACGGCGTCGAGGTGGCCGAGACGGGCACCGACCCCCTCGATCCCGACACCGACGGCGACGACCTGTCCGACGGCGACGAGGTGCTCGTGCACTTCACCGACCCCCGCGACGACGACACCGACGGCGACGATCTGTCCGATGGCGACGAGGTGCTCGTGCACGGCACCGATCCCCGCGACGACGACACCGACGACGACGACCTGTCCGACGGCGACGAGGTCGACGTCCACAACACCGACCCCACCGACCCCGACACCGACGACGACGACCTGTCCGACGGCGAGGAGATCGACGTGTACGGCACGGATCCCCGCGACGACGACACCGACGGCGGCACCGTGGGCGATGGCGACGAGGTGGCCAACGGCACCGACCCCCTCGACCCCTCGGACGACCTACCCCCGGTCGACACCGACGGCGACGGGCTGTTCGACGACGACGAGACCGACATCTGGGGCACCGACCCGGCCAACCCCGACACCGACGGCGACGGCCTGTCCGACGGCGACGAGGTGCTCGTCTTCGGCACCGACCCGCTGGCCGAGGACACCGACGGTGACGACCTGTCCGACGGGGAAGAGGTCGACGACTTCGGCACCGACCCCCTCGACGACGACACCGACGACGACGACCTGAGCGACGGCGACGAGGTGCTCACCGTCGGCACCGACCCGCGCAACCGTGACACCGACGACGACGGCCTGTCCGACGGCGAGGAGGTCGACGACACGAACACCGACCCCCTCGACGACGACACCGACGACGACCTGCTGCTCGACGGCGAAGAGGTCGACACCTTCGGCACGGACCCCCTCGACGACGACACCGACGGCGGCAGCGTGCCCGACGGCGAGGAGGTATTCCGCGGCACCGATCCCCTCGACCCGGGCGACGACCTGATCGTGCCCGTCGACACCGACGGCGACGGCCTGAGCGACGACGACGAGCTCAACCAGTACGGCACCGATCCGTTCGACGACGACACCGACGACGACGCACTGGGTGACGGCGAAGAGGTGCTCGTGTTCGGCACCGACCCCCTCGACGAGGACACCGACGGCGGCAGCGTGCCCGACGGCGAAGAGATCGACCGCGGCACCGACCCCCTCGACGGCAGCGACGACGTGGTGGTGCCCGTCGACACCGACGGCGACGGCCTCACCGACGACGACGAGCTGAACCTCTACGGCACCGACCCGTTCGACGAAGACACCGACGACGACGGCCTGGGCGACGGCGACGAGGTGATGGTGTACAGCACCGACCCGCTGAACCGCGACACCGACGGCGGGTCCGTGCCCGACGGCGAAGAGGTCGACCGCGGCACCGACCCCCTCGATGCCAGCGACGACGTGGGGATGCCCGTCGACACCGACGGCGACGGCCTGTCCGACGACGACGAGGTGAACGTCCATGGCACCGACCCGCTCCACCCCGACACCGACCGCGACGGCCTGAGCGACGGCGACGAGGTGAATGCCTTCGGCACCGACCCCCTCGACGTCGACACCGACGACGACCTGCTCTCCGATGGCGAGGAGGTGAACACCCACGGCACCGACCCCCGCGACGAAGACACCGACAACGGCGGCTTGCCCGACGGCATCGAGGTGCTCGCCGGCACCGACCCCCTCGACCCGGCCGACGACTTCCCGTACGCCGACAACGACGGGGACGGCCTGCCGAACCTGGCCGAGACCGCCTACTACGGCACCGACCCGAACGACGCCGACACCGACGACGACGGCCTCGACGACGGCGAAGAGGTGGGGATCTACTTCACCGACCCCCTCGACGAGGACACCGACGGTGGCGGCGTGGGCGACGGCATCGAAGTCGACGCCGGCACCGACCCCCTCGACCCCAGCGACGACCTGCCGGTCGGCGACAGCGACGGCGACGGCCTGTCCGACGAAGACGAGGTGAACCTCCACGGCACCGACCCGCTCGATGCCGACACCGACGACGACGACCTGACCGACGGCGAGGAGGTGCTGGTGCACGGCACCGACCCCCTCGACCCCGACACCGACGACGACTACCTGTCCGACGGCATCGAGATCGACATCGTCGGCACCGACCCCCTCGACGACGACACCGACGACGACGGCCTCGACGACTGGAACGAGTTCAACTGGTACTACACCGATCCGCTGCGGCCCGACACGGACGAAGACGGTCTCGAGGACGGGGTGGAGGTGTACGACACCCTCACCGACCCCAACATGTTCGACACCGACCGCGACGGCCTGAACGACGGTTCGGAGGTGTACACCTACGGCACGAACCCGCGTCAGGCCGACACCGACGCCGACGGCCTGGAGGACGGCGACGAGGTGAACACCTACGGCACCGACCCCAACGACCCCGACACCGACAACGGCAGTGTCGACGACGGCACCGAGGTGCTTCAGGGCACCGATCCCCTCGACCCCAGCGACGACATCGTCGATGACGACCCGGACGCTGACGGCCTGCTCACCGACGACGAGGTGAACACCTACGGCACCGACCCCTACGATGCCGACAGCGACGACGACGGCCTCGATGACGGCCAGGAGGTGCTCGACGAGGGCACCGACCCCAACGACCCCGACACCGACGACGACGGCCTCCTCGACGGAGACGAGGTGTTCGACCACGGAACCGACCCGCTGGTCGAGGACTCCGACGGCGACGGGCTGGGCGACGGCGAAGAGGTGAACGACTACGGCACCGATCCCACCGACACCGACACCGATGCCGACAGCCTGAGCGACGGCGACGAGGTCGACCTCCACGGCACCGACCCCACCCTCCGTGACACCGACGGCGACCAGCTCGACGACGGCGACGAGGTGGTGCGCGGCACCGACCCGCGAGCGACCGACACCGACGGCGACGGCCTCGACGACGGCGAAGAAGTGCTCGAGCACTTGTCCGACCCGCTCGCCCTCGACACCGACGTCGACGGCCTCGACGACGGCGAGGAGGTGTTCACCCACTTCACCGATCCCACCGACGCCGACAGCGACGACGGCGGCGTCGACGACGGGATCGAGGTCGATCGCGGCACCGACCCCAACGACCCCGCCGACGACGAGCTGTCCGACGACACGACGCCCCAAGAGCCCGCCGACCCCGACGGCGGCAAGCTCTCGGGGGGTGGCGGCTGCGGCTGTGCCTCGTCGCCCACCGGTGGCGCGGTGTGGGCGCTTCCGGGGCTCCTCGCGCTGCTCCTTCGCCGACGGCGCTGACCAACCCATCGGACGGGGGCATGCTTCCTCCTATGCCTCCGTCGTGCGAGACATCTCACGAGACGCCCGGTCCGCACCGGCAGGTTGATAGTCCTGGGTTGACCTGCACCCACCCCGTCAACTAGCTTCCCCGAGGTCGCGCGGTACGCGGCACCAGAGGAGGCTCCATGCGCCAGTTCATCCCCGTCGCTCTCGCTTTGCTCGTCTCGTTCGGATTCGCCCCCGGCGATGCGTGGGCCAAGGACTCGGGCGGTGACACCGAGCAGGGCCTGTCGATGGAGGAGAGCGGCATCGACGCCATCGACGAGCTGTTCGCGAAGGCGAAGGCCCCCATCGACAGCATCACCAGCGCACGCACGAAGGTCGACAACGTAGCCCCCGAGCTGAACAAGGCCCTCGGTCTCCCCGCCGACACGCCCTTCAAGGAAGGGCTCGCCGATCTGAAGACCAAGGCCGAGGGGAAGCTCGAGGTGGCGGTCAGCGACAAGGGGGTGCCCTCGGTGACCCCCGCCGACGGCATGCCCGACAACGTCAAGGAGGCCGTCGACGGCCTCAACTCCGGGATCGGCGAGGCCATGGCCGCGGTCGCGAGCCTCGCCGAGGTGCCCGCACAGATTCAAGAGGTCATCGCCGCCGCCAAGGACTTCGACCCCACCAAGATCAAGCCCGTCACCAAGGCACCGAAGGCAGCCAAGGCCCTCACCGGCAACCTGAAGGTCCTCGGCAAGGCACCCGGCGAAGTGGAGGCCCTGCAGCAAGCCGTCGAGGCCATGACGAAAGACGTGCTCACGCTGAAGGGCTGACGCCCGCGACAGACACCCGCCGCGTCTCCCTGCCATGCACCTTTAGGGTATACGGAGCGCTGCGGGGGGAGAGACGATGAAGATCCACGTGGTGGACGGGACGTTCGAGCTGTTCCGGTGCTGGTTCGGGGCCCCGAAGGCCACCGACGCGACCGGGCGAGAGGTGGGGGCCACCCGAGCGCTGCTGCGGACGCTGCTGCGGCTGCTCGAGCAAGACGACTGCACCCATGTGGGGGTGGCCTTCGACCGGGTGATCGAGTCGTTCCGCAACGAGCTGTTCGACGGCTACAAGACCGGGCAGGGCATCGAGCCGGGCCTGCTGTCGCAGTTTCCCCTCGCCGAGCAGGCCACCCGAAGCCTGGGAGTGGTCGTGTGGCCCATGGTGCGCTTCGAGGCCGACGACGCCCTGGCCACCGCCGCGACGCGCTGGGGCGACGAGGTCGATCAGGTCGTGATCTGCAGCCCCGACAAAGACCTCGGCCAGTGCGTGCGCGGCGGCCGCGTGGTCTTGCGCGACCGACTGCGCAAGAAGACCTTCGACGAGGCGGGCATCGTCGAGAAGTTCGGTGTCGTCCCCGGCGCGATTCCCGACTACCTCGCCCTCGTCGGCGACAGCGCCGACGGCATCCCGGGCATCCCTCGCTGGGGCGCGAAGTCGACGGCCACGGTGCTCGCTCACTACGGCTGCATCGAATCGATCCCCGACGACCCCGAGGCATGGGAGGTCAAGGTGCGCGGGGCCAAGACCCTCGCGGCCAACCTGGCCGAACACCGCAACGAGGCCCTCCTCTACCGCACCCTCGCCACCTTGCGCACCGATGTGCCGCTGCCCGAGTCCCTCGACGAGCTGCGGTGGCGTGGGGCCCAGCGTGAGCGTCTCGCCGACTTCTGCGCGAGCATCGACGACGACCGCTTCGTAGACAAGGTGCCCCGCTTCCTGGAATAGTCCCCCCATCCCGGGGCGTTGAGTCCCCAGCAGACGAGGAGTCCACATGTTCGCTTCCCTGTTGCTGCTCGCGCAGCTGGCCTTCGGCGGCTCTCTCGCCGGCGTCACCCTGCCCGACACCGTCACGGTCGGCGGTGAGACGCTCACCCTCAACGGCCTGGGTCTCCGAGAGAAGTACTTCATCGACATCTACGTCGGTGGCCTCTACCTCAAGAGCAAGACCACCGACGGCAAGGCAGCCATCGCTGCCGACGAGCCCAAGCGCATCATCATGCACTTCATCTACAGCGACGTGCCCGCCGACAAGATGCGCGCCACCTGGGACGAAGGCTTCGCCAGCAACGGCGGCGGTGACAAGGCCCGCGTGGAAGAGCTGAAGTCGTGGATGGCCGACATGACCACCGGCGACCAGATCATCTTCGACTACGTGCCCGGCACCGGCACCAAGGTCACGGTCAAGGGCACCGAGAAGGGCACCATCCCGGGCTCGGAGTTCATGACGGCGTTGTGGTCGGTCTACCTGGGCGACTCCCCCCCCACGGGCAAGCTCAAGAAGGGCATGCTCGGAGGGTGAGTCCACGACCGAGCGTGTCGCCGCCGGGGCCTGCCCCGCTCGCCGCACATCGAATCGGCGCCCCGCTCCGACAGCCCGGTTAGGGACGGCAGGTCTGGGAGCGCCATGAGACCCGCCCTTCCCCTCGCCATCGCCTTGGTCGGCTGCTCGAACGCCGAGCGCGTCCGCAAGCTCGAGCAGGAGGTCCGCCTGCTGGAGACGCAGGTGGCCGATCTCGAGCAGCGCACGGAGACCCTCACCGAGAAGCTGGCGAACGCCAAGCCGCCGAGCCAGGCCGTCCGAAAGGACCTCGACCCCGAGGGCTTCGACGTGACCAAGCCGCTGCCCGCGGGCAAGGCCGGCCAGCCCGACGTGCTGCTCGTCTCGGTCGACACCCTCCGCGCCGATCACCTCGGGGCCTACGGCTACGACCGCCCCACGAGCCCGTTCATCGACGAGCTGGCCGCTGGCGGCACGGTCTTCGAGTCGGCGTGGTCGCCCACCAGCTGGACGCTCCCGTCGCACACGACGATGCTCTCGGGCCAGCTCCCGGTGCACCACGGCATCATTGAAGATCACCTGCGCATCGCCGACGACATCCCCCTCGTGCAGGAGGCGTTCCACGAGGCCGGCTACGCCACCAGCGGGGCCGTGGCCACGCTGTTCGTGTCGAGTCGCTTCGGCTTCGACCGCGGCTTCGACGCCTTCGAAGACTTCGGCGTGAAGTCCAAGGCCCAGAACAACCTGTCGATCGTCGACGCCGACCACGTGTTCCACACCACCCTGCACTGGGCGCAGCAGCAGGAGCCCGGCGTGCCGCTGTTCGCCTTCGCCCATGTCTACGACGTGCACTACGGCTACGACGCCCCGCCGCCGTGGAACGAGAAGTTCGACCGTCCCCCCAACATGAGCGACCAGCGCTACAAGAAGTACTTCCACTACCTGAGGGCCGGCCTGCCGTCGCCCGAGCAGATGGCCCACCAGGTGGCCCAGTACGACGAAGAGATCGCATTCACCGACGCCATGCTGCGCGAGCTCGTCGAGGCGTGGCGCGCGTCGGGCCGCGACCTCATCGTGGTGCTCACCGCCGACCACGGCGAGGAGTTCGGCGAGCGCGGGTCGTGGGGCCACGGCCACACCCTCTACCCCGAGCAGCTCCACGTGCCGTGGATCGTCCACGGCCCCGGGGTGAAGGCCCAGCGCCTGGCGCATCGGGTGGGCACCGAAGACGTGGCCCCCACCATCGCCGGGCTGGCAGGCCTCCGCTTCGATGCCCGCGACGGCGTGAGCCGCGCCGCCGAGGTGAAGAGCGGTCGCCCCGTGGCCCAGGGTCCTGCGGCCGAGTGGGCCGCCACGTCACGCTTCGACACCAACCGCTTCCGCCTCCACGAGCCGCCCTACGATCTCTACGTCGACCTGATGCAGCGCAAGCGCGAGCTGTGCGACGTGGCCGCCGACCCTCGCTGTGCCACCAATGTCTTCAAGGACCAGCGCGAGAAGGCCGACGAGCTGTTCCAGCAGGCGATGGACTACCTCGGCAAGCCGTGGAAAGTGAACGTCTCGGGCACACTGCGGGTGCGCAACGGGGTCGCCTTCCGAGGCATCGTGCGCTCGCCGCCTGGGGCACCGCTGACCGTCACCGCCGGCGACGAGCTGAACATCGTCCCCGGCGATGCGGTGGTCGACTTCCAGTTCGACGACGGCACCACCGCGGGGCCGTGGCAGGCCTTCGGCGGAGCCGTTCCGGGCGACGGCTGCCCGGTGAGCTACGACGGTCGCTTCCTCGTCAGCGCGCGCCTCGGTGAGAAGAGCGACGAGGAGATCGCGATGCTGCGGGAGCTCGGCTACCTGCAGGGCGACGAAGAAGAAACCGACGACGACGGCGCGTCGGGGCGGGTCGACTGCACACCCTGAGCCCTGGTGGTACAGTCCCGCTCCGATGAGCACCGACGCCTCTCCGCCACGTCCGCGTGTGTTCGCCCCAGGCACCCCCATCGGGATGCACCTGCGGGTCGAGCGCCTCGTGCGCATCGGCGGCGACCGCATCTACTACCTGGTCAACAACCGCACACCTCGGTGGTACACGCGGAAGTGCTGGGAGTGTGGGAACAAGCACAGCCCGCCCAATGCCCAGGCGTGCACCTACTGCTCGGCGCCCCTCGGCGCGCGCCGCTTCCTGATGGCGGCCCGCTGGGACCCCGCCTCCTCGCTGGGCTACCAGGCCTTCGTCCACCGGCGCCTGCGCTACCGGGCGCTGGCGCATCCGCTGGCGCTGTACCGCTACAAGCAGCAGCTGCTCGCCTTCTTTCCGTGGGAGCACGACCAGCTGCTCGTCGGCGAGCCGGCACCGCTCACCAGCAAGCAGGTCTTGTCGCTGGCCTTCCAGCTCGCCGACGGCTTGGCCCATCTCCACAGCTACGGCGTGGTGCTCCAGCACCTCCGTCCGAACAACGTCCTGGTGCGCAGCGACGGCTCCGTTCGCCTCTTCGACCTCGAGATCGACCACCTCGTCGACCGACCGCTGCCCGCCAACGACGACCCCACGCGCCCCCCCCTGCGCGACCTGCGCGAGCTGGCCTCGCTGCTCGAGCGCTGGGTGCCCGTCACCGACCCGCTGCTCCTCGCGTTCCTCAAGGCCGTGCGTCGCGGCCAGTTCAAGACCGCCGACGAGCTCGCCGCCGGGGTCTCCAGCTTCGCCTGGGGCCGCGCCCAGCAGCCCCACGCCGGCCACAGCGCCGTGATGACCGACACCGGCGTGGTGCGCCACGGCAACGAAGACAACTGGGCTTGGCGCACCCTGTCCGACGACGGCGTCCAGCTCTACGCCGTCGCCGACGGGATGGGCGGCCACGAGGCGGGGGCGTTGGCCTCGGCCCTCGCGGTGCGCACGACGAGCCGAACCATGACGCGCGCGCTGCAGAAGAAGCAGGGGCTACGGGCCGACGAGCTCGCCACCCATCTCACCGCCGCCATGGTCGACGCCAACAAGGCCATCCGGGCGCTGAACGACGACCACGACCACGACGCCGGCACCACCCTGGTGGCCTTGGTGGTGTCGGGTGCCCACGCCGTGGTCGGAAACCTCGGCGACAGCCGCGCCTACCTGCTGCGCAACGGTGTGCTGAAGCAGATCACCGAAGACCACTCGCTGGTGGCCGCCCGGGTCGCGGCCGGCAACATGACCCGCGAGGAGGCGCGCGCCCATCCCGACAGCAACCTGCTGCTGCACTACCTCGGTCACGAGGACGACGTGGAGCCCGACCTCTACGAGCTCGACGTGCAGCCTGGCGATCGCTTCCTGCTGTGCACCGACGGCCTGTGGGGAGAGCTCGACGACCGGCGCCTCACCCGGATGCTGGGCGAGGATCCCGACCCGCGGCGCACCGTGCGCCGACTCACGCGGGCGGCCAACGACGCCGGCGGGCACGACAACGTCACCGCGATGGTGGTCGACGTGCCCTTCGGCCAAGCCGACCTCGAATGAGCGGCCCGGCCCGGCGCTTCCCCGACAGCCTGGTGCTCATCTTCGCCATGGTGGTGCTCGCCCAGCTGTCCACCTATGTGCTTCCGGCCGGGGTCTTCGACCGAGCGCCTGTCGACCAGCCCCTGGCCGAGGAACGCACCCTCGTGCTCGAGCAGCCGGTGGCCGTGGGCGACGTGGAGGTGCCGCCAGGTGCCCAGCTGGTGCTACCAGCAGGCACCCGCGAGCAGCGTCCCAGCCGAAAGGTGATGCCCGGCACCTACCACCGCGTCGAGGCCGAGCCCCTCCCCTGGCATGCCGCGCTCACCAGCATCCCCAAGGGGCTGGAGAAGGCCGCCGACATCATCTTCTTCGTGTTCCTCGTGGGCGGCGTCATCGGCATCGTGAAGGCCACCGGGGCCATCGACGCCCTCATCGGCGCGGCCATCCGACAGCTGGGCGAGCGGCCGGCCTGGCTCGTCGGGGGCATGATCACCCTGTTCGCCGTGGGCAGCTCCACGGTGGGAATGGCCGAGGAGTACATGCCCTTCGTGCCCATCCTCGTGGCGATGAGTCTCGCCTTGAAGATGGACGCGATGGTCGCCATGGGCATCGTCTACATCGGGGCGGGCATCGGCTACGGCGCCGCCGCGCTCAACCCGTTCACCGTGCTCATCGCCAAAGACATCGCTGGCCAAGACCCCTCGGTGTTCTTCTGGCCTCGATGGGCGCTGCTCGCGCTGTGCATCGCCATCGGCACCCACCACGTGCTCAGCTACGGGGCGCGGGTGCGCGCGGATGCCTCGGCCAGCCTCGTGGCCCACGTCGACTTCAGCGACGGCAGCTACGACATGCCCGACGACACCGAGCTCACCGCCGTACGCGGGGTGATCCTCGGGCTGTTCGTGGCCATGATCGGTCTGTTCGTGTGGGGGGTCAACGCCCACGGCTGGTACCTCGTCGAGCTGGCCGGCCTCTTCCTGGCCCTCGGGCTGGCGGCGGCGGTCATCGGGCGGCTGTCGCCCAACGAGGCCGCGACCCGCTTCACCCACGGCGCGGCCGAGCTCACCGGAACGGCCCTGCTCATCGGCTTCGCGCGAACGATCGAGGTGATCTGGGTGGATGGACAGGTGATCGACACCGTCATTCACGGCATCGCGTCGGTGCTGTCGTCGGCCGAGGCGCTGGGCGCCGCCGCCCCGGTGGTGGGAGCCTGGGGCATGCTCGCCGTGCAGAGCGTCTGCAACTTCCTCATTCCCAGCGGCAGTGGCCAGGCCTACGTGACGATGCCCATCATGGCGCCGCTGGCCGATCTGGTGGGCGTCGGACGCGAGACGGCGGTGCTCGCCTACCAGTTCGGCGACGGCTTCACGAACATGATCGTGCCCACGAACGCCCTGCTCATGGGCATGCTGGGACTGGCCCGGGTGCCCTACCCCGCCTGGGTGCGGTTCATCGGGCCGCTGCTGGTGAAGGTCTACGTGGTGGCGCTCGCCGTGCTGGCCTTCGCCGCGCTCACGCAGCTGCAGTGAACGGAGCGAGCTCCACCGCGAACCACTGGGGCATGTCGCCGGGCTGCAGCGCCGCCACCACCGCGCCGAGCACTTCGTCGGCCTGGGCCGCGAGCCCCAGCTCGGACAGGCCCCGCGCATAGACGACGGCCTCGGGCAGCGAGAGGTCGCCCTCGACGAGCTCGACGGTGAGCCGGTGGGCACCCAAGGGACGCAGGAGCTCCGTCACCAGCTCGTCGTCGAATGCCTCGCCAGCGCCGTGCGCGCCGGCGTCGAACACCAGCTCGCGCAAGACGGTGAGGAACTGCCCGAACTCCGTGTGTGCCTGCTCGTACATGACCGCCCCCGTGGTCTGGACCCGAATTCTGACTCGTCGTCCAGTTTGATCGTATCGGCCTTTCTGACCCATCGTCCAGTTTCCGGTTCGACGACGTCACACGATCGCCACGACGTCGCGATCCCATCGATCCACGCGGGGATCGCTGGAGGGGAGGATCGTCGATCGACGGCGGCGCGAGGGGCCTACGCTCCGTTCACTTCTCGAGCGGCTCCCACCGCTCGAGGTTCCGGACGGTCTCCGTGGGGCCGCTCACCAAGCGCGTGGGCCCCACGTCGGGCGCGTCTTTCGAACCCAACATCCGGATGCGGCCGGCGTGGGCGTAGGTGCCCTGGTTGAAGAAGTTCGATGCGCTCGACTTCCCCGTGAGCGACCAGACGCGCTCGGTCATGTAGCCCTCTTCGGCATCGAAGATCGAAACGCCCACGATCTCGGTGATGAAGTTGAGCTGCTGCTCCTCGGCGGCACGTCGGGTAGAGGTGTTGACCCCGGTGGGAATGGGCACGTTGACGCCGCCCTTTCCGATGGACTGCACCAGCACCTGCCCTTGGTACTTGTTGAGGTAGTGCACCATCATCGACGAGCCCCCCACGCCGACCAGCGGTGGCGGCACGGGCATGCTCATCAGGGAGGAGTTGTACTCCACCCACTTGCCCTCGTGCAGCTGGTTGAACTTGCGCAGCTTCATGTCGAAGCCCACCACCACGCGAGACATCACCTGGCGGAGGGTCTCGTGGATGCCCGCGATGCGGCGGTTCGACTTGGGCACCCCCTCGAGGTCCATGTTCACCACGCGGCCGTCGTCGGCCACCTGAAGCTGCAGCGCCGCGTCGGTGAGCTTGGCGTCGACTTCCTGGAGCACCAACAGACCGTCGCCGAGCTTCTTCGACGACCGGTCGTTGCGCCACGGCACCACCTGCAGCCCGATGTCTTCGAGCACACAGTCGACCTCCCAGCGCTTCTTCCTGAGCTGGTGGGTCTTGTTGCAGCGGATCACGGCGCGGATCTGCATCGCGGTGGCGCGGATCTCGAGGTTCTGGTCTTTGGCGAGGGTGAACGGCAGGGGCAGGGCGAGCTCGGTCTCCACGAGCCAGCGGGTGTCGTCCCAGCGGGCGAACAGGTCGCCGTAGACCGTGATCTCGTCGAAGATCTCGTCTTCGTCGTAGACCACGACCTCCTCAGCGGGCGTCTCAGGCGCAGGCGCAGGCGCTTCTTCCTCTTCCTGGGCCCATCCCCAGCCGATGCTCAGCCACGCTGCCAACAGACCCACCACGGCGCCTCCCACAGGTAGGTGTACCCCGCAACACGCGTTGTACACACCACCCACCATTGACGTTACACCGCGGCCCGGCCATCCTGAGGTTGGAGGCGACCCGATGAGCATGTTCATCCTGCTGCTGAGCTGCACCAACAGCGGCCTGGGGCTCAACCCCACGGCCGACACCGGCCCGCTCACCATCGGCTGCCCGTGGGAGGGCGAGTGGAAGCTCGCCGTCGTCGAGTGCGGCTCCTTCCCCTACGCCGACGAGTGGAACTCCTCCTACGACGACGCCGAGATGGTGATCGCCGCCGAGGGCGACGGATGCACGGTGGAGTTCGAGTGGTCGAGCGGCACGTGCGAAGAGAAGGAAGCGTGGACCATCACGCCCATCGTGCCCGAGCTCACCGAAGACGAAGAAGACAGCTACGAATACGACGGCAAGGCCACCGTGTCGTACGGCGGGATCACCGAGTGCGATCCCGGCGCTTGCGAGTTCGAGCAGTCCGAGATGACCTTCAACAGCTCCCCCTGCGAGGAAGGCGACCGCACGATCACCCAGGAGATCGAGATCGACACGAGCATCGACGATCAGCTGAAGATCGAGAAGCTGCTGAACGATCCCGGCCGCCACGACTGCGCCCTGGGGCTCGTCACCACATGGACCCGCAAGTAGCAGCTTCGGCCACGACGAGTGCCGAGGTGCGGGGGATGAACGCCCGGCTCGCCCTCGTGGGAGAGCGAGTGGGGGGGTGGGAGCTGCGCGGGAGCGCTGAAGCAGCAGGTGGGGTCGCGAACCGCGAGCGGAGGAGAGGCGGGACCAACGCGAAGCCGTGGCAACGACCGGCGATGCCGAGGCCGTGACCTCCGCCGAGGCCCGCCCCCGCCCCGGCCCGCCTGCGACCGACTTGGCGGGCGGCGTGCACGGAATCGACGCGCGCGTGGGACGCAGGCCCCCGCTAGCTCGTCGTGAGCGATTGGGTCAGGGCGCGACCGCAGCCACCTGGCCGAGCGTCAGCTCCACCTGGGACAGATCGAGGCCGGCCATCACCTCGGTGCACGGCGCGAACTCGGTGACGGTCGCGAGGCGCTCCGGCGGCTGCCGAAAGGTCGCCAGGGGCGAGCGAAGGGCCAGCTCCCCCGCGACGGGGAACAGCTGCTGGTTGGCGATTCCCGGCGGGCCCACCTGCACCAGCACCGCGCAGCCGCCCCCCTGGTGCCCGAGCATCACCCCCAGGGAGGCAGCCTTGCAGCCCTCCTGGGGGCACACACGCTGTGGGTCGGGGCGCACGTCGACCCGCTTGGGGTCGACCACCCGCTGGGCCACGGCCGACAGCTGTTGCTGCAGCTGGGTGGCCACCGCCAGCACGTTGGGATCGGACGTCTCCGGGACGATACGCGGGTAGAGCACCACGACGCCGCCCTTCTTGCCCTTGGACCGGCTGATCTCCTCGCCGTCCGACGCGTGCGCCGCGCTTCCCATCAGCCCGAGCACGAGCCCGACCGTGGCTGCCAACCGGCCCCTCATGGCTTCCTCCTGCGGGCCAGCAGGCCCATGACCAGCAACACGAGGCCTCCGGTGGGGCCGGAGCCGCTCACGGTGCTGCACGACGCGATGCCGCCGCCCTTGTAGTAGGTGATGAGCTCCCCGCCGGCGTCGAGGTAGTTGGGGATGCCGTCGCCGTCCTCGTCGCCGACCCCCTCGGCCGTGTCGGACGCGCCGTCGCCGTCGCTGTCGTCGTCGCGCCAGTTCACCAGCCCGTCGCCGTCGACGTCGTTGCCGAACTGGGCACCGTCGGCGGCCTCGGTGGCGGTGGGCAGCCCGTCGTTGTCGTCGTCGTCGTCGACGTAGTCGGCCAGCGTGTCGCCGTCGGTGTCGACATCGCCCTCGTCGGCGGTGGGCACGGTGTCGCCATCGTCGTCGAGGTCGAGGAAGTTGGGGATCCCGTCGCCGTCGGTGTCGATGTCGCCCTCGTCGACGTCGAGCACGGTGTCGCCGTCGCTGTCGTCGTCGAGGAACGAGGGGACGCCGTCGAGGTCGGGATCGTCGAGGCCCTCCACCCCATCGGGGATGTCGTCGGCGTCGGAGTCGGGATCGTGGTGGTTGGGGGTGCCGTCGCCGTCGGCGTCGTCGGCGAACCCGCCCTCTACGATGGTGTCGAGCCCGTCGTCGTCATCGTCGGCGTCGAGGTAGTCGGGGGTGCCGTCGTCGTCGGTGTCGGCAGCGTCCTCGGGGTTGGTGGCCAGCTGATGCTCGATGCGGGTCTCGTAGATGATCGCGTCGCCCAGCTCCTCGCTGGTGGGGATGCCGTCGCCGTCGTCGTCGGGGTCCTGGAAGTCGGGGAACACGTCGCCGTCGGTGTCGTTGACCCCCTCGTCCTGATCGGCCAGGCCGTCGTTGTCGGCGTCGGGGTCGAGGGCGTCGGGCACGCCGTCACCGTCGCTGTCGGTGTCGAGGCCCCCCTCGATGCACGGTGAAATGCCGTCGCCGTCATCGTCGTCGTCGAGGTAGTCGGGGATGCCGTCCTCGTCGGTGTCGCGGAGCTCGCCGGTCTTGCGGTCGTACGCCTCGTCCGCGGTGGGGATGCAGTCACCGTCGTCGTCGTCGTCGAGGTAGTCGGGCGTGCCGTCACCGTCGGTGTCGTCGTCGTAGACCCCGTCGCCGTTCACGTCTTCGAGGAGGGTGGAGACACTGTCGCCTTCGTCGTCGTCGTCGAGGCGGTTGGGGAGGTCGTCGTCGTCGGTGTCTTCGTCGAGCTCGAGGGTGGACAGCAGGCCATCGCCGTCGTCGTCGGGGTCGAGGTAGTCGGGGGCACCGTCGCCGTCGGTGTCGCCCGTGCCCTCGTCGACGGTGAGCGTGCCGTCGTCGTCGTCGTCGTCGTCGAGGTGGTCGACGAGGCCGTCGCCGTCGCTGTCGAGCAGGTCGCCCGTCTTCGGATCCCGCACCGCCTCGTCGGCCGTGGGCACGCCGTCGTCGTCGTCGTCGGGGTCGAGCCGGTCGACGATGCCGTCGCCGTCGGAGTCGTAGTCTTCGACGAAGCCGCCCTTGCCGTCGTCGGTCCACTCCATGGCCAGCCCGTCGCCGTCGTCGTCGTCGTCGAGGAAGTCGGGGATGGAGTCACCGTCGGCGTCGTCGTTCAGCCAGTCGCCGTCGCCATCGGCGTCTTCGTCGGCGGTGGGCACCCCGTCGCCGTCGTCGTCGGGGTCGAGGTGATCGGAGCCGATCACGCCCTCGTCGATGGTGAGGATGCCGTCGTTGTCGTCGTCGTCGTCGACGCTGTCCTGAAGGCCGTCGCCGTCGCTGTCGGGCGGGTAGGCGGGGTCGGGGGTCTCCTCCCCGTCGAGCAGACCGTCGCCGTCGCTGTCGCCGTTGAGCGGGTCGGAGTCGCCCACCACGGCCTCGTCGTAGTCGTTCAGGCCGTCGTAGTCGGAGTCGGGCAGGGCAGGGTCGGTGCCGTGCACGCAGTTCTCTTCGCCGTCGAGCAGGCCGTCGGCGTCGGTGTCGGTGACGACGTCGAACACTTGGACCTGGAACTCGTCGGAGTCGGCCGCGTCGAGCCACGTGTAGGTGTCGAGGTAGGTGCGGTTGCCCTTCGACGACACGTCGAACGCCCCCCACGAGCGAGCGTTGACGTTGGGCACCACCGGATCGGTGTCGAGGCCGCTGAACACCCCGTCGGGACCGCTCGTCTCCAGCCCGAACTCACCGTTGTCCATCGGATCGGCCTGGTCTTGCACCGCGGCGTCGTTCCAGAACATGTACAGGCCGGTGCGCGCCTGGGTGTCGTCGACCTGGAACAGCCGGAAGCCCTCGTAGGAAGTCTCGATGTCGTTGGCGACGAAGTGGAACTCCCCCACCGTGAGCCGGATGATGCAGTCGAGGGTGTCAGGGTCGAGGGGGGCGCCGGTGTTGTCGGTGCCGTCGAGCTCGATGACGTTCGTGCCGATGTCGGCGGTGCCGAGCACGTGCAGATCGCCGTCGCTCGTCAGGTCGTACTGACCGTCTTCGTCGAGGTCGCACAGCAGGTGGTAGGTGCCCTCGGCGTTCGACTCGAAGGTGATGTTCAGATCAGCCACCAGCGGGGCCACGCCGTCGCAGGTGCCCTCCCCCTCCAGCAGCGGTGCCGGCGGGTCGGGGGAGATCGACGCGTAGGAGACCACGGCGGGGTCGGGAGGCCGCAGGTAGATCGGCAGGGTGGCGCGGTAGCTGTTGTACTCGGCCGGCAGCGAGCGGCCGTTGCCGTCGATGATGCCCTCGTCGTTGGCCGACAGCGAGTAGCTGTAGCCGGCCAGGCCGTCGGCATCGAGCTCCACCACCGCGTCGGCGCCGGGCGCGCCGCCGCCGACCACCGTGTAGAAGGAGCCGTCGGTAGCGCCGGCCTCGGTGTAGGTGTCGGCGTTGAGCGACCAGCTCGTCGACCACACCCGCCCCAGTCCCACGGGAGCGCCGAGGACGGTGATCTCCCAGTCCTCCATGGCGTCGAGGGCGGTGTCGGGCACGCCCTTGGGCCCACTCAGGTCGAGGCCCACGGGGCGGAGGTAGTAGGTGCCCGGGCCGGCGGTGGGCACGATGCTCGTGCCCGAGGCGAACAGGCCGACGTAGTTGTCGTAGGGGTCGCTCACCTCGACGAGGTTGCCCACGTTGTAGCCCGACACCGGGTCGAAGGTCTCGCCGCGCCAGAAGATGGTCTCGGTGGTGTCGTCGACGATCTCCACCCGGATGACCGTGCGCGGACGCAGCCACTGCCGGGGCCCGAGGTCGTCACGTTCGGCCGCTTGCGCGAGCTCGAACGGAGCGAGGGCCACCGCCAGCAACCCGAGGGTGGAGCCGAGATGGGTGTGCCGACGCAGTCGGTTGCGTGGAGAAGGCATCATGGCGTGCTCCCTTCGCCCTCGTCGTCGCCCTTGGCGTCGATGAGGTTGAATTCGACGCGACGGTTGGCCTCGCGTCCCTCTTCGGTCTTGTTCGTGTCGATCGGCTCACTCTCACCGTAGCCGACCGCGAGCAGCCTCTGCTCGCTCACGCCCTGCTCGATGAGGTAGGTGCGCACCGACGAGGCGCGCTGCTCCGACAGCTTCTGGTTGTAGGAGTCGCTGCCGCGGCTGTCGGTGTGGCCCGACACCTCCACCCGGCCGAGGTCGGGGTTGGTGATGATCGTGGCCGCCACCTCGTTGAGCAGCGGGAACGACTCGGACTTGATGACGGCCTTGGCCGTCTCGAACTGCACCTTCTCGAGGATCTTGATCTGCTCCTTCTCGACGCTGATGAGCGCCGCGCCGAGCTGGACCTTCAGCTCCTTGGCGTCGCCGTCGCGGAAGGTGACCTCTTCTTCGTACACGTTGTACATGGGGGCGGTGACCACCGCCTTGTGGGTTCCGAAGGCGATGCGCTGGGTGAGCTTGCCCGTGGCGTCGACGGAGGCCGGGTCGGGCGGCACGCACTCGGGCGACGCCGACTGCCAGAGCACCTGAGCCTCTGCGATGGGCAGGCCCTCCATGTCGGTGACCTCGACGCTCACCTGCGAGTCGTAGACCGGCTGCAGCTCGACGAGCATCTGGACGGGCTCGCTGCTCGCGTTGGCCGTCGCCGTGCCCGCGAGGCAGCCGCTGGTCGCCCGCACGGTCCACGTGGAGCCTGGCACCGCGTCGATGGCCAGCCCCTGTAGGCCGATCCGCTCGACACGGGGGCCATCGGGGCCCACCACCTCGGCATCGGCTTCGCGGGACTGCCCCTGGTAGCGGACGTCGACGCCCAGCGCCGACAGCTCGTCGGGGCAGCCGTCGTCGTCTTTCCAGCCGTTCACCACCTCGCGCTCCAGGGGGCACAGATCGGTGGTGTTCAGCTGGCCCAGCGGGTCGAAGTCGGGCGGCCGGGGCGGCTCCTGCTTGCCGAAGCCTCCTCCCACGAACACGCGGAACGCTGCCACGCCGGGGCCGTCGGTGAGCCCGGCAGCTCCGCCGAAGGTCCAGTGGCCACCGCTGGGCGCGCGGTAGCGTACCGACAGGATCGACTCGGCCGGGAAGGCCGTCTCGGTGAACTCGAAGGTGTTGGCCTCGAAGGGGGGCTTGACCACACCCTCGAGGGTGAGCCCCACCTGGTCGGAGGCGAGCACCCCGAAGCCGAGGGAGGCCACCAGGTTGTCGCTGCCCTGCACGTTGGCGAAGCCCTCGATGGCCTGGTCGAACTCCGCCCCCACGTCGCCCGACAGGGTCACCTGGTCGGTCTCCATCGTCAGCGCGAGCTTGGCACCGCCGCCCACGCCCGGCTGCCCGAGGAACCGGTCGGTGTTGCCGGTGGGGAGGTCGAGGAAGCCGACGAGGCCGAGCCCAGGACCACCGCCACCGGGCACGTGGTCGGGCCGTACAGCCACGAGCATCGTGCCGAGCCGCAGATCGCCGAGGGCCGGCCCCTGCGAGGCGAGATCGGCACCGGTCGACAGCCCATAGACCGGCGCCAGCAGGTCGAACCGAATGCGCTCGTGGGCGGCCACGCCCGCGGAGATGTTGAGCCCCACGAGGTTGTCGACCAGCGGCGTCTCGACCGGCTCACCGCCGTCTTCGCTCTGCTGCACCTGCACCAGGGGCGACTTGGCATACTCGGCCAGGCCCGAGATGAACCAGTCGCCCTGGGTGAACGCGCCGGGACGCTGCACGACCAAGGGGTCGCGGATGTCGGCGTCGTGGGCGGCGAGGCGGAAGCCGTGGGCTTCGAAGCCGCCGACGGGCTGCTGCGCCGTGCCGTCCTGGGCGAGCGCCATTGCGGCGAGCCACAGAATCATGGGTGTCTCCTCCAGCCCCAGCCTGCCAGGGTCGGGCCGTTCGGGCAAGGCTGCCGGAGGGGGCGGTGCCGGGGTTATCGGGCGGCGTGACACGCTGGGTGGGCTGGCTGGCGCTGTCCGGAGCGACCGGACTCGCCTACGAGGTGGTGTGGCTACGCCGCATGGGCCTGGTGCTCGGGGGCTCGTCGGTGGCGGGGGCCCTCACCGTCGGGGCGTTCATGGCAGGGCTGGGCGTGGGCGCAGCGGCCGTCTCGCGGTACGCGTCGAGGGGCCCTCTTCGGGCGGTGCGGATCTACGGCCTGCTGGAGGCCGCCGCTGCCCTGTGGGCTCTCGGCTTCCCGCTGGGCATGGGCCTTCTCACCGCCACCACCACCCACTGGCCCGCCCTCCGCTGGGTGGTGGCCGTCGCGCTGCTGATGCCCCCCGCCACCGCCCTCGGCGCCACCTGGCCTCTCCTCGGCGCGCATCTGAGCACTCGCCGCGCCAACCTTCTCTACGCCGCCAACACCACCGGCGCCGTGCTCGGGGTGCTGCTCACCACCTTCGTGGCCCTGCCTGCCCTCGGCGTGCGCGGCACCGAGGTCGCCGCAGCGCTGGTGGGCCTGTTCATCGCCGTGGGCGCCCAGGCCTCCCCCCTCCCCCCCGCCACCGAACGTGTCGACGACACGCCCACACGAGCTCCTCGGGTGCTGCTGGCCGTGGCCGCAGCCACCGGCCTGGCCAGCCTGGGGCTGCAGATGGTGTGGTTTCGGCTCGCGGCCGTCGCCTTCGGCGCCACCGTGCAGACCATGGGTGGGGTGCTGGCCGTGTTCCTGGCGGCCGTGGCCGCGGGCGCCGAGCTCGGTCG
>Ga0213839_1000985_pt1 | contig 21579 bp, 16 predicted proteins | sample SWPATP21_FD_160075 | JGI IMG/M metagenome (GOLD analysis project Ga0213839, IMG submission 160075) | Coastal seawater microbial communities from Marineland, Florida, United States - SWPA TP2 #1 | ecosystem: Environmental > Aquatic > Marine > Coastal | place: USA: Florida | collected 2016-08-14
GTGGATGGGTTTCAGGGTTCCGCTGGCCTGGATCTCCAGATCGCTGGTCATGTCGATCCACGGCGTCGGTGCCGCGTCGAAGGCCATGAGCAGCTCGCGCAGGTGCACGTCGTCGCCGGTGATGTGGATGTCGTTGATCCGCAGGTCGGGGGTGACCGAGGCCTCGGCCACCAGCTTGCCCCCGGCCCAGCGGAGGACGGCCTCCTCCAGGACGACCCCGTCCTTGGAGGCGCGGGCCGACGCGGTGATGTCGCCGAGGTCGTAGGTGAGGAGGGGGGTGAACACACCCGGCAGATCGAGCCCCAGGTCGTCGGCGAAGGCGAGCGCGACGATCTGGGGATCCTGCAGGGTGCCCGAGGCGGAGGCGTCGAGATGGACGACTCCGTGGGCCTTTCGGGGGGGCGTGAGGACGGGCTCGATGCGCTCCAGGCGGGCCATCGCGGTGAGCCCTACGTCCATCTCCCCCTGGAAGGGGATGCGCAGGGCGCCCTCCAGGTCGAGGGGAGGGGTTCGGAGTCGCAGCTCGGGGACCTCGATGGTGTCGGGCCCGATGCGCACGTCGGGCCACTGGATCTCGGTACGGATGGACAGGTCGCGTACCTGGCCACGCAGTCGGCCCTCGAGGAGCCCGTAGCCACTCTTGTCGGGGTGGAGCTCGATGCGATCCAGCTCGACCGACCCCTGCGGATGGTCGAGGCGGACGGCGCCATCGGTGATGTCGATGGACCACCACGGGAGGCGCTTCAGAGGCTTGCGCTGCTCGGGGGGCTTGCGCTTCATCCGGGAGAACTCGACGAGCGTTCCCTTCTCGTCGAGGTGGAGGTGGATCTCCGGCTGGTCGATGACCATGCGCCCGATGGCCGGCCCCCCGCCGCGGAGCACGAGGGGGATGCGGAGGAAGGCCGCCTCGACGATGGGCTCGCCGTGGTCTCGGGAGGTGATGGTGACGCCCTCCCCGAGGATGGCTGGCGCCCACAGGCGGACCCGCACGGCCTCGATGTCGACGTCCTCGCCGGTCTGTTGCGCGAGGAGGTCCTCGACGATCGGCACGATGCGCGACTGGAAGTCGGTGCTGTACAGCCAGCCAGCGAGCACCGCGAACATCGCCAGGCAGGTGACGAACAGGACGAAGGCGGTCCGTGTGGTGACCCACCACAGACAGCCCCCGAACGTGCGGCGCGGGGGCTCGTCGTCCGCTGGGCCACTCGGCGCCGGAGGGAGGTCTTCGGTGTCGGCGTCGGGGTCGAGGGCCGCCTCGGAGGGGCTGGGGTCGGGGGGCTCGGCGCCGGTCATGGGTGCTCACCCCCTAACAGCGCAGAGACCTGCACTCCCGACCCGAAGGACGCCTGGGACGCTTCGGAATCCTTCGCCAGATGTCCGCCGGCCGTGGCGCGAGACCGGGCCCCTCGTGGCCGGTTCGGGCAGCGCGGCCCCCTTGCTGCGAGCTGAAGCCCGTAGCCTGACGCCCGAAGCCCCCGAGCTGGCACGGCGCTACGCGTGCAACTGGGGAGCACATCGGGACCTCCGCACTACGCCTTTGCCTTGTTTCGCTCGACGATCCACCCGTCGATGAAGCGGGTGAACATCGTGCCGGTCACGAACTCCTCCGTCTGCAGCAGCTCGGCCTGCAGCGGGATGGTCGTCTTGATGCCCTCGACGATGAACTCCTCCATCGCACCGAGGGTACGGCGGATGGCGTGCTCACGGTCGTTGCCCTTGACGATCAGCTTGGCGGCCAGGCTGTCGTAGTAGGGCTGCACGAAGGCGTGCTCGTGGATGGCGCTGTCGACGCGGACGCCGGGGCCACCGGGCTCGTGGTAGCCGGTGACGGCTCCGGGTGACGGCAGGAAGTTGTCGGGATCCTCGGCGTTGACGCGGATCTCGATGGCGTGGCCCGTCTGGGTGACCTCGTCCTGGGTGAGGGGGAGGGGCTCGCCCGCAGCCAGCCGGATCTGCAGCTGGATGAGGTCGATGCCGGTGATCTCCTCGGTGACCGGGTGCTCGACCTGGATCCGGGGGTTCACCTCGAGGAAGAAGAACTCGTCGCCCTCGACGAGGAACTCCACGGTGGCCACGGTCTGGTAGCCGACGCTACGGACCAGGCGTGCGCCGGCTTCCTGGATGTCGTGACGGAGCTTGTCCGACAGGAAGGGAGCGGGGGCCTCCTCGATGATCTTCTGGTGCCGACGCTGCAGGGAGCAGTCGCGGGTGCCGAGGTGGATGCCGCCGCCGTGGGCGCCATCACCGGCCACCTGGACCTCGACGTGGCGAGGACGGCGCAGGTAGCGCTCGAGGAACACGTCCTTGCTGCCGAAGGCGGCCTGGGACTCGGCCTGGGCCACGGTGAACACCTTCTGGAGCATCTCCGCGCTCTCGACGACCCGCATGCCCTTGCCGCCGCCGCCGGCAGCGGCCTTGAGCATGATGGGGTAGCCGGCGCGGTTGGCCGCTTCGAGGGCCTCCTCCAGGCTCTGGATGGCCCCGCCGGAGCCCTCGAGCATGGGGATGTGGGCGGCCTTGGCTGCCCGCTTCGCCGACAGCTTGTCGCCGAAGGTGTGGAGGTGCTCCACGCTGGGCCCGATGAACGCCAGCCCCATGGCGCGGACGGCCTTGGCGAACTGGCTGTTCTCGGCGAGGAAGCCGTAGCCCGGGTGCACGGCGTCGGCGCCGGTGACCTCGGCCGCGGCGAGGACCTGAGGCTGGTTCAGGTAGGACTCGAGGGCGGAGGCCGGACCGATGCAGATGGACTCGTCGGCGAAGCGCACGTGCACGGCGTTGGCGTCGGCCTGGCTGTACACCGCGACCGTCTTGATGCCCATCTCACGACAGGCCCGAATCACCCGGAGCGCGATCTCGCCCCGGTTGGCGATGAGGATCTTCTTGAACATGTTGACCTGCCGTCAGGGACGGATCTTGAACAGGGCCTGACCGAACTGGACGGGCTTGCCGTTCTCGACGCAGATCTCGACGATCGTGCCGGAGGTGTCGGCCTCGATCTCGTTCATCAGCTTCATGGCCTCGACGATGCACAGGGTCTGGCCCTTGCTGACGCTGGCGCCGACCTCGGCGAAGGCGGGCGCACCGGGGCTGGAGGCCCGGTAGAAGGTGCCGACCATCGGGGACTCCACGATGACCAGTCCAGCGTCGGCCTCCGCTGCGGGTGCAGCGGCGGGAGCTGCCGAGGCGGCCGCCGGAGCCGCAGCGGGCAGCGCGGTGGCGGCGGCCTGGGGCAGCGTCATCGGCGCCACGGTCGCGGGGGGCGGCCCGAGCCGCAGCTTCATGCTGCGGTCCTCGTCCTTGTAGGTGAACTCGCTGACGTCGTGGTCGGCGAGCATCTTGAGCAGGGACTGGATCTGCTCGAGGTCCATCGCATCTCCAAGGGAAGGCGGCCGCGGGGCGGCGGGGTGAACGAAGCTCCACACGGGCGTGCGGACCGGAGGGGCGCCTTACCCTCAGGAACGCCGTTCGACCAACGCCCTCAGGGCTGCGCGGTAGCCCTCCGGTCCCAGGCCGCAGATCACACCGACGGCGATGTCGGCCAACAGCGACCGATGACGGAAGGGCTCCCGGGCGTGGACGTTGGACAGGTGCACCTCGACGAAGGGCAGCTGCACGGCCAGGAACGCGTCGCGGAGGGCGATGGAGGTGTGGGTGTAGGCCGCTGCGTTGACGATGGCGGACGCGAAGCCGTCGTCGGACGCCTGGTGGACGGCCTCGACGAGCGCACCTTCGTGGGCCGACTGCTCGTGCCGCAGCTCGACGCCGAGCTCCGCAGCCAGTCGGTCGAGGTCCGCGCAGAGCTCGGGGAGGGTGAGGTGACCGTACAGCTCGGGCTCACGGCCGCCGAGGCGATCGAGGTTCGGCCCCTGGAGAACGAGGATGCGCCGCGAGGGTCCAGCCATCAGCGACGGATCAGCGAGCGGCGACGGCGTCGGCCCGGTGGCTTGGCCGGCGTGCCCCGCCTCGGTGAGCCCGAGGACTCTCCGGTCCGGTCCACGACGGGGGCCTCGGTCCCCTTGATGCCGGGAGCGGGCATCTTGAACTCGGGGGGCGCGAGGGAGGGGTCGGTGAGCTCTTCCGACAGGTCGTCGTTGACCGGCATGGAGTCGCCGGCGGTCAGCTGACGGAGCCGCAGCTCGATGCCCCGATCGCCGGGGTTGTGGAAGAGGACCCGGCGGTACATCCGGATGGCGCGATCGGTGCGGCCGACGATGACGTAGCGCTCTGCCCGCTCCACCGTGACGAAGGGGTCGGATGCACGCCCGCTGGCGTCTGGCGGCGGGGCGTCCAGCCGCTCCAGCACCGAGCCGGCGACGACGTCATCGGGCTGGACCTCCAGGAGGGCCTCCGCGATGGACCGGGCCAGGGCCAGCTCTCCCTTGCGCTCGTAGGCGAGCATCTTGACGTTGGCGGCCTCGGGTGCAGTGGCGGGGTCCGTGTCGATGGATTCCAGCGAGGTCAGGCAGACGTCGTACTCCCCGACCTCCAGGGCCGCGCGGGCGAGCAGGGTGTGACCCTCGGGATCCTTGTCGTGGGCCACGCCGCGAGCCAGCACGGGGAGTGCCTCCGCGAACTGCCCCCGACGGACGAGCTCGCCACCGACCTGCACGTAGAGTTCCGACGTGGGGTCGTCTTCGAGGAGCTCCCGGAGGAGGTCGAGCTCTGGATCGGTGAGGGCCACGGGGAGCTCCGGGGTGGGGACGGGGGGAGGGACGCGTGCGGGCCCGCATTGTAGCAGCCGCGCCCTTCCTCCGGAACCTCCGGGCCTTACCGTGGCTGGAGGAGGACGATCCGCTCGAGGGGTACATCGCCGGAGGCGGAGACCACCACGGCCACGTCGGAGAAGCCGTTGGCTCCGCTCGGGAATCGGTCGACGTACAGGAGCACCCGTGCCACACCGTCGGGGTTGGTGACCACCGTGGTGGCGCCGGCGCGCAGCTCGCCAGCGTCGGCCTCGAGGGTGACGTAGCGGTCGTGCCGGGTATCGAACAGGACCCGTTCGTCATCCAGCCAGGTGTCGTCTTCCAGCCAGGCTTCGGCCTCGACCGCGCGGACCTTGCCGCCGGGGACCACCCAGGTGCCGTCGTGCTCGGAGGCGATGCCGAGCTCGACGCCGGGGAGGGGGGCGCCGGTGGCGGAGTCGTAGACCATCACGTCGACAGGGACCACGGCGCCGAGGCCGTCTTCGCTGCCGTCGTACGTGTCGCTCCAGGTCACCGAGACCGCGTCGGGGACGAGCAGGTCGGGCTCGGCCTCTGCGGCGCATGCAGCCAGGCCGAAGGCGACCGGCAGGATGGTGAGGGGGGTGCGCACGTGATGGACTCCACCCACAGTCTAGCGGGTTGGGCGGCGCGGCGCACACAAGGCCCTGCTGGAGGGCCTCCGTCCGCCGGGCGGCTCTGGTACGCTTCCCCCATGACCCTACGGCTCGATCCACACCCCCTCGGCTGTCCGATCGGACTCGCCGTGACCCCCTCCGAGATGACCGAGCTGGTCAGTCGGATCTACCTTCAGATCCGGGACCTCCTCCACTCCTCGGTCCACGTCATCAACCCTCGGAAGGGCGACCCGTACCCCATCCTCAACCTCTACGAGGACGATGCGGCGACCGTGCCCAGGGTGGTGATGTTCCCCGGCTGGGAGAACGATCGGGCCAGCGCACGGCGCCGACTCGGCTACACCCGCCAGGTCCAGCTGATCCAGCGCATCGCCGACGCAGGGGTCGAGGGCGAGGACCTCGAGTCCTACCGGGGGATCACGGGTGGACGCTCCAAGCGCCCCCTCCAGCTCTCCCTGGGACTCCCCGAGGCTCAGCTCGAGAACGTCCTCATCGACATGGATGCCAAGCTCGGGGACCTGGTTCGGATCACCCTGACCCGCATCACCTGGCGTGGGGACACCGCCTCGGCGATCCGGCTCTACGGGCCCGTCGACGATGGCGCGGCCCGCATCGTCTTCTGGCCGGCGTGGTTCGGCAACGCGGAAGGCCCCGCCCATCGCATCGACAAGGAGAGGCGGGCGGGCTTGTGGGAGCAGATCCGTCAGGGGGCCGGGACCGAGGTTCCCCTCGAGGCCATCATCCAGGGCGTCTGAGGGACCGGAGGGCTCGGGCCACCTCCACAGGCACCACCGAGCGACGCCAGTTCGGATCGCTGTGGACCTGGGGCTGTGGCCGGGCCTGCTTGCGGGCGTGCTCGGCGATGGCCTCCACGGCCGGGTCGCTCAGGGGCTTCCCGAGGAAGGGGTCGAGGTGACGCACCCGGCGCGGCTGGGGGAGCAGCGCCCCGAGGACCACCTCGAGGGCGATGAGCCGGTCGTCGTCGTCGATGGCGAGCAGGGCGGCGACCGAGAGCTGGGGGAAGTCGACGGCGGCTCGGCTGCGGACCTTGCGGTAGGTGCTGCGGGTGCCCGGAGCGAGCTCGGGGAGGAAGACACCGGTGACGAGGGCACCTGCGGGCAGGTGGTGCAGGCGGTCGAGGCGACCGTCGGTGCCGTAGAGGGCCCGGATCGGCTGCTCGACGGGGCCCGTGGGGGTCTCGGCGCGGACCACGGCGTTGGCGGCGACCAGCACGGGGACGGTGTCCGACGACTGGGCAGCGACGCAGGCCTTGGCGCTCCCGAGGACGTGGCACCAGTCGCCCTCGGCCTTGAGGCAGCCACCGAGGGCGTCGCGCCAGGCCCGGGTCTGGTTGAGGAACACGCAGCGTGTGTCCAGCATGACGTTGCCGCCGAGGGTCCCCATGTGCCGATGCTGGGGGCCCGCTACGAGGCCGGCCGCCTCCGCGAGGGCCGGCAGGTGGCCTCGAACGAGGTCGGACCCGGCGAGCTCCTTGAGCGTCACCCCCGCGCCGACCCGCACGCCGCCTCGCTCGGGGGCGATGTCGTGGAGCTCGGCCAGGTGGTCGACGGCGATGAGGTGCTTCGGGGCGTCCAGGCCCTGCTTGAGGTTCGGCAGCAGGTCGGTGCCGCCGGCGATGTACCGACCGCCGGTGTCGGCCCGCAGGGCGACGGCCTCGGCCACCGTGGCCGGGCGATGGAGCGTGAACGGGGGAAGGGTCAGCACCCGCTCCCCCTGAGGGCCGCGAGGACCCGCTCGGGGGTGAAGGGCATCCGCCGCAGCCGCACACCGACGGCATCGGTGATGGCGTTGGCGATGGCCGGAATGGCCGGATGCAGCGGTCCCTCGCCGGCCTCCTTGGCGCCGAAGGGGCCGCCTGGATCGATGCTCTCGACGATGTGGGCGAGGATCTCGGGGGTGTCCAGGCTGGTGGCCAGCCGGTAGTCGAGAAGGCTCGGGCCGGTGTGGAGTCCGCGGGTGCGGTCGATGCCTCCGGCGGCGACGTCCGGGTGCCGTCGACGGGGCTCGGCCCCCACGTGGAAGGTGTGGTCCTCGAAGAGCGCCTCGCTCATGCCCATGTAGACGCTGCCCTCGATCTGTCCCTCCACCATCACCGGGTTGAGGGCGCGTCCGCAGTCGTGGGCGGCCCAGATGCGGAGGACCCGCACGCGGCCGGTCTCCACGTCGACCTCCACCTCGGCGACGTGAGCGGTGGCCGAGTAGGCCGGGGAGGCGCCGATGGTGCCTCCGGCGTAGTCCGCGCCCAGCTTCCGGGTCCGGTAGTCCCCGGTGGCCGACAGGGTGCCGACGCGGACCTCGGCGAGGCGGATCACCTCGTCGAAGGGGAGGGTGACCGACGGATCGCCCCGGCGTCGGTAGGTGCCCACCTCGATCACCACGTCGTCGGCGCTGCAGTTCCAGGCCTCGGCGGCGGCAGCGACCAGCTCCTTGCGGAGGGCGATACCGGCCTGCTGGGCGGCCAGACCGGCCATGTAGGTGACCCGGGACGAGTAGGCGCCGAGGTCGACGGGGGTGAGGGCCGTGTCGCCGGCGACGACCCGGATGGCCTCGACGGGGATGCCGGTCTCCTCGGCCACGACGAGGGCCAGCATGCCGCTGCTTCCCTGGCCGATGTCGTTGGTGCCGCTGAACAGGGTGACGCGCCCGCTACGGTCCGCCTGGAGCTGCACGCCGGACTGGGACAGCTCCCCGGGCACGATGGGGTAGGCCGTCCCCGAGATGTACATGCTGGTGGCGACCCCGAGGCCGCGACCCGGGGGAAGCTGGCCGTGCCGTGCCTTCCAGTCGCTGGCCTCCTCCACGGCATCGAGACAGGCGCCGATGGCCATGCTCGGGATGTGCATGCCGTTGATGGTGGTGTCGCCGTCCCTCAGCAGGTTGCGGCGTCGGATCTCGATGGGGTCCATACCGAGGGCGCTGGCGGCTTCGTCGAGGGCGCACTCCAGGGGGAAGCGGGGCTGGACCGAGCCGTGGCCGCGCTTGGGCCCGCAGCAGGGCCTGTTGGTGTAGGCACGGCGGCTGCGGAAGCGGTAGCTGCGGAAGTGCAGTGGGCCTGGGAGCAGCTGCCCTGCGTAGTAGGCCGTGACCAGACCGAAGGAGTGGTACGCACCCCCGTCGATGGCCACGTCCTGGTCGACGCCGAGGATGTGGCCCTCGGCATCGACCGCCAGCCGCAGATCGAAGTCCATCGGGTGGCGACCCCGGTGGGCGTAGAAGACCTCCTCCCGGGTGTAGAGGATCTTGACGGGGCGACCGGCGCGTCGGGCCAGGAAGGCGGCGCACAACTCGAGGTCGAAGGGCTCGGACTTGCCGCCGAAGGCGCCTCCCACGGCCGGCTGGATCACCCGGATCCGGTGCTGGGGAAGCTCCAGGACGCGGGCGAGGGTGCGCTGCAGGTAGTGACCCACCTGGGTGCTGCTGTGGAGGGTCAGGGAGCCGTCGCCGTCCCAGCGGGCGAGGGCGCAGTGGGGCTCGATGGCTGCGTGGGTGCTGCCGCTGTAGTGCCAGCGGCCAGCCACCACGTGGGCGGCGTCCTCGAAGGCGGCGTCGACGTCCCCGAAGGACAGCTTCACCTCCTTGCACAGGTTGGAGCTGCGCGGGCGCCCCTTCCAGTCCTCGGTGTGGACCAGGACAGCGCCCTCGGCGAGGGACTCCTCGGGGTCGAGGACGGAGGGGAGAGGCTCGTAGTCCACCACGATGCGCCGGAGGGCCTCGTCGGCGGTCGCTTCGTCGACGGCGGCGACCGCTGCCACGCCGTCTCCGACGTAGCGGGCCACCTGAGGCGCCAGGGCGTGCTCGTCGGGGGTCCACGGAATGATCCCGTAGGGGATGGGCAGGTCCGCGCCGGTCATCACCGCGTGCACCCCGGGGAGGGCTTCCGCCGCGGAGGTGTCGATGGAGCGGATGCGGGCGTGGGGGTGGGGGCTCCGGAGGATGCGGCCGTGGAGCATCCCGGGGGCCGTCAGGTCGTCGGCGTAGGCGGTGGCGCCTGTGGCCTTGTCGATGGCGTCGGGCTTGCGGGCCCTCGCACCGATGACGCGGAAGCCGGGGGCGGGCTCCGTGAGCGTGCGGGGCAGCTCCGAGGGCGTGCCGGCTGCCGCCTTCACGGCCTCGAGGATCTTCGTGTAGCCGGTGCAGCGGCACAGGTTGCCGGAGAGGGCCTCCCGGATGGCGCCGTCGGTGGGGTGTGGGTCGGTGGCCAGGAGGGCCTTGGCGGACAGGATCATCCCCGGCTGGCAGAAGCCGCACTGGAGGGCCCCTGCCGCGTCGAAGGCCCGCTGCACCGGGTCGGGGCCCGAGCCGTCGCCGAGGCCCTCGATGGTGGTGATCGTGCGACCCTCCTGGAGATGGGCGAGGGCGAGGCAGGACAGCACCGGCTCCCCGTCGACGAGGACCGTGCAGGCACCGCAGTCTCCCTTGTCGCAGCCCTGCTTGGTGCCCGTCAGCCCGAGGGAACCCCGCAGCACGTCGAGGAGGGTGCTGGCGTCGGGCGCCAGACAGCGGCGCTCGTCGCCGTTGACCCGGAGGGTGAGGGGACTGCTCGGGCGACCCATGGGTGCCCGTTCAGTGCTGGCTGGAGAACTGCTGGTTCATGTTGCGGAGGCGCTGCCCCAGGGCCGCCACCAGCTTCCACAGCAGCAGGTTGCCCAGGGCGGGCTCCATCATGCAGTACTCCCGCAGCGCATCGCGATCGACACAGAGCAGGTGCCCGAAGCCCTTGGCGACGATGTCGGCGGAGCGGGGCTCGGTGTCGACCAGGGCCAGCTCGCCGAAGTGCTCGCCCTCGGAGAGGGTGGCCACCTCGTGGCCGTCGACCATGACGCTGACCTCGCCCTGCACCACCACGTACAGGGTGTTGCCCTGCTCCCCCTGGCGCACGACCATCTGCCCGGGGGTGACGAAGAGCTCGGAGACGATGCGTCCGACCCGGAGACGGGCGTGGAAGGGGAGCTCCTCGAACAGGAAGAGGCTCTCCATCGCCTTGGCCCGCGCCGCCACCGCCTCGGCCTGGAGGACGGCCTCGGGCTCGATGGCCACGACGGTGACGTTGTCGCGCCCGCCGCGGTTCAGCGCCTCCTGGATGAGGGCGTCGACCGCCTGGGTGAGGTTGGTCTGCAGCAGCAGGTCGAGCACGTTGGCGGGGGGCACCATGTCGGAGAGCCCGTCGGAGCACAGCAGGATGCGGTCGCCGTCGAGGAGCTCGACGTGGAGCGTGTCGGTGCGGACGTTGGGGTACAGGCCCACGGCCCGCGTGATGACGTTGCGGTAGCGGGACGTGCTGGCGTCTTCCCGGCTCATGGCGCCGGTGCGGATGAGCTCGTTGACCATGGAGTGGTCTTCGGTGAGCTGGCGGAGCTGCCCCTCGCGGACGAGGTAGGCCCGGGAGTCGCCGACGTGGACCACGAAGGCGGCGCCTCCCCCGATGACGGCGGCCACGAGGGTGGTGGTCATCCCCTGGCGGCCGGTGGCGGTGGCGGCCTCGTAGACCCGACGGCTCGCGGCGTTGGCCGCCTGATCGAGCAGGGCGAGCACTCCGTTGCGGGTCTCGCGGTTGGTGTCGGTCGCGAAGGCGTCGACCGCGGCCTTCAGCTGGGGGGCGTACGACTGGAAGGTGTTGACGGTGATGGCGCTGGCCAGCTCGCCGGCCTTGCGACCGCCGACGCCGTCGGCCACCACGAACACACCGAACTCCTCCGCTGCCAGCAGGGAGTCTTCGTTGTGCTTTCGCTTGAGCCCGACGTCGGTACGGGCGTGGAACTTGAGCATCTGGCCCTCGTGATGCGGGACTCTAGCAGATTGCCGCCGTGCACGGATCCCGGGTTGACGCCATCGTGACGGACGGTCGCGGTCAGTCGACGGAGAGGGGCATCCACACGCGGGGGACCGCGTCCTCGTAGGGGCCGTCTGGGGCGGTGTCCTCGCCGGCCACGGGATCGGCGAGGGTGGTGCGGCGCAGGGCGACCTCGAGGTGCCAGGGGCCGGCGGGCGCCTGCTGATCGAGGGCCAGCTCGACGGGGAACGACGCCGAGCCCATGGGGGGCAGGCGGGTGTCGCTGGCGGGCTGTCCGTCGGACCCGAGGCGGCGGGCCAGGGGGGTGGCGAAGCGGGCGGCCTCGGTGGGGCGGCCGTCCTCGTCCAGAGGGCCGACGAGTCGCACCACGAGCTCGACGCCGCTGTAGGGGCCGCTGCTGGGCCAGCTGTGGCCCGCGCCCGTGTTCTGGACCACCACGGATGCGGCGATGGGGGCGCCCCCCCGGGTGAGGCTGTCGGTGGGGAGATCCACCAGCAGCGACACGCCGGGGCCGGCCTTCTGACCGTGGGGGGCATGGCAGTCGCGGCAGGCAACCCCCGCGGCGGCGTAGGGGGAGGCTTCCCAGCTGGTGTAGGTGTCGTACCAGACGACACCATCGACCTCGAGCTGGTGGCAGGTGGCGCATCCCTCTGCCCCGCCGAGGGTGCCACTGCCTACGACGGCGTGGGGTGCGTCGTCGACGTGGCGTGCTGCGAGCACGGAGCCGTCCACCACGTGGCAGGCCGCGCACCCGACACCCTCCTCCCAGAGGGTGGCGGAGAAGGGCTGGGGGGCTGACGGAGGCTGCTCCGTGCCGAAGCCGAAGCTTCCGGTGCGAGGCCGCTGCTCTACGAGCGGCAGGTGGCAGCCGGTGCACCCTTCCTCGGGCGACAGCGCCGCGATGGTCCCGGGAGGGGGACCGCCATGGGCCCCCGCCGTCCAGGCCTGGTAGGGGTCGGTGTGGCAGGCGGCGCAGCCCGCAGCAGTGGGGTTCGCGAGCCCGGCGGGGAGGGGGCCGAGGGGGACCACGAGGCCCGAGACCCACGGCGTCTCCGACAGGGGCTTCGGGGGCGGTGGCGCTGGGGCCGGCGGGGGCTCGTTGCGCTTCCGCCGACCCGCATCGGCAGGGCTGAGGACGAGGAGCAGGAGTAGGAGCATGGACGGACGGGGGGAGGCGTTTCGGGGGGAGCCTAGAAGTCGACGACTTCGGGGTGATCGCCGCGGGGGGTGGGGGGGAGGACGAGGGAGGCTCCCTCGGGGCCGTACATGCGGACGTACGCATCGTAGCCCTGGGTGACCTTCTTCACGTAGTCCCGGGTCTCGCGGAACGGGATGTGCTCCACGAAGGCGTCCATCGGCATGTCGGAGCCCGTGCCCGCCAACCAGGCAGACACGTTGTGGGGCCCGCCGTTGTAGGACGCGACGGCCAGGGGGAAGGCGCCGTCGAAGCGCTCCATCAGCAGCCCGAGGTAGGCGATTCCGTAGCCGATGGCGAGCTCGGGATCTTCCAGGTCGCCAGCGGTGAAGTCGGTGTCGCGGGCGATGTCGGCGAGGAGGTGGCCGGTGGTGGGCATGATCTGCATGGCGCCGCTGGCCCCGACCCGGCTCACCGCGGTGCTGTTGTAGGTGGACTCCTGGCGCATCAGACCCATGACCATGTACGGGTCGATGCCGTGCTGCCGCCCGTTCGCCCAGACCGTGTGGTCGTGGGCCAGCGGGTAGGCCAGCCGGTAGGAGGCCGCGATCTGCTCGGGGTCCTCCAGGCTGTCCCACCACTCGTAGGTGAAGCGCGCCGCGTGGTGATGGTCTCGGGTGTGGAGGAAGAGCGGGCGCCAGTCGGCGTTCGTCATGCCGCGGACCCTGAGGGCGTCGGCGTGGCCGCGACGGTAGCGGGTCTTCCAGTCTTCGAACCAGCGGCTCATCATCGGGCCGGAGAGGTCGAAGAGGCCCACCGACGCCAGGTCGTGGGCCGCCATCAGCTCGGGCCAGGTCGCGCCGTGCTTGTGAGCGAAGCGGGCCATGGCCGCCGAGGCCTCTCCTGGGTCGTGGATGGGCGAGGGCGCGTAGCTGGCCGGCGGGGTGTCCTCGACGAGGCGCTCCACGATCGACGGAGCAACGTGGCCGAGGGTCCATTCCCCCATCGTGGGGGCCGCAGCGGCCGCCCAGGGGAGCCCACCGAAGGCTGCGCGCGGAGACTCGGTGGCGACGGGGCGCGCCATGGGCACCGACGCGGTGGCCGTCGTCCAGGCGTCGGCTTCCTGGCGGGTGACGAAGCGCTCGTCGGGGTGGGGGCCGGTCTCCACGGGGCGGGATCCGACCCAGGCGCCACTGCGGGCGAGGGGCGCCACCGTGGGCAGGCCTTCGTCGTGCTGGCCGAGCCAGATCGTGTACCAGGAACCTTGGGCCTCTGCGTGCAGCCACGCGCGGTCGGCTTCGGCCAGGTCGGGCTTCTCCAGCAGGTCGTAGGCCTTGGCGCGCCAGTAGCGGGAGCCGTCGAGGTAGCTGCGGTCGGCCTCGATGAGGGCGGTGAAGCGCTCGACCGCTCCCTCGGCGTCGCCGGCCATCAGGCTCGCGAAACCTGCGAAGAAGCGATTGCGACGCCCCGTCCAGCCCCCCCGCGCAGCGACGGTGTCGAACTGGACGACCGCCTCCGGATACCTGCCGGCCAGCAGCATGGTCTGCCCGACGTACTCGTGCTTGCGGCGCCACTCGCGGCTGGCGCCGTGGGCTTTCTGTGCGGCGAGGGCGACGTCGGCCGCCTCGTCGTGCTTGCCGCCCCGCCCGAGGACCCGGAACTCGCTCCACTTGTGCTTGGCGTCGGGGTCTTCTTCGTAGGCCTGGGCGTACATCTCGGCGAGGAAGTCCCAGTTGTGGGTGCGCCAGCCGAAGCGCTCGGCGGCTCCCTCGACCCAACGTGCCAGGGCCTGGTCTTCTTCCGCGTCGGCCATCAGGGCTTCGAAGGCCGCCCAGGCCTCGGGCTTGCGCTTGACGTCGCGCAGGGAGATGGCCCGCGCCTTTCGGGCCTCGGTGCTGTCGGGGAGGACAGCCTCCTCGAAGCCCTGGGCCCGCAGCTCGGCCAGCCGCTCCTCGGCGACCCGGCCCGTGAGCGGGCTGTCGTGGTGGACGGCGAGGCGCTGAAGGAGGGGAATGGCGGACGCCGGGTCCTCCGCCCGGGCCTGCTCGGCGATGCGGAGCTCGATCTGCTCGGTGATCGTGGCGTTGTCGTGCTCCTGGTCGTACTCCTCCGCGGCCTTTCGAGCCGAGTAGGACTTGCCGACCTTCGCGTAGGCGGTGGCGATCAGGCGCTGGCACGCCCAGGCGTGGTCTCCCCTGGGCCAGGTCTTCCGGTAGGCCTCGCACTCCCGGATGGCGACCCACTCCCTGCCGCGGGCGAGGTCCTGCTCCGCTTCGTAGAATGCTGCCAGGGGAGCGAGGGGCCCCTGACCGGCGCGGACCTGGGTGAAGGCCTCGCTCGCAAGGTTGTGGCGCTCGGCCTCGCGGTGGAGGAGCCCGACCAACATGCGGGCGGCTGCGCGCTCCCGCGCGGAGTCCGCGGACTCGGCGACCTCTTCGGCGACGAGCAGGGCGCGGTGATGGTCTCCGGCCTCCATGTGCCGCCGCACGGTCTCTACGGTGGCGGGGCCGATGACCGCCGCGACCGGGTGCAGGGGAGCCCTCGGCGCGTAGCTGCCCACCGACGGCGTGGGCACCACCGCGGGCGCGGACGCCTCGGGTGGGGCGTCGAGCCCGGCGGTCTCCGTGACGACCCCGGTGACGTTGCCGTGCCCCGTGACCGGCCCGTTACCGAGGCTGACGACCACCAGGGACACCAGGCCACACCCCACCGCGATGCGGTGGCGCACTGAGCGCGATCGAGGGTGGCTGGGGGGGCGCGTCACGGAGGACCTCCCGGAGAGAGTGCCATGGAATCGGGCCTGATGCACGGTTTCTTGATGTAATTTCTAGCAACAGGCCCGGACACCCAGCCCCAGCGGGGCCTACAGCCGCACACCGACGCCGGCGGCGGCCATGCCCAGCGGACGGGTCACGTAGTCCGCGGCCCCCTCTCGAGCCTTGGTGGTCGCCAGGCCGTACCAGCCGAGCCAGCGGAGCTCCAGCGGGCCGACGAGGCCCTGGCTGCCGCGGAGTCCGACGGCCGGGTGGTAGGGAAGCGCGTAGCCCACGGCCACCGAGGCCTGGCGGAGTCCGACGGCCACGTGGGGGATGGGTCGCAGCCGCATGGTGCTGTCGCCGGTGATGGCCGCATGGTTCGCGCCGGTCGGCAGCATGGCGTCGACCCCGCCGCCCACCCGGATGGGGCCGATGGGCACCTCCACGCCGACGCTGGCGCCGACGGTGATGGCGTTGACGGTGTCCGCCGTCGCAGGGCTGCGGGGGTCCTGGTAGTAGAAGTCCTGGCTGCCGGTCCAGCCGCCGACCAGCCCCAGCTGAAGGCCGAGGCGGTCACCGCCGCCATCGGACCCGCTGGTCGAGCCCATGTCGACCTCGATGCTCCGGACGGTGTTGCTGGTGTCGACCGCGAAGACCTGGGGCCGCTTGGCGCCGGGGCGCGCGAGCCAGACCTCGCCACGGGCGTCGATGCTGGGCCGCAGCGCCTCCGGGACCTCGGCGCCGTCGGCGAGGGCAGCCACGAAGCCGGCCCACACGTCGTCGGTGAGGGGAACGTCGAGGTTGGCCTGCCCTCCAGGCGCCAGCGCGACGTCAAAGCGTGCGAGGACGTGCTCGCCGTGTGCGACGTGGGCGAGGTGGCGCCCGGGGGGCACCTTGATGGAGCCCGTGGCATCGACCACCGCCGCCCGTCCGTCGACCCACAGCTCGGCGCCGGCGGGAAGCTCGGCGGGGATCAGCGTGGCCGGGAGCTGCTCGGACACCGTCTGCTGGACCGCGCTGTAGCGGATGCGCTGGGGGGCCTCGGCGATGTCGTAGGCGTCGATCTTCCGGTCGGGCTCGATGGCGACGGCATCCCGCCACGGGGTGGGGACCACCACGCCGTCGAAGTCCACACGGTAGGCCGCGGCTTCGGGCGCGGTACCGAGGTCGTCTCCGAAGAAGCGGTCGACCGCGAAGCCCTGGTAGGCGAGGGCGGCGAACAGCGCGTTCCGGTCCGCCTCGTCGCGGAGCAGCGTGACCTGGGAGATGGGGCGCTGGAGGTCTCGCATGATCAGCAGCTCGCCGTCGAGCTGCTGCTCGTAGGGGCGCACGGTGTCGAGGGCGGCGGAGAGGGCCTTGAGGGCGGCCTCGTCGTCGGGACGCTCGTCGGTGGCGCTCGCCCGGAGCGCGATGGGGTCCAGCTCGGCACCGCCCGCGGCCGCGAGGACCGCCGCTCGGGTGGCGTCGTCGGGGGGAGAGAGCCACACGACGTCGGCACCGTGGGCCAGGGAGAGGGCGAGGATCAGGGGCACGTCAGCGCTCCGTCGGCCACCTGGCAGGTCACGCTGCGGACCCGGTCGATGGTGACCTCGTTTCGGTAGGTCTTGCCCAGGTACACCGCCTCGATGACGCAGGTGCCGGCAGGGAAGTCGGTGATGCGCACGGACGCGGTGCCGTTCTTGGTGACGTCGCCGCAGCGCACCGTGAGGGAGGAGGCGTCCGCCACGACGACCTGGGCCTTGTCGATGCGGGGCGCGTCGGCCGGGACCTCGGGGGCCGGTGTGGGCTTGGCCTTGGGGCGGGGCTCGGGCTTCGGTGAGGGCAGGGGCTTCGGAGCCGGCTCGGGCTCGGCGACGGGCTCCGGTTCGGCGACGGGCTCTGGCTCGGCGACGGGCTCGGGTTCGGCGACGGGCTCGGGCCTCGTGACGGGCTCGGGCATCGCCTCGAGCTCCTCCTCGACATCCTGGAAGGTCTTGTCGAGGTCGCTGCCCAGCCGTCCGAGCGCAGCGGCAGCGCCGCCGAGGGCCACCAGACCGAGCCCCACGGTCGCCAGCAGCGCGACGAGGCCGGCGCCGAGGAGCAGTGGCCATCGGCTCCTCGGTGCCTGCCGAGGGGGCGGAACCATCGGGAGCACCGAGCCGGTCGTCGGCGTCTGGGAGGTCCGCTCACCGTCGGGCGTGAGGGTGGTGACCGCCTCGGACAGGACGCCGCTCGCGGGCTTGCGCCCCTGAGCCAGCTCGGCGGACAGGGTGGGGAGGACGCGACGGGAGAAGACGTTGAGGCTCTCCCCGGGCATCCGACGGGCGAGGCCGTCGAGGGTGTCGGCCAGGTCGGCTGCGTCGGGGCGCTGGGTGGGGTCGGCGTCGAGGGCGGCCTCGAAGGCAGCGAGCAGCTCGGTCCGCACGTCGTCGCTCAGATCCTGGAGCCCTTCGGCGAGGAACGCCAGGCGGCCCTCGAGCATGGGGAGGTGACGCTCCTCCAGGACGGGCGTGCGCCCGAAGGTCTCCCGGGCGAGGGCCTCGAAGACGGTGGCCATGGCGGCGTAGACGTCGCCAGCTGGGGTGTCGCCCTCGCAGAGGATGCGTTCCGGGGCCATGTACAGCTCGGTGCCGATCCAGCCCTGGTTGCGGGTGGCGGACTCGCGCCCGTCGAGCTCCACCCGTGCGACGCCGAAGTCGAGGACCTTCACCTCGCCGTCGGTGGTGACCCGGACGTTGCTCGGCTTGATGTCGCGATGCACGACCTTGAGGGGGCGCCCCTGGTCGTCGGCCGCGTGGTACGCAGCGTCGAGGGCTCGGAGGATGGCCGCACCGGCCTCGAGGGCTGCCGGGACCGGCATGCGCTCGCCCTTCGCGTCGAGGGACTTCACGACCTCCTCGAGGTCGGCGCCGGGCACGTAGTCCATCACCACGGCCCAGCGCTCCCCGAGCTTCACCAGGTCGAGCACCGTGACGATGTTGCGGTGGGAGAGGCGACCCAGGATGCGGGCCTCGTCGCGCATGCGCTCGCCGGCCTCGGCGATCTTCTCCACGTCGGCGTGAAGGAGCTTGATGGCCACCTTGCGGCGGAAGCCGGCCCCGGAGTCCTGCTCGGCCAGGTAGACCTCGCCGAAGGCGCCCGCCCCCACGATCTCCTGGAGGTGGAAGCTGCGTCCGGTGGTTCCGGTCGCCTCGGGCGTCACAGGCAGTTTCCGCTGGGGTCCGTCACGACGTACTCGAGGTTGTGGATGCTGTCCGGGAACTGGTTGCGGTTCAGGTCGTCGTGGTTGTTCTCCTGCAGGGTCGCGCTGATGACCCCGAAGCCGCCCGCGTCGGGCACGACGTCGCTCCCCGGACCGACATCCACCACCGAGTACATGACCGAGGTCGTGTCGGTCGCGAGGTAGTTCGGTCCCACCGTGAGATGGATGTGACCCTCGCCCTCCTCGTCGGCGTTCTCCGCAGGCGGGAGCAGCTCGAAGAAGTCGACGTCGAACACGAACAGCTGCTCGATGGCGCAGGCGTCCGACAGCTCGAGGTTCACCTGTCCGTTCTCGTCGAGGTCGGGAAACAGGATCCGAATCGTCGGGTCGGTGGCCGGCACACCCGTGTCGACGGCCGAGTCCACCAGCACCACGGGGTCGGGTGCGGCGCAGGCGGCGACGGCGATCAGGGCGATGGACGCGGCGACAGAGGGTCGCATCAATCCTCCAGGAGGCGTCAGGAACATAGCAGGACAGCCCGTCGGCGGGTATGGGGCGGACCGACGGGAGGTACGAATGGCGAGGGGTCGACGGATCAGGAGCCTGCTGCGCTGGGTCTTGCTCGGTCGCGACGATGGCCTCCGCGCCCGTCTCAGGCGCCGACTCGGTTTCGGCGCTTCGTCCGAGGACACCGAGCGCGGGACCCCCGCTGCGAAGCCCGCCGCCCCGACCTCGAGCGCTGCGGAGGATCTCGACGGGTGGACCATGCTCGTCCCCGACAGCGAGCTCGCCGACGGGGAGGTCATCGAGGCGATGATCGGCGACCGAGCGCTGGCGGTGGCACGGGTCGGCGACGACGTGTACGCCCTCGACAACGTGTGCCCCCACGCGGGAGGCCCCCTGGGGGACGGCACCCTCGAGGGATGCGAGCTGACCTGTCCCTGGCACGGGTGGACCTACGACGTGACCGACGGCTCCTGTGCCATGGACCCCACGCTCCGGGCCGAGACGGTGGAGGCCAAGCGCCACGGTGGCTTCGTCTACGTCCGCGACTGACCCGGCGGCTGGGTCGACCCGACGGGATTGACGCCCTGTCGGCGGGCCGCCGGTTAAGCCGGGCAGCCACCCTCTGGAGGCTCGGATGGCCAGCGAGCAGGGCATCACCGCCCGCGACGACAACTACAGCACCTGGTACCTCGACGTGATCCGCGAAGGCGATCTGGTCGACGAGGCGCCGGTCCGCGGCTGCAAGGTGCTCCGCCCCCACGGCTACGCGATCTGGGAGTCCATCCAGCGGGACCTCGATCAGCGCTTCAAGGACACGGGGCACGTCAACGCATACTTCCCCCTGTTCATCCCGATGTCCTTCCTCTCCAAGGAGGCCGAGCACGTCGAGGGCTTCGCCAAGGAGTGCGCGCTGGTCACCCACCATCGCCTCCGCAACGCCCCCGATGGCAGTGGCGTCGAGCCCGATCCCGCCTCCAAGCTGGAGGAGCCTCTGGTGGTGCGCCCCACGTCGGAGACCATCATCTGGCACATGTACGGACGGTGGATCGACTCCTGGCGGGATCTCCCCGTCCTCATCAACCAGTGGGCCAACGTGGTGCGCTGGGAGATGAAGACCCGGCCCTTCCTGCGCACCTCCGAGTTCCTCTGGCAGGAGGGGCACACGGCCCACGCCACCAAGGAGGAGGCCGAGGAGGAGACGGCGCGGATGCTCGACGTCTACAGCGCCTTCTGTGAGGAGCACCTGGCGGTGCCGGTGGTCAAGGGTCACAAGTCCGCCCGGGAGCGCTTCGCCGGCGCCGACGACACGCTGTGCATCGAGGCGATGATGCAGAACGGATGGGCGCTCCAGGCGGGCACCAGCCACTTCCTGGGCCAGAACTTCGCCCGGGCGTTCGACGTCACCTTCCAGAACAAGGAAGGGGAGCGGGAGCTGGTGTGGGCCACGAGCTGGGGCGTCTCCACCCGCCTCATCGGCGCCCTGGTCATGACCCACTCCGACGACGAGGGCCTCGTGCTGCCCCCCAAGGTGGCGCCGGTGCAGGTCGTCATCATCCCCGTCTTCAAGGAGAAGGACCGGGAGGTGGTGATGGAGGCCGTCGACGCACTCCACGCCCAGCTCAAGCCACACTTCCGAGTGAAGACCGACGACCGGGACAACATGCGACCCGGCGCGAAGTACTTCGAGTGGGAGCGAAAGGGTGTCTGCCTCCGTCTCGAGGTAGGCCCCCGCGACGTCGCCAAGGGCCAGGCCTTCGCCAAGAAGCGGACCGGCGGCGCGAAGTTCGGCGTGCCCTTCGACGGAGCCGTGCAGCACGTCGGTGAGGTGCTCGACACCATGCAGGCGGAGCTGCTGGCCGCGGCCAGGGCTCGTCTCGACGAGAACACCTTCACGGCCGAGAGCCGCGAGGACTTCGCCGAGAAGCTCGAGAGCCAGCCGGGCTTCTACCGCATCCCGTGGGGTGGGAACGACGAGGACGAGGACAAGGTCAAGGAGGACACCCGCGCCACGCTGCGCTGCTACCCGATGGAGCAGCCGTCGGTGGAGGGGCTCACCTGTCCGTTGACGGGGAAGCCGGCCCACAGCTGGGCGATCTTCGCGAGGGCGTACTGAAGCCAGCCGCCAGCCGTGGGTGTGGTTCAGCTACTGACTACCCCGCGTGACCTGGCACCTTGGTCTGGGGACTCGGTCGAAGCGGCGAGAATACCGTCTCACCGCGGAGACGCGGAGACGCGGAGAACGACGCGGAGAGGCTCCCAGCGACGCCCTCCGTGGAGGCATCTCCGTCCTGTGGGACACCGTGCGGAGGCATCCCCTCTCGTTGCGACAACTCCGGGCCTCGGGGCAGGTTGCGTCGTCGAAGAGGTTGCTTTGCTCATGCGGCGCACACGCCAACTCCCCGTTCTGTCGCAACGAAGGGGAATGGTCCGTCACGCTGTCGCAGAATGGCGTGATGCCTCCCGCCACGCCGCAACGTGTTTCCTGGCGGAGCCTGACCCCCAGGTTGCGACTCCGCTAGGTGTTTCCTGGCGGAGCCTGACCTCAAGTTGCCCTTGGGGGCCACACGATGGCTCTGATGGTCGGCCAACCGGGAGCCTCTCCGCGTATGTCTCCGCGTCTCCGCGCCTCCGCGGTGAAACGGCGTCTTCGCCGTGTCGGCCTCGTCCCGGATTCGCGAGTCGCTCGGTCGGGCGTGTTCAGAGACTGATCCACACCGTCAGCCGTGTCGGGTAGACCGCCGGGTCACCCCGGCGGCCCCCCATCAGATCCGGACGTGCGGAATTCCCGCATCCGGCTCCTCAGATCACAGGTTCACTAGCCGTAGCTGCTGTGGTCGCCGGCGTATTCGC
>Ga0213839_1000987_pt1 | contig 21552 bp, 13 predicted proteins | sample SWPATP21_FD_160075 | JGI IMG/M metagenome (GOLD analysis project Ga0213839, IMG submission 160075) | Coastal seawater microbial communities from Marineland, Florida, United States - SWPA TP2 #1 | ecosystem: Environmental > Aquatic > Marine > Coastal | place: USA: Florida | collected 2016-08-14
GTTCGGGGTTGATTGTTTTGTGTGCGTGGCTGTTCATATATTGTGCCGCGTTCCTCCGGGGTCGCTCGCTGCTTGTCCGTCGTCCTTGGAGTAAGCAAGTCCCAAGAAGTGATCCTTCGACCGGCAGACTGTTGCTGTCGTTGTCGTCATTGCCTGGGTTGCTGGTGGTGCTGTTTGTAGATCGAGAGTGTTTTAAGTGGTTCTTGCAGTTGGTGGAGTGTCGGCTTCGACTTTCTGTGCACCAAGTTCACTGTGCTTTGGGGTGTTGTCTGTGGCTGACAAGTTGGGTGACGGGAACCCCCCAGCCGTGCAGCTGCAGCCACTCATCCTAGCAGACTGTATAGTGTTGTGTCCGTCGACTTCTGTCCGTTCTTCCGTCTCTCGCATCTACGAGCGACGGTTGTTGGGCGAGCGACCCCGAGTGCTGCGTGTCTGTGCCCGTCCTGGCCCCGCTTGCAGGTCTTGTTGTTGTGTGAGGTTCGTGCAAGGCCTTTGTGACTACATCTTCAGTGCGACCCCCCTTGTTGTTCTCTGCTAGGCAGCACCAATGCACGGTGTTGCCAGAATGCCACCTCATGTTTGCACGTTTGAGCTTCTCTTGTTTAGATTGTGGGTATCTCGTTGGCAGAAACAATAATGGACGCCCAACGAATTGTTTTCCTTTGTGGCCGTGCTTGCAAGTCGCATTGTACAAAAGCTTGAAGGACTGGAGAAGTGGTTCGATAGTCCGACGTGTGCGAGTACTTTCACACGTCGACGCTCGTGTTCCCGGTTTGTGTCTCTGCTGAGTTCGTTGATACAAACTTGAACACTTCTGTTGACTCGAGGCTTGTTTTTTGTTTCTGGCGGCGTACACTCTAGGGGTTTTCTCCACTCTCTTGTTGTACAGCACTTTCGTATCCGTGGACGGCGCGGTGCGTGCGTGCAACCCATTTTCTTTTGGCTTTTTTAAAACCGTCTTCTCTGTTCTGGCGCGAAGAATCTCAACACGTTGCCCTGCTCTTTGTCCGTATCTTGGTGATGCAAATCGGTGCGCTGGCACGGTTCGTCCGTCGGGTTCGCAGCAGGTTGGAGGGAAGGTTCGGGGCATCACTCGGCTGCTCGTTCGTCGTTCGCTTCGTGGTGCGTTGTGCGTCACTCTTTCGGTTCTGATTTTCACTGTTAGGCCAGTTCGCCGCCTCTTCGAGGATGACGTTCCAAACTTACGCGACTACAGGTTCGTGCCCTTGTTCCCTCTTTGTTTGCCATGCGGCTTGGCGTTTGTGGTTTCTACTGGCCTTGCCAACGTGTGGTTTTTTGGACCAATGTTTCCTTGTGGCAATGTTCCCTTCATCAACCCGAACAAAAAATGATTCGCTGCGGTCTGTTTCCTTTGCAGTTTGTCGCTCGTCCAAGCGTTGTATCACCGGCGTGCGGGTTCATTCGCTCTCCTCGCATGAGTTACGGCACCCCCTTTGGCAAATTGTCCATAGTTGTTCGGCTAGGTGCGTTTTGTCAGCATTTCTGCTGCCTTTTTCAGCTTCTTCGTCTCCGTTGTGTGATGTGTCGGCGATCTTTGACGCGCTCGTGTTCTGCCGTCGGTGTTTTGCTGCAGCACACCGTGGTTTTTATATACAGATAATGACATTCTTCTTGAAAACATATTGATTACTTATTTTGCGTCGGCTTTATGTTGCACGACTGCTTCTGTCAAGACTGTCAGCCAGGTGGTGTTGGCCTACTGCGCAGTGGCAGCGGAAGCGCTGCTGGCTGCGCGGGTTGCGCGGACTGCGCGGGCTGCGTCGCGGCTGCGCCTGCTCTTGAGCACCTCACCGGTCGCAACTATGCTTCTTTCATATCGTGAGACTTGTCGCAGGTTTTGGCGGACAGATTGTGGCAACAACTGCTTCTTGGTCTGCAACCGGAGTCACTGTGAGCGACGTGCGAAGGCGACGAACGGTTGGTGCAGACACGAAACGAACCGCGAAAATAGGGCCCAGCAGCACAGCCACCGCCCAATCTTTGTCGTTGCGCACCGCCCGTCCGATGGCCTGCACACATGGACACCACGGACAATGATTTCTACTTGGGCTGTGCTCGTTCATTGTGACCTACCTGCCGAAGAGCTTGTCCTGCGTTCTCGTCGTACCACTTCTGTCCTTGTCCTGCTTTCTGCACGCACAGGTCCACGTCAGCGACACCCCCTCCCGGCAGGCAGCAATCGAACAGAACAATGGGCTCACCTTTTTATCTTCGAACGCACGCATTGCTTCCACGTTCGGTGAAAACAGTCCTGCGTACGGAATAGACACCACGATGATCAACCGTGCGCATCTTTCGTCGAGGTCCAATCCTTCCGACACGCTGTCCCGGCACACAGCAAATAGAACAGCCCTCCTTTTGTTGGCCTTGACGTGTTTTTCGAACTTGACGGTGTCCCTGCTTTGGAAGATTTGGGCCGTCTTGTGCATTTGTGCGTACAACCGTCCCGATTTCCAGTGCTCGACACATTGCGTGAGCAAGTCGCGGCTGGTGAAGAACACAATTGCGCCCTCACCGGCGGCGAGATGCGACACGTGGCAGGAGATGGCGTAGTCTAGCAAAGCACGGACAATATCAACGACGATGACGGCGGATGAAGGCATGCGCAGCTGGTACGTACGGAGGTTGATTGCATAATTGTCCTCGAGGGTGCCGTCTTCCGTGGTGCGATGCCTGAACTGACCGCTCACCCTGTCATCGTTGACGACGAACACGGTCAGATTATCGCCTCGGTCCACGACGTCTGCAGTGTTCTCGACGATCGCGTTGGAGCCAATGGCGACGCGAGACGCAAACCAGTCCGCATCCTCGATTGATCCCGACATATGCACCACCGTTCTCGCAGTGCGCGTTAAAGTCTCCATGACGATTTTTGGTTCCAGCAGCCAACACGAGATCTTGCTGTTCTGTGGCAGATGCAAACGACGTTTACGCTTTTTCGTGGCCGACTTCCTGCACTCGACAGCAACGACGTAGTTGCTGCTCGCTGCGGCAGAGCGTTCCAGCAGTTTGGACATGAAAGACATCACGTTCTGGTACTGGTGCTTCGACGCCTGGTTGAGGCGGTACAAGAGAACGGATTTCCATGTTTCGATGTGCGTGCACGCAATTGACAGGTCCTCCACAGAAAGAAAGTCGTCGAGCGGCTTGAAGGAGTGCGGGCAGCCGACGACCAGGCCCTTGCTTGCGCACTGCATCACCCTCGTCATGAACTTGTCGAGAATGGTTTCCAAGGCTTTCAAGTCGTCGAGTGCTTCCGGCGGACACTGTGCTCCCGTTTGCTCGGACTGCACCTGCGAGAAAAAGCCCATCAGATGTTCAAGCGGCACGCACACACGGGACTGTTGCTGCAGGCGGTAGGCAGGCACACGTACTTTGGTTTTGAATTTGGCGATGACGGGTAGCTCGACTGTGATCTCGCGAGCGTCTCTGGCGCTGCTCGGCACATTGTGTGCCTCGTCGAAGACCACAACCGAGTTCTTTACCTTCGCTATGGCTGAGACGCTGCCATCAAGCACCATGGCATATGGCACGAACAACACGTCTGCTTTTCGCGCCAGGGCTTCAGCGCCCGCATACGGACACGTTTTTGATTCCGAACCCTCCGTTACCAGATCCTCGATTGATACAACGGCTTCGCTGGGCTCTGCTGGCTTCTGGCCGCATTTGTTGTTCTTGCAGGCGGCTTTGCATGCATCGTGGGCGCTGAGCTTTTTGCGCTTTTTGTCATAGTCTGGGTTCACGCACAACCTAGACACATTACCAAAAATTGGGCCGTGGTGAGACGACGTCCCTGCTGTAACCCACCATCGCACGCCATACAAAGGCCCCACTCACCTTCCGCGGCCCCCGAGAACAACAGCCTTGAAATCTCGGCCGAGACTGGGTGCAGCCTTCTTGAGGACGCGAGCGAGTTGCTCCAATTGGACGTGGGTTCGAGATGCCACCACCACTTTGAACTCGTCTCCCCATGCCTTGCTCAGACGCTGGTAGTGCCAAACTGTCAGCAGAATGGCGAGCGTTTTGCCTGTCCCCGTGGCAGACTGCACGACGCAGTTGCGCTTCTGGGTGAGGGCGCTTGTCACCGATTCCACCATGCGCAGTTGAGCGGGTGTGGGCTGGAAGCCAAGGCGCGCGAAATGTGCCAGAACCGACTTCTTCACTGGAGCAGGATCGTCGAAGTAGGCGTCTGAGTCGTAGTCTGAGACGTCCCACTTCTCGCAACGATCGCCGTACGGGTTAGTATCGAACTCCAGGTCGTCGCCCGAATCACACCGTTCATCGATGCTGCTGGTGCCGCTGCTGTTGCCGTCGTTTTGTCTGTCGTAGGCGATCTCGATGTGTTTACGCGGCGATGCAGTTGCCAACGGCTGATCCCTCGATGGACGACGAGATTGGCGTGGCGTCGCGTGCTCGTCTGATTCAGATTCGTCAGGCTGCGTAAGATCCACAATTTCGTCTTCGCGCACGGATGTGTGCCTCACGTGGCGGCGAGGAGCGTTCCTGGGTGGTGGGCCCACGCGACGATGGTCTTCAAAATCACTGTCGTCATCGTCGTCCGATTCAGTGTCCGTGTCCGTGTCCGCACCACCGTGGTTGTAACTCTTATCGGCGCGTGTATGGTCATCGTCACTGTCATCACTGGCACCACCGTTGCCGTTGCCTCCACTGCTGCTGTTGCTGCCTCCACTGCTGCTGCCGCTGCGTCCACTGCTGCGGCCGCTGCCTGCACTGCTGTTGCCGCTGCCTCCACTGCTGCTGCCGCTGCCCCCGCTGCTGCTGCCGTTGCCAGTGTTGGCATTGCTTTTGCTCGTATAGTCAGTGGGTTGGTTGCTGCGTCCAGCGCGGACTCCACCAGCGCGGGGGCCATGGGTTGTATTGCCACCATCACAGGAATCATCGTCTTCATCTGCCCACTCGTCGAAGGAATCGTCGTCGCTGCTAGAATCGTCGTCGTTGCTAGAATCATGGTCGGGTTCAGCATCATCGTCCGGGGTCCACTCATCGTCGTCGCCGTAAGTGGCGACGGGGCTGACCGCGCGCTGTGTGCTTCGTGCCTTTCTTTTGTTGACTTCCTTTTGTTGGTTTCGTTGCGTCCGTTGCTGGCGTCGCTTGGAAGCAGCCGCGCGGTTGGCCTTGATTTGTCTGACGCGGGCTTCCCAGCGCGCCGCACCAGCACTGTCCAACGTGAAATCAGGGATAGCCGTGCCTTGGGTTTCGAAGTACGCCTGCACCACTTCTTCTAAAGGAACTCTGTCTCTGTTCTTGGGGCCGAAGATCTGCGCTGTCACTGAGCGGAGTCTGTCCTTGCAGCCGCTGTTGGTGCGTGCATGGAGCAACGAAGAGCACGAAATTAAGCTGAAGTTCCTTTTGTGTTTGGCCAAAGCGCTCATCAGGACGTCCGTCTCCTCGTCGGTCCAATAGACGCGAGTCCGGCGGCGATCGGGCCGTTTCCGCGCGGCAGGTGCCGCAGCTGTGGCGTCCTCCATAAGTTGTTGCACTTCTGCTTCATACGCAGCGCGCCGCGCTTGCACTTCTTGCGGCGACAGATTGCGATTGGGGCCCTTCCGCACGAATGCCGCCGCAGCAGCGACCTGTTCCCGCACGAAGGGGCGGTGCGTGTGGTCAGTCACTGCCATGAGCCATTTGCGGGCTAACATCTTGTTTGCTTTTCGTGGGGGCCGGCGCTTCCTGTAGCTGTGGTTGCTGCTATTGCGGTTGGTGTCGTCGTCGTTCTCCTCCTCCTCGTCGCTCAACGAAACACCAGCAGATCGCGCGATATCGGCCAAAAACTTGTACACCTCCGCCTCCAGCTCAGCTTTCGTATCAACGGACGTCATTTGCAGCTTGCGCAATTCCTTCGCTACGGTGGTTTCGATGAACCTGCCAACGCAGCGGTCGGTCCACGAAGGTGCGGGCATCTCGCCGTTGACGAGTTCGGCTTGATCGATCTCGTGCCACGTGATCACGTTCAACATGCCTCTGGACACTATGCAGTTGCGCTGTTCCTCACTCACTGTTACGCCTTCCGGAAGACTTCGTTGACCTGGCATTAGGATACGCGAGCTGATCAAAGCTCGCTGTATGCCTCCTTTCAAGTAAGCATGCATCACGTCCACACAGGGAGTTCGCCACCCAAGCATCCTCGCGGCGTACTCCCACGCATCAACCCATGATTTGCCGGCCAGCAATGCAGTGAGCAGGCATTCAGCCAGGAAGCCAGCGCGAAAACTGTGCAACGTTATGGAGATCCTCTGCGGAAAGCCTGCATTCCAAAAAGCATGTTTGATGTGGTGAGAGTACGATGCGGCTGGAAACACTTTTCGATCGCTCGGCATTTTTTGCAAGTCGTGCTCGAGTGAAGCTGTCGGGTCGTCGAGTTCTTCACGCAGCCACTCCTGCAGATGGAACGGGAAGTTCTTTGCGGAGCCTTCTGTTTGTCCGTCCTCCAACACGCCGTCCAATGTGTTCTCCAGGGGGTTCTGCATGACCCCCTTCGTCAACGTGAATTTCGCACTGACCAACGCCTTACCGTTTTCGTCCCGACCCTGCCATCTGAGGTTGCCCCACGTGAGGCTGCGCAGTGTGACGCCGCGGTGCCCGGTGCACATAGCCAACGACATTATGCTACACAAATGCGACCTCATTCCCCATCCGCGGGGGATTCGACGCATCACGAAGTCCACGTGATGAGACAGAACGGCGCGCGCACCGCGCTGCTCCACTTCGGACGTTTCGCGCGTGGCACGCGCTCTCTGAAGGTTCGATATAAGCTGTTTCACCTCGTCATGCGTTTCCTCTTCCAGCGTCACTCCTATGGACTTGCAGTGTGCAAATAGGTGGATCGTGTACTGCTTCACTGTGTTCGTGCGTAGACACGTCTCCTCCTCGATGTTGAGCAAACGATTCACCCACGCAATGACGTCGGTTTTGCGGAGTTCGTTGCCGCGGACGAGCTCGTGGCGGGGTCTCATCTCGTCGGGTAGGGTGGCAACGTGCCTCTTCCACGAGCTAACGGCGTTGGCACGGCTCTTCTTAGTCGACTCGTTCAAGTAATTGACCATCGCAGCACCACGCTCGCTCAGTGCTGCGTGCTGCTGGACATCGATCTGGGGCATCACTCGCGTTCCGGTGGGGAAGCGCGTTCGCTTCCAACCTGGCCGCTGTCGCTGCGCACGGTTCGTTGCAGCGGTGCGTGGAGCATTCGCTGCAGCAGAACTGGAAGCAGCAATGGCGGGAGCGGCAGGAGAGCGGGTCCCACCTGAAGCAGCAACAGCGGGGGGAGCAGCTACAGATGCAGCAGCGCCGGCGCAAGCCGTTGCAGAGGTCGCAGGAGTACGACCACCACCACGACCAGCTGCAGGTGCAGACGCAGCAGCAGGTGCAGACGCAGAAGCAGGTGCAGACGCAGAAGCAGGTGCAGACGCAGCAATCGTGGCGGAAGCATCAGTCACCTGCTGCTTCGCACCACACTTGCGACGGTTCTTCTTTTCAGGAGTGGTCTTCGGTTGGTGGTTGGCGGACGCCTGGCGGCGGGGCTTCGGCGACTCGGGGGCAGTTTTCGAAGCGCCGGTGCCGGAGGAAGCAGCAGCGGCCTGCTTCCTGGCATGGCGCTTGTGAGGCTTCTTCTTTTGAGGAGTCGTCTGCGGTTGGCGGTTGGCGGACGCCTGGCGGCGGGGCTTCGGCGACTCGGGGGCAGTTTTCGAAGCGGCAGCGGCGGAGGAAGCAGCAGCAGCCTGCTTCCTGGCATTGCGCTTGTGAGGCTTCTCCTTTTGAGGAGTCGTTTGAGGTTGGCGGTTGGCGGAAGCCTGGCGGCGGGGCTTCCGCAACTCGGGGGCAGTTTTCGAAGCGCCAGTGCCGGAGGAAGCAGCAACAGCGGGAGCAGTAGCAGGCGTAGCAGCAGTAGCAGGCGCGGCAGCAGTAGCAGGCGCAGCAGCAGACTCAACAGCACCAGCGGAAGCAGCAGGGGCCTGCCGTTTTCGTTGTTGGTTCATCTGTTTCTTCTTTCCAGGGCTGCCCGAAGCGCGGCGACGCGAGCTTCGTTGGCGTCTTTGTCCCGCAAGCAGGACTGCTTCCCTCCAGCTGCGCTTAATTACCATGTCTTCCTCAGTCGTCGGGCACCCATGCAGCTCTTGAAAGCGTGGTCCAGGAATAGTCAAGCTATTGGGGCCGGTCTTCGCCTTCAACTTTCGACTTTTGCGATGGTACGAGCCGGCCGTCGACTGCAAGTAAGGAATGCGGTTTGGCATGTCGACAGGGGCAAGCGGCCTGTCGACGGCCCAACGACACGGGTCGGCGGACGAAGGGTGGGACCCTGGGCGTGGGCAAGGGGTGGCAACGAACAAAAAAACAGTTTTCTGAACTAGGGAGCGGCTGCAACAAAAAACTGTTTATTCACCACAAAAAAAAACGCAAAAAAGCAACCAACAACAACAGCAAAAACGAAAAAAAAAGCGAGGAAGGCAACACGCGCGGAAAGGAGACCACCACGGGAGCCCGACTTGGGGCAATTCGTGTACCCGGTTTCCGGGTGCACTTGCGGCCTGACGGCCGCACCGCCTGCGGCGGGTGGATGAGCTTGGACGTCAAGTGTGCAGTGGTCCACCCCTGCGAGTCAACAGACACCCCGTTGCAAACAAAGTGAGACGCCGACGCAGACAGGTGCACGTTGACCCGCCACGACAACCACAATCCAGTTCCACGAACCGAACGCACGAGCTTGCTGCTGCCTGCTGCCGGTCGTTTCCGCAAAGCTGTTGCCTTCCGACGGCCGGTTTCCGTGAGGCTGCAGTCGCAGCGTGTTGGCAAGCCCACTTGGACTCAGCTCTGCCAACTCGGCCGTCTCCTGCGTGGGGCTCCTGCGCGACGGCAGTGAGGCTGTCTTCGCGGTGCGTCGGCTCCCCCGCTTGGACGCCACCACACCTGCTCTCAGTCACCTCCATCGTCGTCGTCAGTCGTCGTCAGCCACTGCGTCTGGGCCGCGTACGGGGCTCGGTCACGAAGCCTCTGTCTGCGTGGGAGCTGTGAGCGACTGCGTTGCTACGCCACCGAAGCGCTCGTCAATGGCCGACTCCTCGTCCAATCCTGCGTTAGTGCAACAAGCTTCGATACGGTGAACGACAGTGCAAGGACCGGTGGTAAGCCACCTCCATCTGCCCACGGTGCCGTTTCCACCGCCACCGGCTTTGCCATCCTCTGTCGAGAAGAACAATGGGACCGACAGTCGTCTCAATCGGCAGCCAGGTGCGCCTGGTGGTGGCTGCTTCGCAGCTCCCTCTGCGGGTTGCCGGACGGAACTGCAGTTGCCGATGCTGCTTCGTGCAGAGGAGCAGATGCGCAGACGCGCAGACGTCCTGCTGACGAGCAACGCGGTGGCAGCGGACACCTGACTGCCGTTGCAACGCCGCATTTACTTGCACGTCGTGGACGCTCTTCCCACACAACACCGGCAACGGCACTGCCATCGTGCATGGTAGTGCCACCAGACTGAAGCCGGCGGCAAGTTGCTTTGCACATGCCGTGTGCTGCGTTGCCTGCTGCGTGCAGTGGTTCGTTGCGCCGCAGCAGCTCCCCCCTCCTTCGTCTCACGTCCGACTTTGCATGGTCCGCAACTGCAAAAAGAAAGAAAAAAAAAGGGGGCTGGGGGCGTGGCGGTGGCCATGCTTTCTGGCGGTCAACGCGAAGGAACCTCTCAGTCAGCACGGAAACGTGCAGCAGTGTGAGCAGCCTTCACCCACGCACTCACTCACTCACTCGTGCGCAACGCCAGCAAGCTGCAGCAACAACTGCCGTTGACAATCGCCCAGTGCTTCCAGCTCAGTGGTCACCACCAACTGTAGACGGCACAGGCGTAGCACACTGTGCTGTGGTGACCCAGGTTCCCACGCGTGGTGGTGAAGAGCTGGGTGGTTCGCACCAAGCTCTTCACCCACCTACGAGCAACTCTGCCTCACAGGGAGACGCGCCTTCACGCCACTTGCAGACTGACTGACTGCTTCAACACCACACACCGCCAACGACAACGACAACGACTGCGACAGCGACGACGGGCAACGACGACAACGGCAAGGGAAACGACAACGACACCAACGACACCACCACCAACAACACAACGAGACACCACAACAACACACCTTTCCAAAACAACAACAACGACGACGACGACGACGACGACGACGACGACAAAACACGAGTGAGTGAGTGAATGAGTGACTGAGTGAGTGACTGAGTGAGTGCGTGAGTGCGTGAGTGAGTGCTCGTCGGCGACGTGACATTGACGAACGCCGCAACCCCGTCACGCACACGCCGACGATGACTGACCGACCGACCGACCGACCGACCGCCGAGTGGCTGACTGACTGAGTCACTGACTGAGTGACTGAGTCACTGACTGACTGACTGAGTCACTGACTGACTGACTGAGTCACTGACTGACTGAGTCACTGACTGACTGACTGACTGACTGAGTCACTGACTGACCAAGTCACTGACTGACTGAGTGACTGAGCGGCTGAGTGAGTGACTGACTGACTGACTGACTGAGTCACTGACTGACTGAGTCACTGAGTGGCTGAGTGACTGAGTCACTGACTGACTGACTGAGTCACTGACTGACTGGGTCACTGAGTCACTGAGTGACTGAGTGACTGAGTGACTGACTGAGTCACTGACTGGCTGAGTCACTGAGTGGCTGAGTCACTGAGTGAGTGACTGACTGACTGAGTCACTGAGTGGCTGAGTCACTGAGTGAGTGACTGACTGACTGAGTGACTGACTGACTGGGTGACTGAGTCACTGAGTCACTGAGTCACTGAGTCACTGAGTCACTGAGTGACTGACTGACTGAGTGACTGACTGACTGAGTCACTGACTGACTGACTGAGTCACTGAGTGACTGACTCGCTGACTGACTGGCTGGCTGACTGACTGACTGAGTGGGTGGACAGTGTTTTCTGAGTGATTGCTTGGCGAGGTGAGGTATGGCATAGGTGGGTGTCGTCTGTGTTGGTTTGTTGGGTGTTGGAATGAATGACGACCGAGCCACATAATGCTCGGAAACGGATACATTGGCCGCCTTAAAGTGCAGTGTCCGTAATACCTCCGAAGACGGGAACTTTCACATACATGGCACGTGCGTGGGTGGCTGGCTGTGAGAGACTGAGTGTGAGTGGGGCAGTGGGGAGTGAGTGCTTTGACAGTCAGCTGATGTTCCAACTGCCACTTTCTACACATTTAGTGAATTCGTGTCAAACAGAATGTACAGTGCGCGAATCGGCTTCGACGAGGCGGTACAAATAAGCTATGACAATACTGTCGGGTTGCATTGCGTTTCCTACTAAATGTCTCCCTCACTCACCCAGTGAAAACACTCACTGTGTCACTCACTCTCTCTGTCACTCACCCACTCTGTCACTCACTCACTCACTCAGAACATGCTTCCTTATTCGGCAATACGACGTTGCGGCGCACTCATGCGCTCTGTGGATCTGCCTGCTGCAGTGTCATTTCAAGAAGATGTCGTGCGACGATATGACTGTGAGTGACGCACCCAGACAAACACTCCACTCACTCACTCACTCACTCACTCACTCACGCACTCTCCGTCTTGGGAAACATACCCATTGTTGACAATACATTGTTTCCTCTCCGTGGCAAGTTGTATAATCTGCTAAATCCCTGTTGTAGGTGATCTTACCGCGTGTCACTTTGTTGTCGGTGCGTTGACTCGTTCGTCGTTGTCCGTTCGTGTTGGTTTGTGTTGTTTGTTGTTGTTGGGTCGTTCGTTGGTTTGGCTGGTTTGTTTTGGCGTTCGGTCGCCGCCCATCGTTTTCTCCACGACGATGTTCGTCGTGGACCGTCGTTGGTCGTTGGTCGTTGGTCGTTCATTCTCCCTCCTTCGTTCGTCCTTCGTCATTCGTCATTCTGTCGTTTGTCGTTGTTTGTTCATTGTTCATTGTTCATTGTTCATTGTTCATTGTTCATTGTTCGTCCTTCGTCCTTCGTCGTTGTTTTGTCTGCCGTTTGTCGATGTTTGTTCACTGTTCATCGTTGTTCCTGCACCGTTCGCCGTCCACAGTTCGTTGTTGTTCCTTCATCGTTCGCCGTCCACAAATTGCTGTTGTTCCTTCGTCGCTCGTGGTTGCATGTGTGTTCTCTGTGCGTCGATGTTCGTCCGGCGTTCCTGGTTGTTGGTTCGTTGTTTGTCCGGCGCTCTCCCTTCGTGGTTCGTCGCGGTTCACTCGTTGCTCGTGGTTGTTCCTTCTCTGTCCGTGGACGTTCCTCCATCGCACCTCGTTGAAAGTCTGCATCCGCCGACTGTGTTTGTTGCTGTCGTCGTCGTCGTCGTCTGCGTCGGTGGTGTTGCCTTTTGTTTGTCGTCCGCGCACTTCTTGCGGAGTGCTCTTTTTGCCGCGTTTGTTCTTCTCTGCTCTGCTGCGTGGCTCTCTCGTTGCCAGAAGCAGCAGCAGGCGGCCAGGTGTGCCTGGTTCGTTGGTTGGTTGCGTGGGTGTTCTGTTGCAAGGCGTGTTCGACGAGTCTGTCTCTCCGTCGAGTTCGTTGTTTTGGTCCGTGCAGACTGGCTTGGAAACTGCAGGCTGGGTGCCTTGGCATGCTGTCAGGCAGTCGTGAGTGGACGGGCGAGCAAATTGCTGAAACAGAACTGCACTTGGCGTCCAGAGCACAGTGCAGTTCTGTTTCAACCATTTGCTTGCCCGTCCACGCTAGGCAATAAATCATCATTCACCGCACTGTACGGTTGCCTCTGAATTCACACTAAATCGCGCAGTGATTTAGTCCAAATGGAGTGTACAGTACGCTTGTTGGCGTGACAAGGGCGGCAGAAAACATGTTTCGGTACTGTCTGGTTGGCGTGCGTTTGCACTAAATGCCTCCCTCACACGCCCAATGAAAAACACTCACTGTCGCACTCACTCGCTCACTCACCCACTCACCCACAGGCTGCCGCAGGGAGCTGAACCGACGGTGATGACTCATGGCGGCGCACGCGTGTTGCGACTTTGCGCGCAAAGACGGCTTTGGAGCCTGTTTTTTGGTCGGCCAAGGTTTGGTGGAGGGTTGGAGCGTTTTTGGGCAGACTTGGCGGGGCGGCGCGGTGGAGCAGGACGGACGGAGTGGCGGCGGAAAGGCGGCGGCGCGGCGGTGCGAGGGGAAAGGTCGGTCGGAGGGGTGGACGCGAAGGCAGGGTCGGTCGAAGGGTTGGACGCGAAGGCAGGGTCGGTCGGAGGGTTGGACATCGCGGCACGGTCGGGCGGAGGGGTGAGGCCGGTCGCGGAGGTGTGGAGCGGCGGGCAGCCGCTCCGCGACGGAAACAAGCGGCCTGACGGCCGCGCGACCTGCGGTCGCAGGGATGAGGGCCGCCTGCGGCGGCCACGGAGCCGGCGCGGCGCGCGCGCCGGTGCGAGGGTTGGCGTGCGAACCGACGCGCCGACTTGTGTGCCTAACGTGGCGGCGAGGAGCGTTCCTGGGTGGTGGGCCCACGCGACGATGGTCTTCAAAATCACTGTCGTCATCGTCGTCCGATTCAGTGTCCGTGTCCGTGTCCGCACCACCGTGGTTGTAACTCTTATCGGCGCGTGTATGGTCATCGTCACTGTCATCACTGGCACCACCGTTGCCGTTGCCTCCACTGCTGCTGTTGCTGCCTCCACTGCTGCTGCCGCTGCGTCCACTGCTGCGGCCGCTGCCTGCACTGCTGTTGCCGCTGCCTCCACTGCTGCTGCCGCTGCCCCCGCTGCTGCTGCCGTTGCCAGTGTTGGCATTGCTTTTGCTCGTATAGTCAGTGGGTTGGTTGCTGCGTCCAGCGCGGACTCCACCAGCGCGGGGGCCATGGGTTGTATTGCCACCATCACAGGAATCATCGTCTTCATCTGCCCACTCGTCGAAGGAATCGTCGTCGCTGCTAGAATCGTCGTCGTTGCTAGAATCATGGTCGGGTTCAGCATCATCGTCCGGGGTCCACTCATCGTCGTCGCCGTAAGTGGCGACGGGGCTGACCGCGCGCTGTGTGCTTCGTGCCTTTCTTTTGTTGACTTCCTTTTGTTGGTTTCGTTGCGTCCGTTGCTGGCGTCGCTTGGAAGCAGCCGCGCGGTTGGCCTTGATTTGTCTGACGCGGGCTTCCCAGCGCGCCGCACCAGCACTGTCCAACGTGAAATCAGGGATAGCCGTGCCTTGGGTTTCGAAGTACGCCTGCACCACTTCTTCTAAAGGAACTCTGTCTCTGTTCTTGGGGCCGAAGATCTGCGCTGTCACTGAGCGGAGTCTGTCCTTGCAGCCGCTGTTGGTGCGTGCATGGAGCAACGAAGAGCACGAAATTAAGCTGAAGTTCCTTTTGTGTTTGGCCAAAGCGCTCATCAGGACGTCCGTCTCCTCGTCGGTCCAATAGACGCGAGTCCGGCGGCGATCGGGCCGTTTCCGCGCGGCAGGTGCCGCAGCTGTGGCGTCCTCCATAAGTTGTTGCACTTCTGCTTCATACGCAGCGCGCCGCGCTTGCACTTCTTGCGGCGACAGATTGCGATTGGGGCCCTTCCGCACGAATGCCGCCGCAGCAGCGACCTGTTCCCGCACGAAGGGGCGGTGCGTGTGGTCAGTCACTGCCATGAGCCATTTGCGGGCTAACATCTTGTTTGCTTTTCGTGGGGGCCGGCGCTTCCTGTAGCTGTGGTTGCTGCTATTGCGGTTGGTGTCGTCGTCGTTCTCCTCCTCCTCGTCGCTCAACGAAACACCAGCAGATCGCGCGATATCGGCCAAAAACTTGTACACCTCCGCCTCCAGCTCAGCTTTCGTATCAACGGACGTCATTTGCAGCTTGCGCAATTCCTTCGCTACGGTGGTTTCGATGAACCTGCCAACGCAGCGGTCGGTCCACGAAGGTGCGGGCATCTCGCCGTTGACGAGTTCGGCTTGATCGATCTCGTGCCACGTGATCACGTTCAACATGCCTCTGGACACTATGCAGTTGCGCTGTTCCTCACTCACTGTTACGCCTTCCGGAAGACTTCGTTGACCTGGCATTAGGATACGCGAGCTGATCAAAGCTCGCTGTATGCCTCCTTTCAAGTAAGCATGCATCACGTCCACACAGGGAGTTCGCCACCCAAGCATCCTCGCGGCGTACTCCCACGCATCAACCCATGATTTGCCGGCCAGCAATGCAGTGAGCAGGCATTCAGCCAGGAAGCCAGCGCGAAAACTGTGCAACGTTATGGAGATCCTCTGCGGAAAGCCTGCATTCCAAAAAGCATGTTTGATGTGGTGAGAGTACGATGCGGCTGGAAACACTTTTCGATCGCTCGGCATTTTTTGCAAGTCGTGCTCGAGTGAAGCTGTCGGGTCGTCGAGTTCTTCACGCAGCCACTCCTGCAGATGGAACGGGAAGTTCTTTGCGGAGCCTTCTGTTTGTCCGTCCTCCAACACGCCGTCCAATGTGTTCTCCAGGGGGTTCTGCATGACCCCCTTCGTCAACGTGAATTTCGCACTGACCAACGCCTTACCGTTTTCGTCCCGACCCTGCCATCTGAGGTTGCCCCACGTGAGGCTGCGCAGTGTGACGCCGCGGTGCCCGGTGCACATAGCCAACGACATTATGCTACACAAATGCGACCTCATTCCCCATCCGCGGGGGATTCGACGCATCACGAAGTCCACGTGATGAGACAGAACGGCGCGCGCACCGCGCTGCTCCACTTCGGACGTTTCGCGCGTGGCACGCGCTCTCTGAAGGTTCGATATAAGCTGTTTCACCTCGTCATGCGTTTCCTCTTCCAGCGTCACTCCTATGGACTTGCAGTGTGCAAATAGGTGGATCGTGTACTGCTTCACTGTGTTCGTGCGTAGACACGTCTCCTCCTCGATGTTGAGCAAACGATTCACCCACGCAATGACGTCGGTTTTGCGGAGTTCGTTGCCGCGGACGAGCTCGTGGCGGGGTCTCATCTCGTCGGGTAGGGTGGCAACGTGCCTCTTCCACGAGCTAACGGCGTTGGCACGGCTCTTCTTAGTCGACTCGTTCAAGTAATTGACCATCGCAGCACCACGCTCGCTCAGTGCTGCGTGCTGCTGGACATCGATCTGGGGCATCACTCGCGTTCCGGTGGGGAAGCGCGTTCGCTTCCAACCTGGCCGCTGTCGCTGCGCACGGTTCGTTGCAGCGGTGCGTGGAGCATTCGCTGCAGCAGAACTGGAAGCAGCAATGGCGGGAGCGGCAGGAGAGCGGGTCCCACCTGAAGCAGCAACAGCGGGGGGAGCAGCTACAGATGCAGCAGCGCCGGCGCAAGCCGTTGCAGAGGTCGCAGGAGTACGACCACCACCACGACCAGCTGCAGGTGCAGACGCAGCAGCAGGTGCAGACGCAGAAGCAGGTGCAGACGCAGAAGCAGGTGCAGACGCAGCAATCGTGGCGGAAGCATCAGTCACCTGCTGCTTCGCACCACACTTGCGACGGTTCTTCTTTTCAGGAGTGGTCTTCGGTTGGTGGTTGGCGGACGCCTGGCGGCGGGGCTTCGGCGACTCGGGGGCAGTTTTCGAAGCGCCGGTGCCGGAGGAAGCAGCAGCGGCCTGCTTCCTGGCATGGCGCTTGTGAGGCTTCTTCTTTTGAGGAGTCGTCTGCGGTTGGCGGTTGGCGGACGCCTGGCGGCGGGGCTTCGGCGACTCGGGGGCAGTTTTCGAAGCGGCAGCGGCGGAGGAAGCAGCAGCAGCCTGCTTCCTGGCATTGCGCTTGTGAGGCTTCTCCTTTTGAGGAGTCGTTTGAGGTTGGCGGTTGGCGGAAGCCTGGCGGCGGGGCTTCCGCAACTCGGGGGCAGTTTTCGAAGCGCCAGTGCCGGAGGAAGCAGCAACAGCGGGAGCAGTAGCAGGCGTAGCAGCAGTAGCAGGCGCGGCAGCAGTAGCAGGCGCAGCAGCAGACTCAACAGCACCAGCGGAAGCAGCAGGGGCCTGCCGTTTTCGTTGTTGGTTCATCTGTTTCTTCTTTCCAGGGCTGCCCGAAGCGCGGCGACGCGAGCTTCGTTGGCGTCTTTGTCCCGCAAGCAGGACTGCTTCCCTCCAGCTGCGCTTAATTACCATGTCTTCCTCAGTCGTCGGGCACCCATGCAGCTCTTGAAAGCGTGGTCCAGGAATAGTCAAGCTATTGGGGCCGGTCTTCGCCTTCAACTTTCGACTTTTGCGATGGTACGAGCCGGCCGTCGACTGCAAGTAAGGAATGCGGTTTGGCATGTCGACAGGGGCAAGCGGCCTGTCGACGGCCCAACGACACGGGTCGGCGGACGAAGGGTGGGACCCTGGGCGTGGGCAAGGGGTGGCAACGAACAAAAAAACAGTTTTCTGAACTAGGGAGCGGCTGCAACAAAAAACTGTTTATTCACCACAAAAAAAAACGCAAAAAAGCAACCAACAACAACAGCAAAAACGAAAAAAAAAGCGAGGAAGGCAACACGCGCGGAAAGGAGACCACCACGGGAGCCCGACTTGGGGCAATTCGTGTACCCGGTTTCCGGGTGCACTTGCGGCCTGACGGCCGCACCGCCTGCGGCGGGTGGATGAGCTTGGACGTCAAGTGTGCAGTGGTCCACCCCTGCGAGTCAACAGACACCCCGTTGCAAACAAAGTGAGACGCCGACGCAGACAGGTGCACGTTGACCCGCCACGACAACCACAATCCAGTTCCACGAACCGAACGCACGAGCTTGCTGCTGCCTGCTGCCGGTCGTTTCCGCAAAGCTGTTGCCTTCCGACGGCCGGTTTCCGTGAGGCTGCAGTCGCAGCGTGTTGGCAAGCCCACTTGGACTCAGCTCTGCCAACTCGGCCGTCTCCTGCGTGGGGCTCCTGCGCGACGGCAGTGAGGCTGTCTTCGCGGTGCGTCGGCTCCCCCGCTTGGACGCCACCACACCTGCTCTCAGTCACCTCCATCGTCGTCGTCAGTCGTCGTCAGCCACTGCGTCTGGGCCGCGTACGGGGCTCGGTCACGAAGCCTCTGTCTGCGTGGGAGCTGTGAGCGACTGCGTTGCTACGCCACCGAAGCGCTCGTCAATGGCCGACTCCTCGTCCAATCCTGCGTTAGTGCAACAAGCTTCGATACGGTGAACGACAGTGCAAGGACCGGTGGTAAGCCACCTCCATCTGCCCACGGTGCCGTTTCCACCGCCACCGGCTTTGCCATCCTCTGTCGAGAAGAACAATGGGACCGACAGTCGTCTCAATCGGCAGCCAGGTGCGCCTGGTGGTGGCTGCTTCGCAGCTCCCTCTGCGGGTTGCCGGACGGAACTGCAGTTGCCGATGCTGCTTCGTGCAGAGGAGCAGATGCGCAGACGCGCAGACGTCCTGCTGACGAGCAACGCGGTGGCAGCGGACACCTGACTGCCGTTGCAACGCCGCATTTACTTGCACGTCGTGGACGCTCTTCCCACACAACACCGGCAACGGCACTGCCATCGTGCATGGTAGTGCCACCAGACTGAAGCCGGCGGCAAGTTGCTTTGCACATGCCGTGTGCTGCGTTGCCTGCTGCGTGCAGTGGTTCGTTGCGCCGCAGCAGCTCCCCCCTCCTTCGTCTCACGTCCGACTTTGCATGGTCCGCAACTGCAAAAAGAAAGAAAAAAAAAGGGGGCTGGGGGCGTGGCGGTGGCCATGCTTTCTGGCGGTCAACGCGAAGGAACCTCTCAGTCAGCACGGAAACGTGCAGCAGTGTGAGCAGCCTTCACCCACGCACTCACTCACTCACTCGTGCGCAACGCCAGCAAGCTGCAGCAACAACTGCCGTTGACAATCGCCCAGTGCTTCCAGCTCAGTGGTCACCACCAACTGTAGACGGCACAGGCGTAGCACACTGTGCTGTGGTGACCCAGGTTCCCACGCGTGGTGGTGAAGAGCTGGGTGGTTCGCACCAAGCTCTTCACCCACCTACGAGCAACTCTGCCTCACAGGGAGACGCGCCTTCACGCCACTTGCAGACTGACTGACTGCTTCAACACCACACACCGCCAACGACAACGACAACGACTGCGACAGCGACGACGGGCAACGACGACAACGGCAAGGGAAACGACAACGACACCAACGACACCACCACCAACAACACAACGAGACACCACAACAACACACCTTTCCAAAACAACAACAACGACGACGACGACGACGACGACGACGACGACAAAACACGAGTGAGTGAGTGAATGAGTGACTGAGTGAGTGACTGAGTGAGTGCGTGAGTGCGTGAGTGAGTGCTCGTCGGCGACGTGACATTGACGAACGCCGCAACCCCGTCACGCACACGCCGACGATGACTGACCGACCGACCGACCGACCGACCGCCGAGTGGCTGACTGACTGAGTCACTGACTGAGTGACTGAGTCACTGACTGACTGACTGAGTCACTGACTGACTGACTGAGTCACTGACTGACTGAGTCACTGACTGACTGACTGACTGACTGAGTCACTGACTGACCAAGTCACTGACTGACTGAGTGACTGAGCGGCTGAGTGAGTGACTGACTGACTGACTGACTGAGTCACTGACTGACTGAGTCACTGAGTGGCTGAGTGACTGAGTCACTGACTGACTGACTGAGTCACTGACTGACTGGGTCACTGAGTCACTGAGTGACTGAGTGACTGAGTGACTGACTGAGTCACTGACTGGCTGAGTCACTGAGTGGCTGAGTCACTGAGTGAGTGACTGACTGACTGAGTCACTGAGTGGCTGAGTCACTGAGTGAGTGACTGACTGACTGAGTGACTGACTGACTGGGTGACTGAGTCACTGAGTCACTGAGTCACTGAGTCACTGAGTCACTGAGTGACTGACTGACTGAGTGACTGACTGACTGAGTCACTGACTGACTGACTGAGTCACTGAGTGACTGACTCGCTGACTGACTGGCTGGCTGACTGACTGACTGAGTGGGTGGACAGTGTTTTCTGAGTGATTGCTTGGCGAGGTGAGGTATGGCATAGGTGGGTGTCGTCTGTGTTGGTTTGTTGGGTGTTGGAATGAATGACGACCGAGCCACATAATGCTCGGAAACGGATACATTGGCCGCCTTAAAGTGCAGTGTCCGTAATACCTCCGAAGACGGGAACTTTCACATACATGGCACGTGCGTGGGTGGCTGGCTGTGAGAGACTGAGTGTGAGTGGGGCAGTGGGGAGTGAGTGCTTTGACAGTCAGCTGATGTTCCAACTGCCACTTTCTACACATTTAGTGAATTCGTGTCAAACAGAATGTACAGTGCGCGAATCGGCTTCGACGAGGCGGTACAAATAAGCTATGACAATACTGTCGGGTTGCATTGCGTTTCCTACTAAATGTCTCCCTCACTCACCCAGTGAAAACACTCACTGTGTCACTCACTCTCTCTGTCACTCACCCACTCTGTCACTCACTCACTCACTCAGAACATGCTTCCTTATTCGGCAATACGACGTTGCGGCGCACTCATGCGCTCTGTGGATCTGCCTGCTGCAGTGTCATTTCAAGAAGATGTCGTGCGACGATATGACTGTGAGTGACGCACCCAGACAAACACTCCACTCACTCACTCACTCACTCACTCACTCACGCACTCTCCGTCTTGGGAAACATACCCATTGTTGACAATACATTGTTTCCTCTCCGTGGCAAGTTGTATAATCTGCTAAATCCCTGTTGTAGGTGATCTTACCGCGTGTCACTTTGTTGTCGGTGCGTTGACTCGTTCGTCGTTGTCCGTTCGTGTTGGTTTGTGTTGTTTGTTGTTGTTGGGTCGTTCGTTGGTTTGGCTGGTTTGTTTTGGCGTTCGGTCGCCGCCCATCGTTTTCTCCACGACGATGTTCGTCGTGGACCGTCGTTGGTCGTTGGTCGTTGGTCGTTCATTCTCCCTCCTTCGTTCGTCCTTCGTCATTCGTCATTCTGTCGTTTGTCGTTGTTTGTTCATTGTTCATTGTTCATTGTTCATTGTTCATTGTTCATTGTTCGTCCTTCGTCCTTCGTCGTTGTTTTGTCTGCCGTTTGTCGATGTTTGTTCACTGTTCATCGTTGTTCCTGCACCGTTCGCCGTCCACAGTTCGTTGTTGTTCCTTCATCGTTCGCCGTCCACAAATTGCTGTTGTTCCTTCGTCGCTCGTGGTTGCATGTGTGTTCTCTGTGCGTCGATGTTCGTCCGGCGTTCCTGGTTGTTGGTTCGTTGTTTGTCCGGCGCTCTCCCTTCGTGGTTCGTCGCGGTTCACTCGTTGCTCGTGGTTGTTCCTTCTCTGTCCGTGGACGTTCCTCCATCGCACCTCGTTGAAAGTCTGCATCCGCCGACTGTGTTTGTTGCTGTCGTCGTCGTCGTCGTCTGCGTCGGTGGTGTTGCCTTTTGTTTGTCGTCCGCGCACTTCTTGCGGAGTGCTCTTTTTGCCGCGTTTGTTCTTCTCTGCTCTGCTGCGTGGCTCTCTCGTTGCCAGAAGCAGCAGCAGGCGGCCAGGTGTGCCTGGTTCGTTGGTTGGTTGCGTGGGTGTTCTGTTGCAAGGCGTGTTCGACGAGTCTGTCTCTCCGTCGAGTTC
>Ga0213839_1000989_pt1 | contig 21509 bp, 17 predicted proteins | sample SWPATP21_FD_160075 | JGI IMG/M metagenome (GOLD analysis project Ga0213839, IMG submission 160075) | Coastal seawater microbial communities from Marineland, Florida, United States - SWPA TP2 #1 | ecosystem: Environmental > Aquatic > Marine > Coastal | place: USA: Florida | collected 2016-08-14
TGCCCCGCAGGGACGTAGGGGGCGTGGTGGCCCACTTCTTTCGGAAGGCACCCGTGTCCGACGGAGACCCCTCCGGGGCTTCGATCGGTGGACGGGGCGGGGGCTCCGGCGGCGGCGGCGCCACCACCGCCAGCGTGAGGTCGGTCGTGGTCAGCTCGTTCCGGGTCGCGAACAGCTCGCGAGCCAGCTCCTTCACGTTCGCGTAGCGGTCCTCCGGCTTGTAGGCCGTGGCCCTGCGGAGAACGGGGACCACGGGCTCCGGAAGGCCCTCCAGCAGCTTGGGTTCCCGCTCGGCGATGAACAGGTCGACCACCGTGCGCCCGGTGAGCAGCGTGTACAGGGTCGCGCCGATCCCGTAGACGTCGGTGCGGGGGTTCACCGAGCGGGGATCCTTGCGCTGCTCGGGGGCCATGTAGCCGAGGGTGCCGCTGATGCTCATCCCGCTGGTGCCGGACACCGCGTCGGGGACGTCGGTGGTGCCGTCCTTGCGGGGGATCTGGGCGATGCCGAAGTCGATGACCTTGCAGACGCCCCGCGGGGTGACGAGGACGTTGTGGGGCTTCAGGTCGCGGTGGATGATGCCCTTCTCGTGGGCAGCCCCCACGCCCTTGCAGATCTGCATGGCGGCATCGACGGCCAGACGGGAGGGCATCGCGCCGTTCTGGCGCACCCACCGCATCAGCGAGCCACCCTCCACGAGCTCCATGACGAAGAAGGGCCGAGCGGAGTCCCCGACCACATCGAGGACCTTTGCGAGGTTCCGGTGATCGAGGCTCTGGAGCACCCGGGCCTCGTCGAGGAACCGCTGGCGCGCCCGCGGACGCTTGGCCTGCTTCGTGTGCATCATCTTGACCGCGACCCACTCCCGGGTGTCGTGGTCGAAGGTGCGGTACACGACGGCCGTTCCCCCCTCGCCCAGCACGCTGTGGGGAGCGTAGCGGGCCCCAGGGAGCCAGGGAAGCTCGTCGCGGGAGGCTTGGGTCATCGTGGGCTCAGGTCCTCCTGGTCATCGGACCCGGTAGAAGGTGATGACACTGCCGTAGTCCTGATCGGTGCACACCAGCTCGTCGACCCGCACGTCGCAGTCGAAGATGCTGATGTAGCCCTCGACGTCGATGTCGAGGCGGTAGTCCTCGGTCGTGCTCGGGCGGACGCGGACGTCGTAGTAGCCGTCGTTGAAGTAGTTGGCGAGCGTGCCCACCCAGTCGATGTACAGGCTGCCCTCGGTCTCCTCCCAGCCGACGTCTAGCGTCCAGTAGTAGCTCGGCTCATCGCCGATCTCGGGGAAGTAGAAGGTGGTGCCCGATGCGGGGTCGTAGAAGGTGTCCCCCTCCCACTCTCCGTACAGGCCGTCGCTCGGACCCGCGTTCACGTCGTCGTCGTCGTCCCCGTCGGCGGCAAAGACGTTGCCGGTGTCGTCGTCATCGTCGTCGTCGTCGTCGTCTCCGGCGTCGGAGCCGAAGAGGGTGCAGCCGGCGAGGGCGACGAGAAAGGCGAGCGGCCAGGTGCGGAGCATGGGTCCTCCTGTGGGGGGGTCAGGTGGACGCTTCTAGCTGCTTGGGCGCCCCGTCGTCACCCTCCGGAGGCGCAGGGATGCGCTCGAAGGTGAGGCATTCGTCTTCCACGTCGACCCGGACGGTGTCGCCCGCGGTGTAGCCCCCACCGACGATGGCGCTCGACATCGGGTTGAGCAGGTGCGTCGTGATGGCCCGCTTCAGCGGTCGGGCGCCGAAGGCCGGGTCGTAGCCGATGTCGGCGATGACGGTGCGAGCGGCCTGGGTGATCTCCAGGGCCATCTCCCGGTCGGCCAGGAGGCGGCGGACCCGCTTGAGCTGGATGTCGAGGATGTCGTCCATGTTGTCGCGGGTCAGGGCGTCGAACACGATGCGGTTGTCGATCCGGTTGAGGAACTCGGGGCGGAGGGCGTTGAGCAGGGCCGCCTCGACGGCTGCGACGGCCTTCTCCCGGTCGCCACCGGCCTCCAGGATCTTGTGGGCCCCGATGTTGCTCGTCATGATGATGACGGTGTTCTTGAAGTCGACGTGCCGACCCTTGGAGTCGGAGAGGTGGCCGTCGTCGAGGACCTGCAGGAGGATGTTGAAGACGTCGGGGTGGGCCTTCTCGATCTCGTCGAGGAGGACGACGCTGTACGGGCGACGGCGCACGGCCTCGGTGAGCTGGCCGCCCTCGTCGTAGCCGACGTAGCCGGGGGGAGCGCCGATGAGGCGGGCCACGGAGTGCTTCTCCATGAACTCCGACATGTCGATGCGGGTGACCGCGGACTCGTCGTCGAACATGAACTCGGCGAGGGCCTTGGCGAGCTCCGTCTTCCCGACGCCGGTGGGGCCGAGGAACAGGAAGGAGCCGATGGGGCGGTTGGGGTCCTGAAGGCCGGCGCGGGCGCGGCGGACGGCCTGGGAGACGGCCACGACGGCTTCGTCCTGGCCGATGACCCGGGCGTGGAGGTTCTCCTCCATGTGGACCAGCTTCTGCTGCTCGGACTCCTTGAGCTTGGACACGGGGATGCCCGTCCAGCGGGCCACGACCTGGGCCACGTTCTCCTCGTTGACCTCCTCGGAGAGCAGGGCGCCGTCCTTCTGGAGCTCGGCGAGCTGCTCGAGGGCGGCCTTGGCGTCGGCTCGGGCCTGGGGCATCTCCCCGTGGATGATGCGGCTCGCGCTCTCGAAGTCGCCGGCCCGCTGGGCCTTCTCCCCCTCGAAGGTGAGCTCGTCGATGCGGTCCTTCAGGGCGGCGATGCGGTCGATGGCGTCGCGCTCCTGACGCCACCGCTTGGTGAGGCCGTCGAGCTCGGTCTGCCACTCGGCGATCTGCTCCCGGGCGGCCTTGGCCCGCTTCAGGGAGTCCTTGTCCTGGCCCTTGCCGATGCTGATGAGCTCGACCTGCAGGCCGCTGATCTTCCGCTCGAGGCGGTCGATCTCGACGGGCTTGGACTCGATCTCCATCTTGATGCGGCTGGCGGCCTCGTCGATCAGATCGATGGCCTTGTCGGGGAGGGAGCGGTCGGAGATGTAGCGGTCGGAGAGCACGGCGGCGGCGACGCAGGCGTCGTCGGTGATGTTGATGCCGTGGTGAGCCTCGTACTTCTCCTTGATGCCCCGCAGGATCTGCACGGTGGCCTCGACCGTGGGCTCCTCCACCAGGACCGGCTGGAAGCGCCGCTCCAGGGCCTTGTCCTTCTCGAGGTGCTTCCGATACTCGTCGAGGGTGGTGGCGCCGATGGCCCGCAGCTTGCCTCGGGCGAGGGCGGGCTTGAGCATGTTGCCCGCGTCCATCGAGCCCTCGGTCTTTCCGGCGCCCACGAGGGTGTGGAGCTCGTCGATGAACAGGATGACGCGGCCCGCGGCGTTCTCGATCTCGGTGAGGAGGGCCTTGAGGCGCTCCTCGAACTCGCCGCGGTACTTGGCGCCGGCCAGCAGGGCGGGCAGGTCGAGGGCGAGGACCTGCTTGCCCTGCAGGGACTCCGGCACGTCGCCGGTGGCGATGCGCTGGGCGATGCCCTCGACGATGGCCGTCTTGCCGACGCCCGGCTCCCCGATGAGCACCGGGTTGTTCTTGGTGCGACGGGCGAGGACCTGCAGGGCGCGGCGGATCTCCTCGTCGCGGCCGATGACCGGGTCGAGCTTGCCGTCGGCCGCCTCGGCCGTCATGTCGACGCAGTACTTGTTGAGGCTCTCGTACTGGGACTCGGGGTCTTCCCCGGTGACCTTCTGGCCACCGCGGACGCTCTCGATGGCCTCGAGGAGCTTCGCCCGGTTGAAGCCGAGCTCCTTGAGCATCTGACCGGCCTTCGACGTGCCGTTGGCGATGCCCACCATGAACATCTCGGTGGCGATGTGGGAGTCGCCGTAGGCGTTGGCCTCGCTCTCGGCAGCGTCGAGGACCGCCTGCAGCTCCCGGGAGAGGCTCGCCTTCGAGCCGCCGCTGACCTTGCTGTAGGAGTCGAGGACCTTGGCGGCCTCTCGCTCGAGCACTTCCTGGGAGACACCGATGTAGTTGCAGATCTTCGGGATGACCGAGTCGTCCTGCGTGAGCATCGCCGCCATCAGATGCCCGGGGCGGATCTCGGGGTTCCCGAGCTTGCCGGCCATGCGCTGGGCGTCGGCGATGGCCTCACGGGCCTTGAGCGTGTACTTCTCGAACTTCATCGAAGGGCCTCTCGGACGGGTCGAGAGTATGGCCGCGGAGTCCCACGGGATCAACACCTGGGGCTGGCAGGTGGCCTGTCGATGAGAGAAGGTGCGACCCGGGGGTCGACATGCCGCGTGGAGTGGGGTTGCTGTTGGGGCTCGCGTGGGGCTGCGCCAGTCCCGACCGAACGCCCGTTCCACCGCTGGCTCCCTGCCTCTCCCTTCCCGACACGGGCGCGACCCACGGAAGTGGCCTGCTGGAGCAGGTGGACCTCACGGCGGTGGAGGTCCTCGAGGTGAGCCGGGACGCGGACGTCGTGGAACAGTGCGACCGCTACGCCCGGGCCGACGAGGCGAATCGGGTCGTGGCGCGCCTGGCGGGTCCTGACGGTGAGGTGTTGGTGGGGCTCTTCGGGCCGGGCGTGGAGCTCGACCTCGCGGCGGGAGATGTCGTGGACGCTCGCTACTCGTACGAGGAGAACAAGTGGGCCCCGTCCCCCGGCACCGTGGCGTTCCGCCGGGATGGGGAGCTGGTGGCCTGGTTCGGCGAGGAGCTGGGCTTCGACCAGATGATTCCTCCGGCCGAGCTCGCAGTGACGGAGTCGGGGGGGCGGCGCCGGGTGGGCAACGAGTGCGCCAGGTGGTTCGAGCTGGATGCCGAGGTCACGGTGAGCGGGGAGACGGTGGAGGTCGGCTACGGGGAGGTCGCCTCTGTCGGTGGGGGGACCTTCGCGCACGGGGGGGCGGAGGAGCTGATTCGCAGCACGGGCCGATGCGACGACGGCTTCTTCCCGGAGGCGGTGGCGATGTGGTGGCGCGAGCCCTGAGGGCGACCCGTCGTATGCTGGGACCGAGGGGGTGAGGATGCGCGGTCTCGGGCTGGTGCTGTTGCTGTGGGGTTGTGGGGACAAGGACCGTGGAACGTCCCCGTCGACACCGTCGGACACGGATGCCGACAGCGACGCCGACGCCGACGCCGACGCCGACGCCGACGCCGACGCGGACGCGGACGCCGACACGGACACGGACACCGACACGGACACGGACACCGACACGGACACGGACACCGACACGGACGTCGACGTGTGCGCGCCCTGGTCGGCAGCCACGGGCTCGGTCGTCACCGCCACGCCGGCCGATGCGTCCAACCTCGACGCCATGGTGCGGTCGCTGTCGGCTGGCGACACCCTCGAGCTCGCCGCAGGCACCTACGCCCTCGATGGTGCGTACGTGTGGATCGACACCGACGGCGTCACCATCCGGGGCGCCACCGGGAACCCCGAGGACGTCGTGCTGGACGGCGCCTACCTCACCACCTCGGCGCTCTCGGTGGTGGCCGACGACGTGACCATCGCGGACCTCACCATCCAGCGGGTCTACAACCACCCGATCCACGTCAAGGGAGGCGGCACCACCGGCGACGACACCCTGAACACGGTGATCTACAACGTCCGCATCGTCGACCCCGGCGAGCAGGCCATCAAGATCAACACCGGCGCCAGCCTCACCAGCTACGCCGACGACGGGCTCATCGCCTGCTCCCACATCGAGCTGACCGACGCCGGCCGGCCGAGCATCCGCAACAACTGCTACACCGGCGGCATCGACGCCCACCAGACCCGCGGCTGGACCATCCGCGACAACACCATCGCCGGCTTCTGGTGCGAGAACGGCCTCTCGGAGCACGGCATCCACATGTGGCGAGGGAACCGGGACACGGTGATCGAGCGCAACGTGGTCGTCGACAGCGCTCGGGGCATCGGCCTCGGGCTGGTGGAGTGCTGCGCCGGAGACGGCCGCGTCTTCGCCGACGACCCCTGCCCGGGGGCCGGTGGGGCCTACGTGGACGACTGGGGCGGCATCGTGCGCAACAACGTCGTCTACGCCTCCGACCCCGACCTGTTCGCATCGGCCTCCGGCTTCGACTCCGGCATCTCCCTGGCGGCCGCCTGCAACGCCCAGGTGGTCCACAACACCGTGCTCTCCACCGACACACCCTTCAACAGCATCGAGTGGCGCTTCGACGTGACGGAGGCGGAGGTCGTGAACAACCTGGTGAGCCACCAGCTGATGGACCGGGGAGGTGCCGCGGTGGTGTCGGACAACCTCGAGTACGCACCGCTGACCCACGTAGAGGACGCCGCCGGCGGGGACTTCCACCTCGCGTCCGGGGCGACTGATGCCATCGATCAGGGCACGGTCCTCGCCGCCGGCCTGGCCGACGAGGACTTCGAGGGCGACCTCCGCGACGCCACCCCCGACATCGGTGCCGACGAGCGCTGACTACCGGACGTGCGTCCGCACGAAGCGCTCGACGGAGACCCCGTGGTCGGGCTCCAGGGCGAAGACCGTGACGTCGAGCCCGTCGTCGCCCGGCTCGATGACCGGCTGGCGCGACACGGACGACCAGTGGCAGAGCAACACGGTCTGCCGTACCCGCTCGGCATCGGTCCCCGTGGGAAGCCGGAAGGTGTGGCGGTGGGCGCCGAACACGTGGGGCGTGCGCACGATGGCGGTCCTCGACAGCTTCGTGTAGGGGATCAGGCTCTCGTCGCCGCCGGACAGCTCGAGGGTGAGCACCCGGTAGCCGAGTGCGGCCACCCGACCCTCCAGGCCGTCGAGGCGCACGCGGTCTCCGAGGCCGACGCTCCCGCTGGTGCGGAGCAGGACGCCGGAGATCACGTCGCGGAGGAGGTCCCCGCCGAGCCAGAGGGCGAAGAAGAAGACGCCGACCACCGCGATGCCACCGAAGAGCGGGCTGCCGCGGAAGATGCGCTCGACGGCCAGCAGCACGTAGACGCCTGACAGGCCGATCTCGAGGAGCGGCACGGCCTCCACGAGGGTGTTGCGGGTGCGCGACGCCACCGGGAGGAGGTGGATGACCCAGCGGAAGCTCCGCACCCCGATGAACAGCGCCAGAGCGGTCAGGAACAGCGACACGGCGGTGCCGAGGTTGATGCTCAGGTCTCCGGTCATGGCAACAACCCCCGGCTCTGCAGGCTGCGGTGGACGAGGTGGTGGGCGGTGGGCTCGATCTCGAGGAGCTCCCGGCGTCGCCGACCGATCAGACCCATGCGTCGCAGCCTGGCGAGGTCGGCCTGGAGCTCCAGCGGCGACTCGCCGGAGATCCGGGCCAGTCGCTCGGGGGTCAGCTGGTGGTGGAGGATGAGCTGCACGAGGATGGCGAGGCACGGGGGCGGGATGTGCTCCATGGCCTCGTCGTCGAGGGCGGCGGGGTGCCGGACCCTCAGGACGTTGTCCTCGAAGGCGTCGATGCTGGCGATCCAGCTGGCAAGGGCGGCGCCGATGTTGCCGTCGCTCCGGTTGAAGTGGGCGTTGAACAGCTGGGCCTTGGCCCACTCCGACAGCTCTTCCTCGTCGCGGTCGTCGAGCCGGTAGCTCAGGCCGGTGGAGCTGTGGCGCAGGGCCACGATGTCCTTGAGGGTCTCGGCGTCGACAGGACCACACTCGATGACCGCCAGGGCCTCGGCCGACAGCGGCACGAAGCTCTCCAGCAGCCGCAGCGTCGAGGCGCCCACCTCCACCACGAAGAGACAGTGGTCGCTGTGCTCGGCGATGAGCTCCACGAGCAGCTCGACGACGCGGAGTCCATCAGGGGAGCGCTCCCACCACAGCTCCAGGTCGTACAGCACCACGACGCTGCCGGCGGGCAGGGCCCGGATCACCTCGCTGGCCGAGCCGAACAGGCGCAGCTCCCGACGGAGCACCTGGGTGAAGACGCCGGGGTCGGAGCTTCCGGCGGCCGGCGGGGTGATGCGGTGCACGGTGCGGTCGGGGAGGAAGCGCTCGACCGCCACCTCGATGAGGGCCGTCTTGCCGCTGCCGTGGTCGCCGGTCACCACGATGGGCCCCACGAAGCCGCGCTCGTAGCGCTCGACGGCTCGCCGGGCCTCCTCCAGCTCGGCCTCCCGTCCGACCCAGAAGGCCGAGTGGACTGCGGACTGACCCAGGTAGAGCTGGCGGTAGTAGAAGGGGACGGCCTCCAGCACGTCGGGCTTCGGGGCGCAGGCGTCGACGAGCTCCAGCACGCCCTCGGCCGGGGACGTGGCGCCTCCCTCACTCATCCGACGGGCCAGCAGCACGCCGCTGCTCTGCCGGTAGGAGAGGTGCACCAGGGCCCGTCCGACCGAGCTGCGGACGCGCTCGGTGAGGCGGCTCAGGCCGGAGAGGCGGCCCGCACCGTAGCGGCTGCCGTGGGTCTCGAAGCCTTCGGCGCTCCCCAGGATGGCGAAGGCGTCGGTGAGGTCGAGGACCCGCTCGAGCTGGTCCTCGACCCGCTTGGCGAGGGTGCCGGCGAGGGCGTCGAGGCGCTCGACCTCGGCCCGGATGCGCTCGGCACCGTTCTCCACCACGGGCGTGAGGATCTCCCGGATCTCGTCGGGGGAGGTGATGTCGGCGGCGGCCAGCTCCGAGAGGTTGAAGCCCACCAGGCGCACCACGTCTTCGATGACGCCCTTGGCCCGCTGCTCGGCGCGGGGGATGTCGGCGAGGATCTCCTGGACGGGGCCCGACAGCTCCATGTCGATGAGCATCTGGAGCTGCCGACGGATGGCCACCTCGGCGGTCTCGACGTCGGCGAAGGGGTCGGCGGCCATGGCCTGGATCGACGCCTCCCGCAGCACGACCTGGGTCTCGGGGACCGTGGCCGTGGCGGCCTGCAGGGCGTGGCGGAGGGTCTCGACGATCGGCCCCACGTCGAAGGGATCGGTGGGTGGAGGGGCCGCGAGACGGAGGTCGGCGGTGTCGCCGGCCTGGACCCGCTGGTGGAAGGTGCCCACGTTCGCCGCGAGGGTGGCGCAGCTCTGGCGGACACCGGCGGTGATGCCGCTGTGCACGTCGCGGGCGGCGCGGTGCACGCTGGCGGTCAGCTGGCTCTGGACGGCGGCGATGAGGGGGGCGAGCCCGGTGCGCTGCAGCAGCAGGGACTGGGTGGCGGCCCGTCGGGCGGGGACCTCGGCCAGGCGCTCGGACAGGCCCCGGTCGGCACGGCGCACCTTGCGCTCCTTCCGCGCCACCCGGTGGACGTCCATGCGGTCGAGGTCGTCGGCGTAGGCCTGCTGGAGCTCGCGGGCGCCGCTGACGAAGCCGAACAGCTGGTTCTCGGCGTCCTCGAGGTGGGTGTTGCGGAGGGTGTCGAGGTGCTCCAGCACCCGCAGGCGCTCCTCCTGCACGAAGCCGGGCTCCAGCACCTCGGCGCCGAAGCGACGCTGGAGGGAGTCCAGGCTCCGCTTGAGGACGTTGAGGAAGCGCTGCAGGTCCTCCAGGAGGAGGTTGGAGTGGGTCGCCGCTAGCTGCATGGCGGAGAGCGTGCGCTCGAGGGTGGCCCGCTGGACGTAGTAGCGGGCGAGGCGACGGGGGCGGATGGTGTAGCGGGGCCCCCCGCGGGAGAGCGTGGAGAACCAGCGCTTGCGGGTCTTGAAGCGCCGGATGTGGGGCGGGTCGTCCGGGTGGGGGGCGAAGTCTTCGGCCGGCCGGGCGACCAGGATGCTGGCGGGCACGCCCTTCTCCAGCTCCTCGAGGGCCTCCAGCATCCGCTCGATCCCTCGCTCGGCGCTGGCCTGCTGCCGTGCGATCTCCTGGACCTCGAACTCGGACAGGGTGCCGCTGACCTTGCGGAGGAGGGCGTCGCTGCCTCGGTCGAAGGTGCGCTGGCGTCGTCGGCTGCCGGCCCCCTCGAGGACGCTCTGGAAGTCGAAGTACTGGATCTGGATGGCGTCGCGGAGCTGCTCCAGCAGGGCGGAGCGGGCCACGAAGCCGGGCCGGATCAGGGCCTCGGCGGCCTCGGTGCACAGGGTGTGGTGCTGGTCGCCGAAGCGCTCGGCCTCCTCGGCCAGGCCGACGGCGTCGGGCAGCATCAGGTCGAGCATCTGGGCGCGGTGGGCCTCGGTCTCCTGGGTGGGCTCCCGCAGGAGCGTTGACGCCGCCGCGGTGTGGAGCCCCGACCCGAACTGGGAGGACGCGCGCACCAGCATCACCGCGCCGATGCTGCGTCCGAGGTCCTCCAGGCGCTGGACGTCCGAGGCGTACAGCTCGCCGTGAGGGATGCCCACCACCGTCAGATCGGCGGTGGCGGAGTACTGCTGGACCCAGGCGTCGTCGGAGCGCCGCTCCACGCTGTTGTTGATGACCTTGACCGAGGCGTTGACCCGGGCGTCGTGGATGGCGTGGGTGGCGGCTTTGTGGAGGGTGTCGACCATCGAGGCGTCGTCGGCGATGAGGAAGAAGTGGATCTCGGCCCGCTTCCACTCGACCGCCGTGGTGATGAACCGCACCAGCGCCAGGTTCAGGGACAGGCTGCCGGCCCGGGGGCTCCACCACAGGTCGACCCGCTCGTGCTTCCCGAAGCCCAGCGCTCCCTCGTAGGCCAGGCACATCACGTTGAGGTCGAGCTCCTCGAGGAGGCTCAGGAAGGTCGCGAAGGACTCGGTGTCGCTGGCGTGCTCGTGCCAGTCCACCATCACGGTGTTGTGGCGCAGGCCGCTGACCCCGTGGAAGCGGGCGGCGGCCGACATGGTGTCGAAGATCTCGCCGTCGGCCACGGGGACGTTGCGGGTGGAGAAGCCGGGGAGCTGGGTGAGCTCGCGGGTGGTCTCCTCCACCTCGGCCTCGTCGTCGACGACCGCGTAGGCGGCACCGTCGGCCTCGTCGATCGTCAGGGCCAGCTCGCTCACCACGCCGCGGTGTCGGATCAACGACACGCTGAAGTCGAGGAGCGGCCCGCGAGACTCGGCGTCGAGGTGGGTGAACATCAGGATGTTCGGGCGCCAGTTCCGCTGGTGGTGGGCCTGGTGGCTGAGGCGGTGCAGGCCGTCGCGGACCACCGAGCTCCACACGCCGAGCCAGGCATCGCCGGTGTCGAGCTGGAGCTCCCGTCGCTTCAGGAGGAAGAACAGGAAGGACATCACCACGACCGCGCCGAGCATGGCGACGAGATCGAGCCAGATCATCAGCACGGCGCAGGTGATGCCGCCCACCACCGGCACCCAGCGGGGGATCTTGAAGTCCGGTCGGAAGTCCGGGCTGGCGATCATCTCGAAGCTGGCGGACAGGTTGAGGAAGCCGTAGGTCGCCAGGAAGAAGACGGAGACGATGCGGGCGATGGCGTCGAGCTCGCCGATGAGGATGCCCGCCTCGCCGATGAGGAAGGCGAGAAACAGGGCGTAGCGGGGCTCGTTGGTGGGACCGTGGCCCACGCCGAAGATGCGGGGGGTGATCTTGTCGAGGGAGAGGGCCTGGAGGATGCGGGGGGCGCCCAGGATGCTTCCCAGGGCCGACGAGAGCGTGGCGCCCCAGATGCCGAACAGGACGGCCATCGGGCTCCAGGCCAGCTCGAGGAGGGCTGCGGAGTTGGTGCGGAGCTCCTCGCCCGGGATGCGGTAGGCCAGGAAGACGGCGAGGGAGAGGTAGACCAACAGGCCCACACCGATGGCGGCCACGGTGCCGATGGGGATGGCCCGCTTCGGGTCCTTGAGGTCCCCGGACATGTTCACGCCGGCCGTGAAGCCCGTGACCGCCGGGAAGTAGATGCCGAACAGCAGCGTGGCGGGCTCGCCCCCCGCGAAGGGGGAGAGCAGCGGGGTCTCGGGCGGCGTGTGCCAGGTGCCCATGAAGATCGACACCAGCGAGGCCGCGATGGCCACGAGGATCAGGTACTGGGTCTTGATGGCCAGCGACGTGCTCACGAAGGTGATGATCGTGAGGAGCACGATGGTGACGGAGCCCCAGAGCCGGATGGTCTGGATGTCGCGGGGGTACTCGAGGAAGTCGAGGAGGCTCTCGGTGAAGCCGATGATGTACAGGCTGATGCTGAACGACAGGCCCACGAAGAGGGCGATGCCCAGCGTGCCCCCCATCGACAGGCCCATGGAGCGGGAGACGATGTAGTAGGCGCCGCCGGCCTCCACCTTCTTGTCGGTGGCGATGGACGACACCGACAGCCCGGTGGTCACCGAGATGAGGTGGGCGGCGATGATGATGCCGATGGTGAGGTACAGCCCGCCATGCCCGACGATCCAGGGCAGGCGGAGGTACATGATGACGCCGAGGATCGTGAGGATCGACGGTGTGAAGACCCCTCCGAAGGTCCCGAATTTGCCGCTCGATGCCAAGGCGCTCCCCCCGGGGTCGGCGCGGACGATACCGCGTTTCCGAGCGGTGTCGGCCGAAAACCGCCTACAGGAGCCCTACGCGATGGGGCGCCCCTGTCGGCACCACTCGCTCCATGACCCCACGTAGAGGGCAGCGGGGCCGAGGCCGAGGCGGTCGAGCTGGAGGAGGGTGTGGCACGCGGTCACGCCGCTTCCGCAGTGGACGATGACCCGCTCCAGAGGGGTGTCGCCGAGGACGGCCGCCAAGCGCTCCCGGAACACGGGGAGCTCGGTGGTGTCGGGCCAGGGGAGGTTGTGGGCGCCGGGAATGTGGCCGGCGACGGGGTCGATGGGCTCGGTCTCGCCGTGGAAGCGGTCGGGGGAGCGGGCGTCGAGGACCCGCCAGCTGGGGTCCCGTCGGCGTCGCTCCACCTCGTCGACGTCGACGGTGGGCCACTGCCAGGCGCCGGGATTCGGGTAGGGGCCGGCGTGGGCCCTCGGCGTGGGGGCGTCGGTCATCGGCACGTCGAGCTGGTCGAGGGGAACGACCTGCACCCGGCTGTGGCCCACGGCCCGGAGCATCCACCAGCAGCGGGCCGCAGCGAGGCCCCCGTGGAGGTCGTCGGTGACGAGGACGTCGGTGTCGGGGTCGATGCCCCAGCGGCCCAGGGTGGCGCACCAGTCGGCCAGCGGCGGGAGGGGGTGTCGTCCGCCGTGGGTGGCGTCGTCGGGCGCGGACAGGTGGACCTCGAGGTCGGCTCGGTGAGAGCCCTCGGGCCACGTGGTGCCGGCGGTCTTGCGGGCGTCGAGGATCACGGTCATGGCCCGAGGGTACGTCAGGTGGAGAGCGTCCGGATGCGCTGTTCGATGAAGCGACGCTCGGGGCCCACGCCGACGGTGTCGAGGGCCCGTCGGTAGGCCTCGAGGGCCTCGGTGGGCCGGCTCGCCTGCATCAACAGGGCACCGCGGGCGCTGTGGAACAGGTGGTGGTCGTCGAGACCGGACAGGTCGTCCAGCAGGGCCAGGCCGGCGCTGGGGCCGTGGGCCATCGCGACGGCGACGGCGTGGTTCAGCGCGACGACGGGGGAGGGGACCTGGACCCGGAGGAGGCGGTAGAGCTGCTCGATCTGCGGCCAGTCGGTGGCCTCCCAGTCGGCCGCCGAGCCATGGAGTGCGGCGATGGCGGCCTGCAGGCCGTACGGGCTCGGGGGACCGGTCACCGCCGCGGCGGCCAGGCGGCAGCCCTCCTCGATGGCCTCGGCGTCCCAGCGGCCGCGGTCCTGGTCCTCGAGGAGAACGAGGTCCCCAGCGTCGAAGCGGGCGTGGCGTCGCGCGTGGTGGAGGAGCATCAGGGCCAGGAGGCCCGTCACCTCTCGGTCGTCGGGTCGGAGCTGGTGCAGCACGCGGGCGAGGTGGATGGCCTCCTCGGCGAGGTCGACCCGGAGCCCTTCGTCGCCTGTGGTGGGGGCGTAGCCCTCGTTGAAGATGAGGTAGACGACGGAGAGCACCCCGGCCAGTCGCTCGTCGAGGTGGGCCGGGTCGGGGATGGCGTAGGGGATGCCGGCCCCCTGGATCTTCTTCTTCGCCCGCACGATGCGCTGCTGCATGGTGGCGCGGGGGACGAGGAATGCCCGGGCGATCTCGTCGGAGGTCAGGCCGCCCACCGTGCGGAGGGTCAGCGCGACGCGGGCCGGCATGGCCAGGGCGGGGTGGCAGCACGTGAACAGCAGCCGCAGTCGGTCGTCCGGGTAGGCGGACACGGCGTCCTCCGGGCTCGTGGGGGCGCGCAGCCGAGCGAGCTCCTCGAGCACGTGGGTGCGGTCGTCGAAGCGTTGCTGGCGTCGGATGCGGTCGATGGCGAGGTTTCGTGCGGTGCGGATCACCCACGCACGGGGGTTGTCGGGCACGCCGTCGTCCGGCCAGCGGGTCCAGGCGGTGGTGAGGGCTTCCTGCACCACCTCCTCGGCCAGGCCGAAGTCCTTCGTGACCCGCACGAGGGTGGCGAGCACCCGGCCCGACTCGTCGCGGACCAGGCGCTCGATGGCCCCCTCGACGCTCACTCGTCGCCGGGGATGACCATGATGGGGCGGACTTCCACGCAGCCCGTGGAGGCGCCGGGAATGCGCGCGGCGAGCTCGACGGCGTGGTCGAGGTCGCGGCACTCCAGGAGGTAGAAGCCGCCGAGGGCCTCTCGGGTCTCGGCGAAGGGACCGTCCGTGAGGAGCGTCTCGCCGTCGCGGACCCGCACCGTGGTGGCGGTGGCGGTGGGATGGAGGGCCTCGCCACCGAGGAGGCTCCCCTCCTTCTTGCAGTGCTCGTTGAAGGCGAAGTAGCCCCCCATCATCTCCTCGAACTCCGAGGGGCTCTGGGGGCGGTCTTCCACGTCGTAGATCAGGGCCAGGTACTGCATGTCGTCCTCCTCAGGCGCGGGCAGGTTCGATGATTCCGAAGACGCCACCCGTGGGGTCGGCCGCGACGTACATCGCACCGACGCCGGGGGCGTCCATCCTGTCACCGAGGACGGAGCCGCCGGAAGCCCGCACCTTGTCGGCGGTGGCCTCGACGTCGTCGACGGCGAGCCACACCAACCACATGGACGGGGCGTCGGCGCTCTGCGCGGGCATGGCGCCACCCACCATGCGCTCTCCCAGCTGGAGGAGGGTGTAGGGCCCGTTGGGCATGTCCATGGTCTCGGTGGTGATGCCGAAGGAGGCCTTCAGCCAGGCCAGGTCGGCGTCGAGCTTGTGGGAGTGCAGCTCCGTCCAGTGGATTCCCTGCTCCGAGGGCGCGTCGGTGCTGCTGGGGTCGGCCTCGTGGAACAGGCACAGGGCGGCGCCCGACGGGCTGGTGACCACGGAGAAGCGCCCGGGGGGGATGTCGGTGGCGGGAACGAGGACCTGGCCTCCGTGCTCCGCGGCGGCGGCGGTGGCGGCGTCGACGTCCTCCACCCGCAGGTAGCTGTCCCAGTGGGCGGGGGCGCCGTCCTGGGGAGCGGCCAGGTGCACGCGGGGCACGCCGTCGCCCGGGTCGAGGACGGTGGTGGTGTCGGGGCCCATCGGGACGTCCTGGGCGTTCCAGCCCAGGGCCTCGGTGTAGAAGCGGCGGGCCGCGTCGGTGTCGGGGGAGACGATGCCGTGCCAGCAGAAGGAGCGATCGGTGTAGGCCATTGGGGTTTCCTCTCGGGTGTTCGGGACGCTCCAGCGCGTCCTTCACCCGGGGGACGAACGGCCGACGGCTCGATCGACACACCCCCCACGTTTTTCTGAGAAATCTCCGCGACGCCGCCGTGGGTTAGGGCCCGACCCCTCCACGGAGCGCAGCGATGACCGATGTCTCGAGTCCAGACCCCGTCGACTTCTACGGGGTCTTCGACGACCTCACCGCCACCCAGCGAATGGCCTGGCGGGCCCTGCGGGAGATGCTCGCCGAGCACGTAGCGCCCGTGGCAGATCAGGCCTGGCTGGCCGGGGCCTTCCCCCGCGAGGTGATCCCGGCCTTCGGCACCTTCGCGCGGCAGCACCTCGCCCCCGACGGCTACCAGTGGCCCCCCACCGACCCGCTCCTCATGGGCCTCGTCAAGATGGAGCTCGGCCGCGTCGACCCCTCGATGGCCAGCTTCTTCGCGGTGCACTGGGGGCTGACGATGTCCTGCATCGCCACCTTCGGCTCGGACGCCCAGAAGGCGTGCTGGCTGGACCGGATGGTGGGCTTCGAGGCCATCGGCTCCTTCGCGCTGTCGGAGCCGCTGGTGGGCAGCGACGCGGCGCGGGGACTGACCTGCACGGCGACCCGGGAGGGCGACGGCTGGAGGCTTCGGGGGGAGAAGAAGTGGTCGGGGAACGCCACCATCGCCGACGTGCTGGTCATCATCGCCAAGAGCGACGACGGCCAGGTCCTGGGCTTCCTGGTGGAGCCCGGCCGGCACGACGTGGCGCTGACCCGCATCGAGGACAAGATCGCCAAGCGGAGCGTCGAGAACGTGGTGGTCCACATCGACACGGTGCTGCCCGACGCCGCCCGGCTCCCGGGCCTGGAGCACTTCGGGCAGGTGGCCGCGACCCTCGGGATGGGGCGCTTCGCGGTGGCGTGGGAGGCCTGCGGCATCGCCATGGGGGCCTACGAGGCCGCCCACCGGTATGCCCTGGAGCGGCAGCAGTTCGGCCGCCCCATCGCTGGCTTCCAGCTCGTACAGGACAAGCTGGTCACCATGCTCTCGGAGATCACCATGATGCAGTGCTTCCTGATGCAGGCGGCCCGTGCGGTTCGCTCGGGGCGCTTCGACGGGGGCCAGGCCGCCATGGCGAAGCGGACCTGCGCTCAGAAGATGCGGGAGGTGGTCGCCCTGGCTCGAGAGGTGCTCGGCGGCAACGGCATCCTGGTGGAGCACGGTGTGGCCAAGCTCTTCGCCGATGCCGAGGCGGTGTACTCCTACGAGGGCACCCACGAGATGAACACCCTCATCGTGGGGCGGCAGATCACCGGTCTGTCGGCGTTCACATGATGCGCCTCGTCGGATCGGTGCTGGCCCTCGGCGGCATGGTGGGCCTGGCCTTCGCCGTGGTCATGGCGGGGATGGCCGTCCGGGAGCTCGGGGGCGGCGACGCACAGCTGGGGCTGGTGCTGCTCGGGGTGGATGCCGTCGTCGGGGTGGCCGCGGCCGGCGCGATGGGCTTCGGCCTGTGGCTGCGACGGATGGCCGAGCCGCGGGACCCGCTGGGGTAGGCTGCGGCACGGAGGTTCGCGTGTCGAGCTGGGAACGACGGATGGGAGATGGAGCGGTGCAGGCGTCCCAGGGGAACCTGCCCAAGGCCATCCAGGCCTACGACGATGCGGTGACCGCCGCGGCGGACGACCGTGAGCGGAGTCGAGCCCTCGCCGGCCGCGGGGCCGTGCGGGATCGGTCCGGAGACGCCGGTGGACGCGAGGACCTCGAGGAGGCCCTACGCCTCGCCGAGGCCGCGGACCCCGAGGAGCTGCACCTCCGTCGCCACGACGCGGGGGTCGCTCGGGTGCGCTCCGGACGGGCCGTCGACGCCGTAGAGCTCCTGGAGGCGGCCTGGCGCGCCACCTCGACCATTCCGGACCAGCTGCCGACCCTCGAGGCCCTCGGCCAGGCCTACCTCGACGTGGGCCAGCCCCGCGCGGCCGAGTCCTGCTTCCTCCAGCTGCTCTCCGGGGCCCAGGTCGCGCAGCGGCCGGACGTGGCCGTGCGGGCCCACAACGGGCGCGGTGAGGCCCAGCGGCGCATGGAGCGTCACGACGAGGCCAAGCTCTCCTTCCAGAAGGTGGTCGAGGTGCTGGGGCCCGTCCGGAAGCCCAGCGCGGAGCAGTGCGAGCAGGCGGGGGTCGCCCTCCACAACCTCGGTGTGCTCTTCCTCGACGAGCGCCCGGAGGCGGCCGGTCAGATGCTCGACCGTGCGGTGGCCTGCTTCGTCGACGCCTACGGCACGGCGGTCCACCCCCACGTCGCCCGGAGCAAGGCCTTCCTGGGACGGCTGGAGAAGAACGCGGGTCGCACCCAGCAAGCCGCCAACCTGTTTGCCGAAGCGCTCAGGCTCGTGGACCCGACGGACGCCGTTGCGACCGAGCTGGTACCGGCGCTGCGGGACAGCTGACGTCGTTGTGGGGTAGGTTGGCCTTCCCCCTTGTCTTTCGGGAGTCGTGATGGCCCTTCGCACCTTGTCGCTCGTCCTGCTCCTCGCCTGCGGCGGCGATGGAGAGGACGACGGGCCCGGGTCGCCGACGCCCGAGGACACCGACGTCGACAGCGAGACCACCGCCGAGCCCACGGCCGACACGGGCACCACGGACCCGCCCGAGCCCACGGCGATGACCGGCTCCACGGCGTCGACTGCGTCCACGGCGTCCACGGCGTCGACCGCGTCCACGGGGGACACGGGGCTCCCGGGCACCGGGCTCATCGACGACACGCTGCTCTCGAGCGCCGTGCGCTGCGGCTCGGGAGGCGTGTCCATGGGCATCGAGCTGCGGGTCGACGGTGACGCCGTCGAAGCGGTCGTCGACATGGCCGACAGCGCCAACTTCGCCAACTGGAACGAGTACCACACCGTGCCGCGCCTCGACTTCGACAAGGGGATCAGCTCGCTGTCGTTGCGCGGCGTACAGACCCACGTGAGCGTCGTCGACTGGCAGGACGGCGTCGCGACGGTGTTCGCCTGCGCGCCCCACATCGACGACCCCACGGTCATGTCGTACATCGCCCGGGCCTACGACAGCTCGGGCGTGCTCCTCGACTGCGTCGCGTGGGGAGAAGACCCGGGCGGGATGGTGGCGGGCGCCTACTTCAACTACAACCCGCCCATCGACCCGAGCGAGCTCGTGGGCTGCCGGATCCGCAGCTGACGAAGCCTCAGGGGGTGGCGGCCTCGGCGGCCTTGCGGCGTGCCTCCTCGGCCGCCTTCATGGCCTTCTCGGCCGTGCGACGCCGCTGAGCCACGGCCTCCACGAGGGGCTTCAGGTCGTCGAGACCCCGCTGGTAGTCGTTGCCGAGCATGCCCTCGATGTCCATCACGAGGTTCGCCGCCTTGGTGCCCAGACCCGCCTCCTGGTGGAAGGACCAGGACACGGTGGTGCCCTCGGCGGTTCCCTCCCAGGTGAGGGTAGCGGTGGCGTGGTCCTCGAACGGACGGATGAAGTGCAGGTCGTGCACGACCCGCCCGTCTTCGGACTCGAGCACGGTCTGCTTGCCCTCTCCGGCGTCGTCGTTCCCCGACCAGGCGTACCACGCGCCCACCCCCGACGACGGGTCGGAGTAGCTGGAGGTCAGGTTGGGGTCGATGTCGCGCCACGGGCTCCATTCCCAGACCTTGCGGAGGTCCGTGGCGTAGGCGGCGACGTCCTCAGGGGCGGCGTCCACCTCGATGGTGCGGGTGAGGGAGATCTCGCTCGGCTGCATGGCGACGAAGCCGAGGAGGCCGACCAGGGCGAGGATGACGGTCACGAGGACGGCGACGAGGGCTTTCTTCATCGAGGGCTCCACAGGCGGTGAATCGCCGGGTTCTACCACGTCCACGTGAGCCGCGGGACGACCTGGAGGGGACGGCGGGTCTTCGACCTCTGCGATACAGCATCGCCCCCTGACGCGAGATGCCCCATGTCGAGCTTTCCGACCCTGACCATCGCCGCCGACCAGCTGCAGCCCGAGGGCAGCTTCGCAGAGGCCCAGGCCGCGTACCTCTCCCCCGACCCGTCCACCGTCGAGGAGCTCGCGAAGCTCTGTCGGGACGAGAACATCGGCATCGTCGCCCACTACTACATGGACGCCGAGCTTCAGGGGGTCCTCACCCAGCTCCCCGAGAGCCACATGACCATCGCCGACAGCCTCAAGATGGCCGACGCCGCCGTCGAGCAGGCACGAGCGGGTCGACGGGCCATCGTGGTGCTCGGCGTCGACTTCATGTCGGAGAACGTGCGAGCCGTCCTCGACGCGGCGGGCTTCGAGGGCGTGGGGGTCTACCGCCTCGCCACCGACCCCATCGGCTGCTCCCTGGCCGAGTCCGCCGAGGGGCAGGCCTACGCCGGCTGGCTGGAGCGGGCGGCCAAGAGCAGCCAGCCGCTCCACGTCGTCTACATCAACACCAGCCTGATGACGAAGGCCAAGGCCCACGCCGTGGTGCCCACCATCACCTGCACGTCGTCCAACGTGGTGAAGACCATCCTCCAGGCGGCGGCGGAGATCCCCGACGTCTCGATCTGGTACGGCCCGGACACCTACATGGGGGCCAACCTGGAGGCCATGTTCCAGCAGTACGCGACCCTGCCCGACGACGCCATCCAGCAGCTCCACCCGGCCCACGATCAGGCGAGCATCCGCCGAGTGCTGGAGCGCTTCGCCTACTTCCGACAGGGCAACTGCGTGGTCCACCACATGTTCGGCGACGATGTGGTGGCGCGGGTGAAGGAGGAGCACGCCGACGCCTTCATCGCCGCCCACCTCGAGGTGCCGGGGGAGATGTTCGCCCTCGGCGCCGCCGCCGCTCGGGAAGGCCGTGGCGTGGTGGGGAGCACCAGCAACATCCTCGGCTTCATCCTCGACAAGCTCGACGAGGCGCTGGCCCGGCCCGAGCCGGCCCGGCTTCCGGTGGTCCTCGGCACCGAGGCGGGCATGGTCACCTCCATCGTGCGCAAGGTGCAGGACCGGTTGCGGGCGGCAGGGCGCACCGACGTCCAGGTGCAGATCGTCTTCCCGGTGGCCAGCGAGGCGGTCACCCAGGTCGACGACCCCATCGGCCTGATCCCCGGGGTCCAGGGCTTCGAGGGCTGCACCGTGGCGGGGGGCTGTGCCACTTGCCCCTACATGAAGATGAACGAGCTCGACGGCCTGTTCCGGGTGCTGGAGCTCCTCCGCGACGGCCAGGACGACCGGCTCGGGCCCTACCGCCCCAAGACCTACACCGAGCAGGTGGCGGGCCGCACGGCGGCGGACCTCGGGAGCGAGCCCATCCTCCACATGCGGCACTTTCAGCAGCATGGCGTGATGGCGCCGCGCCTGGTGGAGCAGGTGGGCGCGTGATCGTTTCGCTGCTGTCCCTCGCCCTGGCCCAGTCGGAGCCCGAGGTCTCTGCCGAGGAGCCTGCGGTCCAGGGGGTGTGGGTGGCCGCCGCGGGCTTCCCTGGTCCCAAGCTCGACCGCGTCGTTCGCCAGGCCCAGCGACTGGGTGCCGACGTCGAGCCGGTCTCGGCCAACATCCGCTGCCTCCGCTTCCCGGAGGTGCCGGACGAGCTGTGGCTGGAGCGCTCCGGGCGTCGGCTCGGCATCCCCCTCGAGCACCGGGCGAACTGCTCTGTGGCTCGCTACCCCGAGGGCGAGGGGTGGTGGTTGGCGGTGATGGCGTCGGCCCCGGAGCTCGAGGAGCGGATCGAGGCCTCGCTGGGTCCGCTGGGGATGAGCGTCCTGGCGCAGCCCATGGACGGCCGGCCCTCCTCGCTCTGCGTGTCGGCGATGCAGATCACCAAGGCGCGACTCCACGAGGGGCTGCAGCAGGGAGGGCTCGCGGTGGAGGGCGTGTTCACCGTGGGCAGCTGCACGGCCCGCGTTCACACGCTGCCGCTGCGTCCATAGAGATTGGTAGCGCTTCGCCTCGTCGAAGGGGCCTCAGGTGCTGATGGCTGGTGCGCCAGGCGAAGCCTGGGAGGAGGAAGATGAAGTAGAAATCGAAGACCTCAACGCAGCCCACGGGGTTCGAATCCCCGCCGGGAAGGTTGACCACCGCCCGGAACCGGACGCGGCGATG
>Ga0213839_1000993_pt1 | contig 21360 bp, 21 predicted proteins | sample SWPATP21_FD_160075 | JGI IMG/M metagenome (GOLD analysis project Ga0213839, IMG submission 160075) | Coastal seawater microbial communities from Marineland, Florida, United States - SWPA TP2 #1 | ecosystem: Environmental > Aquatic > Marine > Coastal | place: USA: Florida | collected 2016-08-14
TCTTGCTCAGTATATTACCGTCTTCATCCTTGACGTACTCCAAACGGTTGAAGCCATCATAGTGATAATAGATTGTATTACCTCGGGGGTCGGTTATGCTTGTAACACCAATGAGAGGGTCGTAAGTAAACGTTGTAACAAGGGCATCTGGTAATGAAACCCTAAGGTTATCAAGCGCTTCCCGTAACAGACCTTCATTACCCAAATACCCTATAGTTCGATCATCATCATTATCGGATTTTGTTTGTAAGTTGGATACTTGAGTTGATATTTGCGAATAGGTAGCATTCTCTATTTTAGCTATTGGTTGGCTTTGATTGTAGCCCCAAATATAGCTGATGTGTGTACCACCAGCTTTACTAACTTCCAAAGGGTTCCCGTAAGTATCGTAGCTATGATACTTGATCCGCTCTTCCAGGGGATCGCCGCCTTTTGATGTTGAAATGCTCTCGGGTAATATTAAATCATTACCAAAATTAAAATATTCTGTATCCAATTGAGATAAATTACTAGAAATACTAGAATTAATATTATTCTTAATTGATTTTACTTTTAAGGGGGTTGTAATTCTATTTTGGTCTATTAAAGACTGCTCAAGAGGATTAGGGATAGAAAGGTCAATAGGATATATGTATTCTTCTCTTAAAACATCTCCATCACTAGTATTTGTCTCTTTCGCAATAGGACTTAAGTGAATAAAAGGGTTAGAAAAAAACATCGTTGTTTCTGAATAAATAGAGTCTTGTAACTGATAAACATCATCATAAAATAAAGATTTTGAAGAGCTCTTTCTTTCTTGAACAATTCCGTTTTTTATCTGATATTTGGTGTTAATTATTTCAAAATCAGAAACTAGATATCTCTTTTGATATAAATCTACCCCTTCTACTAGCTGTCTGTCGTAAATTCCAAAATTATAATTATATTGTTTGGTATCCTCCTTTACAGGTATAGAATTATATAATAGCGGGAGAGGATTCGGCACAATAGGACCACCTAACGGTTTCATTTGATAATGAACAGATTTTGTTAGGTTACCGCTTTCCCACTCAAAAGTACTTGGTGCGCCATTATAACTTGAAGCAGGTGGGATGAAGCTAAAATTGTATGAACTATATTGTGACTTCCCATTAATTTGATCAACTTTTTCTTCAGTTACAGAAGTATATCCAACATAATTACCCTGAGTGGTTATTAACGGAATTAAATTATTTGATGATAGTTTTGTTTTTAAGGTATTAGCCCCCTCAGGAGCAACAACTATTATTTCTTGAAAAACAGGAACATCTACTATCCATCCCGATTCTTCATTAGTACCAATAGTTTTATAATGATAATTGCGAATAGTTGAAGGTTGTAATGTATTTTGTCCATCATAGTTTTTAATTGACTTTATTCTTAAACCGCCTATAAGTCTTTCATCAAACTGTCTTGTTCTCCAAGAAACATCAATCGCAATATCATGATTTTGAGGATTTATGCTCCAAATACCTGAAGTGTTTATTACCAATTCTAATGTATATGTGCCTGGTGCTAGGTTAGCAGACACATCATAACCTATTGGAACACCCCAAACTGGGTCTCCCAAAACAATGTTATTTCCTTGTTTAATAAAAAAGTGAATATCTTGCCCTTGTTGAGGAAGGTTGTGAGTTTCTTCACCATTTACTGGTTCAGTATTATCATAAATATCTGAATTGGATATAATCGAAATAGGCAGTTGGGTGTCAATATTAACCGGAACTGTAAATGTTTTACTTATAGTCTGTATGCTTTGTGAGGTTGCGTCATTTTCAGTATTCATAGAAACACCTCCCTCAAAATACGGCTCAAAAATATTTTGACTGTTTTTGTAATTGAAATTACCCGAAGCTCTATTGTTTTCATATTCAAACAATGTGTAACCACCTTCGGGATAAATAATTTTTTTAAGCATATTGGCTTGCGTCAAATTAGGATTAATAGTCCGATCTGCTCCTTTAAAGAAAAAATTTTGCAAAAATAAAGAAGAAGAAGGAATAGGATCAATGTAAAACATGCTAGGAATAAGTGTTGTGTTGTCCTTCCCATTAAAATAGCCCCAATAATCCTGTGATTTAGAGAGCCTATGCGGTAACTTATCATTCGTATTGTACTCCATTTGATATTTATAAAAAGAGGTGTTATCTTTATTGTAAAACCTTACTTCATTAAGTCGAAGCCTTTTGGAAATTTCATCAGCAAAAGAATAATTCTCAACACTTGGGTTGTTTAATTCAGTACCATCACATATAAAAAAAGGTTCAGTTGGGACTGTACTTTGAAAATAATCTTTTATAAACTTTATGTTTTCTATTTGTTTGTTATCCAAATCATAAAGTGCAATATTATCTAAAGCAAAGCTATAAGATAAATCTTCCCTTAACGAAGGTTCATGATTAAACTCAACTCTTCCGAGGTCAGAAACAACTTCTTCAATGATACTGTTTACTCCTTCTGTTTTTGAACTACTTCTGATAACACCACCTGCCCAATTCATAATATCAGATTCACCGGTTGGAACACAGCTACTGTAAGGCTCCTGTCTATAATTAAACGTAATGGTTTCGTTTTTAAACGTTTCAATACGAGTAAGTTTCCATGATGTAAAATAAGAAAAGTTATATGGAGCTAGAGCTGGCTGAGGAAGGCTTCCTTGATCAGCTGAATAAGAAATGGTTTTTGTGATTTCATCTACAGCTCTATGTCCATTACGGAGTTCTCCAAAAAAATACTTATTTCCATCAGTAGTTGTTATTTCCCATTCTATAATCTTTTTATTGTTATTAAAGATTGGGACAATTTTTACATCACTTTTAGGAAATAACACAATTTCTCCATAGGGATGATTAACAGATCTATTTTGATTAAACATAAATTTTCCGGTATGTCCCATAAAATTAAAATGAAATTCATCTGGAGCAAAATCTGTAGCATTTACGTTTGTCGCAGCCTGTAAAGCATCTTTTTTATCATTAGGAAGAAGATCCTCAAACTCTGATATTGTCATATTAGTTGTTAAATAACCTTTACCTTCTGAAAAATCGTCAGGTAATTGTTTCATCACTCTGTATACTTGTCCACCTACATTTAGGTTCCAACCTAATCCAACCCAAGAAGCTATATCATTAACCTTATGACCACCTGCATGGTATCCGATACTTACAGGCACAGAAATCGACCTACCTTTTAGACTAGTTATTGGTATCGATATATTAGGAACACCTGTATAATATGATACTGGTACTTCTGCAAATTTTGCTATGCTTGCAGCTTCAGGTGATAGAGGCGCAATTTTAGGTAATTCAGCTTGTGAATAACATAAATTAGAAAAAAGAAAGTATGCAATTATGATAACCTTCAATTTTGACAATAAAAATCTACTCATTTAATTTTGATTAATGATTAATTCTAATTTTATACAGGGGAGAAATCTCGTTTTACTATTAATGAGATGGTTAAAACTAAAAAAATAATTCTCAACAAAAAAATGTTTGATTTTAAATGAATTACGGTTTTTCCGTACTGTTTAGTAAGTATAAGGGTTTGTTGAGTGTGTTTTTCGACGAAAAAAATGTTAACATAACATTGTTAATATTTGCTTAATAAAACTTAAACCCTAAAAAGACCTTTCTATATGCAATCTTTTTTATATTTACATTATGCGAAGACAATACAAATCAAAAATCGGTGCTTACAATCTACAAGAAGTTTTAGTTGTTTTAGTTATTATAGGGATATTGCTGTTATTGGCATTACCAAATTTAATGCCATTGATAAGTAAGGCCAAAAGCACAGAAGCGCAGCTTCAGTTAAGTCATATATACAATTCCCAAACTACATACAGGTATATGTATTCAAAATACTCAAACGACCTAAGTGAAATAGATTTTGAAGCACCAAAAACAGTGAATGAAAATGGTAGAGCAAACTATCAATATGAAATCTTGAATGCTACCAATAACAGCTTCAAAGCTAGGGCAACAGCTGTAACGGATTTTGATGGAGACGGGGTTTTCAATGTATGGGAGATTGATGAAAATGGTGCCCCAAAACAAATCGTAAAAGACTAAAGTGCTAGTTCTAAAAATTCTTTTGATAATAGCATTCACTATGGTGTTTTTTCAAGATATAAAAGAACGACAAGTTTATTGGTTCTTGTTTCCTGTCATTGCCATATGTACGGGGATTTTACTTTATAACAATTTATTGACAGAAGTGTTTTTTATGACTTTGTTAATAAACATATCATTTGTATTGATCTTACTAGGTGTTGTTTATCTATACTCAAAGTTTAAATTAAAAACAGGGTTGTCCCAAACGTTTGGATTGGGAGATGGTTTGCTGTTTTTTGCATTGGCATTTACTTTTTCGAGTATTTCATTTATCACCCTATTTGTGTTTGGATTAATTTTTTCATTAGCAATACATTTGGTGTTAAAAAGAAAGTCAAAATATAAAACCGTACCGTTGGCAGGTTATATAAGCCTGTTTTTCGTTATTTGTTATATGTCTTATTGGGCTGGTATCCTAAAATCCGTTTATACTATTTGAAGAAAAACCTTAATATATCGACTTCTTTATTACAGCTCATAACAAGTGAGCAGGCTTATCATTATAGGATTATTCCTCTAGAAGCCGAAAATGGTGCCTTAACCTTTTTAACTGACCAAATTTCTGAAAACTTAAAACAGGAATTACAGATTGTATTGAATAAGGATGTAAAACTTGTAGAAAGCAGTTCTGAAACCTTACAACACTATTTAAGCACTAATTTCAGACAGCGTAACAAAACGCAGTCCGAAGACTTGCATTACAGTTCGGATTTTTTGGAAAAATTACTACTATCAGCCAAGGAAATAGGAAGCAGTGACATTCATTTTGAACCCTATGAACACAAATGTAGGGTACGTTTTAGATTAGACGGTAAACTTAAGGAGCAGTTTATCATTTCCTTACAAGAATACCCTGTTATCGTTAACAAGTTAAAGATTAGAGCAGGTCTGGATATTTCAGAAAAACGCCTGCCCCAAGATGGGCGTATCACGGTAAAAACTGATTTGGACGAGTTTGATATCCGTGTTTCGTCCTTACCAACATTACATGGTGAAAAAATGGTTTTGCGTATATTGAGTAAAGATGCTAACCATATCCATTTAGAGGAACTGGGGTTTACCGAAAAGGAGCTCAAGACCTATAAAGAAAGTGTTAAGAAACCTAACGGTATTATCTTAATTTCTGGTCCAACTGGCTCAGGAAAAACCACAACGCTATATGCCACTTTAAAGCTGTTGAATGATGACCAAACCAACATCCTGACTATTGAAGATCCTATTGAATATACCTTGGAAGGCATTAATCAAGTACAGCTTAAAGAAAATATAGGTCTTGATTTCGCTAGTACCTTGCGTACGTTTTTAAGACAGGATCCAGATATAATTATGGTTGGAGAGATACGTGATGCCAAAACAGCCAATATGGCCATAAGAGCAGCATTAACTGGGCATTTGGTATTATCGACCATCCATACCAATTCAGCATGGGCTACTATTTCAAGGTTGATTGATATGGGGATTCCTTCATTTTTGATTGCCAGTACTTTAAATGTAAGTGTTGCACAACGTTTGGTGCGACAGCTTTGTCATGATTGTAAAGAAAAGATAGAGACCATAAAAGAGGATTTTCCTTCTCATTTTGAAATCCCTAAAGATTTAAAAACTCATTACAAAGCTGTTGGTTGCAACACTTGTTACCATACAGGATATAGCGGTAGGAAAGCCATTTATGAAATACTCCCTATTGATAAAGTATTAATGAATCATATAAGACAAAATGATTTAGAAATAGATGAGTATATTGCAGAACACCATATAGGGACGCTTAAAAGCAATGCCCTAGATATGGTGAGACAAGGTGTTACTTCTGTTGATGAAATCTATGCATTGTTATCTGATTAAAAAGAAATTAAGAATTAAATAAAAGATTCCCAATTTCATGGGAAATACTATGAAAAAATTACTCTACCTTTTATTATTATTATTGCTTAACATCAGTTTTTCTCTTGCTCAAGAGGACAAGAGGCAGCGGATTCAAAACATTAAACATCAACTTGAGATTTTATCTACAGAAACCATAGGTCTTACCGAAAATGTCAAAACAGAAGTAAACGTAAGCAATATAACGCTAGCCAATTTTCTATTGGCCGTTTCAGATGTCCATAAAGTCAATATCAATATCGCTCCAGAATTGAATCAAATAACCATTGCCAATAACTTTACCAATGTGACCGTTGCAGATTTATTGGTGTTTCTGTGTAAGGAGTATGATTTGACCATTGATTTTACAGGAAATATCTTGTCGGTAAAAAAGTATCAGGAAGCACCTAAAGAACTAGAGGAACGTATTATCCCAATTTCATATAGTCCTGCAAGCAATACTATATCCATAGATGCTAAAGGCGACAAACTTTATGATGTATTTAAGCGCATTATGGATGAATCAGGTAAAAACCTTGTGTTTTCTCCAGGCTTGGAAAATAAGTTGTTGACAGCTTATATTCAGCAAACTCCATTTAATTCGGCTATGGATAAACTGGCATTTGCCAATAACTTGTACGTCGAACAATCCAAAGATGGATTTTTTATATTTGAAGATAATACCCAAGCTATTGCTACAAATTCAGGAAATGTAAGCAATCAACCTGTGAGACAACGTCCGACAAGACGTCGCAATTCCAATTTCTTTTTTACGGTTAAAGACCCTGAATTACAGCTTTTAGAGGTTGATTTTACTAATACCCCAATAGCAGATGTTATTAATGATATAGGTGATGAATTACATATAGATGTATTTACGGCTACACCGCTGGATGAGGCAGGGACAGCAACTTTTAAAGCCAAAAATATCACTTTTGATGAATTACTCACCAAGATATTCGAAATACAAATCGTTAACAATCAAACGATTTTCTCCTCTAATAATTCAAATCAAAATCAATCCTTTACTAATAATTCCAATGGAACCAAACGTTTTACGTTCAAAAAAGAAGGGACAATTTATTTCTTTGGTACAGAAAATCAGCTAAGTGTTAGAAAAGTAGCCATAGTGCATTTGCAGCATCGATCTGTTGAATTGCTTGCGGATCCATCTGGCAACTTTGGAAGTAGGAATGCAGGCAGGAACTTTAATACGGGTAGTGTAAACTATAACGGCTATAACACCAACCAATTTGATAACTTTGGTAATAGAAACCGTGAACCAATCAATACTAATTCCAATCAGAACTTCAATAACTATAGTAGTAAGGCTGAAGCACTGGTTAATATCCTTCCCGATGAAGTTAAACAGGATTTGGATATAAAGGTGGATTATGAGCTCAACAGTTTTTATGTAAACGGACCAAGTGCTAATGTAGAGCGTTTTAAGGAGTTTATAGTCCAAATCGACAAACCTGTTCCTGTTATTTTAATTGAAGTTATGTTTATTGAAGTTAACAAGAACAATACGATTGAGACAGGAGTAGAATGGGGGTTGGGTGCTGAACCTACAACTACCCAAGGCGGTATTTATCCTGAAACCAATCTTTCACTAGGCGCACAGACAATCAATAAAATCTTGGATGGCTTTAATGGTTTTGGCTCGTTTAATTTAGGGAAAGTAGTACCTAATTTTTTCGCTTCCATTAAGTTTATGGAGAGTAATGGAGATCTTAAGATTCGTTCTACACCTAAGCTATCGACTCTGAATGGACATCGAGCTACGTTTTCCAACGGGCAAACATCCTATTATGCGGTCACCCAAAGAAACATTTATGGAACAGATAACCCACAAACATCAGAGATCACCAATTACCAACCTATTGATGCCGAATTGGGATTGAGTATAAAACCATTGGTTTCAGGGGATGGTCAGGTTACGTTGGATATTTCCGTAATTCAATCCAGTTTTGGAAGTCGTATTGCAGAAGATGCTCCTCCAGACATCAGTTCTAGAGAGTTTAGCTCCATTATTAGGGTTCAGGATCAGGATATAGTTGTTTTGGGTGGATTGGAAGAGCAAGCCATAAACAATTCTGGTTCGGGAGTGCCTTTTTTAGCAAGGGTTCCAGTGATCAAATGGTTGTTCAGTAAGCGTAAACGTGAGGCAAGTAAAGCAAAATTAACGGTATTGATAAAGCCAACCATTATCAATTAATGTAATGTTTGATACCTTTTTAACATATTTGATATTTGGAAATCTATTTTGTGGTGTAGAGCACTCGACCAACCAAGATGGAGATGTTATTTATGGAACAGTACTGAAACGGTCAAAAAAGGAACTACATATAGCATCATCTTTTGAGGCGAGGTCTATTAAAGAGGCGTCGAATGAACTTTCAAAAAACCAGCATATAACTTTAGTTGTCAATAACGATAAGGTACTTAACAAAAGTATTAAAAGTGAGCAAAAGGAAGCTTCTAAATTGGTGTACAAGGCATTCCCAAATATAAATATAGAGGAATTTTATTATGAAATCCTAACGCAAGAAAACACTCATTTTATTTCACTTTGTCGAAAAGTATATATTGATAAGATCATTGAGGATTATGCACAACTAAGACTATCGGTTATAAACATTACATTGGGCAATAACCTAATTGGAACTTTAATTTCTTTTATCAATGAAACAGAGGTTTACAGTTCTAGCTCAAAGGTTTTTTGGGATAACAATCAAATTGTTCAAATAGAAGAAGGCACAGAACATGCCGAATACAATATCAACGGATTAAAAGTATCCAGCAGCCATTTATTGTCATTCTCTGGAGCTTTACAGTCTGTTTTGAATAATAGCGAAACACAAACTAATTTTTTTAAAGAGAAACAAAAGCTTAATGATACGTTCAAGCAAACCCGTTTTTTCAATGTATTATTAAAATTTGGAGGACTTTTTGTCTTGGGATTACTACTTATCAACTTTTTCTTTTTTAATCATTTTTTTAATAAAGTAAATGAACTTAATCAGTTATCCGAAATTAACCAATCGACCAAAGCACAGATTTTGAAGCTTGACGAGGTTGTTTCAAAGAAACAAAAAATGGTTGATGATTTATTAAAAGGCAATGGCTCCAAAAGTTCATTTTATAGCAATGCCATTATACAAAGTTTACCAAATACTGTTTTGCTTTCGGAGTTCAACTATCAACCACTTGTAATGAGAATCAAAGAAGGAGAGGATATTGTATTGGAAGAGCATAGTATTATTGTGTCTGGAGAGTCCAATGAAAGTGAATCTTTTTCGAATTGGATAGCACAATTGGAAACCAGAGATTGGGTAAATAAAATTGATATTGTTGATTATGGAGCAGTAGACTCAAATACTTCAGAATTTAAAATTAAAATATTGCTAGTGGATGAGTAAGAGGCAAAAAAACATGTTATTGGTTTTAGGTTTTGTATTAGCATTACTCATTTGTTACAAGTTTGCAATAAGTAATACTATAGAACAGAAACGTCAGTATAAATTATTGTCTCAAGAGGCCTTACTGTATAAAAACGCTCCAAGACAATTGTCACTACTTCGAAAAAAGGAAGTGTATTATGATTCTTTGTTGAGAGAATATCAGTTGGATGGATCATCGATACAGAATAATCTTCTAAAAACCATTAATATGTTTGCAGAAGAAAATGGTTTAAAGGTTGTCAATTTTTTGGAGCCACATGTTATAGAAAAAAATGATTTGTGGATTAAGACATATGAGTTTGTGCTTGAAGGAGACTATAATTCGATTAATCAGCTAATATACAAACTGGAGCAACAAACAAAATTTGGGGAGGTCATTTCCCTGCATTTTGAAAAGAAGAAAAACTTCAGAACTGGAAAGCATTATTTACAAGCTAGAATTTTACTAAAAAGTTTTAGTTAATTGTTACTCTACTTTTAAAAAGTGATCTTTTTTAGGCTCTAATCAAAATAGTTTGATCTTTGAGTAATGTAGTAAACTAGTAATTCTGTGTAACATAGTGTTTTGTGATTGATTATAAGGTGTTTAAGTGAAGTTTATACCTCTGAATTGAAGTTCGTTTTAGTTGTTTTAAACGAAGAAAATTCATTAGAGCTTAAAAAATTAAGTTTTTAACGTTTAGAAAACTACCAATTAATGTAATTTTTAACATTATATACTCTAGCTAGATTTTCAGGTTTGGGACTAGATATTTTAAAAATATAAATAAAAGGCAAAGTTTTAAAGCTTTGTCAATATTGGGACTGTTAATTGAGCCTTTATTATAATAAGTCTAAACTTCGTTGATTTTAGTTTAAAGTAAAACCCTATAGGCCTAAAAACTCTCTGTAGGATTTTAGCACATTTATTATGTGTTTTTAAAAGTTGATTAAGTCATTGAAAGATAACAAGGGGCTTTTAGAATGAAGATTGAATTGTTGTTAGTGATAACTATGAAGTTTTCTATTTTGGACAGGCATACTTGTTAATCATGTAATTTGTTATAGGATTTAAAGTTTTTCCAGTTTCTGGGTGTAACCCTAAAGAAGTAAAAAACTCTAGTTCTTTTTTATTATTCTTTCCATACCATATTTTCACTTTATTATTGGTATCAAAAAATTCAGTACTACAATTTACAGGTACTTTTCTAAAATACTTGATTCTATCTTCATTATACAATTTTAGTCGTCCAAGATTGTACAGTTCTGTGTTAAAACTAACCTCGACATACCTGTCGTTCTCCCAAACCATCCAACGTTGTTTGTTGATAGAATAAAATATTAATGTGATAACTATTATTATGCTGCTAACTATAATGGCTACCTTATTTTTCTTAAAAAAATTGGTAATACCAACTCTGTCAGTATTCTTTGCACTTACTTCAGTATCTGAAATACCATACTCTTGTTTGAAGTTTCTAAAGTTTTCATATTCTAAATAATTACACATAGCCTGAACAACCCTTGGATCTTTTACAATTACCTTATCATTCTTCTGTTTTTTAGTCATCCTTAAATAGTCGGCAAGTCGTCTTTCCCCAAAAGTTAGCTTTTGACTTTCAAAAATATAGTCAGATAATAGTTTTGCTGCAGCTGTGTCTGAGGGTCTTATACCTGTTGATTGTTCTTCCTCGTCTTTTACTTTTTTAAAAGTTTCAATGATTAATTTTCTGTGCATTATAGTTAGGGTTTTAGTCTGCATATTCAATGAAAAATATAGGAAATAAATTTCCTAAACCTTTCTATGTTATTTCAATTCATTTTCCAATGCTTCAGATATAAAGTTACTTCATTTGTTCCAGATTTGATAAAAGCCTTAACGTGTATTGAGGTTATATAAAATCAAATTTAATGAGGTACATGGTAGAGTTGTGTAACATCTGGGAAGTAGTCATACTTCTTTACCTACTGTACTTCTTACTTCCCAATCGGTGAGACGTCGCCATTTTCTAATGTGTAGCAAGTCTACAGGATATCTGAATATCAAATTCGGACGGCCACACTATTGTCAAATTTAATTTTTATTAAAATGAAGAAATTATGTTTATTAATATTTACGGTTTTCCTCAATATCGGATTTTTTTCGTGCAATCCTGAGAGTTTAAGTGAAGAAGTTATACCTCAATCTTGTTGTGGAGAAGGAGGGGAGATTCCTCCACCACCACCTCCACCACCAGGAGATGACCTAGAAGGATAACAATCAACTTATTAATTTAGTATTTTAGGGGAATGAAACACATCAAAATTTCATTCCCTTATTTTTTAGTAATATTTTTTACTATCAATCTGTTTGCTAGTGCTCAAGACAATAACGACAGTTTAAGGTTTTATTCTGATTTAGCTTTAGAGCCAAAAAAAGCTAGTGACCTCAGAGAATCATATAATTATTTTGATACTAATTATAAGAAGCTAATTAAAGATGGAAATGTTTATTCAGCCGTAAATTTTCTTTATTACAAGGCAAGTGTATTATACAAAAATGGTGAATATGATAATAGTGAAATGACAGCAGTATTAGCTGTTACTCATTTGGATAAACTTAAAGAGACACCATATACAGTAAAAGTTAAATTAAGTTTTTATAATCTTCTAGGATTAATATATACTGAAAAAAAGAATAAATCTAAGGCAATTGAATTATACAATAATGCTTTAGAGATTGCATATACAACACAGGATAGTGTTAAGATATTCAATAACATATCATTAGTATACAAGAATAATGGTGATATGGTAAAAGCTAAAGAAGAAATGCTTAAGGCTTACAGAATTGTCTCAAAGGTTAGTGATACGTTAACCCAGGCACTTGTTTTAGATAACTATGGGGTTCTTGAGTCAGAGTTCAATAAAAAGACAGCATTGGAATTATTGCTAAAAGCATTAAAGTTTAGGCAATTAGTAAATGATTCTTCAACAATTTACACAAGCTATTCACATTTGTCTCAATATTATCATAGAGTTGATAGTTTAGAAAAATCAAAGTTCTATGCATTGAGAGCTTTAAAGCTAGCCAATAATTTAAAATCTCCTTCTTATAGAAACAATGCCCTAGGATTATTGATTAATTTGAGTGATGATCAATACGCAAAAGCCTATAGAGAGATTAATGATAGTTTATATGACTCTGAACGAGAATCTGATAATCGATATGCCTTGATAAAATACGATTATTCAAAGTATCAACAACAAGCCATGGAAAGTAAACTAGAGGAGCAGAAACAGAGGAATTTAAAGCTTATTTATTTTACAATTGCGTTATTAATCATCTTGGTGTCTGTATTTTTTTATTTCTTCTTAAAAGCTAAACACAAAACCGAAAAGCTTAGACAAGTATATAAAGCAGAATCAAGAATATCAAAAAAGATTCACGATGAAGTTGCTAATGATGTTTATCACGTTATTTCTAAGATACAATCTAAAAATTATGAAGTACTAGATAGCCTTGAGAAGATCTATAATAAAACAAGAGATATTTCAAGAGAAAATAGTGCAATAGATTTGGAAAGTGATTATAATGACTATCTTAATGATATGCTCTTAAGTTTTATGAGTGATAGCGTTACAGTAATAACAAATAATATTAATAAAGTTAAATGGAATCATATCTCAAAGGAAAAAAAGATTATAATATATAGGGTGCTTCAAGAACTAATGGTAAATATGAAAAAGCATAGTAATGCTTCACATGTCATACTTAAATTCAATCAAGAGTTGAAGAGGTTGTCAATAGATTATAGAGATAATGGAGTAGGTTGTACGTTGAATAAGAGAGGAGGCTTGTTAAATGTGGAAAACCGTATAAAAGCCATTAAGGGAACAGTTACATTTGAATCTAAACCGACTAATGGTTTTCATGCTCAAATAAAAATATAGTTTATGTTTTCAAAAGTAATAGTAGCGGATGATTTAGGAAGTATAAATCAAGGTGTGTCTAGTGTGTTGTCAAAACTAGGTGTTGATTGTGTGGATCAGGTACAATATTGTGATGATGCCCTTTTAAAAATTAAAAAAGCACTTTTAGATGGTGAACCTTATCAATTATTAATTACTGATTTATCGTTTAAAGGAGATTATAGAGAATCAAAATTAACTTCTGGGGAAGAACTTGTTGAGGCAATTCATAGGGAGTCAATTGATATAAAAATTATTGTGTATTCAGTTGAGGATAGGTTACAAAAAGTTAGGAATCTTTTTCTTAAGTTCAATATTGATAGTTATGTATGCAAAGGACGAAATGGGTTGACTGATCTTACTAAAGCAATAAAAGAGAATTTTAATAATAAAAAGTTTCTCTCACCAATAGTAGAAAGCGCACTAAGTCCAAAAATTGATTTAGAGATTACAGATTATGATATAGATTTAATAAAACAATTATCTCAAGGAATTTCACAAGAACAAATAAGTGAAGTATACAAGCAAAAAAATATTTCGCCTTCTAGTTTAAGTTCCATAGAAAAAAAGATTAATAAATTAAAAGATCAATTCAAAGCTAATAATACAACGCACTTAGTAGCTATCGTAAAGGATATAGGGCTAATATAGTCTAGTCCTAAGTCAATTTGTTTAATGAATGTTAAACCTTACGGTATTCCGTAAGGTTTTGTTTTTTAATGGTTTTAAGTTTGAACTGTAAAACTTTAAAAATATAGGTATGGCTTGGTATAAAGATTTAGGAGGAGATTCAGGTATTGATTCGTATAATGTTGGAGCAGATAGAATAATAATAACTTTTACTACAGGTGCATCATATGAGTATACTTATCATAGTGCGGGTATTGACCATATTGAAAACATGAAATCTCTAGCCAAACAAGGACAAGGATTAAATAGTTACAAAATAAGTATGTTAAAAAAAGATATTCAAGAAAACTTTAAAATGTCATGGAATACAAAGTAATACCATTCGTAGCCTCAATAGATTCGAAAAAAGGAAACTCAACACATGTTGCTGACCAGCTCGAGGAAATTATTAAGCATCATTCAAACCAAGGATGGAAGTATGTTAGTTTGGAAAGTGTATCAACTTTTGTTCAACCAGATACAGGATGTTTTGGATTTGGCGCAAAACCTGGTTATACAACATCTAGACAAATGGTTGTTTTTAGTAAATAGGTATGAAGCGATTTCTACTAATGCTAATAAAAATCTATTGGTTAACTATTCCTAAATCAAGTCGTAGGAGATGTTTGTTTCAAGAATCATGCTCTAGTCATGTATATAGAATCACAAAGAATGAAGGGTTTATTTCTGGACTTAAAGCTTTAAAGTTTAGAATAAGAAATTGTAATTCTAATTATACTATAATTAAAATTGATAATAAACCAGTTTTAATATCATCATCAAATAAATTGTTTGATGAATCAGAAATAAATTATTCAATATTAAATCAAGTTTCAAAATGAAAAAGCTAATACTACTTTATTGCATTCTTTTTTCATCTATAGTATTTAGTCAAGATGATAAAACAAAAGAGAAACAATCAAAAATGTTAGATTTCGTATCACAAACAGGAGTAATTCTAAAGTTTGAAGATTACCAGTTACCAAAAGTCAAATTAAGCTATGGCATTGCAGAGTCTAAAATAAGAAAAATAATAAGTGGGGATAGGCAGGAATACTTTTTACAAATTTCTAAAAAAGGAGAATATGATACAAAAGTGACGTCTATTGCTTATGAAGATTTGTTAGAAATAATAAAAGCGCTATCAACTTTGGAAGAAGCATCTCAAATAGATGCATCCAATACAGATTCAGATTATCTTGAGAATAAATTCATAACAGACGATGGATTTCAAGTGGGCTATTACTTTAGTAAAAATAAATTGGTTTGGTATATGAAGTTGGAGAGATATGGTAGTGGCACAACAATATTTTTAAAGGATTATGATGCTATAAAATCAGCATTTACTGAAGGTAAAAATAAGATTGAATCATTAAAACAAAATCAATAGTATGGGACTACAAGAATTGTTTGAAAGCTTTGATAAAAAGAAGAGAAAGAGTCACTTTAAAAACTTATTAGCTGTTGCAATGGCTGATGGAAAGTTAGACAATATAGAGTTTGACTTTATAATGAATCTAGCTAGGAATTGCTATATGTCTCAAGATGAAGTTCAACGGGTTATAGATTATCCTGAACAAATTAGTTTTTATGCCCCAAAAACTAATGCTGAAAGATTTGATCAAATATATGATTTGGTGACAGTTATGCTAATCGATGGGGAAATCGATGATAGGGAAAGATCATTGTGTAAAGTATTTGCGATGAAGCTTGGGTTTAGAACAGCAATAGTTGATAAATTGATACAAGATATTATTGATAAGGCTGTAGTTGGTTTAGCAAAAGATGTAGCACTTAATCAAGTATTAAAAGAAGAGATATAAAAACTATAAATCAAATAACACTTAAACAACTGTCATGAAAAAAATACTTACACTTATAATTATAATGCTATTATTATCCTGTTCTTCACCATTAAAGAAAAAATTTAACGAAGAGACCGCAAAGGAAGATATTGAAGAATTAAAGACCAAAATAGACTCTTCTGAAATGGAGCTTTTAGCAGTAACAATGATGAGATTAAAACTTCAAGATGAAGCAATTGAAGAAATGACGTATTCAGAAATATTAGAAAAAGGCAAGGTATGGAAAGAGGAGCAAGAAAAAATTGAAGCAGAACAACGGGTATTAGCTGCTAAAGCTTTGAAATTAGAAAATGAAAGAATAAAACGTTTATCAGAAAGCGTTTTGGTGTCTTGTTTTTCAAAAGGATTTACTAAATATGACTATGAAGATTATATTACATATAAGTTTATTATACATAATAAGTCTGATAAAAATATAAGAGCAATTAAAGGTTCTGTAACATTCACAAATTTATTTGACGAAACTATTAAGTCTTTAAATCTAGTATATGATCAACCAATTGGTGCTGGGTTAGAAGTAACCTACAATGCTCAAACAGATTATAATCAGTTTACAGATAGTGACAAAGCTTTAAGAAATAAAGATTTAAAAGATATGAAAGTCATATGGAAACCAGAAAAGATTATTTTTGATGATGGTACAACATTAGAATAAACTATACATGAAAACAAATCTACTTTTACTATTTATTACTTCTATTACATTTAATTTCTGCTATTCAAATAATCCTATTCTTGTCAATGAATCAACAATCATGTTAGATTTAGACCAATCCAAAGAACTTTATTTCAGTTTCGCAGAAGGAGATGAAATCATTTTCGAAATGGAGATGGTTAAAGGAAAACATATCAAAGAAGTAAAGATTATTGAAATGCCTACAAACACAATCTTCACAGAATTTAAAGCTGAACAAATCAATAAAAAAAGTATTTCAATTAGTAACAAAGGAATTTATAAGTTTAGCTTTTACAGTTCATCATTAACAAGAAGGGTTTGTAAAATTAAAATTTATAGAATACCAGCGAATGAATCGACCAAAAACTTCAACACAAATTGGAGATGGGAAATAAAACGGGATACAACTTATACAGCATATCAACAAGATAGTTTAGTGGGCTATAAAACCATAAAGTATCAAGAAATGATTAGAGAACTTAAAGAGACAAAAATTGAAGAAATATTGTTATTAGATAGATTAGAAAAAGTGCATTCAATTCTAAATAGTAATAAAAGCAGAACCTATTTAAAAGTAGATTTACCGTTGATAGATACATACCAATTGAAAGAAGAAAAATTAATTGCTTGGTCTTACTGGATTGGAGTAGGTAAAGAATCGCAAGAGGCATATAAAAGAAATACAAAAATGATAGGAGATATGGCAAAAGGGCTAGCTAGTACCTATACGTCACCCTTGGGAGCTTATGCAGTTGGTGCTATATCAGATTTGATAGTAGCCAACACAGGGAATGATATCGAGTATTTTTTTGTAAATGATTATCAAAATGTCGAGCAATTTATGAATTATCAGCAGTTTTCTTTATTTGATAAAGGAAAGGTAATTAACTCATATGGTAAAAAAGACCGTCCTAATAATGGCACTTTCTATTTATGCTTATTAAATGATAATAATTACACACCAGTAGAAGTTGATGTTAAGGTTGTAGCGGTAAAAGAAATCAAGATTTTTGAAAATATTACTTACAATAAAGAGAAAGAAGAACCACAATATGTAACTTTGGATAAAACAAGAATGAATATTAATGAAACCAGAGTCAGGGTTCCAGTAGAGTAAATAAATGTTCAAATATTACATAACAATCCTTTTTATCACTTTTCAATCTTTAACCTTAATTAGTGATAAACAAATTCAAGAAAAACAAATCCACGGTAAAATAGTAGGAATTACTGATGGCGATACGGTAAAACTATTAACAGTAGATAAGATACTTATTAAAGTTCGTGTAGCAAATATAGATTGTCCAGAACAGAAGCAGCCATATTCAGCGAGAGCAAAACAATTTACTTCAAATCAAATATTCGAAAAACAAGTCAAGTTAGAATATTTAAAAAAGGATAGATATGGTAGATACATTTGTAATATAATTTATGATGATTCTTTGAACTTAAGTAAGCAACTATTAAAAAACGGGATGGCTTGGCATTATGTCAAATATTCAAATGATGAATCTCTACAAGTGCTAGAGGACGAAGCAAAAAAAAATAAAGTGGGGCTATGGCAAGACCCAAACGCAATACCACCTTGGGAGTGGCGTAGTAACAAAAGAAACTAATTGGCATGAAGGTGTTAAAAATCTTATTAATTACTCTTTTCGTTACGTTTAGTCTAAATGTATCTGCTCAAACCGTTTACACCACCAAGACAGGAGAAAAATACCATAAATCTACTTGTAGATATTTAAAATATTCAAAAAAAGAAATCACACTCAAAAAGGCCAAGGAATTAGGTTATGCAGCATGCAAAGTTTGTAAACCAACCCAAAAGGTTGATCATTCATCAACATCAACCCAAAGTAATTTATCATCCTCAACACAACAAAAGTCTTCCCAGACTACTTCAAAAAAGGCAGTTGCAACACAATGCACAGGAAAAACCAAATCGGGTTCACGATGTAAACGTAAAACCAAAAACGCAAACGGGAGGTGTTATCAGCATTAAATTTTCAATTTCATTTTATTATTTAAGGGAAACCGTAAAAAATATCTCTTCATGTAATTTATTTTCACAAAAATAAATTATAAATTATGGAAAGATACAGAAACGCAGGTGGAAGTTCAGGGGTGTATGCCTATGAAATTGGAGCAGATTACATAGAAGTCCAATTTTCAGGCACATCAAGAACTTATACATATAGTTACCGAAAGGCTGGACGTAACCACGTAGAAGAAATGAAATCGCTTGCAAGAAGTGGCTCGGGATTAAATAGCTACATTAATAAGTATGTTAAATACCTATATGATTAAAAATGTATTTAGAAGAAATTATCATACATAATTACAGAAGTTGTAAGTCTTTAGTATTGGGTTTATCAGAGAATAATCCAAACATTTACATTGGGCTAAATGATTGCGGGAAATCAACTCTTTTACAAGCTTTTGATTTATTACTTGGAGAGAAATCTAAATATAATTTACAGGGAGAAGGAAATTATAAAAGTGACCTGTCAAATACTCCTGAAAAGATTGAAAGTTTAAACAAAAAACTTTTAGAAAAAGGTTTGCCATTATTTAGTGATGAAGATGATGCTACTTATATAATTGGTAAGTTAAGGTATGAGCAAAAAGAAGGAGATGAATTTGCTGATATGAATCTATCAACACCTTTAACTTGGTCTATAGAATGTAGTGAAGATGGTGTCATTTGGTTAGCGAAAAAATTCTCAAAAAAAGGAGGCGAATCTTATTTGATTATGAATGATTCGGATGTTTCTTTAGAGCTTTGGAACCTATCTCAAGCCAACATCAATAAAAAAATTAAAGAACATGAGGTTACTCCAGAAGAAATAGAAAACGAAAACGGTAAAGGTAGATTCTCAAACTTTGAGAAAATTAGAGCTATTTATACCAAGTTAGACTATAAACCAAAATGGGCTGAATATAAGTATGCCAAGAGCGACAAAGATATATTTCCTTCTTTTAACCTTTTCGATTGGAACACTAGTTTAGATGAAATCATATCTACAGCTAATGCCATAATGAAAGATGAAATAGAAGTTCATTTAAAGCCTGTGAAAACCCAAGCTAATGAATCTGCTAAAAAAGCCGAAAAGGCAATCAATGAAAAATTTGGTGAAATTAGCAAGATTATAAAAGAGGTAGCAAAAGATGTTGAAGGTATAAACTCTAAAGTATATTTTGATGTTAGAGAGAAAATTTCTGATATAATGGTGACTAAAACATATAGCGATGGCCCAATACATTTAGAGAATCAAGGGGAAGGATTGAAGAGACAAATTTGGTTTTCTTTAATTAAGGCTAAAGCTGATACTACAACAGATAGTCTTAACAAATTTATTTGGGCTTTCGATGAGCCAGAAACACATCTTTATCCCAGAGCACAAAGAGAATTTTTTGATACACTTAATAAAATTTCAAAGGGTAATGTTCAGACTTTAATAAGTACTCATTCTACAATATTTATAGATAAGTCAAACCTAGATAAAATCAATAGTGTTAAACAGGAAGAGGATGGATATTCTATTATTAATAGTTGTGAAGATGTAGAGGCTATTCACTCCTCATTAAATGTAAAAAATAGTGATTTTTTATTTCACGATAAGTTTTTAATTGTTGAAGGTGATACAGAGCAATATTTGATTCCTAAACTTTACGAACTTTATACAGGAAGTACGCTTATAAAGGATAATATACAACTGATTAACATTCAAGGAAAAGATAAGTGGGTGATGAATAAAGCAATCTTGGATAAAGTTATGGAAGGATTTAAAAAATCAGATGATCAGATTGTGTATTTATTTGATAATGATATGAGTTTTGTAATTGGAAAGGCGGCTATAAAAAACAATATGTTTTTTGTGGGTGAGCAAGATATTGAGGATTCAATATCTAATGGATTGTGGTTGGATATTTTAAATACTTTTTATGATGGTATATTTGTTTTTACAACTGAAGAAATAGAAGGTTGGAAGAATGATGTTGTAAAGAAGGTGAAATGTAATGATTATGAAAAGTTTTATCCGATTGTAAAGAAGGGTATTAGATCAAAATGTAAGGTTGATGACGTTGATTATGATTCCTTAAAAAAACTACCCTCCAAAGGAATTGATTCTGCAGAATTATTATTGAAGCATATAGATAATGTTGAAAAGATACCAGAAAAAATTAAAGAAGCATTTGAAAAACTAAAAGAATAATGTCAGCAATTAAACTCAATCAACAACTCAAACGAGTTGAAATAAAGGAGTTCGAAATTGAAAATCAAATCGTTTTCAATTACTTCGATAATCTCCCGGCTTTTGAAAGAGATGAAAAACTATTACGCGCTATTTACATAGGTGTTTTAGCGCTTATGGAAGACCGTATTTCAGCTTTCTTATCAAAAACATCCAATGAGTTGGGTACGGAATTAGAAAGCCTGAAAATGATTTTTGAGATGAAAAAGGAGCTTTTCTATAAATCAGCTATAAAGGGCAACCTTGCAGAAGATGAAGTAGCAGAGTTCTTAAATAATTATTTTCAAGAAAAGCGAATAAAAGATAAAGCTTTCTTAACGGGTAATTCTACCGGAAGTATTCCTAAAAATAAAACTGGAGATATTGTTTGTGAAGTGAACGGCAATTCAGAATTAAAAATAGTAATTGAATGTAAGTTTGATAAAAGTATTAAAGTTGGCGATATTGAATCCAAAGACATTTTCATCAGAAAAACAGATACAGCTTGGAGTCAATTGATAGAAGCAC